>Ga0207683_10004667_pt1 | contig 11816 bp, 11 predicted proteins | sample KBSM73metaG_FD_184333 | JGI IMG/M metagenome (GOLD analysis project Ga0207683, IMG submission 184333) | Miscanthus rhizosphere microbial communities from Kellogg Biological Station, Michigan, USA - KBS M7-3 metaG (SPAdes) (version 2) | ecosystem: Host-associated > Plants > Roots > Rhizosphere >...
CGTGGGGAACGACTGGTCGCAGTTCCAGATCGACGCGCTGATCGCCTACCTGCACACGCGCTTCAAGGTCGGTGCTAGTGGCGGCTAGGGCAGAGCGACCGCCCGCCTCGATCGTCGTCTCGCGCGGCCGACTCGCGAGCTGGCTGACGACCGTCGACCACAAGCGCATCGGGATCCTCTACATCGTGACCACGCTCGTCTTCTTCGTCGCGGGCGGGATCCTCGCGCTCCTGATGCGTGCGCAGCTCGCCACGCCCAACGAGCAGATCGTGACGAAGAACAGTTACAACGAGCTGTTCACGATGCACGGCACGACGATGATCTTCCTGGTCGTCGTGCCGATCTGGGCCGGGCTCGGCAACTACCTCGTGCCCCTGATGATCGGGGCCCGCGACATGGCCTTCCCGCGGCTGAACGCGCTCTCGTACTGGCTCTTCCTGCTGGGCGGGGTCATCCTCTACTCGTCCTGGTTCGCGGCGGGCGGCGCCCCCCGCGCGGGCTGGACGGGCTACGCGCCGCTGAGCGAGGCCATGTACACACCCGGCCACGGGATGGACTTCTGGATCCTCTCGCTCCACGTGCTGACGCTCTCGTCGCTCGCGGGAGCGATCAACTTCCTCGTCACGATCCACCGGCTCCGCGCGCCGGGCATGTCGTGGATGCGCATCCCGCTGTTCGTTTGGGCGATGGAGGTCTACTCGGCGCTGCTCGTGGTCGCGCTGCCCGCGCTCTCAGCCGGGCTGACGATGCTCCTGCTCGACCGACAGGCCGGCACGCACTTCTTCATCCCGGACAAGGGCGGCAGCGCCCTCCTCTACCAGCACGTCTTCTGGTTCTTCGGGCACCCCGAGGTCTACATCATGATCCTGCCCGCGATGGGCGTGATCTCGGAGATCATCCCCGTCTTCTCGCGCAAGCCGATCTTCGGCTACACGGCGATCGCGGTCTCGACGGTGGCGATCGGCTTCTACTCGATGCTGGTCTGGGCCCACCACATGTTCACGGTCGGCCTGCCCGGCTACCTGCAGGGCTTTTTCATGATCTCGTCGATGATCATCGCCATCCCGACCGGGATCAAGATCTTCAACTGGCTCGCGACCACCTGGCGCGGCAACATCCACTTCGACACGGCGATGCTGTTCGCGCTCGGGTTCATCGTCATCTTCACGATCGGCGGGCTCTCGGGCATCTTCGTGGCCGCGTACCCGTTCGACTGGCAGGCGCAGGACACGTACTTCGTGGTCGCGCACCTGCACTACGTGCTCTTCGGCGGCTCGATCTTCGCCGTCTTCGCGGCCTTCTTCTACTGGTGGCCGAAGATCTTCGGGAAGATGCTCGACGAGCGCCTCGGGAAGATCTCGTTCTGGCTGATCTTCGTCGGCATGAACCTGACCTTCTTCCCGATGCACATGCTGGGCCTGCTCGGGATGCCGCGGCGGATCTACACCTACCACTACGGCGGCGCCTGGGAGTGGTACAACCTGACGTCGACGATCGGCTCCGGGATCATGGCGCTCGGCGTCTTCGTCTTCCTGATCGACGTGGTCAAGACGACCCGCTCAGGCGTCCGCGCCGTGAACGACCCGTGGCTCGCCGACACGCTCGAGTGGTACACGACCTCGCCGCCGCCGGCGCACAACTTCGACAAGGTTCCCTACGTGACGAGCGCCCGCCCGCTGCGGGATCTCCGGCGCCGCATCGCGGAGGCCGGTGCCTAGCTCGCGCCCCGGGCCCTGGCTGCGCCTGACCGCGCTCACGGCCGCCGGCGCATGCTGTGCGGCCGTCGTCAGCGGCGCGCTCTCACTCGATGCCGCGCACCGCGTGCTCGCCGCCGTTGCGCTACCGCCGCTCGCCGCCCTCGTCGCCGCGGGCTGGGTCGCCCACCGGCGGCTGCTCGGCCCGGCGCTGGTCGCGCTGTTCTCGTTCCTGGCCGCCGCGCTCGTGATCTCGACCCCGGCGCACCTCGCGCTTGCCGGCCTCTCGCTCGCCTCCGCGCTCGTGCTCGTCGTCCAGACCTTCCGCGGCGAGCCAGTCGGCCGGGCGACCTGGCGGGACTACGTGACGCTGACGAAGCCGCGGATCATGTCGCTGCTCCTGCTGACGGGCGCAGCAGGCATGTTCGTCGGAGCGCAGGGCGTGCCGCCGCTCGGGACGTTCGCCGTCACCATGGCCGGCCTCGCGCTCGCCTGCGGGGGGTCCAGCGCGCTCAACCACGTCCTCGACCGCGACCTCGACCGGCTGATGCGCCGCACCGGGCACCGGCCCGTCGCGGAGGATCGGGTCACGCCGGAGCGGGCGCTCGAGTTCGGGCTGACGCTGATGGCGTTCTCGTTCGTCCTGCTCGCGTCGCTCGTGAACGTGCTCACGGCCGCGCTTGCGCTCGTCGGTGGGCTCTTCTACGTGCTCGTCTACACGCGCTGGCTGAAGCGCTCGACGCCGCAGAACATCGTCATCGGCGGAGCCGCCGGCGCGGTGCCGCCGCTCGTCGGCTGGGCAGCCGCGACCGGCAACCTGACCCTGCCGGCGCTGTTCCTGTTCCTGATCGTCTTCTTCTGGACGCCGCCGCACTTCTGGGCGCTCGCGCTCGTGATCAAGCGTGATTACGCCGCCGCGCGCGTGCCGATGCTGCCGGTCGTCCGCGGGGACGACGAGACCGCGAGGCAGATCGTCTGGTACTCGATCGTGCTCGTGGGAGTGACGCTGCTCCCGTTCGCCTGGCACACGGCCGGCGTCGCGTACCTGGCGGCCGCGCTCATGCTCGGAGCGCTCTTCCTGCGGCTCGCGTGGCGGCTGCGCCGCGAGACGACCACCAAGCGGGCAGGCGCCCTCTTCCACTACTCGCTTCTGTACCTCGCGCTGCTGTTCGTGGCGCTGGCCGTCGACCCGCTGCTGTAGATGCACGACCACGACGAGAGCTTCGAGCGCACGAACATGAACATCGGCTTCGCGCTGTTCGGGCTTTTTCTCGTGCTCCTCGGGCTGGCCTTCGCGGTCGCGTTCATCTACCTCGCCGTCTTCTGACCGTCCTCGACGGGATCTTCCTCGCCCGGCCGGAGACGCCCGGCGAGGGAATCCGGCTCGCCGTCAAAGACCTGTTCGACACGGTCGGCCTCGTCACGACCTACGGCTCGATCCTGTTCGCCGAGCATGTGCCCGCCGAGACGGCCGAGGCGGTACGGCTGCTCGAGGCGGCCGGCTACGCGAACGTCGGGAAGACGAACCTGCACGAGTTCGCATACGGGACGACGTCGGAGAACGAGCACTTCGGGCCGGTGCCGAACCCTCGCTACCCGGGACACATCGCCGGCGGCTCGAGCGGGGGCTCCGCGGCGGCGCTCGCGGCCGGGGTCGCGGACGCGGCCCTCGGCACGGACTCGGGCGGGTCGATCCGGATCCCGGCCGCCTGCTGCGGCGTCGCCGGGTTCAAGCCGACATGGGGGCTTGTGCCGATCGGCGGTTGCTTCCCGCTCGCGCCGAGCTTCGACCACGCCGGGCCGATGGCCCGCGACATTGCGACCTGCGAGCGGATGATGGCGGTGCTTGCGCCGGGGTTCGAGCCACAGGAGGTCGAGCTCGAGGACGTCGAGGTCGGAATCGGGTGGACGGACGAGGCCGACCCGCTCGTCAGGAAGCAGGTCGAGGAAGCGGCGAGGCTCTTCCCGCGCACACGCCGGCTGGAGCTGCCGTCGGCGGAAGGCTTCTACGAGTGCTTCAACCGCGAGGTGGCCGACGTCCACCGCGAGCTGTTCGCCGAGTACGCCGACGAGTACGGCGCGAACGTCCGCCCGAAGATCGAGAGCTGCCTGGAGGTGACCGACGCCGAGTACGAGCGGGCGCTGGGACAGCGGGAGCTCTACCGGGAACAGCTCCACGAAGCGACGGCGGGCGTCGACCTCGTGCTGACGCCGACGCTCGAGTGCGTCGCACCGCCGGCGCCGGCCGACGAGCTTGCGCTGCGCGGCCGGCTGATCAAGCTGACGTACCCCTTCAACGGGGCGGGCTGGCCCGCGGCGGCGCTGCCGTGCGGGCCGGCCGAGGAGGGCCTGCCCGCGTCCGTGCAGCTCGCGGCGCCGCCGGGGAAGGACGCGCTCGTGCTCGGGGCCGCAAAGGCGCTCGAGCAGGGGCTCGCGGACACCTGACGTCCCTCGTTCGAGGGAGCCCAGCGGTAGGCGACATGCCGAAAACCTCTGCGGATGCCCCGCGGCCGTCTCCTGCTCCTGTCCGTGCTCGCCTTCGGCTTCTCCCTGGCCGGCGGAGCGCACTCTGCGCTTGCCGCCACCACGGTGCTGCGGCCGACGAGCGGCGGTGCCTACGCCTACGGCGCGCCCGAGGCGGAGCCCTACGTCGGAGCCAACGTCGTCGTCCACTACGTGACGACCGGGCCGTCGGCGCCACCCCTCAACGACGACAACGGCGACGGCTATCCCGACTACGTCGAAGCGGTCGCCGGCGCGGCCGACGCGGCGCTTCTCTACTACCAGCAGCACGGCTTCAAGGCGCCGCTGCCCGACACCGCCGGCGTGGACCCGAAGCCGGACATCTACATCGACGCGCTCCCGCCCGGGACGTTCGGCCTCACGTTCGGCGAGCGGACGGGCGAGGGGGGCAGCTTCGTGCTGGTCTCGCCGCGCCTCGACCCGAGCGTCCCTAAAGCCTTCGGCGGCCTGAGCACCACGGTGGCACACGAGCTGTTCCATGTCGTCCAGTACTCCTACGTCGCCAGCGGGCGGCTGCCGAGATGGGCGGCCGAAGGGAGCGCCGTCGCGATGTCGATGCTCGTCTTCCCGTCGATCGAGGACTCCGTCGCGACGGGCTACCTCGACCAGTGGCTGACCACGCCCTGGCTCCCGCTCGACGACGAGCGCTCCGGCTGCGCACGGTGCTACGGCGGCGCCTGGTGGTGGCTCTATCTCGAGAGCCTCAAGGGCGCTGTGCTGCCGCGCTACTTCGCCAAGCTCGAAAGCGACGACCGCAGTGGGAAGACGTCCACGCTGCTCGGCGTCACGCAACTGGACTCCGCTGTGTCGGCGAGCGGCAACGGCTCTTTGGCGAGCGTCTTCGCCTCGTTCTCGGTCGGCCTCTACCGGCGCGGGCTGCCCGTTGGCAGAGCGCTGTCGCTCAAAGCGTCTGACAGCTCACGGACGACGAGGGTGCTCGGTGTCTTCGGCCTCTCGACGCACTACGTCTCGATCGCCGTGCCGGCGAGCTCACGCGGCGTGGTCGTCGCGATCCCGTACGGAAACGGACCGGCCCCGAGCGTGACGATGATCGTCGGCGGCCCAAAGGGACGACGCGTCGTCGGCAAGCGCGTGCGGCCCGGGAAAGGCGTGCTGCTCGCAACCACCTTCCGCAACGCGGCCGAGCGCAAGCAGGTGCTCGTGGTCGTCACCAGCGGCCATCTCGAGGGCGTCCAGTATCAGCTCGGCTACGCGGCCGTCGGGCCGCACGGGCACCTGCCGGGTTGGATCGCGTTCTAGGTTCGTTCCAGTAGCCGCGCGTCCGCGCGTCGCCGCTGCGCCTTGGCTGCCGCGACGCCCGCAGCCCCCAGGAGCAACAGCGGGCCGACGACGACGAGGGCGTAGAGCAGGATCTCGAGCTCGCGGACGAGGACCGAGCCCGCGTCGTCCAGCGTGCGGTCGAAGCGGCTCGGCGGTGCGGCCGCCTGCTTCGGCGGCGTCGCCAGGCCGACGACGATTCGAGCGAGGCGCGCGCTGCGAACGAGCCGGGCGTGTTTGGCGCGCAGGGTTGCCAGCTGCGCGCGGATCGCCGGCGCCTCCTGAGGGCTCGCCTTCGCCAGCTCGCGCTCGAGCTCGGCGATCTGTTTGGACTCGCGGTCGGCCCGGCGCGTGACGTCGAGGATGCCCGTGCGCTGCTGCAGGATCGTGCCGAGGTCGGTCAGGCCGTCGAGCTCGGCCTGGATGTTCGCGACCGGCACGCGCAGCACGAGCGTCGCGCCGCCCCGCTTGCCGCCGCTGGTGGCGTACTCGATCGAGCCGACGTAGCCGCCGAGGCCGCGGGTCAGGTTGATCGCCCGCTGCGTGGCGCGGGAGAGGCCGTCCACGTTCTGCACGCGGAGCCGGAGCGTCGCGTCGTAGCGCTGGAGCCGGCCTGCGGTCGGAGCGACGGAGTTCGCTTCGGACAGGGCCACCGGGCCAAGGCTCGGCGCCTTGGTCGCGGCTCCCGAACCGATCGCCTTTCGTGTCGGAGGCGTCGACTGGACGGCGCTTGCAGGGCCTGACGACTTCGACCGGGTCGAGCCACCGAGGCCGGTGACGCCAGCGACGACGAACGAGCCGAGCAGCGCTACCACGGCGAGTGCCAGCACCAGGCGGCGGCTCGGCATCCGGAACGTCCAACGCGGCTCCGGCGGCTTCAGCGCCGCCACGCGCTCCCTCAGCGCCGGTGACGCGATGGGACGCGAGCCTCGCAGCTCCTGAGCGATGCGATCGAAGTCTCCCACGAGCTCAAGCGGCGACACCGGCGCTCACCTCCTTCTCCAGCTTCTGCAGGGCGCGGCTCAGGCGCGTCGAGCACGCGGTCGCGCTGATCCCGAGCACGCGCGCCGCCACCTCGCCGTCCAGCTCGAGCACGACCCGCAACGCGACGACCTCCCGCTCGGCCGCCGAGAGCCGCGCGAGCGCCTGCTCGAGCTCCGGGGACAGCCCTTCCCCGAAAACCGGCCCGGCGTCCTCTCGCTGCTCGGTGGCGGCGAAGCGGCCCTCGCGCCGGCGGCGGCGGTCCTCGGCGCGAAAGTGGTCGAGCGCGGTCGAGCGCGCGAGCTGGCAGAGCCACGCGCGAGCCGACCCGCGGCGCGGGTCGAAGCGCCGCCAGCGCTCCAGCGCCCGCGCGAATGTCTCGGCTGTCAGGTCCTCGGCCATGGCGCGATCTCCGGTCAGGTAGACGAGGAAGGCGTGCACGTCGTCGAGATGACGCTCCGCCGCCTCCGCAAATTCCGTTTGCACGGCGTCTATACGCCGCAGCCGGCTCATGACGTCACATCATGCGGCGCGAACCGCGTCTTCGTACACGCGGTCGCGGGTGAAGCGGTCGAGCTCGTCGCTCAGCAAGTCGGCCGGATCGGGCGGATCCCCCGGCGGGAACGGCGCCGGCTCGCCGTCGACCTTGACGCCCACGAGCCGGTCCGACTGCGTGTGCTGCAGCTCGACGTCGTGCCTGAGCCGCGAGCGCAGCCAGCCCGCCAAGAGGTTCGCCTGGGCCTCGGTGCCCTCGACCTCGATCGCCTTCACATCAGCGATCCCGGGCCAGAGCGACGCCAGCTGCGGCCGCCAACGGCTCGTGCGCGCCCACGCGATATCCGAGACCACGACCCGGTCGAAGATCCCTGCCAGGTGCACGTACGGCCCCGGGAGCCCCGGCCACTCGGTCGAATCGACGATCAACCGGTCGACTACGTCTACCAGCTGGTCGAATGGTCCCTCACCGAACGGAGGCACTCCGCGCCAGCGCAGGAAGACGGGCAGGTCGGGCAGAAGCAGCGGCTCCACCACGCTCGCCGGCACCTCGGCACGCGAGCCGTTGAGCCTGACGCGGATCGTCTCGACGCAGACCTGTCGGCCGTTCCCAAGCGGGAACTGGGCAACCTCCGCCGTCGCCTCGATGCCGTCCTCGGCCTCCGGATCCGGCACGAGCACGATCGTGCGGGAGGGGTGGCGGTCGGCGAGCCCGGTTAGCACGTCCTCGGCCGCCTCGACCCACTGCGTCGGCACCCAGGCGATGTGGGTCATCACGCTCGTCCGCTGGATCGGCTCGCCCGTCTGCGGGTCGACCCGCCGCTCTGCGAGCTCGCGATCGATGGCGGAGATCGTGCCTAACGCCGTCGCCACGTGCGACCGTCTCGCTTCATCAGTTCGTCCGAGCCCGCGGGCCCCCACGTTCCGGCTGCGTAGTTCGGGAAGGACGGCCGATCGCGTCTCCAGGGCGCGACGATCGCGTCGACCAGCGACCACTGCTCCTCGACCTCGTCCGCCCGCGTGAAGAGCGTCGCGTCGCCGAGGAAGCAGTCGAGCAGCAGCCGCTCGTATGCCTCGGGGATCCCCATCCGGAAGGTCGGCCCGTAGAGGAAGTCCATGTGGACCGCGCGCAGCATCATCCCCTGGCCCGGCACCTTGGCCAGGAACTCGAGCGAGACGCCCTCGTCCGGCTGGATGTGGCAGACGAGCACGTTCGGGCGCAGACCCTCCTCGTCCACGATCTCGAACGGCGGATGCGGTGCGCGCTTGAACTCGATCGCGATCGTCGTCTCGCGCCGCGCGAGACGCTTGCCGGCGCGGACGTAGAAGGGCGTGTCGGCCCAGCGCCAGTTGTCGACGTAGAGCTTCGCGGCGACGTAGGTCTCCGTCATCGACTCGGGCGCGACGCCCGGCTCTTCCCGGTAGCCAGGCACCTCCTCACCCTCGATGTAGCCGCGCCCGTACTGCCCGCGGACGACGTTCTTCGGGCCAGGGGTGTGCAGCGCACGCAGCACCTTCACCTTCTCGTTGCGCACCGAGTCGGCGCTGAAGTCGATCGGCGGCTCCATGGCCGTCAGGGCGAGGAGCTGCAGCAGGTGGTTCTGGAAGACATCTCGAATCGCACCGGCTCGCTCGTAGAAGGCCGAGCGTCCCTCGATCCCGATCGACTCGGCGACGGTGATCTGGACGTGGTCGACGAACTGCCGGTTCCAGATCGGCTCGAAGATCCCGTTCGCGAAGCGCAGCGCGAGCAGGTTCTGAACCGTCTCCTTGCCGAGGTAGTGGTCGATCCGGAAGATCTCCTTCTCCGAGAAGTGGCGCTTGATCTCCTCGTTGAGCTCCTGGGCCGACTCGAGATCGTGGCCGAACGGCTTCTCGATGATGATCCGTGTCCAGCCCTCGGCGGAGCGGCGCTCGCCGATCTCGTGCAGAAGCGTCGAGATCGCGTCCGGCGGGACGGCGAGGTAGTAGACGCGGTTGCCGGCCGTGCCGCGTGAGCGGTCGAGGCCGTTCAGCACGGCGGAGATGTGGTCCTCGCCGGCCTCGTCGGCGAAGTCGGTCGCGACGTAGCACATCCCGTCGGCCAGCCAGTTCCAAACGTCCTCCTTGAACTCGTCGCGGCCGAACTCCTGGACGGCGTGCTTCATCCGCTCGCGGAACTCGTCGTCACTCTCCGCGCTGCGCGAGACGCCGACGACCGCGAACTTCTCCGGCAGCAGGCGCCTGACCGCGAGCGAATAGAGGGCGGGGAAGAGCTTGCGCCGGGTCAGGTCGCCCGAGGCGCCGAAGATGACGAGCACGCAAGGATCAGGGGTGCGCTGGAGTTGGAGGCCCTCGAGCAGGGGGTTCTCTTGCTGCTGTTTCGGCTCGGTCGCGGTCACTGCTCGGGGCTCTTCTCGAGGTGGCCGCCGAAGGCGTTGCGCATGGCCGAGAGGACGCGGTTGCCCCAGTCGGCCTCGCCGCGGGAGGCGAACCGGTCGAACAGCGACGCCGCCAGCACGGGTGCCGGCACGCCGGTCTCCACGGCTGCCTGCACCGTCCAGCGGCCCTCGCCCGAGTCGCTCACGTGGCCGGCGTAGTCGTCGAGGTTCGGCGACTCGTGGAGCGCCTGCGCGGTCAGGTCGAGCAACCAGGACGAGATCACCGAACCGCGGCGCCAGAGCTCGGCGATCGCGGCGACGTCGAGCTCGTACTTGTAGTGGTCGGGGTCCCGGAGCGGCGTCGTCTCGGCGTCGGTCTCCTGCATGTGCAGCCCGATGTTGGCGTGCTTGAGGACGTTCATCCCCTCCGCGTAGGCCTGCATCAGGCCGTACTCGATCCCGTTGTGCACCATCTTCACGAAGTGACCCGCGCCCGTCGGCCCGCAGTGCAGCCAACCCTGCTCCTCGGGCGACGGCTCGCCGTCGCGGCCCGGCGTGCGCGGAGCCGCGTCCACGCCGGGGGCGAGCACCTCGAGCACGGGCTCGAGCCGCTCGACCGCCTCGTCGTCGCCGCCGACCATCAGGCAGTAGCCGCGGGCGAGTCCGAAGACGCCCCCGCTGACGCCGACGTCGACGTAGTGGATCCCGCGCTCCCGGAGCTTCTTCTGGCGGCTCAGGTCGTCCACGTAGTACGAGTTCCCGCCGTCGACGATCGTGTCGCCTTCCTGGAGGTGCGGCGCGAACTGCGAGACGACCGAGTCGACGATCCCGGCGGGCACCATCAGCCACACGGAGCGGGGCGCGTCGAGCTGCTGCACGAGCTCTTCCGGCGTGGACGCAGTCGAGTCCACGTTCGGGTCGAACGTCTTGATCTCGTGCCCCGCGGCCTCCAGGCGCTTCGTCATGTTCGCGCCCATCCGGCCCAGGCCGACCATTCCCAGTTGCACTAGACGTCCTCCAGTCTCAGCCGAATGATGCGCCGCCCGCGTTCCTCGAGCGACGCCAGGTCGCCTGCCGCCTGCGCGTGGATGAAACGGCGGAAGCCGAACTCGCGACCCGGGATCGGCAGCTCGTCTCCTGCGTCGTCTACGACCTGGACGAAGAGCCCGGTGTTCGGGCCCCCCTTGTGCAGCTGTCCCGTCGAGTGCAGGTAGCGCGGCCCGATGCCGTGCGTGACGACGCAGCCGGTCCCGCGCGCGCGTTCGATCAGCGGCTCGAGCTCGTCCTCGCGGGCAGGATCGATGAACGCCTGGATCGCCACGTAGTCGCCGGGCTCTGCCTGCCCGAGCAGCTCGTCGAGCGAGCCCCGCGGCTCGACGTCCGGCTCGCCGCCGGCCGCGAGCACCTCGTTCGTCTTGTCCTTCGCCGCCTGCACGTTCGGCTGGTCGAACGGGTTGATGCCGAGGATCGAGCCGGCGACCGCGGTCGCGAACTCCCAGCGGTAGAACTCCTGGCCCAGCTCGTACGGCGCCGGCAGCCGCACCTCTGGCGCCTGGCGGTCGGCCCCCTCGGGCGACTCCTCCGGCGCGGGGATCAGGCCTTTGCCGTCCTTGCCGGTCGACTCCGCGAGCAGCTGCTCGGCCCACAGCCCGAAGCCGCCGGGGTTCGGGTTGATCGTCACCTTGTCGCGACCCTCGGCCCAGGCGTTCCCGAGCTCGAGGCCGAGCTCGAGGCCCGGGTTGCCCTCCTCGCCGTGACAGGCCTCGACCGTCTCCTCCACGCGCTCCAGCAGCCGCACCAAATCGATGCCCATCAGCGCCGCCGGTACGAGCCCGAACACCGACAGCGCCGAGTAGCGCCCGCCGATCGTCGGCTCGCCGTCGAACGTGCCCAGGAAGCTGCGCTCCTTCGCCACCTGCTCGAGCTCCGAGCCCGGATCGGTGATCGCCGCGAAGAACTCGCCGCGCTTGCCGGCCCGCTCCCAGAAGAAGTCGAGATGGCAGCGCGTCTCGAGCGTCGTGCCGGACTTCGAGGCGACGATGAAGAGCGTCGCGTCGAAGTCGAGCGTCTCCGCGGCGCGGCGGACGGCGGCCGGATGCGTCGTGTCGAGCACGTGGAACGACTCGGCGCCGAAGGTGCGCTTGATCACCTCCGGGGCGAGGCTCGAGCCGCCCATCCCGAGCAGGACGAACGTGTCGATCGCGCCCGGCGCGGCGAGCTCCTCGACGAACCGCTCGAGATCCTCGAGCCGGCTGAGCATCCGCATCGGCTCGTCCAGCCAGCCGAGCCACTTCGCCTCGTCGCCGCCGGTCCAGAGCGTCGGGTCGCGCTCCCAGATCCGGGCGACGAGCTCGGCGGGCGCGACCGTGCTCATGCCGTCTCCTCGAGGAACGGGAGCACGAGTGTCTCGAACTCCCGCGGGCGCTCCATGCTCGGCACGTGGGCGGTCGCGGCGATCGTCGCCAGGCGGGCGCCGGGGATCTCG
>Ga0207683_10004669_pt1 | contig 11812 bp, 10 predicted proteins | sample KBSM73metaG_FD_184333 | JGI IMG/M metagenome (GOLD analysis project Ga0207683, IMG submission 184333) | Miscanthus rhizosphere microbial communities from Kellogg Biological Station, Michigan, USA - KBS M7-3 metaG (SPAdes) (version 2) | ecosystem: Host-associated > Plants > Roots > Rhizosphere >...
AACGAGCTCGCCGGCGCGCGTTATCAAGGACGCGTGATCGCGGAGACCGCAAAAAAACTGCATGGCTGATGCGATCAGGGCGGCATTCTCTCACGCGAGTGCCGCCCTAAATATCCATGGGGACGATGGATGTTGTATGGTCGAAATTCTCTTTATCGCTCAACTGGCACGGCGGCCGCTCCAGGCAATGGTGCGGCGCTGGTGGTGCAGAAGCCTGTACCGCGCGACGCGCGGTCGGCGGCGCTGTCCGGAGTGCACCAAATCGTGAGCCCGGCCTGACGGATTCGTGATAATCCATTCGTCATCCGTATTGATCGATACGAGCGCAGCATGAGCAACGCCTCTCAAATCCCGTGGCCGGAATTGCCGACCGCGGCGTGGCGCGACACCTATGCCACGCTGCATCTCTGGACCCAGATCGCCGGAAAAATCCGGCTGACGAAGGCGCCCTGGCTCAATCATTCCTGGCATGTGGCGCTCTACCTCACCGCCCGCGGACTGACGACGTCGCCGGTGCCGAACGGTACGCGAACGTTCCAGATCGACTTCGATTTTATCGATCACGTCTTGCGCATCTCGACCAGCGATGGTGCACAGCGGCAATTTGCGCTTGCCGGGCACTCCGTCTCCAGCTTCTACGCCACTACGATGGCGACGCTCGCCGAACTCGGCATTGCCGCTGCTATCGACGAGATGCCGAACGAATTGCCGGACCCGATCCGGTTTTCGCTGGACACCGCGCACGCGTCCTACGACGCGAACGCTGTAGGACGCTTCCTGCAGATCCTCGTGAACTGCGATCGCGTCTTCAAGCAATTCCGCACCGGCTTTCTCGGCAAGGCGAGCCCGGTGCATTTCTTCTGGGGCAGTTTCGATCTTGCGGTGACACGTTTCTCGGGACGCCGCGCGCCGCGTCATCCCGGCGGCGTTCCGCATTTGTCAGATGCGGTGGCGTGCGAAGCCTATTCGCATGAAGTGAGCAGCGCCGGCTTCTGGCCCGGCGGCGGCGTGATCGACTATCCCGCGTTCTATTCCTACGCCTATCCGGAGCCGCCGGGTTTTCGCACGGTAAAGGTGCGCCCCGAAGCGGCGTTCTTCAGCGAACCGCTCGGCGAATTCGTGCTGCCCTATGACGCCGTGCGCACGGCCCACAATCCCGACGCAGCGCTGCTCGATTTCCTGCAAAGCACCTATGAGGCCGCAGCTATTTCGGCGAAGTGGGATCGCGACGCGCTGGAATGTTTGCCGGGCCAACCCGGCGTGGTGCGGGAGATCTAAAAACGCTAGTGCTGTAGTTGCGCCTTGACCACCGTCTGTCTGACCTCCGTACCGCAGTCGGAGCATTCATAGGTGAAGTCGATCTTCGCCATGCTCCAATGCGGTTCGACATCCCTCACATACATCGGAAGCCCGACGCAGCTTGGACAAATGATAAAGGCTGGCTCGATGTCGTCGTGATGGTGGATATAGGCTGGCATGTCGACACTCCCCACGAAAGCACCAGTAGTCCTGACCCGAACCGCAGCATACGCCGGGGCTGCAAATGCGATCATGAACTCTAGCGAACACAGGAAGAACAGCCGCACAATCCTGCTGTGTGTGACCGATTTGCACGACCGTGTCCTTCGCGCAACAGGCTTCAATTCTCTTCACGTGACAACGGCTTACCGAGTGCACGTTTCAGGAACGCAGTGAGTTGCGGATAGCTGCGCAATTCACGCGCAACGCGATCGCGCAGCGCATATGGCAGTCCGCGCCAGCTCAACGCGGCGCTGATATCGACCAGCGGCAAACGGGCGACGCCAAAGCGGCGCTTATAGGCATAGTTGCCGACGCTGAAATCGAATTCCCGCACGCCGTCCTGGTGCAGCGCGGCCATGGTCCGCTCGATGATCAGCCGGCCGGGCGAACAATTCGACCATTTTTCCCCGGCATTGCTGATGCGGATCATCACATAGTGCGCACCAGCACGAATGCCGAGCAGTGTCGCCACGACTTCGTCGCCAACCGTGAGCGCCGACACCAGGGCATAACCGCTGCCGACGCCGTCGCGCACGAGATTGCGATAGAAGGCGGCGCAGGTTTCGTCATTGAGGACGAAGTTCAGCCCGAGGCTCTGCATCCGCGTGCCTTGCTGAACCTCCGTAGTCGACAAGATTTTCAGCGCTTCATGGTGGTCCGTGATGAGCTTGAACGCCGCCGCCGGATCGCGCGTGAACACCCGCCAACTCCGCTCCAACTCCTTGCGCACGGTCTTTTCGAGCGTGTAGCGCCAGGCGTCATAGGTCTCGTCTGTGGTGACGAGGTTGCCATTGAGCGAGCACGGCCCGGCGGCATCGAGCAGCGCCAGCGGATTGGCGCGGCCGTCGAGATCGACAGGTACCTTGCGCAGACGAATGAGATCGGCACCGCCTTGCATCCGGCGCAAGGCCTTCAGCAGATCGCGCCACAACACGCGCGCCGCCCTGGCGTCGCGCGGCGCAGCGTTACCCAGGATGGGCGCGTTGTAATCGGTGAGATCGAGATCGGCGAATTCGACGATCCGGATATTGCTTTGCCGACGGCGGATCAGCGGAAGCATAACCGCCAATTCACCGGTCGATGCATCGGTGACGACGGCAATCAGCGGCTCGACGCCATCGGCGCCGGCGAAGGCACCGTACCAGGCATCATACCATTGCCGATGCTGGAACGGTGTCGACGGGTTAACGTCCTCCCAGCGCGCGATGGCCGCTTGCCAATCACTCATCACTTCGACGCGGAATCCGGCCGCGCGGGTGTTGGCCCGCGCGCCCAGTTTTCCCACAGATGCCGTCAGCACCGTCATGACAGTTGCGTCTCGCTTACGCCGCCTTCGGCATGTCGACGATCTTGCCGGGTTGAGCCCGGTCAAGGCGGAAATCGATCGGGCGGCGGATACTGCGCTCGCGCTTGATCCACCTGCCGTCGCGCAACAGTTTTTGCATCACCGCTTTGGCGAAGAAGGATGGGCCACGCAAGCTGCGGCTCTTCGGCGTGTAACCGAAACGATGCCGCAACATGCCGTTTGCAAGATTGAGAATCTCGGAACGTCGGATTTCGTCATTGGTGTAGGAGATCGTCATCGAGACACTGAAGGTGTCGAGGTTTTCGACCCGGTGCGGTGCGTTCATCGGCCAACCCAGCATCTGGCCGGGGCCGATGTCGAGCACCTTTGCATAGTCCTCGTACCATTCCTTGTAGGGCAGATCGACTTCGACATTGAACAGCGCGATGTCTTCGAGATGTTCCGGCCTGATGAACGGCGCAGTGTTGGGATAGACGTAAACGCGCTTGCGGCCGGCGATCTGAATCAGGTTCTGGCCGGGCAGGTCGGCGTGATAATATACCTGCGCATCCGGCGAGGAGATCAGGATGCTTTCCTGATGGGCCTTCGGAATTTCAAAGCCGGGTACCTTGGCGGCGGCTTCCTCGAACATCCGGTCGACCAGCTTGCGGTATCGGCTGTCGACAGCGCCGACGTCACGCATGTTGAGCCAGAGGCCGCCACGGGAAATCGCCTCGATCACCTCGCGTCCACTGAGATCGCCGATCTCGCCTTCGCGCCACACGCGGCTGGAACCACGGGCGCCGGTTTTCACGAGGCTGTATTGGCCGCGCGGATAGCTTTCGATCAGCCGGGCGAGATCGTCCATCGAGAACGCCGCAGACTTGTGCATCTCATGCTCGAGCCGGATCGGCTGGTGGGACCAGAGGTCGGAATGCGTCTCGTCCCATTTGGTGAAGATCTTGCCCGTCGTCATGTCGCGCTCCTGCTGACTTTCCTTGCAACGCTGGATCACCCGATGTCCCGTTATGAGACGGCCGGATCATCTTCACGCTTCAATTGGCAAGAACGATGCCGCGTCGAAGCCGCTGCTTACCGGAAGCTAATGTCTCGGCGTTATGGCTAACGCGGATGTTCCCGGAAATCGTACAAGCCACACCATGACGACGTCAGACCCTCGATACCGGGCGCTGTTTCTCGGCGCCGGACCGCAAATGCAATGCGGCATCGGGCATTTTACGCGGCTGCTGTATGTGACGATCGAAAAGCCCGAGCCCGGCAGCAACACTTCGTTAACCCTGACCCGGTCAGAAGGATCATTCGCCGATATCTGGCGTGCCGTCGGTTCGGCGAAAAGCGTGGTCTGCAACTTTCCGATCGTGGCCTGGAAGCGCGTGATCGTTCGCCCGCTGCTGGCGCTGGCTTGTGCCAAGCTGCGGCGACGCAGGATTGTCCTGATTCAGCACGAATGGGGCGGGCTGCATTGGCTGCGCCGCATCACCTACATACCGGCATTGTGGCTGGCCGATACCATCATCATGTTCTCGCCACTGGTGCGACACGAACTGGCCGCGGATTCGCTAGTTGGCTGGACCGCCAAAAAAGTAGTGCTGGCGCCCCTGCCGCCGAACATCGAAGCGCCGGCAGACATCTCCGATTCGAAATTGCGGCAGCGCCTTGTCGCCGCACGCGCGGAGGGCCGGCTGCTAGTCGGCCATTTCGGATCGATCTATCCGGCCAAGCAACCCAACGCGCTGCTCAATATCGGCGCACTCCTGAAAGAGCGCGGGCTCAAGCCATTGATCGTCTATATCGGTTCCTTCATTCGTGGCGTCGACAAGGTCGAAGAAGAGTTTCATACCCGCGCCGCAGAGCTTGGGATCGCGAACGACGTGATCGTCAGTGGTTTTGTCGCGTCCGATCGCGAGGTATTCGGCCTGTTCAGCGAGATCGACGCGTTCTGCTATCCGCTGGATGAAGGCCTCACGGCGCGGCGCTCCAGCGTTCTCACCTGCGTGCAGTCCGGCAAGCCGTTGATCGTCACCGGCCCTGCCTTGGCGGACGAATTCGATCATCATCCGCGTTTCAAGGAACTGATCGACCGTGGCGCGGTCGTGCTGGTCGCACGCGATTCGGAGGACAAGGTCTATGCCGATCGGATCGTCACGGCGCTAAAACAGCCTCCGGTACATTCACCGTTTGATTTTGACGGCTGGTGGAACGACGCAGCGAACGCAGTGCGGGCGCAGCTATAGTCTTTTGTTTTGACGCGTTTCTTCACGCGAACCGGTATCCACTTCGCTTGAAAACGCTTTGGATCTCACGCCTTGGCGCGGAATCGTCCGAGATAATGCAAGCCGAACACCGCGAGCAGAAATGTGAACCACAGCGGATCAGCGCGGTCGAGGAAGAAGCTTTCCATCGACGACAGATAAAGCCCGAATAGCCAGATGCGCAGAAACATCATTGCCAGCGGGCCGTTGTTGCCGCCTTCATCGGCGGCCTGAAAGTCGCGCAGCGGCTTGACCACCACCGCCACGATCAACAACACCAGCCCCGGCAAGCCCATACCGAGCGTGGTATCGAGATAGCCATTGTGGCTGTGCGCGGCAAAGGCCGCCCATTCCTTGCCCTCGGGCAGATTCTGCATTGCGCTACTGCCCCAGAAAGACGCGAAGCCGTAACCGGTCGCCAACCGTCCCTGCAGCGATTGCAACGCAAAACCCCAGATGTCGGAACGGCCGGTGAAACTGGAATCCAGCGGCAGCAATTTTGCGATTTCGGCAAGGCCCTCGCTCATGACCGCGCCGACGCTGAACATATTCAGCAACGCCAGCGGCGTCAGCAGCATCACCGCGCGCCCCCAGAACGAGCGCACCACCGAGGTCAGCGAGGTCAGCAGCAAGACGGAAATGCATAGTGTCAGCGAGCTTTTGCCGGCGGAATACTGCATGAAGAGGGACACGAGGCCGACGATCGCCAACCCGGAAAGAACGCCGCCGGCGCGAATGACATAGATGCCGACGAACAGAAGCATCGCCATGATGCCCGACGCCACGTTCTTGTGGCCGAACGAGCCACGCCAATTCCCGGCGAGCCCGGGCTCCTGCAGATCGGTCGCCAGATGGATCGACAGCTTTGGCGCCAGCAATATTCCGAGATAGCAGACCGCCAGCAGCACCAGCGCTGCGATGCCGAACCAACGCATCAGCTCCTGCTGGGATTTCGCGAGCAGAGGCAACGACGCGGCGACGGCGACGACGAAGGCGGTCAAGGCGAAACGGCGGATCGACGTACTCGGATCGAACGACAGCAAGACCGTGAAGCACAACCAGCCGGCAAACAGCACCAGCGCCGGTGACAGCAGCGTCGCCAGGCCCTGGGTGTTTTCGCGCATGGCCAGCACGAGCGTCAGCACTGCGAGGCCACCGAAGGCGGCATAGGTCGGGAACTCGTTGCCGGTCGTGACATCGCCGACCTGCAGGGTGGCGAGGTCCTCGAACGGCCGCAGCGATATCCATACCAGCAGCAGCGTGCCGATGAATACAGTGCCACGTACGATGTCCATCACCTGCTGACGCCGGATTTCACCGACGACGGCGCGGACTTCCGAGGTGGTGATGAACTGGCTCACGCAGTTATCTTCGAGGCCTTGTAGGGTTGCGGTTCGATGCCGATAGCGGCCAGCACGCTGCCGATCGCCACGGTCATCGGGTGCATGGCGATGGTTCGTTCATGTTCGGTCACGGCCGCAAGCACGGCGTAGACGAGCGATAGCGGCAGCGCCGCCAGCAATTTGAGGGTCAACCCTGCGCGCAGCCAGACTGTGGGCATCGCCTTGCGCTGGACGTGGTAATTGATCGCGCCGATCCGCAAGCCGCGCGTGATGAGCCAACGCAAATTGGTCCGGCTCGGTGGTACGGTCTCGCTGATCGTGGCTTCGGCTACCCAATGAAATTGCAAACCGAGGCGCAGGCAACGATAAAAGAAATCGGTATCGCCTCCGCCCAGAAAATTGAAACGAAGATCGAAGGCCGGCGCGCCGACGCGTTCGAACACCGAACGCTTGATCAGGCAATTGCCGCAGCCATAGATGACGGGCACTGGGCCCGAGGTATCGTAAGCCGGCGCGAACGCTGGATGGCGGCCCAACCCCCGCTTCAGTTCGTCATCGAAATTCGGCAAAACCGGTCCGCCCACGATGTCGACGCAGGTCTTCTCGGCCGCGCTTACCATCCGTTCCAGCCAGTCGACTGAGGCGATCTCGTCATCGTCGATCATCAGGAAATTCGACGCCATGGGAAATGTCGCCAACGCAGTCTCGAACGCGGCGTTGATTGCGCGGCAATTGCCTTGACGCGGCTCGACCATGCAGAGTCCCGGAAGTTGGCCCGACGCCAGGAATTGCACCGCGACCGGGACGCTCTCGCTCTTCAGCGCATCGTTCTCGACCATGACGACGGCGAAGCGGCGGCCGGTGCGTTGATTGGCCAGCGACTCCAGCGTCTGCCGCAAGTGGTGCGGCCGGCGAAAGCAGGGAATGCAGACGACAATTTCGATCGAAGTGTCGAGCGCGGGCGATATCGCCACCAATGCGCGCTGCGGCATGGCGTCAACGCTGCTCATCTGTGGCGATTCAGTCGAAATCAGATTCATGTTTCCGTCTGCCATCGTCCCGAACCGGGATTGCTCCCCTGGAAATCGGGACATAACCGTTCCGATATGACCGTTCGTTCCGGAAAGGTCCGGCGATCCAAACGATACAAGCGCAATGTTGCAATATCGGGTCCAGCGTTGCGCATCATAGCGCTGAAACCATTCCAGGGTTAACGGACGGGGTTAACCAGAACTAAACGTCGCCAGCATTCTCAGCGGCTGAACAGTTTTCGGAACAGCTGCTGAGACTGCGGAAACTGCCCGTTGTCGATTTGCGTGGGCCACAATCCGTCGACATCGAAATAGGCCGCATAGGCGATGATACCTTCGTTCTTCACAAGCCAGTCGTGCATCCGCTGAATGAAGAACGGATTGTCGCCGGCATTACCGACGCCCCACTCCGGATAACTCATCAGCTTCCCGTGCTTGACGGCAAAGTCACGGTGCCATTCCAGGCCGAACGGCGCCTTCAGGTAGAAGGTGGTCCAACGCTCCTCGACGGAGCCTTCCTGCTTGAAGTCATAGACGTCGAGACCGATGTAATCGACGACGTCGTCACCGGGATAGGCAAGGTCAGCCGGCATATCCTGCGGACCCCAGCCCGGACACCAGTCATATTTGAATTCGAGCGAGTGGCGCCTGAAAATCCCAACGACGCGACGGAACGCGGCGATGTATTCGGCCTCATGATCCCTGGCGAACCAGCCCATGGCAGGAAGGTTCATTTCCCAGCCCAGGCGGATGATTGCCTTCGGTTGCGCCTCGGCGATGGCGCGAGCGGCTGCTTCGAATTCATCGTCGTGCAGGCCATTGGCGACATCGGCAAGCGGCGTTCCCGTCACCGTCAGCGGCATCGACCAGACGATGTTCCGCGACGGATTGAGTTTTTTCCACATGCCGGGCACCCAGGTCATCTTGTGGAAATCTTCCCAGGACGACTGGCCATAGAAATCGACGCCGAGCACCGACGATGGCGCTTGTTTCAGCGATTTTTCCCAGGCCTGCAGCGTATGCTCGCGGCCGATCGGACCCCAGTTGACGAATGCGCCGGCAAACTTTGCTGAGGTCGAAGCGGTGCGCGACGCGGCATAGGTGTCGACGTGGGCGAGAAGCAGCACGCTCAAGACAAAAGCCATCAAGAAGGAGGTTAGCCGTCTCAGCCCGCCTTGCTTGCGGCGGGTTCGATCAGTTCGACGCATCGCTCATCCTCGCCATTTTCTTCACAAAGGCGGCAGAAAACCGTCGCCCCATTTGGTCGGCGAAATAGTTACCGGCACAAATCTTCGCTGTCTCAAAAGCGCACATACCGGACAATCCAGGTGTGCCGAAAAGGATTGACGCCACAGCCTTCGCGCCGCGCGCGAAGCCATCCGACCGGAAATACCGACATAACGACATACGCCAACACCCCTGCCGAAGAGCTTCGGCAATGCGGGATCTCGCTGTGCAAGTTCCGGGCAATATCAACTCCAGAGCCGCTGCCGCGCCGAAATGGCGGCTTCTCTTGGTTACTTTCACGCCGTTAACCTGCGCACGAAGCTTAACCGCGTAAAAAATTAACTAAGCCAAATCGCTGCAAGAGGCCGCGGGCTTGTTCGGCACCGATCTTGCTCAATGACTAGCCAGAGAGAAGCTGAGTCCAGAAAGACACGACCGTGAACGTTATCGTCAAAGAGAATTACAAGATGAATCCTGTAGCGCTGTTAACCCCAACCTACGGGCGCGACCTGGAACTCTGCACGCTACTTTGCGAGAGTGTGGACCGTCACGTCACCTCATTCTCGAAACACTATTTGCTGGTACCGGATTCCGACCTGCCGCTGTTTGCCCCTCTCGCCAGCGAGCGCCGCATCGTCATTCCGGCATCGGCCTATCTGCCCGACTGGCTGCGGCCGCTGCCGCGGATCATCCAGCGCAAGCGCCGTCAGTTCTGGTGGTCGCTGCGTGCCAAGCCGGTGAGCGGCTGGCATGTGCAGCAATTCCTCAAGATCGCCGCCACCATCTCCCTGCCCCATCAGCGCTACTGCATCCTGGATTCGGACGTTGTGTTCTTCCGGGATATCGATCTGTCGCGTTTTGAATATCCGAACGCGATTCCGCTATTGACCATGACAAACGTCGTGACCGCGGATCAGCCGCGCCATTCGCGCTGGCTCGGGACCAGCCATCAGCTGCTGGGCCTGCCGACACCGCCGTTCCCGGCAACGGATTTTATCGGACATATCATCTTCTGGGATCAGCAGACGACACGCGCGCTGGTCTCGCGGATCGAAGCGGTTACCGGCCTCGACTGGATCGACGCGCTCTGCAAGACCCGCGAGTTCTCCGAATACATGCTGTACGGCTATTTCGTGCAGAACGATCCCGCCTTTGCCCCCAGTCACACCGCCGTCCCGACGACACCGTGCGTCAGCTACTGGGATCAGCCGACCCTGAGCAAGGGCGAACTGAACCAGTTGCTTCTGAACGCGGACAAGCATGACGTGGCTTTCTCGATCGCCTCCTTCTCCGGCACACCGGTCGCAACCATCCGCGCCGCGATCGCCGAGAGCGACGCAATCCTCGCGCCGATTTCGCCCACACATGAACCCGCGGAGTTCGCGGCATCATGCTGATCGGCCAAGCCAGCATCAACCTGACCGCCAATATCCTCTCGGCAGTGTTGGGGCTATTGAGCGTGTTCATTTTCACGCGGCTGTTTTCGCCGCATGATTATGGCGTCTATCTGCTGGGTGTTGGCTTCGCCTCCGTCATCGGTGTTTTCCTGGTCGGCTGGTTCCGCAATCTGATCCTGAGCGGACACGCCCGCAACGACGGCACCGACGTCCGCGATCTTGTCATTTCCGGATACCTGATCTGCTGCCTCACCGCGCCGATCGCCTATGTCTTGGGGCGACTGGTGGGATTGGACACGACGGCAGCTCTCGCCGCAGTCGTGCTCTCGATCGCGATCGGGTTGTTCGAATTGACCCAGGACCTGGTCCGCGCCCGGCTGATGGCGCTCTCGGTCATGAAGGCTACGCTGGTCCGCGCGGCCGCCGTGCTCGGCCTTGGTGTTGTGGTGGCCCTTGTCAGCCCAACCGGTTTCCTGCTGCTGCTGTCCTCCGCGCTGGCCTATCTGTTCGCCGTGCTGGTACAGTCGCGCACGGCCTGGCGCGGCACGATCCTCAAATTCGACGGCGCCGGACTGGCGGCGATGGCCAAGACCGGTCTGCCGCTGACGCTGTCTTTGACCTTGCTTGCGATCTCCAGCGTCACCGACCGCTTTGTGATCGCCAACCTGGTCGGCGCGGCTGATGCCGGAAAATATGTCGCCGCCCTCGATCTGGTCCGGCAGACCCTGATGATGCCGGCAATGAGCGCTGCCGCGGCGTTCTTCCCGCTCGCGGTGCAGATCCACGCCAGCAAGGGTGATGCGGCGGTTCGCTCGCACCTTGCCGAATGCGTCGAGCTTCTGCTCAGCATCACACTGCCCGCCTGCCTCGGCTTTGCCGTTATCGCCCCGCACGTCGCCAATGTCATTCTCGGCGCCGATTTCCGCGAGCCCGCGGCACAGATCATGCCGATCATCGCGATTGCCGTGGTCTTCCAGATCCTGACGCAGCAATATCTGCATGCGAGCTTCCTGCTGTCGGGACGCAACTCCTTCTATCTGATCAACACTGCCTCGATCATCGCCGCCAATGTGATCCTGTCCTACGTCCTGGTCAGCCATTACGGCACGATCGGCGCAGCCTGGGCCCGGCTCGGCGCTGACGTCACCGGCTTCATCTGCGCGCTGATCCTCAGCCGCTTCGCATTTCAGGTCCCGCTTCCGCTTGGCCGGCTGGCCTTGACCGTCATCGCGGCGCTCGCAATGGCGCTGGTCGTCGCAGCCATCGACCGAAGCCTGCAAATTACCGATCTCACCGCCTGCATCGTGCTGGCCTGCGCCGGGCTGACGACTTACGCAACGCTGTGCTGGCTATTCGACATTTCCCGGATCCGCGGCCGCCTGAAAACCGGCTTCGCAATGTTCCGCACCAAATTCGCAAACATCAACATTGGATAAGAAAAACGATGAACCAGCCAATGACCATTGATCTCATCCATGCCATGCCTGCCGACGCACCGATCACGGCTGCCGCACATCCGCAATCGCTGCTCGAATTGCCGCATGGCGAGGCGCGACAGAGCCTGCTGACCGTTCACAGTATCCTCGAGAAGACGCTGCCTGCGACCGGGCTGGCGATCTACGAAGCCGGTGGCGGCTCGACCAGCTTCCTGCCGCTCGGTGTGTTGCGCCGCGCCCATGTCACCGTGGTCGATATCGACGAAGACCAGATCCGCAATAACGACTACGCGCAGGCG
>Ga0207683_10004670_pt1 | contig 11811 bp, 10 predicted proteins | sample KBSM73metaG_FD_184333 | JGI IMG/M metagenome (GOLD analysis project Ga0207683, IMG submission 184333) | Miscanthus rhizosphere microbial communities from Kellogg Biological Station, Michigan, USA - KBS M7-3 metaG (SPAdes) (version 2) | ecosystem: Host-associated > Plants > Roots > Rhizosphere >...
CGCGCGTTTCGGCTTCGCGGTGGCTCCGGACACCGCGCGGCTGATGCGCACGCTGGTCGAGACCGGCGAGCTCGCTCTGCTGTCTCCGGAGCGCGTCTGGCAGGAGCTGGCGCGCGGCCTGATGGAGCCGCACCCGGCGCGCCTTCTCGAAGTGTTGCGGGCATGTGGAGCGCTCGCGGAGCTCATGCCCGAAGTGGACGCGCTGTTCGGCGTGGTGCGGGGAAAGAGACGCAAGCCCCCGCAAGCTGCCGAGGACTTGATCCGTGCGCTTCGGTACGCGGCCGAACGGGGCTTCGCACTGCCGGTCCGCTACGCCGTCCTCGTGCACCGCCTGGGCAGACCGTCGGGTCGATCCATCGGTGGGACTGCCAGGGTCGCGCGGATGCAGGACGATCTGAGGAGCGCCGAGCGGGTCTCCGTGCGGCTCAAGGTGCCGGTGGACTGTCGCGACGCGGCGCGACTCGCGGCACGCTGGCATCGCGCCGTGCCTGTGGCGCAATCGCAGGCACCCGCTGCCGTGCTCGATCTCCTCACCGCGGCCGATGCGCTGCGCCGTCCGGAGCGCCTGGAAGCGCTGTTGCAGACGTGCGAGTGCGACGCGATGTGGGCGCCCGGAGCCACCGACGATTTCGCGGCCGCGTCTCACCTTCGCGCGGCACTCAAAATTGTCAAAGCTGTCGATGCCGGCGCGATTGCGCGCGCGGCTGCGGGCAAATCCGGCTCTTCACGGTCCGACGCGATAACCGCTGCGATCCGCGCGAAGCGGCTCTCGGCGCTTCGCGCGTGGAAGCGCGCCGCCGTGGTCCCCGTCCAGACTGCCAAGTCCTCCTAGACGCGGTACGCGATCAGTCGCATCACGTCGGCCGCGACCCGCATCAGTCCCTTCACTGGAAACGGGAGGTCGGCGGCGCCCGCAGCCCGCGCGGCCGCGCCATGCCGAGCTTCGTCGTCGCGCATCTTTTCGACGATGGCGCGGCTTTTCGCATCCCCCGGCGGCAGGCGCTCCATGTGGGTCGTCAGATGCTTCTCGACCTGCCGTTCAGTTTCGACGACGAACCCGAGACTGGCCCGATCGCCTTTGAGGCCCGCGGCGATGCCGATGGCGAACGAGCCCGCGTACCACAACGGGTTCAGGAGCGACGGGCGATCGCCGAGCTCCACGAGCCGCTGCTGCGTCCACGCGAGATGCTCTTCCTCCTCGCGCGCCGCATCGGCGAACTCGCGCCTGATGCGCGGCTCGCGGGCAAACACCGCCTGCGACGCGTACAACGCCTGCGCGCAGACCTCGCCGGTGTGATTCACGCGCATGAGGCCCGCGGCATGGCGGCGCTCTTCGGGCGTGAGTTCCGTCTCCTCGAGATTTGCGCCCGGCGTTTCCCGCGACGTGACGGCGACGCCCGCCATGAGGCGCAGGGCGCGATCGAAACCGGCGACGAGATCGTCTTTCATGGCGCTGCGCAATGTTTGCGCTCGGGACGCATATGTGAGCCCGCTTAGAAGAAGTGGGCCATCCCGAAGACGATGCCTCCGGGCTTGCCGCAGGCACCGTTGGGGTAGGTGTCGCACAGGATGGGATACGGGTCGTGGTTGAACGTGTAGGCCGCATTCGAATCGTTGCGGATTTTCACGATGCCTCCGTACACCAGCGTGCGCCCCGAAAGCACGTAGGTATAGCTCGCTTCCCACTGCGTGGAGCCGGTGTTCACGCCCTTGGTGAGGCCGCCGAGGCGCGTGCCGTCCTCGGCTGAGCCGGTGCCATTGCCCGCGCGGCCGACGAAGAGGTACAAGAGGCCCGGCCCGACGTCCGCGGTCGCGCCGACGCCGAAGAAATTCCGCTTGAGCTGCGTAGACGTCGTGGCGTCGTAGTTGAGCCGCTCGTAGACGACGCCGATGCGCGCTATCTCGAACTGGTAGGCGCCGGCGACCGAGAGCGCCCGATCGGAAAGTGGTGCGGTGGGCGTGCCGCGGATCTTGTCGTGGACCTCGTACGCGATGCCGAGCTGCAGGGGGCCATTGGCATAGAAGGCGCCGGTGCTGATGGCATAGCTGTGGGGCCGCACGATGTCGTTGTAGCTCGCATACTGGAGGGCGGCGTTGAAGCCCGAGATCGTCGGCGTGTCGTAGCGGATCGATTGCCGCAAACGGTCGTCGAAACCGCCATTCTCAGGGGGTCCCAGGAAGCCTTGCGCCCACAGCGACGCCGTCGACAGGATCGAGCTCGTCAGCGTCGGGACGTTGCCGAAGATCGGCAGGATGTCGTCGTAGGGGCCGAGGAAGTAGCCCATCTTGAACGTCCCCGGCGGACCGGCAAAGCCGACGTACGAGTCGCGTCCGGTCACCACGCCGCGGCCCAGAGTCGGAAAGATGCTGTTCTCGATCTGGAAAATCGCCGAGTAGCCGCCCCCGAGGGGCTCGCTGCCGCGCATGCCGAATTCCGACGAGTTGGAATTCATCCGATACACGTTGGGGTTCGGGCAATGGTCGGGACATCCTGTTCCCGTCTGCTTGCCGTTGACGACCTCCATGTCGAGATTGATGCGCCCGTACAGCGTCACGCTCGCCTCCTGCGCCCATGCAATCGGCGCGGTCAGGAGGCCGGCGACGACGACGGCGACGAGCTTCGTTCTCAAGTAATTTCTCCGCTCGCGCATGATATCGCAGTGGAAGGGCGTGCTTCGCGCATGGCCTCGCGTTCGCTCACCTTCGCTTACCTTCGCTCATCTTCGCTCATCTTCGTTAAGGCAGCGGGCAAAAAAACGGGCGCCCGAAGGCGCCCGTCTGTTGCGATTGTCCGGCTGCGGCCGGATGCACCGCTCCTTCGATCAGAAGTCGTGGTACATGCCCATCACGAAGCCGCCGGGCTTCCCGCCAACCGGGCTGCCCGGGCTTGCGCCGGCGCTGCCCGGATACGCGTTGATGTTGAAGTTGTAGCTCGCGTTCGCGTCGTTGTTGATCTTCACGTAGCCCACATAGACGCGGGTGCGGCGCGACAGATCGTACGAGTAGCTGACTTCCCAATGCGTGGCACCCGTGTTGTCGCCTTTGGCGAGACCGGCGACGCGCGAGATCTGCGACGACACGACGGCATTCGTCGTGACCACGGGTTGCGGTGTATTGACCGCGCTGCCCGTGCCGTCCGAAGCCTTGCCCCAGAACAGGAAGAGCTGCCCGTTCGCGCCGATATTGATCGTGGTGTCGAGAGCCCAGAACGAATTGCGCTTCAGCTTGTTCCTGACCATGGTCGCGGGGGTCAGGCCATTGGCAACTTCGTATTCCATCTTTTCGTACACGCCGGCGATGTTGAAGCCCGAGAACTGCCACTTGGCTGCAACCGAGAACGCCCAATCGGACAGCGGCAGCTGCGAAGTGCCGCGCTGGTTGTGGTGATACTCATACGCCGTACCGATGACGGCCGGGCCGTTGCGGTAGAAGAGGCCGTACGACTGCGCATTGGTGTTGCTCGACGGGAAGTTCGCGTTGGTCTGGCTGTTCGTGCCGCCCGTGGTCGAGAACTGCCCCTTGAACTGGAAGCCCGAATACGACGGCGTCTCGTAGCGGATCGACTGTTGCAGGCGATCGTCGAAGCCGCCGGTGGTCGGCTGGCCGGCGAAGCCCTGCGCCCACACCGAAGCCGTCGACAGAATCGACGTCGACGCCGTGTTGTCGTTGCCGAAGATGCCGTGGATGTCATCGTACGGGGCGAGGTAGCGGCCCATCTTGAACGTACCCCAGCCGCCGCTCAAGCCGACGAACGAATCGCGGCCCGCCAGGTTGCCGCCGTCACCCGTGGTCGGACGGATCGAGCCGTTCTCGATCTGGAATATTGCATTGAGGCCGCCGCCGAGGGACTCGGTGCCGCGCAGGCCGAAGCGCGACGAGTTCGACGCCACCCGGTAGACGTTCGGGTTGGTGTTGTTCGCAAGCCTGCCGTTGACGAATTCCATATCGATATTAATGCGACCGTACAGCGTAACGTTCGCGGTTTGCGCTTGTGCCAACGGGGCGGCCAACAGGCCCGCGATGGCTACAGCGACAAGCTTCTTGTTCATGGAGTCTCTCCTCTAGCGGATAAAATAGGCAAGGTAATCGTCTAGCAGGCTTGCCATCGGAACCTTCTCTGCGATGTCGAGAAGTTGGATTCATTGTGCCAAACCGGGCGCCCGCGAGGCAAGGTAAAGTCCGGGCGGGCGGATAGCTTGTAGAAGGCTGTTGCTAAAACGCGACACGCCATAGCGTTCATGCGAGCGGCGCCGCCTGCACCGGCGGATCGCAACGCACTCGAAAATCAGCCGCTAAACGTATGATCAGCCAACGGAAACTTGCTTTTCCCGACCGTTGGGCCGGTGCTAAAGCCTCCGGCATCGATTTTCAGGGGTTTTCCGATTTGGGCGGCTCGAGTTCGGCTATTTTGCGCAAATTCGCATGCGAAGGCGCAATGCGCCGCGGATGGCTGCCCGAATGAGCGTCTTCCCGTATTCGCCCTGGCTCCCGCCGGTCATTGCGGCTCTCCTTTCCGCAGGCGCGCTCGGTCTCCTGTTGCTGAGCCGCAGCCGTTTGCCGCTCGACATCCCCTCCGGCCGCTCGCTGCACGAACGGCCCATATCCCGGGTCGGGGGCATCGCCATCTGGACTGGCTTTCTGCCGGTGGCGCTCATGTCGCCCGGGCCACCGGGAGGCGATCCCGCCATGCTGCTCGTGCCTTGGGCGGCAGTGGTCGCCGTGTCTTTCGCGGACGACTGGTGGGGCGTGCGGCCGTGGGTCCGCCTGTGTGTCCACGGATTGGCGGCGCTCGCGATCGTCGTGGCGTTTCCGATGCGGGTCGATGGGGAAGGAATTTCGCCGCAGCATGTTCTCGCCGTCGCCGGCGTCGTGCTCGCCATCGTGTGGTCGGCGAACCTGTTCAACTTCATGGACGGCAACGACGGCCTCGCGGCGTTGATGTCGATCTGCGGTTTCGGCGCCTACGGTATCGCCGCCGCGGGGACGGGAATGAATGCGGACGTGTACTTCGCGCTCGCAGCGGCGACGCTCGCGTTTCTCGTCGTCAACTTGCCGCCGGCGCGGACGTTCATGGGGGACGGCGGTTCGGTCGGCCTCGGGTTTCTCGCAGCGGCGTTCGGGTATTCGGGAATCCGTGCGGAAATCTGGCCGAGCTGGTTTCCACTGCTTGTTTTCCTGCCGTTCGTGGCGGACGCCACGGTGACGATGCTGCGCCGGCTTGCGCGCGGGGATCATCTTTTCGAAGCGCACCGAACCCATTATTATCAACGGCTGCACCAGATGGGGTCGGGGCATCGCGGCACGCTGCTCTTCTACGGCATCCTGATCTTCGGCACGTGCGCATCGGCGTTGTTCACGCTGACTGTATCGCCGAACGCGGGCTGGATCGTACTTGCGGCGTGGGTTGTCACGATCGGCGGGCTCTTTGCCGGCATTGACTATCATTGGCGCAGGCGGACAACAGAACAACAATGAAGCACCCCACCAATATCAGGGCGTGGCTCGCTTTCGTCCACGACCTCTCGGTCGCAGCGCTCGCCTGGGCCTCGATGTACTGGCTTCGCTTCGGCTTCGATTTTCGGGAGCCGTTCCTGGCCGACATGGGGCGGACGCTCGTCTGGATCCTGCCGCTGCAGGGGGCGATCTTCGTCGCCTTCGGCCTCTACCGCGGCCTCTGGCGGTTCGCAAGCCTCCTCGACCTGCAGCGGATCGTGCTCGCAGCCGTCGTGGGCGCGCTCTTGATCCCCGTCGGTCTCGTGATGCTGCAGATGCACGTCGTCGTGCCGCGGAGCGTGCTGATCTTCTATCCGGTGATGCTCATCTTCCTGATGGCCGGCGATCGCTTCGCGTACCGGATCTGGAAGGAGCATCGCCTTTACAGCCCGTTCGCCGCGCTCGGCGAGCCGGTGCTCGTGATCGGCGCGGGCGAGGCAGGGGCGCGCCTTACGCGGGACTTCGCGCGAAGCCGGCAGTGGCGCGTCGTCGGGCTCGTCGACGACGATCCCGCCAAGCGCGGACGCCTGCTCCATGGCGCGAGCGTGCTCGGCCCGATCTCGAGCCTTCCGGCGTGGGCGAAGAAATACGGCGTGCGCCAGGTGATCGTCGCGCTGCCGTCGGCCGCGCACCGCGTTCGCCGCCGCGTCGCGGAGATTTGCGCCGACGCGGGAATCGAGGTGCTCACCGTTCCGTCGTACGACGACTTGATGAGCGGACGCTCGGCGCTCACCACGATCCGGACGATCGAATTGGACGACCTCTTGGGCCGCGATCCGGTCGTTCTCGACAATGCCGGCCTGGGCGAGTGGCTCGGCAATCGCGTGGTGATGGTCACCGGCGCGGGCGGCTCGATCGGCGCCGAGCTCTGCCGGCACATTGCCCGCTTCCGTCCCGCGAAGCTCGTGCTGTTCGACTTGTCGGAAGCAGCTGTCTACGCGATCCAGACTGCGCTCGCGGACGGATTCCCGCAGCTGCCGCTGGCCACGGTGGTGGGCGACGTCAAGCACGCGTCGCTCGTGGAACAGGTGCTGGCCCGCGAGCGGCCGAGCGTTATTTTCCACGCCGGTGCGTACAAGCACGTGCCGTTGATGGAGGAGACCAACGCGTGGCAGGCGGTGCTCAACAACTCCTACGGCACTTGGGTGGTGGCGAGCGCTGCGGTGGCCGCCAAGGTCGAGAAATTCGTGCTCGTGTCGTCGGACAAGGCGGTGAATCCCACGAACGTCATGGGCGCCACGAAGCGCTTGGCGGAGATCGTCTGCCGCAGCCTGCAGGGCCGCGGCACCCAGTTCGTGATCGTCCGTTTCGGCAATGTGTTCGGCAGCGCCGGCAGCGTGATACCGCGCTTCCGCGAGCAGATCGGCCGAGGCGGCCCGGTGACGGTGACCCATCCCGACATCACGCGCTACTTCATGTCGCTCTCCGAAGCGACCCAGCTCCTGCTGCAAGCGGCGCTCCAGGGAAAAGGCGGCGAAATCCTGGTCCTCGACATGGGCGATCCCGTGCGCATCATCGATCTCGCGCACGACATGATCCGGCTGTCGGGAGCCGACCCGAACCACATCCCGATCGTTTTCACCGGATTGCGGCCCGGAGAAAAGTTGTTCGAGGAGCTTCTCACCGCGGAAGAGGCGACGCTCCCCACGCCCCACCCCAAGCTCCGGATCGCGCTGTCGCGCGCCGCGAATTTCGACGTGGTCGGGCAGATGGTCGCCTGGTGCGAGCGTGACCGGCCCGCCGACGATGCCGAGGTCCGCGCACGGCTGCAGACGTGGATTCCCGAGTACGCGCCTCCGGCCGGCGCGCCCGTGCAGCCGATCCCCACCGCACCCGCCGACGACGCTGCCGTCGCCGCCCCGCTGCCGCTCCGCGCGCCGCGCCGGCGATAGCCGCTCGCAAAATGGGGCGAACGGGCCGAGGACGCGACAAAGCAATCGGCCCGTGCAGCCGATTCTGCGCTAGCGCTTGCCGCCGTACAGATACGGATTGAGCGCCGCGTCGTTGTACATCTTGAACTGCCGATAGACGCGCCAGAACGCCCGCCCTTCGGCGGCGCGGGCAAGGAGTGTGTCGAGGCAGCGCGACAAGTCGGCGCGCTGCAGCTCGAGCCGGGCGAGCTTCTCGCCGCATGCGGCGCGGTGCGCGTCCGTCGCGCCGGCGCGCGTCGCCTCGGCGCGCATGTGGAAGATCTTGAGGGAGAGGATCGACAGCCGATCGACGATCGAGCCGGCGGACTCCGAGTTCTGCCATGCGTCGGCGGCGAGCGTGACGCCGGCGAGGCGCTCGAGCAATGCCTCGTCGATCTTCTCGATCGCATCGTTGCGGCGCTGGTTGTAGCCGTCGATCGCGCGCTTGTTCGCCGCGATCGCGGCGTCCGCGACGTCCCGCCGCCTCGCGCGGTCCTCCTCGTCCCACAGCAGCCGGTTATGGCGATGGTTGTTCGCGATCCACGTCCAGACGCCGGCTTCGTGCGCCGACGCGAGCTCGCTCCCGTTGTCCCGCGCGAGCTTCGCCTCGTGAAACGCGCGGATGGCGGCTGCTGCGACGTCGTTGAAATCGGTTCCGGTCATGGCGAGTGGTGGGGAAGATCGTGAATCGGATCGCGGGTGTCGACGGCAATCGCGGTGCCCGGCGCCGGCGATGCGAGCAGGTCCCGGTAGAGGAGCACCTGCTGCAGCGTGATCGCGGTCGGCGAAAACGACAACACCGCGCGGCGCGCGTTGCTCCCGAGGCGCGCGCGCGCCGCGGGATCGACAAGCGCCTGCATGTGCGCGGCGAGTCCCGCCGCGTCGCCTGCCGGATAGACGAGGCCGGCGTCGCACTCCCGCAGCAACTCGGCCGCTCCTGATTTCGTGCTCGCGATCACGGGCAGCGTCGAGGCCATCGCCTCGAACGCGACGTGGGGCGACGGGTCGTAGAGCGACGGCAGCACCAGCACGTCGGCAGCGCCGTAACAGGACTGCCGGTCGGTATCGGCGCCCGCGAGCGTGACGCGATCGCCCACGCCGCGCTTATGCGCGTGCGCGAGGGCGCGCGCGGCGGCGTTGCGCTCGCCCATGACGATCATGTGCGTCGCCGGGCCTTGCTGCGCGAAGGCATCGACGGCAGCGCCCACGTCGGTGCGCGCGAGGTCCACCGCAGCCATGAGAAAGACCGTGCCGCTTGCGTCTATGCGATGCCGCTCGAGCACGGAAGCGCGCGCGTCGCGTAGCCGTGGATGGAAGACCTCGCCGTCCACCGGGTTGTAGATGACGTGGAGCTTCGATTCCGCGACCCCGTAGTGGCGGCGGATCTCGTCCTTGACCATCCTCGAATTGCAGATCACCGCGCGCAGCCAAGGGGAGGCATAGAGACGCCGTTCCATCGCCAGAAGATACCGGTCGTGCGGCGAGAGCTTCGCCGCGATGCGCCCGGCTGCCGTCTTGTGCCTCTGCCGTTCCTCGGCCCACTCCGCGTGCACGCCGTCACTCGCGCGATAGATGTCGCAGCAAAGGAGACGTTCATGAGACTCGACGAGGTTCGGCTGCGAGCGCCGCACGTGGCGGCACGCGGCGCGCGCGAAGCTCCAGTCTCGCCAGAGTGCGCCAACGTGGAACGGATCGACGACCAGCGGCTCGACGAGTTGCAGCCGCGTCTGCGGCCACGCCCGGGTGTAGAGAGAGACGGCGACGTTGCGCTCGAGCAGTGCCTCGAGCGCCCGCTCGGTGACCCGCTCCACCAGACCCTCGGGCCGGTAGTCCTGGCGGACGATCGTGAGGCGCATCAGGGCCCATTCATGGCAGGTCGGCGGGCGTTCGGCAGCAGCGGTGGCGGCGACGGCGTGCGCGCTTCGCCCGTCCGGCGAATCCGGCAACGATAGCAAAGTTCGCCTGGCGCCGGCATCCAGCTCCGGGCTGGAGTCAGGGCTTACTCGTCCGCAGTGTCCCGTCAGGCCGCAATCCGACGCTCGGATTTGGCGGTCCGGCGCTTCCGGTACAATCGGCCGCGAGGTCCCCGTTTTCTTCCCCCCAGCCTTCCCGTCATGCCCATCGACGCCGTCAATGCCGCCGTGAAGGCGCAGATTCTCGCCGAGGCGTTGCCGTACATCCAGCGCTTCCACGACAAGACGATCATCGTCAAGTACGGCGGCAACGCGATGGTCGAGCCGCACCTCAAGGCCGGGTTCGCGCGCGACGTCGTCATGCTGAAGCTCGTCGGCATGAATCCCGTCATCGTGCACGGCGGCGGTCCGCAGATCGGCGATCTGCTGAAAAAGATGGGCATCGAGAGTGAATTTCGCCAAGGCATGCGCGTGACAGACGAGCGCGTCATGAATGTCGTCGAAATGGTGCTGGGCGAGCTCAACCAGGAGATCGTCGGCCTCATCAACCAGCACGGCGGCAAGGCCGTCGGGTTGACGGGCCAGGACGGCGCTTTCATCCACGCCCGCAAGATGCTGCTCAAGAGCGACGCGCGCGACGGCGAGATGGTGGATATCGGCTTCGTCGGCGAAATCGAGCGCATCGACCCGGAGCTCATTCAGCTCCTCGATTCGCGCGACTTCATTCCCGTCATCGCGCCGATCGGAGTCGGCGCCGACGGCGTCGCCTACAACATCAACGCGGACCTGGTCGCGGGCAAGCTCGCCGAGACGCTGCGGGCGGAAAAGCTCGTGCTGATGACGAATACCGTCGGGGTGCTCGACAAGAGCGGGAATCTCCTGACCGGCCTGTCGGCGAGCCGAATCGACGCGCTGTTTGCCGACGGGACGATCCACGGCGGCATGCTGCCCAAGATCGGATCGGCGCTCGACGCGGTGAAGAATGGCGTGGCGAGCTCGCACATCATCGACGGGCGCGTCGAGCACGCGCTCCTGCTCGAAGTGCTCACCAACGAAGGCGTGGGGACGATGATCCGGGCCGACGCCACCGAGCCGGTCGGCCGGGCGCGCTGACCCCGCCGCCTCCTTCCCATGGCTACGAAGCCCGGCGAACGTCGCCTGCAGATCCTCCAGACGCTGGCGGCGATGCTCGAGAGTCCCCGCGCGGAAAAAGTGACGACCGCGGCGCTTGCGGCGAAGCTCGACGTCTCGGAGGCTGCGCTTTATCGCCACTTCGCGAGCAAGGCGCAGATGTACGAGGGGCTGATCGAGTTCATCGAAACGACGCTGTTCACGCTCGTGAACAAGATCGTCAGCGACACGGGCAACGGCGCGGCCCAGGCCCAGCAAATCGTCGGCGTCCTGCTCGGGTTCGCGGAGAAGAACCCAGGCATGACGCGCGTGCTGATCGGCGATGCGCTCGTCAACGAGGACGAGCGGCTGCAGGCGCGAATGAACCAGCTCTACGATCGCATCGAGGCGGCGCTGCGCCAGGCACTGCGCGTCGCCCAGGCCGCAGGCGAGTGGCCGGGCGACCCGAGTGCCGAGGCGAACGTCCTCGTCGCCTATGTGCTCGGCCGCTGGCAGCTGTTCGCAAAAAGCGGGTTCAAGCGGGGTCCCCAGGACGGCTGGGAGCTGCAGCGCAAGTTCCTGTTCGGCTGAAACACCGGGGCGCAAGGCTACTGCTCGCTACGCCTTCCGCCACGGTGTTCCGCTCGGAACCCTACGCGGCCTGCACCGTCGACGGCGCGAGCGCGCAGCCGGCGATCTTCCAGCCGCCGTCCGGCTGTCTCTCCATTGTGTACAGCGCGACCCGCACCGTGTTGTCGGCGCCGATGAGACGCAACGGCTGGATCACCCTTCCTTCGATGACGGTGCCTTCGAGAAACTCGGAATAGCGGGCCGCGATCAGCGCACCGTACGCGGTGCGCACCATGAAAAGGAAATTGTCGGGGGTCCCGAACTGCTGCCGGATGCCGGGCGTGGCATAGGTAAAGGCTTTGCTTCCATCGCCGGCCTGCAACGCTGCGAGCTGCTCCGTGATGATGGCCTTGATGGCGTCCCACTCGCCGCCGGGGAGGCTCGCCGCGCCGCTCGGGGGTGCTGCGTCGGTCGCGGGTGAGGGGTCGGGCGTTGCTGCGGACGCGAGGCCCGGCATGAGCGCGCAAACCGCGACGAGCGCGACAGCGAAGATCCGGGTCGACTGCGCAACGAATCTCGATGCGGTCGTGGAGTTCATAACGAGTCGGTCCGATCACCGTCCGCAGACCGGGCATTGCGGATCGCGCGGAACGCGTACCTCGCGCCAGGTCATCGTCAACGCATCGAGCAAGAGCAGCCGGCCGGCGAGCGGCAGGCCCGCAGCCGCGATCAACTTGAGCGCTTCAGCGGCCTGCGTTGCACCGATAATGCCGACGACCGGCGCAAAGACGCCCATCACCGCGCAGCGCGTCGCC
>Ga0207683_10004671_pt1 | contig 11811 bp, 9 predicted proteins | sample KBSM73metaG_FD_184333 | JGI IMG/M metagenome (GOLD analysis project Ga0207683, IMG submission 184333) | Miscanthus rhizosphere microbial communities from Kellogg Biological Station, Michigan, USA - KBS M7-3 metaG (SPAdes) (version 2) | ecosystem: Host-associated > Plants > Roots > Rhizosphere >...
GAAACGACGATCGCGGTGGACCCACTCGATCGGCGTGTCGTCACCGCGCTCCTGCACCAGGTGCCGGGCGTGCGACGACACGGGGTTGTAAGGGTCGTCGTTGATCTCGCTGCCGGCGACGATCGGCATCCATTCGTCGAGCAGACCGGTCAGCGACCGGATCATGCGCGTCTTCGCCTGGCCGCGCTCGCCGAGGAAGATCACGTCGTGTCCGGCCAGCAGTGCGTTCTCGAGCTGCGGCATCACGGTCTGGTCGTATCCGAGCACCCCGGCGAACAACGGCTGACCGCGACGGATGCGGTCGACGGCATTGGCGCGGATCTCTTCCTTGACCGGACGCGACCTCCAACCCGATGCACGCAGTTGCCCGATCGTCGTCGCACGCTCAGCCATGGTCCGAACCTATCCCGCTGTTACCCGGAACGGGGGCGCGAGTTCTCGTTACCATCCCGGCGATGGAGCTCAACGGCGCGTGGCGCGCGGCGCATGCCGACGACGATCTGCGCCGCGATGCGATCGGGCTCGACGCCGACGACTCGGCATGGTCCGAGATCGCCGTCCCCGGGCATTGGCGCCGCCACCCCGACTTCGCGACCCATCATTCCAAATATGCCTCACCCTCTCGACTCCGAAACCGGCGCTGGCCGCACCAATCCATCGTCAGGCAACGACCTCCGTCAGGTCGACCCGGAAATTTTCGACGCGATCGCCACGGAAGAACGGCGGCAGCGCGAAAACATCGAGTTGATCGCTTCAGAAAACTTCACCAGCGGCGCGGTCATGGCCGCACAAGGCTCGTGCCTAACGAATAAGTACGCCGAAGGTTACCCGGGGAAACGCTGGTACGGTGGTTGCGAAAATGTCGATGTAGTCGAGCAGCTCGCGATCGATCGCGCACTCAGGATTTTTGGCGCGGAACACGTCAACGTGCAGCCGCACAGCGGCGCCCAGGCCAACATGGCGGTTTATTTCGCCGCCATAAAACCCGGGGACCGGATCCTGACGATGAATCTCGCCCACGGCGGTCATCTCACTCACGGTCATCCGGCGAACTTCTCGGGCAAACTTTATCAAGTCACCCACTACGGCGTTGACGAAAAAACCGAACAGATCGATTACGACGGGCTCGCCAAACAGGCGCAAGAAGTGCGACCGGCAATGATCACTGCCGGCGCGTCGGCTTATCCGCGCTTCCTTGATTTCCCCCGGTTGCGCCAGATTGCCGATTCGGTTGACGCCCTCCTTTTCATCGATATGGCGCACATTGCGGGGCTCGTCGCGGGCGGCGAACATCCCAGTCCGGTGCCGCACGCGCATTTTGTGACGACGACGACGCACAAAAGCATGCGCGGTCCGCGCGGCGGGATTGTGCTTTGCCAGGAGAAATTTGCGAAAGCGATCGACTCGATGGTGTTCCCGGGTGTTCAAGGCGGCCCACTTATGCACGTGATCGCGGCGAAGGCGGTTTGTTTTCACGAGGCGCTTCAGCCGGCCTTCCGCCAGTACCAGCACCAAGTCGTCCTTAACGCCAAGGCGCTAGCCGCCGGCGTGGCAAAACATGGCTTCCGCATCGTCTCGGGCGGAACCGATAATCACCTGATGTTGGTGGATCTACGACCAAAAGAGATCAACGGCAAAGTCGCGCAAGAAGTGCTCGATCGCGCTGGCATCACTGTGAACAAGAACGCAATTCCGTTTGATACTTACCCGATTTTCAAACCGGGCGGCATTCGGCTCGGCACACCCGCCGTGACCACGCGCGGCATGAAGGAAGAGGAAATGCTCGAGATCGCAGATCTCCTTGCGGAAGCGCTCGCCGGACGAGAGGACGAACGGGCAATCGCAATGGTCCGGCAACAGGTGCAACAACTGACGCGCAGGTTTTCATTGCCGGGCTGATCGAAAGCCTCGCGCTCTTCATTTGTCATACCGACTCGCGTAGACGGAGAACTCCCGTCCACAGTCCGCGCTCCCAGACAGTAAGAAGTTACCTGGTGCAATTGTGAGTTCCCTCTTCGCGCTTCGCCGAATCGCGATGACGAATGAGGCGGCGGATAACTGCGAACGAAAAAAGGCGGAACGCTTGAAGTAGCGTTCCGCCTCAATCAACACTTCGCCCCGAAGAGCGCGGCCGAAGCCGCACTCTCCGGACGAAGGCGTGTGTGAATTACTTGACCGTCACTGCACGAACGGCGCTGCCGCCGCCGCTGCTCTTGACCGTGATGCTCACCGGATTGGTCGCGACCGAAAGGTTGGCTTCATATTTGCCGCCGCCTTTGTTCGTCAACGTTCCGAGAACGGCACCTGTCGAGGTGTTGGACACCGTCATGGTGACAGTTTTGTTGCTGCTGGTGGCTTCGACACGCAAGTTCTTTTTGCTGGTCGTGTATTCAGCCCTTTGCACCGCGACGGTATCGTTAACCTGGGTCCCTGGCGGATTTACCGCCAAGACAGCGGTCTTGGTCAGACCAGCTGCGTTTGCGCTCAGCGTAACCGATGTCGGCAAGGTAACCGCAGTGGTAGCGACCGAGAATGCAGCCGAAGTCGCTCCGGCTGGAATCACAACGCTCGCGGGAACGCTCGCCACGGTGGGGTTGCTGCTGGTGAGATTAGCAATAACGCCCGCGGTGGGCGCGGTTCCATTGAGTGTGGCAATACCTTGAACGGTCGTAGGATCGGTCACCGAAATGGCTGAGAGCGTGACCGCGCTCAGGACGCCGGTGCCAGGAGTGCTCGTCCGCGGCTGGAGGCGAACCTCAGCCGGAACTGGGAATGGGAAACCAACCACAACGGCCTTGCCATTCACCTGGTTTTGCGCAGTGCAATTCTTGATGCAAGCAGTCGCGGCCGGCGCGATCTCGGTTGCATCTTCGCCCATCACCTGGCCCATGCGGCCACCGCTGGAAACGCTCCATTGTGAAACGCCGCCACAGTGATCCTGCAATCCAGGATGGAAGGGATTCGGAATGTCGTTAGGGCAACCAGTCGTGAGCCGGGTCGCCATTTGCGCGCTGTCGCGTCCGACGAACTTGGCGGAGAAGTCGTTCCCAAAGTTCACTCGCGCGGTGACTGTCACAGTGCCGTCAGGATTGGCACCTTTGCAGACGACTTGAGTGCCGTCTGGCAGCACACCAGAGCAAGGGAGATTTTCGCCGAGCAGATCGCGAACGTTCGGGTTGTCATAGTAGAAGACGTCATCCGCCAGGGTATGCGTGAAGGTCGTGGCAGTGAGATCATCTCGCTCTACTTCGACCTGGAAGACGCCGCCATTGGCGCAGTCTTTGGCCTGGATCTTCATGGTCAAACCGGGACCGCTCCTAGTGATGACGAGTCCTTCGTCAGTGCTGTCGACCTCGAGGTCGCCTGTCAGCACCAACCCGCGATGATCGGGCAGCTTGCTCGAAAACACGACGGTGCGTTTGCCGCCGGTAAGATCGAGAGGGTTCGCGACGCCAGTCAGCGTCCAGTTGTATAAACCGAAGCTCGCCGCATCGACCGTGAACTCCACATACTTGCCCTTCACGAGAAAAGTGGAAGGCAGGCTGGCGGCCGGAACGAGGGTCTTCTTCTGGTCGCCGGTCAGCCCGAGGAGGGAGAATCCGCCGCCGTCGCATCCATCAGACGCTGCAGCTGAAGCGATGCGCGGCGCGAAGGCCGCGATGCCCAGTGTCAGCGACGCCAGGGCGACGCAGGTTTGGCGCAGAAGGCGCGATTTGGTTGTTTGTTTTTTACGCACAAGGAATAGTTCCTGTGCCCGACTGTTTTGGTGTGTGAGATGTTTCATTGCGGCGCACAGATCCAGTGTTTCGGTCCGACATGCGAACCGCGATTGGTAACGCGTTTGAAACCCGCCTAACGAGTCTAGCCTAACGAGCGCAGGCTGCGCGAGGACGCAGTTTCCCAACCAAATTTTCTTTATGCTCGGCGCCCGAGTCAGCCTAAGCTGTCCAGCTCTTCCAAAACCGCCCGAATCATGAGCGACAAGCAATTACCCAATCCACTTCGCGAAGGACTCTCCAGCAAAGCCGTTCCGCAGCCCTGCGCGATCGTGATCTTCGGCGCCACCGGCGATCTCACCCATCGCAAGCTCATTCCCGCGCTCTACAATATTGCTGCCGATGGAGAGATGCCGCCCGCAGTGGCGGTGATTGGTTTCGCGCGCCGGCCGAAAACGGATGAGGAGTTTCGCGCTGAAATGGCGGAAGCGACGCGGAATTTTTCCCGGCAAACGGTGCGTGATGAAGTTTGGCAGCACTTTGCCCAGTCCCTCTTCTATCACCAAAGCGAGTTCGCCGATGAGGAGGGTTATCGGAAGCTCGCCGAGCGTCTGGACCGCCTCGACCAGGAAAGCGGCACGCGTGGCAATCGCCTCTTTTACTTCGCTGCCTCGCCGGAACAGTTCGAAACGATTGTTGAAAATCTGAACAAGGCTGGGTTGAACAAAGCGCGGGAAGGAAGCTGGGCCCGCGTCATTTTGGAGAAACCGTTCGGAACCGATCTCGCATCAGCGCGGCATCTCAATCAAATCGTGCAGCGCTCGTTCAAGGAAGATCAAACCTATCGAATCGATCATTTCCTCGGGAAAGAAACCGCCCAGAACATTTTGGTCCTGCGTTTCGCGAACGCGATCTTCGAACCGCTCTGGAACACGCGTTACATCGATCACGTTCAGATCACGGCCGCGGAAACGTTAGGCGTGGAAAATCGCGCCGGCTATTACGAGGGGGCGGGGGCCTTGCGCGACATGGTCCAGAATCATCTCCTGCAATTGTTCTGCCTCGTCGGGATGGAGCCGCCGACTGATCTCGGGGCCGACAGTATTCGCGATGAAAAAGTGAAGGTGGTGCGCTCGCTGCGACCCTTCAGCCAGGACGAAGTCGGGACGTTTGTTGTCCGGGGGCAATACGCAGCCGGAGCTATCAACGGCCAACCCGTCACTGCTTATCGGGAGGAGAAGGGCGTCGATCCGAAATCGCAGACTGAGACATTCGTTGCGCTCCGCATGCTGGTGGATAACTGGCGCTGGTCGGAGGTGCCAATTTACGTCCGCGTTGGCAAACGCTTGCCGAAATCCGGAACGGAAATTTCGATCCATTTCAAAAAAGCGCCCTCGGTGCTATTCAATCGTGAGTCACAAGCGATTGAACAAAACGTTCTCGTGATTCGAATTCAGCCGGATGAAGGCATCTCGCTCCGGATGCAGGCGAAAGTTCCTGGCACCAGCTTCCGAATCGAATCGGTGAAGATGGATTTTCATTACGGGACGTCGTTCGGCAAAGCGAGTCCCGAGGCTTATGAACGCCTGCTGCTCGACGCGATGGCGGGCGATGCGACTCTCTTTGCGCGTCGCGACGAAGTCGAACAAGCGTGGGCATTTGTCGATACGATCGAAGAGGCCTGGGCGGAAAAGGAAAACGCTCCGAAGTTGTGCACCTACCCTGCCGGTTCGTGGGGGCCGGAAGAAGCTGACGAGCTAATGGCGCGCGATAAACGCAGTTGGAGGAGATTGTGAACGAGAAAGATCGCAATGCCCGCTGCCACTGAAAGCGTTGCTGTCGGAATGCCGGTCGAGGTCGGCGACATTCCGCGCGAACTAAAGAAGCTTAATGCAGAGGATAGTGGAAGGACCCGCGCCTCACTTATTAATCTGGCGGTCTACAGCGAGGCGCCGGATTCGTTAGGCAAGAACACTGCGATCATTTCCGAAATCACCGAAGATCACGCCTGCCGCGCCATCGTCATCGCGGCCGCTCCGACAGCGAAGGAGAGTCGGGTCGAAGCCTGGATTAGCGCGCATTGTCACGTTAGTCGAGCGGGCAGCAAGCAGGTCTGTTCCGAGCAGCTTTCGTTTTCGATCGAGGGCGAACGGTGTGGCCTGTTGCCAAACATCGTGTTTGCCCAGCTCGATTCTGATCTTCCGCTCTATCTCTGGTGGCAAGAGGAGTTTCGCGCCCCGATGGACCCGCAACTCTGGGCCTGGGTTGATCGCGTCATTTACGATAGTCAGACCTGGCGTGATTTTGACGAGCAAATGCAGTTGGTCGAGACGGCCCAACAGGAAGCCCGGCAACGCATTGTCCTTTGTGACCTAAACTGGATTCGCCTGGTGCAATTGCGTCTCGCCGTCGCGCAGTTTTTCGATCATCGCGCCGCTCACCATCATCTTGAAGAAATCAAAACCGTCGCAATCGAACATGCGCCGGGGTTTCGTTCCACTGCCCTACTCCTCGTCGGCTGGCTGGCGGCGCAATTGGGTTGGGAACGCGATCGCGGCAACCGAAGATCGTTAGGCTTTCGCAGGAAACGCGAGGAAGATGATGACTGGCAGATCACGATTTCGCTTCGTGAAAAAGAAGGTGAGCCTGTTAACAGCTGCGAAATGAAAACGGATAAGGCGGGATTTAAGATCGTGCACAAGCCGGGCGCAGATTTACTCGGCGTTTCTTTTGGCCGCATCGAGGGCCGGCACATGGACCAGGTTTTGCCCGCCGGAAAAAACGCCCCGGTTGCCCTTGTGCAGGAAGAGTTGAGACGCGGCGGACCGCATAACGTTTACTTGCGCGCCGTCGCACAGGTGCGCGATTTACTTTGAGCTTCGCCTAACGAATTCGCTTCATCAGCGCCCTGCGTCGGTGCGTCAATGACTTGACGCGAGCGCACTGACCGTTTGATCGAAACGCGGGTTGCCGCGAAGGGATGCCCATTGAGGGTCATGCAAGAGATAGCCATAGCAAAGATACCCGGGCGTTTTGAGCAGTTGCTGAATGAGATCGATGGCGCGATCGGGTTCGCCAGTCCAGGCATAAACCATCGCCAGTCCTTGCAGGACAAGCGTGCCATCGAAGGCGTCGCGCGAAATTGGCATGAGATCGACCGCGTGCTGTGCTTCGCGAAGCGCCAAAGCTTTGTCGCCCAGACCTGCGTCAGTCTGCGCTAGTGCAGCAATGGTGCGGGCATCGTCCGGCTTAACCTTGAGGTGCTCCTCGAAAATTTCTCTAGCCTTTCCGAAAGCAGCGCGGGCCGCAGCTTCATCGCCTTCGGCGCGCGCGATCCGAGCCTCAAACCAGGCGCGCGGAAAATAGTAGGTAAAATCGACTTCCTGAAACTCGTTGCGTGACGATTGCGTGAGGGCTTCACGAGCCCGAGCAATATCCCCTTCCGCCAGCGCAAGCGAAATTCGCATCGGCGTCTCGCCGCCACCGACATCGAGATTTGGAGACACCGTTTCAAGCACGGCTCGAAAAGGCGCTATCTCGCCGCTGGCTGCATAGACAATGTTGGCCCGACGGACTCGAAGGATGGGTGAGTCCAATCCAATCGCACTTGCACGGTCGTAAACGTCAGTCGCTTTCTTGAATTGCCGCACAAGGACGTAATGATCGACCAACAGATTGACCGCATTGGTGTTCCGCGGGTCGAGCTCGACAGCTTTGGTGAAGTTTTGTTCGGACTCCGGCCAATGGCCCTGTCGCCGCTCGACATAACCGCGCAGCAAATAGAGCGGTACGCTATTGGGCAGGGTTTTGAGCGCCATAGCCAGCTCTGCCATGGCATTTTTGTAGTCGCGGTATCCGCGAAAATAGAATTCGGCGAGGGCAAGATGGGCTTCGCCCGAATCCGGTTTGAGACTCAGCGCCCTTTGAACGGCATCGTCGGCGCGCGCCAGACGAGCCGCGGTCGGATCAAGATCGAGAAAATAAAGAAGGCTGTGGGCCCGCGAAAGATTCGCATAAGCGAGCACAAAGCGCGGATCGCGCGTGATTGCTTCCTCAAAAAATCGAACTGCCTGTTCGAGCGAGGCGGCGGTGTCAGTCGCATCGAGGTAACTGTTTACGATCTGACGGCCCTGAATAAACAAATCGTAAGCAGCCAGATCGCGCGTCGGAATTTCTTCGATGACCGCTTTTTCCTCTGGCGAAAGTTTGGCGCGCAGTTGGTCGACAATCGTTTCCGAAATTTCGCTTTGCAGGGCGAAGACATCAGCCAGGTCGCGATCATAACTCTCCGCCCAGAGATGTGTATCGGTGCGCGCGTCGATTAGTTCGGCGCGGATTCGCACTCTCTTTGCGTCCCGCTGAACGCTTCCTTCCAGAATATATGCGACGCCCAACTGCTGACCGATTTCGCGCAGGTTGCGGGACGAATCCGTCTTGTAGGAAGCGACGCTGGTGCGACTGATGACTTTCAAGTCCGAGACCTTCGCCAAGTCGGTCAAAATTTGCTCCTGCATGCCCTCGGTAAAGAAAGCACTGGAGGGTTCCACACTCAGATTTTGGAAAGGAAGAACGGCAATGCTCTTTTCGACGGTTTGATCGTTGGTCGGACTGCTTCCGGCCAAGCGTGGATCACGCCACGGATGCCAGAGCCAATAACCCGCCACGGCCATGCCCGCGACAAGGAGTCCGGCCCCGCCGAGCAGCCACATCTGCTGAGTCCGAACGTTGTGCAGGCCGTGCCCGGATGGCGTCCGTTGGATCCCTGCCGGCGTGAGATCAAAGGCCCAGGCCAGGATTAAGGCCACGGGGAAACCGAGCGCGAGGGCGACGAGGAAAACCTGCTGCATCCAAACTGGCGCGTTAAAAGCGGGCAAGACTGTGCCCGCCAATTGCACCGCGCCAGATGCCACCAATCCGTAAACAATGGCGACGCGGTAAACGCGCCTCTTTTTCAGTTCTTCGAAAAAGGTCTTCATTCCACGACGTCCCCGCTGCTCGGCTCAGGCCACGTCAAATGATCGGAAAACAAAGTTCAATGCCGCGACGTTTTTCTCGACACTAAACAAATCAGCCGCGCGCTGCCGGCCGGCTTCGCCTAACGATTTTGCCAGCGCCTGATCGGCCAGAATTCGCGCGAGGGCTTCCGCCAATGCCGTCGGTTGATGTTCGGCAACGAGCAGACCGGTCGACCCTTCAACGACCATTTCAGGAACACCTCCTATTCGAGTCGAAACGACCGGCAGAGACGACGCCATCGCCTCCATCAGAACGGTCGGCAAATTGTCCATCCCGCCTCCCGTTTCCGTCACACAAGGAAGGGCAAAGACAGTCGCCCGCGCGAGACGCTCGACCACTTCGCTTTGCGCAAGAGGTCCGGTCAGAATTACAACACCGCTGAGGCCGCTGCTGGTAATCTGCTCCCGAAGCGCGGACTCGAGCGGACCTTCGCCAATAATTTCACAGCGAAAATTGACGCCACGCGCGCGCAGCAACTGACACGCTTCGATCAAATCGCCGAATCCCTTCTTTTCGATGAGACGGCCGATTGAGACGATCATCGGGTCGGTCGCGGAAAGGTCTGCCCGCTCGAATCGGCTGAGATCGATACCATTATAGACGCAACGGATTTTGCCGGCGGCTTCCGGGAACTTCTCGCCTAGGAAATGCACCCCGAACTCACTCACCGTGACGACGGCGCGCGCCGACCTGACCAAGTCATGCAACGAAATTTCGAAAGGTTTCGGCGCAAAAATATCGTTGGCGTGAGCAGTGAAACTGAACCCGATCCCGAAGAACCGCTGGATCCAGTAGGCCGTTCGTGCGGCCAACCCCGCAAAATGGGCGTGGACGTGACGCACCCCTAACTCGTGCAACTGAGGCCCGAGAAAAGCAGCCTGGTAAAGCCGAAGGAAGTCGGTTTTCCGACCCCAGGCCCGGATCTCACGCTCCGCGTTAGCCGGGAACTTGCCCTTGCGCAATGCAGTGTCCACTTGCCGAACCAAGTCCTCGTCCGCCGGCAAATATCGAACCTCCCGCACAATTTCGGCATCCCACTCCTGCGCCGGTTCACCCACCGGGCGCCGAACGGAGAAAATCGCCGGATTTGCCCCTTGCCGCCGCATTTCTGCCACCTCGCGGTAACAAAAAGTTTGGGTGAACGAAGGAAATCGCTCAAAAAGATAGGCGAAGCTGTTCACGGCAGAGGATTACCGGCAAACCGTGCGCTTGAAAAGGGCGACTGTTTGTCCGGAAGTTTACAGGGTTCGGGCGGTCCCTGCATGAGTCTTGCTTTCCTAGAGGAGTGGTCCAACGCGACTTCTTCTCTTTTTGTACCTCGCTCCGGCTGATTGAGCTGAAAGCCATCGGCCTGCTGTCCAAGGTCAAGCATTTCGCCGAGGACGACGTGATCTACTCGCACGGGGACGCGGGCGACCAGCTCTACATTATTACGCGAGGTGCGGTGGAACTTGTGCCGCACAATGCGGGCCCGGGACCATCCACTAACTACCTTTCCCGGGGCGACATTTTTGGCGAGACGTCCACGCTCATGAATATCTCCCGCAATCATACCGCGCGGGCCTGCGCCGCTGTGAGCGTGCAGTGCTTCCATCGCCGCGATTTCCCCGAGCTCGTGCAGAAGGTTCCTTCCTTCTTCCTCTACCTGTCTGAAAAACTCGCCAACCGGTTGTTCCAATCCTGGGAGCTTAGCCGTTCGGCTAATAACTCGCTCGAGCTCAGGGGCAGCCTGATCAACTTCGATATCGTCACCATTTACCAGACGATCATTCAATCGGCGCAGACTGGCCTGCTGACGATTGCCGACGAAGCGGGCGAGACAATCTCCACGTTTTACTTCGAGAAAGGGTCGCCGCGTTGGGGACGCTTTGAGCATTTGGCCGGCGAGGAGGCTTTCTGGCAACTCTTCCTGCACGACCACCGCTCCGGAACCTTCTCTTTTTCAAATGAAACCAAGGTGGGCGCAAATTGGGGCGAAAACTGTGCAATGACTCGTAATGCAGACGAAGTTCTGATCAACGCCATCCACATGCGCGATCAATTTGAGGATCTGCGCAAGGAGATGCGGGACAGCACTGCGCGGCTGAAGCGCCTGCAACTCAATTTCAAATGGGATAACCGAGAGTCCGATGAGCTGCGCCCGGTCGCGGAGGAGATCTGGCAAATCGCCTACAACGAACCTTTGACGCTCCCCGAACTGCACAGCCGGATAAGATTTTGCGACTGGAAAATCTATCAGGCCGCCTTCCAAATGGTGCGCAACGGTCTCTTTATCCTGGATTCCAAAAAAGATGAACCACTCCTCGTAGGAGGTTGATTAAATGAAAAAAATCCGTCTCTCCCTCGCGCTTTTGCTAGTCGCCGCAACTGCGTTTTCCGGCTGCTCCATGCTGACGGCACGCGGACGACAAGAGGCTGCCTACGAACGTTATGTGCGTAAATCAAGCCTTGGCCGGGTCAAACAACAGAAGAAGTTGAGCTACAAGAAGACGAAGATCCCGGCGATGCCAATCTCGGAACCGATGGAGAGCACTGCCGTTTCCGGGCCGGAGTCGATCAGCAGTGGCAGCACCAGCGAAGGTGGCGGCGGGCAATAGCCTAACGAATCGCTAAGGGCGCTCGATTGGAATCGGTCGACCAGACGCATCGACCGCCACATAGGTGAAAACCGCCCGCGTCACTCGTGTTTGGCGTGTCTCCATGTAACGCTGCACCCAGGCTTCGACCGGAATTTTCATCGAGGTGCGACCGATCGATTCGACCCACGCATAGCAGGCAACCGTATCCCCTACCCGCACTGGTTCGAGAAACGACATGCCGTCCACGGCCACCGTCACAACGCGCGTCCGCGCCCTTTTGGAAGCCAGAATACCGCTGCCCAGATCCATTTGGGCCATCAGCCAACCGCCAAAAATATCGCCGTTCGGATTAGTGTCCTTGGGCATCGCTACCGTCCGGGTAACGAGCTCTCCTTTGGGGATTTCGGAGGCGTCGGCTGAAGACATGGCCGAGACTAACACAGGCCGCGCGAATTGTGGACGCTTCGCTGTGCGAAGCGGTTTGGCGCTCAACAACACGA
>Ga0207683_10004674_pt1 | contig 11801 bp, 12 predicted proteins | sample KBSM73metaG_FD_184333 | JGI IMG/M metagenome (GOLD analysis project Ga0207683, IMG submission 184333) | Miscanthus rhizosphere microbial communities from Kellogg Biological Station, Michigan, USA - KBS M7-3 metaG (SPAdes) (version 2) | ecosystem: Host-associated > Plants > Roots > Rhizosphere >...
GCGCGAGGGCATGAGCCGTCGGCACGCCTTCCACAAGATGGTGTCGATCGTGCTCGGCGCCAACATCGTGCGCCGCGAGCTCGGCCTGCCCGAGGCCGCCTGCCTGGCCGCGGATGCGCGATTCTCGCTGCTTTGAGCGTACTTTGACGGATTCGATCGCCGAATAAAGGCGCGGCCCGCAAAAATCGCGGACCGCGCGCAGTATCTGGCAAACCGGCTTACGCCGGTTCGCTATTTCGGCTTGACGGCGTTTCGCACCCTCTCTAATCTCCGGAGGTGCGCCGTACTGCTCTGGTCGTTCTTGCCCTCGCCGCCCTGGCCGGCGCGGTTCGTCTCGTGGCCGTCGACGCGCCTGTCCTGGCGCGCTGGTGGTCTCCCGGTGAAGGCACGCAACTGCCGGCCTACGCCACCTATCCCAACGCGTGGGGCGAGTTGGGCATCCTCAACACGGGCGGCCCCGTGGAGACGAAGGGCCATCCGTTCTTCGAGCCGATTGGCCAGAACGGCCGCGCCTGCGTGAGCTGCCATCAGCCGGCCAACGGCATGTCGATCTCGGTGGCGGCCATTCAGGAGCGCTGGCAGGTCACCAAGGGGAAGGATCCGATCTTCGCGGCGGTGGACGGTATGAACTGTCCGGATCTACCGCCGGACGATCCGAAGTCGCACTCGCTGTTGCTCGAGCGCGGCCTCTTCCGCGTGTTCATGCCGTGGCCGCCGGTGCGCGACGACGGGCGCCCGGTGGAGCCGGAGTTCACGATCGAGGTGGTGCGCGATCCAGGCGGCTGCAATGTGAGCCCGCGCTACGGGCTGAGCAGTCCTACGCCTACCGTCTCGGTGTATCGCCGCCCGCGGGTAGTGGCCAATACGAAGTACTTCACGCACCAGGGCTTCGGCGTCTCAGCGTTCGTCGGCAAGGGGCCGATTGCGACGGCGCGCGATCCCGAGACGGGTCGGCCCACTGCAATGAACATGATGGCCGACGCGCGCGTGTCGACGCTGAAGGCGCAGGCCGTCAGCGCGGCGCAAACGCACCTGCAGATGGCCGGCGCGTTCGACGCCGCGAAGCTGCAGAAGATCGTCGAGTTCGAGGGCCAGGTGTATTCGGCGCAGGCGAGCCATCGCACCGCCGGCAGCCTGATGGAGCCCAACGGTCCGCCGGGCCTGGGCGTGCGCAACGTGGCCAACGAGTCCGCCGGGGTGCTGGGCAACAACACCACGCAGTGGGTGTTTCCGGTGGGTGAGGTCTGGAAGGCGTTGCCGGCCGGCGCGGCGCCGCGCGAGGCGGAGCGCAACCGCATGCGCGAGTCGATCGCGCGCGGCCACGACGTCTTCATGTTCCGCACGTTCTGGATCAAGGACGTGCAGCACCTGAACACCGTCGGCCTCGGCAACCCCACCAAGCGCACCTGCTCGACCTGCCACGGCATGCACATGACCGGCATGGACGTGGCGAACGGATGGATGGATCTGGGCGTCACCAACCTGCCGTGGGCGCGGGAGGAGCCGCTGAATCCCTGGAACGAGCGCAAGCCGCAGATGCCGCTCTTCAAGATCACCTGCAAGGCGACGGCGCCGCCGCACGCGTATCTCGGCCGCGTCATCTACACGCAGGACCCGGGCCGCGCCCTCGTCAGCGGCCGGTGCGCCGACGTCGGCTCGATCGTGATGCAGCAGTTCCGCGGCCTGGCGGCGCGCGCGCCGTACTTCTCGAACGGATCCGCCCAGACGCTGCGCGACCTGGTGGACTTCTACGATCGCCGCTTCAACATCGGCTACACGAGTCAGGAACGCGAGGACCTGATCAACTTCCTGAGCGCGCTATGAACATCCGCATGCGTCGCCCTGCCGTCGCCGTGGTCGCCCTGCTGGCGACCGTCTCGACATCGGCCGCTCCCGAGCTGCACCGCAACTTCGTGACCTGTCCGATCGTGCGCGACACCTCCACGGTGCCGTGCTGGCTGGCCGAGTACAAGGGCGAGCTGTACTTCCTGACGCTGCAGACCGACGTGAGCGCGCCGGTGAATCCACCGCAGCTCGGACACCAGGTGCTGGTGGAAGGCGTGGTGTCGAACGAGCCGCGCATCTGCGGCGGCATCGTGCTGAAACCGGTCGCGCTGTCGGTGCTGCCGGAGCTCGACAACTCGTGCAGCACCGTGCTGCCGGCCGAGGATCGCTACAACCTGACGTTCGAACCGCCGCGGCCGCCGGGGCCGAGCAAGGGACGGCTGGCGTTCGCCGCGGACCCGGCGGCGCCGCGACCCGTGGTCGCCGCCGAGGCCGGTCCGCGAACGTTCGCGATTCAGTTCGACTTCGACACCTCGATCCTCTTCCGCCACGCCGGCCAGCTCCAGCAGATTCAGGAATTCGCGCTGAAGAGCAAGGCCACGCGCATCGAGATCACCGCCTATCGCGCGGCGTCGCTCCTGTCCGATGACACCCTGTTCACCGAGCGGGAGGACATCGGGAAGCGGCGCGCCGAGCACGTAGCGTCGCTTCTCAAAGACGCGGGTCTCACCGGACCGACCTACGACGTGCGCTGGCAGGATGCGCCGCGCCCCGACGGGGTGAACGACGCCCGTCTGCGACGGGCCGAGGTCACGGTGAGATAGACGGGCCGCCTGAAGGCTGCCCCTATAGACGTGCGCCCTCGAGGCGCAGCAGGCGCTCCTTCACATCGAGTCCGCCGCCGAAGCCGGTGAGCGCCCCCGTCGAGCCGATGACGCGGTGGCACGGCGCGACGATCGCCACCGGGTTCTGTCCGTTGGCCGCCCCGACAGCGCGCGACGCGCTCGGCCGTCCCACCTGTCTGGCGATCTCTCCGTAAGTACGCGTCTGCCCGAAGGGGATCGTGAGCAGGGCTTTCCACACGGAGCGCTGAAAAGGCGTGCCCACGAAATCGAGCTTCAAGTCGAAGGTCTGCCGCCGCCCCGCAAAGTACTCGCGGAGCTGCCGCTCCGTTTCGACGAGCACCGGATGCCGAGGGCTCTCGCTGTCGCCGCGCGTCCTTATGCGCGTCGGGCGATTGCGGTCCGCCCACCACACTCCCGCCAGCCCCTTGTCGGATGCCACCAGCCGCAACCTGCCGACCGGCGAGTCGATCGTCTTGTAGACGTATTCCGCTGTCGTCGTCATGGTCATCGTTCCTCGCCTTGAAAAGTATCGCTCACGCCGCCCTCACGCTCGCCGTTTTCGGACATCGAAGACCGGTGCGGCTCCATGTCCGAAAATGGCTAGATCGCGCCGGTCTGCCGCGCTACCGTTGCAGCATGCTTCCAGACAGCCGCAGACTGTATCGCGCCCTCGCTGCCCGCGATGCGCGATTCGACGGGCTCTTCTTCGTGGCCGTCACCTCCACCAGGATCTACTGCCGACCCATCTGCCCGGCCAAGACGCCGCGCGAGAAGAACACGCGCTTCTTCGCGACGCCGCAGGAAGCCGAGCAGGCGGGCTTCAGGCCCTGCCTGCGCTGCCGGCCCGAGCTCGCGCCGGGCAGCGCGCCGGTCGACGATGCGCGTCGCGTGGCCGAGCTGATCGTCCAGCGCCTCGAAGACGGACAGCTCGACGGCGGTGGGGGGCTGGAGGAGATCGCCGAACAGTTCGAGCTCAGCTCGCGCCAGCTCCGGCGCATCGTCCAGAGCGAACTCGGCGTGCCGCCGATGCAGCTGCTGCTCACGCGACGGCTGCTGCTTGCCAAGCAGCTGCTCACCGAAACGCAGCTCCCGATCACCGAGGTGGCGTTCGCCAGCGGTTTCTCGAGCCTGCGCCGCTTCAACGACGCCTTCGCCGGCCGCTACGGCATGCCGCCGACGCGGCTCCGCCGCAGCGCGGTGGAGGGCGGCGCCTCTGTTGGCGACGGCGGTACCTCCACCCTGCTCCTCGCCTACCGGCCACCGTACGACTGGCCGGCCATGCTGTCGTTTGTAGCCGCGCGGGCGCTCGTGGGCATCGAGCACGTGACGCCGGAAGGCTACGCGCGCACCGTGCAGATCGGCAAGGCCAAGGGCTGGATCCGAATCACGCAGAGCCGGAAGAAGCACGCGCTCGTGGTCGAGTTTCCGCATGCCCTTACGCCGGTGCTGCCGTCGCTGCTGCGCCGGCTGCGCGCGCTCTTCGATCTCGACGCGCGGCCCGATGTGATTGCCGCGCACCTGCGCAAGGACGGACGCCTGAAGCCCGCCGTCCGCGCCAGCCCGGGGCTGCGCGTGCCGGGCGCGTTCAGCGGCTTCGAGCTCGGCCTCCGCGCGATTCTCGGCCAGCAGGTGACGGTGAAGGCGGCCACGACGATCGCGTCCCGATTCGTCGACACGTTCGGCGAGCCGATCCTCACGCCGTACCCTGAGCTGAACCGCCTGTCGCCGATGCCTGAGCGCGTGGCGTCGGCTTCGGTTCACAAGATCGCCTGGCACGGGATCGTGGCCGCGCGATCGCGCAGCATCATCGCGCTGGCCAAGGCGCAGGGGACGGCTGCCCTGTGTCTCGACAGCGGCGTGCATCGCGATCCCGACGACTCGATTCGACGCCTCGCGGAGATCCCCGGCATCGGGCAGTGGACGGCCCACTACATCGCGATGCGGGCGTTGCGCTGGCCCGACGCCTTTCCGAAGGAAGACATCGCGGTGCGGAAGCGGCTCGGCGACGTGTCGGCGCAGGAGGCAGACGCGATGTCGCAGGCGTGGCGGCCGTGGCGCAGTTACGCCGTGATGCACCTCTGGCGCATGGCGGGGTAGGTTCGCAATCAGGGTGTGGCGAGCGCCTTCGCGGCGACCACCCGATTCCGGCCCGCGGTCTTGGCGCAGTACAGCGCCTCGTCGGCGGCGCGCACGAGCTCCAGGACGCCGTCGGCCGCGGCGCCGGTGACGACGCCGACGCTGGTCGTCACGTCGAGCCACTCGGCCCCGATCGCAAACGGCTCTCGCTCCACGGCGTGACGGAATCGTTCCGCCAGGCGGTAGGCGTCGGGCCCTTCGCAGCCCACGGCCAGTGCCACGAACTCCTCGCCGCCGTAGCGTCCGACGGCGTCTTCCTTGCGGAACGTTGCCTGCAGCCGGCGTGCCACCTCGCGCAGCACGTCGTCGCCGCCGGGATGGCCGAAGCGATCGTTGATCGACTTGAAGTGATCGATGTCTGCCATCACGATCGAGATCGGCGTGCGGCTGCGCTTCGCGCGCGCGAACTCGAGGTCGCCGATCTCGAAGAACGCGCCGCGGTTCAGGAGGCCCGTCAGTGGATCGTGCATCGCCTTTTCGCGCAGCTCTTCGTGGGCGGCCACCAGCTGGCGCTGCAGCTGGACGATGCGTGCCCCGCATCGGATGCGGGCACGCAGCTCCTTGGTGTTGAACGGCTTGGTCACGTAGTCGTCGGCGCCGGCGTCGAAGCCCGCGATGACGTCCTCGTCCCGATCGTGCGACGTCAGCAGGATGGCGTAGACGTAGCGGCTCCCGGGATCACTGCGAATCGCCTGGCACACCTCCAGGCCGTTGGCTTCCGGCATCGACCGGTCGAGCACCGCCAGGCTGGGTCCGTCGGCCAGTGCCAGCGCGGCGATCGCCTGCCGCCCGTCTGCGACGCTGGTGACGTGATAGCCCCAGGCGCGCAGCGCGGTCTCGAGCCGGAAGCGCGAGCTGGCGTCGTCTTCGGCTACCAGGACGTGGACGCCCTGGCCGTCGAGACGCGGAAGAGATCCCGGCTTCACACATCGACAATCGACAAATCCACCGGTCCCTTGAGGACGAGACGTCCGCGGTTCACGTGCCTGCCCGCCGCTGCGTCCTAGCCGGTGCTCACCATCCAGCAGGCCGCGACGAAGCGTACGTTGGCTCCGTGGACGTACGGAACAAAGGCGGGGCGGATGGCCTGCATGAGCCGCGCCCGGGTCCGCTCATCCGCCTCCTGGACCACGCGGCCCACCGGCCCGAGCCGCGTGAGATACGCGTCCAGCTGCGCCGCGGGGAACGCGCACTCGACGTCGATCGGCCGGACCTCGGCGCTGGTCCATCCGCTCTCCTCGAGGATGGCGTGCACCCGCGTCGAGCTGCCGAAGGCGAACTGGCCCGGTCCGTCCGGGTTCCGCGCCGGCAGCTCCGGAAGGAGCGGCGCGGCCGCGCGCTCGGCGGCGGTCATGAACGGGTTCTCCGCCGCGCTGCGCCACGCGATCAGCCGGAGCGCAGCGTTGCTGGTAGACGCGCGCCGCAGGTTCGCGAACGCGGCCACCGGATCGTCGAAGAACATCACGCCGAAGCGCGACACGATCATGTCCACGGTCGCGGGCTCGAACGCGTGCGTCTGCGCGTCGGCACGGACGAATTCCGCCGAGCTGCCTTCCCGTTCTGCGCGCGCCGTGGCGAGCGCGAGCATCGGCTGAGAGATGTCGATGCCGGTGCAGCGCGCGCTCGCGCCGAGCCGCCGCGCGATCGCCAGCGTGGTGCTGCCGGTGCCGCACCCCACGTCGAGCAGGCGGCGAGGGGAGCGGGCCGCGGCGGCCTCGACGAGCAGCGTTTCGAAGGGGGCCAGGACGTGATCGAGCAGCTCCTGCGACTCCACCCAGGCCTGTCCGGACGATCCGTTCCACAACTGTTCCTGTTCGCTGGAAGTCATCGAGCTCGATGATAATGCGCGTGTGAAAACGATGACGACGCTCCTCGCCGCCGTTCCGGCGCTGTGGCTGGCCGCCTGCGGTCTTCCCGGCACCGCCGGTCCCGTGGTCACCGAACACCATGCCGTCGACCGCGGCGCGGCCACCGCCGCCAACGTCGTCATCGACATGAGCGCCGGCGATCTGGACGTCAATCCCGGCGCCACAAAGCTCTTCGAGGGTGATTTCGCCTTCAACGTACCCGCGCTGAAGCCGGACATCGCCTACGCGGTGAAGGGCGGTACGGGAGAGCTGAAGGTCTCACAGGGCTCCAGCTCCGGAAACGTCGAGAACAAGTGGCGCTTGAGTCTCGACCAGACGACGCCGATCGATCTCACCATCACCATGGGTGCGGGAGACGCGACGCTGGTGCTCGGGAAGCTCAATCTCCGTAGTTTGGCGATCCGTCTGGGCGCCGGCGACTTGAAAGTCGATCTGCGCGGGACGCCGGCGAAGAGCTACGGCGTGAAGGTGCAGGCGGGGGCCGGCGATACCACGATTGAGCTGCCGGCGAGCGTCGCCATCTCGGCGAGTACCGCGGGACTCATCGGTGACTCGAACGTCAACGGCCTCGAGAAGCGCGACGGACGCTGGATCAACCCACGCGCGCAGGACTCGCCGGTCACCGTGACGCTGGACGTGCAGCACGCCATCGGCGACCTGAGGATATCCGCCGAGTAGTCTTTGCCGTGCCGCACGCAAGAGGCGCATAATCGCCCCCGAAACGGGGGTGTCGCATGAGCACGAAAACGGCGTGGCTGGTCGCCGCCGCTGTCGCCATCCTGACGTCGATGTCCGTTCGGGCGCAGCAGGTGGTGCCTCCCGAGAATGTCTCCCTGCCGGAAATGCCCAAGCAGACAACGCGGACGGGCAAGCACGTCAACCGCATCATCGACATGTGGCTCAAGAATCAGCCGGTGTACTACGCGCAGATCAGCGGCGGCGGGTACGAGGACGGCAAACGGCTGGCGGCTACCAAGGCCGACTACATCACCTATGAGATGGAGCACGGGCCGCTCGACTTCAAGGAGCTGCGCGAGTTCATGCGCGGTCTTGTGGACGCCGGCCCTACCCGCACCGGCCACAAGACTCCCGCGGTCATCGTCACGCTGCCCATCGCCGGCACGGCCGATGCCCTGCGCGCCAATGCGTGGATGATTCAGCAGGCGCTGGCCGCCGGCGTGCACGGCATCCTGCTCTGCAACGCCGAAAGCGCTGAAGCGGCGCGGCTGATGATCGAAGCCTCCCGGTATCCGTTCGCGCCGCGCGTGGAAGGCCTGGCCCAGGGGACCCGAGGCAACGGGTCGCAGGCCTATGCGTCGCAGATGTGGGGCGTGAACGCCGCCGAGTACATGCGCATTGCGGAGCCCTGGCCGCTCAATCCGGATGGCGAATTGCTGTTCGGCCTGAAAATCGAGAACCCTCGCGCGGACGCGAACGTCGAGAGTTCCGTCCGCGTACCCGGAATCGCGTTCGCGGAATGGGGGCCCGGCGATCACGGCTTCTACCTCCTGGGCCGTCCGGGCACGTATCAAGGCGGCGGCGAAACCTCACCGCAGATGGCGGCGGTGCGGCGCCGGGTGCTCAACGCGACCAAGGCGGCGGGAATCAGGTTCCTCAACGCCTGCAACGAGAACACGGTGATCGATCAGCTGAAGGAGGGCGTCATGATCTGCACCGGCGGCGACTCGCCGGCCGCGGACAAGGGGCGCGCCTTCACGAAGCGCACCGATCCCTGGTGACCCACCGCCATCGTGACGCGGCTACGGCGCGATATTCGCGTTCAGGTGAAAGAGGTTCGTCGGATCGTAGGTGCGCTTGATCTCCCGGAGCCGGCCGTAGTTCTCGCCGAAGGAGGCGCGAACCTTCTCCGGCCGATCGTCGGCGGCCAGGTGATTGACGTAAGCCGACCCTTTCAGCTGCGGCTCGATCTGGTCCCACACGCCCTTCACCCAGGCGATGTGCCGGTCCGACTCCGCCGGTTCCGTCCACTGGCCGATCAGATCGAAGTCCCACTGCTCGCGCCGCGCGGCGAATGCCGTGTCGGCGGGTGCCACGCGGGTAGCCGCGCCGTGCATGTGGAAGAAGATGATCGCGCTGAGCGGTGAAGTGAACGCCCCGCCAGCCTCGACGAGCCGGTCGATCAGCTCGTCGGAGATCTGCTCGGTGAACGCCGACCGCCAGTAGCGCTGCAGGCCGTGTATGGCGTTCGGCTCGTCGAGCATCCTCTGGCGGGCGCTGTAAGGCATGGGCGACACCAGGTCGGCGATCGGCGTGCCGAAGCGGCGAGCCGGCGCAAACACCCGCTCGCCCTCTTCAATCGGGCCGTTGTAGCCGACCAGCAGCGCCGCCACCGGCATGCCCTGTGGCGCCGTCAGCAGCGCCGCATACATTTCGGCTTCATCGGGCAGCGTCGCGCAGAACGAACGATAGAAGCGCAGGACGTCGCGCGCCTGATCGTAGGGAAAGAGGATCATGCCGCCCAGTACCTGCGACACCTCGTGGAGCTGGTACTCGATCGACGTCACGACGCCGAAATTGCCGCCGCCGCCGCGCAGCGCCCAGAACAGGTCCGGGTTCTGCGCCGCGCTCGCCCGTCGCAGCTCGCCATCCGCGGTGACCACATCGGCCGCAAGGACGTTATCCACGGCCAGGCCGTGCTTGCCCATCAACCACCCCAGGCCGCCGCCCAGCGTGAGACCAAGGACGCCGGTGTTCGACACCGTGCCCCCAGGTGTGGCCAGCCCGAACGCCTGCGTCTCGTGATCGAGCTCACGCCAGATCACGCCGCCTTCGACCCGCGCCGTCCGCGCCGCCGGATCGACGTGGATGCCCTTCATGCTCGACAGGTCGATCACCAGGCCGCCGTCGTTGGTGGCGTATCCCGGCGCGCTGTGGCCGCCGTCGCGGACCGAGAGGTGGAGACCGTACGTGCGCGCGAAGTTGACGGCCTGCACCACGTCGGCGACACCAGCGCAGCGGACGATCAGCGCGGGACGGCGATCGATGTTGCCGTTCCAGACGCGTCGTGCCTTCTCGTAGTCCGGGTGGTCGCCAAGAATCAGCGTGCCGCGGAGGGAGGCGCGCAGCGTGGCGATGTGCTCGCCGGACAGGGGGAAGCTGGTGTCGGTCCCGAGCGTCACGGTCATGGCGAATCCTCCTCGGCTTGGCGGACGTGTGAGAGGCGCCATTATCCACCCGGTCGTATATATTAGCATGTGCTAATATTAGTCTCCCGTTGCTGGACGTCCCGGCAGCGTGCAGGAGATCGACAGATGGGCCACCTGTTCGGAGCCGAGTTTCGCCGCGTAGAAAACCGCGAGCACCTGGGCAAGGCCGCGCTCGTTGCGGTGGCGATCCGCACTTACGATACGACCGTCGACGACTTGTGGGACGCGATCACGACGCCGGAGCGGCTCGCCCGGTGGTTCATGCCCGTCGAGGGCGAGCTGAAGCTGGGAGGGCGATATCAGCTGAAGGGCAACGCCGGCGGCACGATCACTCGCTGCGAGCGCCCGAGCGCGCTCGATGTGACCTGGGAGTTCATGGGTGGCGTGAGTTGGGTGAACGTCCGCCTCGCGGCCGATGCCGGGAAAGCGCGGCTCACGCTGGAGCACATCGCACCCAAGGACGGCATTGGCGAGGAGCACTTGAAGCAGTTCGGGCCAGGAGCCGTCGGGATCGGGTGGGATCTCGGACTCTACGGGCTGGAGCGGCATGTGCTCGACCCGGCAGCGCCGCGCGATCAGAAGTGGGTCGACGCATGGCTGGTGTCGAGCGAGGGGAAGGGGTTCATGCGCGCGAGCGGTGAAGCGTGGGGCGAGGCGCACGCCGCGTCCGGCGAGAATCCCGAAGAGGCGCGCGCAAAGGCCGAGCGGACCATCGCCGCCTACACGGGGGCGTAATGCACGCCTTCGACATCCTCGGTGATCCCGTTCGGCGGCGCATCCTTGAACTCCTGGGGGAGAAGGGCGAGCACGCATCCGGCGAGGTCGTCGACGTCATCGAGCGGGAGTTCGGCATCACCCAATCGGCGGTGTCGCAGCAGCTGAAGATCCTGCGAGAGAGCGGCTTCGCGACGGTGCGCGCCGAGGGCACGAGACGCGTCTACGCCGTCGATGCGAGTCCGTTGGCTGAGGTCGATGCCTGGCTGAATCAGTTCCGGCACCTTTGGGGCCCGCGGCTCGAGGCGCTTGCCACCGAGATCGCCCGTGGGAAGCGCAAGCGTCGTCCTCGTCGCTGAAGCGTTTGTGTGAAGCGACCGGCCCGTCGCGGTTCAGGTCGAGATCCAACGCCCGTCGTGCCAGGTTGCGTTTGATCAGCTCCCGCACTAAATGTCTCTTGACTGATATGTATATCGATTGATATACAGATCGCCAATGGCCAAGAAGAGCCCGGACGCGTTTCTGCCCCTGAAGAGCAACTGGTTTCACATTCTGCTCTGTCTCGTCGAGGTCGAGCAGCACGGCTACGGCATCATGCAGAACGTGCTGGAGCGCAGCGGCGGCAAGGTCCGCCTCTGGCCCGCGACGCTGTACGGTTCGTTGAAGCGGCTCATCCAGGCGGGGTTGATCGCCGAAACGGGCGACCGACCGGCGCCGGAGTTCGACGACGCACGACGTCGGTACTACAAGTTGACGCCGCTCGGCCGGCGCGTCCTCGATCTCGAGAGCGAGCGGCTCAAGGACCTGGTCCGGATACTCGACCTGAGACGACGGCAGGAGGCGCGCCCGTGAGGCCTTTGGTAAGCGGCTGCGGACGGCTGTATCGGCGCGTCGCACGCGCGTTTCCCGAAGAGTTCAGGGCGGTGTGCGGTGACGGCCTCGAACAGCTCGGGCCGGACATCGCGCCGCTGGTCTGGCAGCAGCGAGGCGTTGTCGGCCTGGTGGGCCTCTTTTTCGATCTCGCCGTGCACTTGCCCTACGAGTATCTCTCGTCTCTGATCGGGAAGCTGAAGGAGGTCACGATGAGTGGCGACGTGTTTGAAGGGACGTGGAAAGCAAGGATCGACGATTCGCAGTGGGATACGGGCAACCCGACGCCTCAGCAGGCCTGCGTGCGATTCGAGGCCACGGACACGGGTTACCTCATGGTCGCGTATGGGATCGTTGACGGCCAGGCGGTGGCGGAACGTCCTCAAACGATCAGTACGGACGGGCGGCGCCGGCCA
>Ga0207683_10004676_pt1 | contig 11793 bp, 8 predicted proteins | sample KBSM73metaG_FD_184333 | JGI IMG/M metagenome (GOLD analysis project Ga0207683, IMG submission 184333) | Miscanthus rhizosphere microbial communities from Kellogg Biological Station, Michigan, USA - KBS M7-3 metaG (SPAdes) (version 2) | ecosystem: Host-associated > Plants > Roots > Rhizosphere >...
CGGTCGGCCACGCCAAGCTTGGGGAAGGACCGGTACAGGTGCGAGCTGACGGTGCGCGGAGAGAGGAAGAGCCGGTCACCGATTTCGCGGTTGGTCAGGCCTTCACTGGCCAGGCGGACGATCTGGCGCTGCTGGGGGGTCAGCTTCGAGAGGCCGCCCGGTTCGCTGGGCGCGTCGGCGACGGCCACTCCGCACGCTCTGAGCTCGGCCTCGGCCCGCTGCGCCCAGGACCGGGCCTGCAGCCGCCGGAAGGTTCCCAGGGCCTGGGTCAGGACGGGCTTGGCGTCGTTGATCCGGCGGCGCCGCCGCAGCCATTCGGCGTAGCCGAGGCGAAGCTGGGCGCGCTCGAATGGCCACTGGTCTCCAGCGGGATCAGAGAGCGCCTTGTCGAAATGGGCTTCGGCCCCGTCCGGGTCGGCGAGAATGCCCCGCGCCTGGGCGATGAGCTGGTTCAGCCGGGGAGAAGCCGGTCCGTCTAGATGGCTGAGCGCCCGCTCCAGGACGTCTTGTCCTTCCATCCGCCGGTCGGCGCGGACCGCGGCAGCGGCGAGATCGGCTACGCCCAGGTAGGAGAAGATGTTGTGGACGGGCGCGCCTTCCTCGCTGAACAGTTGGCGCAGCTGGGTGAAGGCCTGAAGATGGCTGCCGTCGGCCAGGGCGGCGACACCGAGGGCCCGCCGGGCCCGGGCGGCCAGTAGCCCGGATCCGGCCAGGTCGGCGCGGGCGAGCACCGGGTCGGCACGCCTGCGGGCCGCGGCGGAGTCGGTGCGCAAGGCCAGCACGGTAGCCGCGATCAGATCGGCGGCCCCGGCGACGAGTTCCATGTGGTTGGCCTCGGCCAGGTCGGCGGCTTCGGCGGCCGCCTCCAAGGCGTCGTCCCAGCGTCCCAGGTCGATATACGCCCACCCCAGCGCGGTCAGGCCCGGGCTGCTGGTGCCCTGCTCGCCGGGCGCCTGGAGGCGTTGCATGGCGTCCTGCAGCATGGTGACCGCCAGCGCGGATTCATCCAGGAGCCACGCCGCGGAACCGGTTCGCCACAGAGCGGCCTCGTCCAGGGGAGAACCGCTGATCTGGTGCAGGTCCCGGACGAGCTCGCTTCTGCTGCCGAACGGGTCGGTGCAAGCCCGGATCCAGAGCCTGTGCGGTTCGTAGCTCGCCGATGGCGCCCGCTGATCTTCCAGGAATTCAAGGACGCGGCTGACGGCCCGGCGGCAATGGGGCGCGCCTGAATGGCAGACCACGATGGCGGCATCCGCGAGGGCGTCCCATGCGAGAGCTGGCTGGTCACGTGCTGCCGCCTCGGCCACAGAGATGAGCGCCGCCCGTGCGGCTGAGCGCTGGCCTGAGTAGGCCAGCGCCCACCCCGCGTCGCGGCGGGCGGTCATCCGCAGTAGCGGGTCGGTGGTGACGGCCAAGGCTCGGGAGGCAAGGTCCTGGACCCAGTCCGCTTGACCGGTCGGAATAGCGATCGAAGCGGCCGCCACCAGCCGCCGGGCCTGGTTGGCGTAGACCGGGCTGAGTTCGGCCGCGCGTTCCATGGCCAGCGCGGCGGCGGCCGCTCCGCCGCGGTGTTGCGCCTGGGCGGCGGTGGCCTCCAGCAGAGAAGCCACCTCCTCATCGGGCTGCAGTGCCGCGGCGGCCAGGTGCCAGGCCCGCCGGTCCGGCTGGTTGTGCAGGGCCCGGGCGAGCTGGCGGTGCGCTGCGGCACGCTGCGCGAACGGCGCGGAGTGGTAGATGGCGGAACGGACGAGAGGATGGGAGAACCGCAGACCGGCCCGGTCGAGGGTGACTAGGCCCTCTCGCTCGGCCGGGGCGAGGGTCAGCGCATCTGGCCCGCCGTGGCTGGCTGCTGCGGTCAGCTCGGAGCCGTCCGCCACGGCGGCCAGCAGCAGGGCAGCTTGCGTCCGCTCGGGCAGGGCTACGAACCTAGCGGCTATGACGGCGCTCAACCGGTCAGTCAGCGGCAGCGGCTCGGCGTCCCAGCGGCGGCTGGCGGCAGGATCCTCGGCGATCACCTTGGCCAGCTCGATCAGCGCCATGGGATTACCCTCGGCCTGGGCGAGTACCTGCGACCGGGCCCGTCCGCGGGGCGGGACAGGCTGCGCGCCCAGCAGCCGGCCGGCGTCGGCCGCCGATAGCGGACCGAGATTCAGCTCCGGGAAGCCACGGTCAAAGCCGGGTGGCGGGGCCTGGCCCCGGGCACCCAGAAGAACCACGACCCGTTCGGCGTCCAGGCGGCTGGCGGCGAACGCCAGGGCGTCCAGCGAGCTGCGGTCCAGCCACTGAGCGTCGTCGGCGACCACGAGAATCGGTGATCGCTCGGATAGATCCGACAGCAGAGTCAGGACGGCGACCCCGGTCAGCAGCGGGTCGCCGGCAACGGGGTCCGCGGCCAGGCCGAGCGCCCCCCGCAGCGCCTGGGCCTGCCGGCCGGGGAGGGCGTCGGTGCGGGACAGCACCGGCCGCAGGAGCTGATGCAGCCCGGCGAACGCGAGCTTGGACTCCGATTCCCAGCCTGTGACCGACAGGACCGGCATGCCCGCCGACCGGGCCCGGCCGACAGCGTCGGCCAAGAGCACCGTCTTGCCCATGCCCGCCTCGCCGGTAACGACCAGAACCTGGCTGGCCTGCGGGACCGGGTCCACCAGCCCGCGTAGCCGGGCCAGGTCTGCTTCCCGGCCGATAATCGGTGCGGGCTGCTGTGATGGGGGTTCACCGGAGCCTGGCATGTACCTGTCCTCTCGGCCACGGCGTGTTCGTCGACGCCGTCCCCAGGCTCAACAGCGACCGTAGGCCGGGCATGCCGCCGGCCGCAAAGTGCAGTCACCCGACGGATACCTCTTCCGTAGCGGGGCTAGCCGGCGATCAGGTCGAACTCGTTGCCCTCAATGTCGGCGAAGGTGGTCCAGCGAGCCTGGTCCGTCTTCATGTCACGGAGCCTGCGGGCGCCCAGCCTCAACAAGCGCTCTGTCTCGGCGTCGAACGTGTCGCTGATCAAGTCGAGGTGAAGGCGGTTCTTGACGGTCTTCGGCTCCGGCACGACGTTGAACACGACAAGTGGCGAGCCGGTATCCGTGCGGTCGGCGAGCAGGACCGCGTGCCCGGGAGTGGAATCTTCCGCAACCTGCCGTCCGAGGACATCGGCCCAGAACTGGGCCAAAGTCAGAGGGTCGGCACAGTCAACGGCGACTCCGACCAGCAAACTGCTCATCTCTCGTCCTTTCCGCTGAGTACCTCAACCACGCAGTGGCGACGGATCGCAAGGGTGAGGACCTCGGTGAGGAACCACGGTCCGTTCGGAAATAAAAGATCTCTTTCCCGGTACGGAATGACGGGTGCTAGCCCGTCACGTGCCTGCGGCTTGCGGTTCGTCTGTGCCGTTTACGAAGAATAGGCGCCGGCGCACTGCGACCTGCCGGAAAGCCAGCGCTTTGGCGTATTCAGGTGAGTTGTACCACGCGTGAGCCTGCCGCAGGCTAGGAAACGCGGCGATGTTGATCTGCAGGTCTTCCGGCTGGTTCCAGTCGGCTTCTTCGACTTCGGGGCGCGCGCCGCGTGTAAGGTACCGCCCGCCGTGCCGGGTGATCTCACGCGAGGCGATCTCCTTGTAGCGTTCCCACCGTTCCGGGTCCAGGACCTGCACCTGGGCCACCATGTAAACAGTCATGGCATCCTCCGGCGTCCGTGTTTCAATGGTCAGGCAATGGCCAGTACTTCGACCTCAAGGAGCGCGCCGGGGACAAACAAGCGGGATACCTCAACGGTTGTGACGGTCGGCGGCGTCCCGGTGAAACGTGCCGCTCGCACTTTGCCGTATTCGGGAAGCTGGCTCATGTCGGTGAGGTAGGCGCGGATATTGACCACATCGGCGAGGGTAGCGCCGTGGGCGGCCAAGATCGCGGTGATGTTGTCCATGATGTATTCCGCTTGGGCGCCCATGTCGTTGCTGCCAACGATTTTACCGTCGGCGTCGATGGCGGCTTGGCCCGATAGTTGCAGCATGGTCTTATCGCCGAGTTCAGCACGCGCGACGTGGGAGTACTGGCCGGCCGGGGCGGGGACGGTCGCGGGGTTGTCGAAGCTGACCATGATGGCGGCCTCCGTCGGGATTCGTGGTGTTCTGGTTGCCTCACGGGGCTGTCCTTGGTGAGGAGCTACCTCCATCCTGGGGGGCGCCGGATCGCCCCGGTATGCGCCGGATGACTGCACTTGGCGGATTCCTGCCGTCGGGCAGGACCCGGGGTCGCCCAGCCAGCATGCCCGCGGCGAAAAGGCAGCCGTTGAGCACGAATAGCGCCGCCACCGGCAGGTCCCAGCTGCCGGTAGCGGAGTGCAGCAAGCCCAGCTCTAGCGGGCCGACGCTCGCCACCAGATAACCGGCGGCCTGCGCCAGCGAGGACAGCGAGGCGGCGGATACCGGGTCAGGCGCCCGCGCAATCGTGAAGAAGATCGCCAGGGCAAGCGCGGCGCCCTGGCTGATTCCGAGGATGAGGACCCACGCCGCGGCGCTGCCCAGCGGCGCGTAGAGCGCGCCCGCCAGACCCGCCGCCAGCCCGGCCGCGACGGCGACGGCGAGCACGCGCTGCCCGTGCAGTCGCTGCGCGACCACGGGAACGAGCGAGGCCGCGAAGTTGCCCAGTACCATGAGCGAGAGCAGGTTACCCGCGGTCTCGGGCGTAGCACCCCGGTCGCGGAGGATCGTGGGAAGCCAGGACAGCGTGGCGAAGTACAGCAAGCTTTGCAGTCCCATGAACGCGGTGACCTGCCACGCCAGCGCGGACCGGTAAACCGCGGCACTCCTGGCCCGGGCCGGGACCACCGCACGGATCGTGTGCCGCGCCTGCGGCAGCCAGAGCAGGGTGGCCAGCGCCGCCGGCAGGGCGATCCAGCCGAGGACCAGCCGCACCGAGCCGCCGCTGGCCTGGTAGAGCGGCACGCTCAGCAGCGAGCCGGTGACCGCGCCCAGCGACAGCGCCGTCAGGTAGATCCCGATCAGCAGGCCGGCGCGGCTCGGCCAGCGTCGTTTACTGAGGCTGGACAGCAGTACGTTCATCACCGCGATCGCGCTCGACGCCAGCACCGTGCCGGGGAACAGCATCGCTCCTGGCCACAGCCCGCGCAGCAGCAGCCCGCAGGTCAGCACGGCGGCTGCGGCCAGCAGGACCCGCTCCTCGCCGAGCCGCCTGCTCAGCCACGCCGCGAACGCCGAGACCACGCCGAAGCAGATGACCGGCGTAGCGGCCAGCAGTGACACGGTCGCCGTCGAGAGCCCGAGCTCGGACTGGATCTCCGGGTAGACCGGCGGCAGGCTGGTGATCGGTCCGCGGAGGTTGAACCCGAGCGCGGCGACCCCGATAATCAACAGGGCTTGGTTTCGTTCGGCGTGCCGGTAGGCCACTTCCACGCTTTGACTGTGCGGCCCGACGCCGATAGCGGGGTATCCGCGCTCTGACTGCACTTCCGCGCAGGGAGCGGCCGGCCCGGCGCGGTGCAGTCAGGCTTCGGATACCGTCCCGCCCGTCCTGAGGCAACCCTGGCGTCATGGCTCAGTTCACGCGGGATGCGGTCCCGACGAGCGAGCGCCGATGACGATCCTCAAGTGGGGGGCGGCGACCGGGGCAGCCAGCGGACCTGCCCAGCGGCCGGCGCTACCGCCGGCGGCCGCGTTCTGGCTGGTGGCCGGGGCATGGTTCCTGCTGCTGTTCGCGGCGGCGGCCCCATCGCCGCTGTATGGCGTCTACCAGGCTCAGTGGCGGTTCTCGGCGATCACCCTGACCGCCGTCTTCGGCGTCTACGCCCTCGGGCTCCTGGTCGCTTTGCTGGTGTTCGGGTCGGTGTCGGACTACCTGGGGCGCCGCCGCGTCATCTCGGCGGCCATGGCGGCGGGCGCGGGCGCATGCGGGCTGTTCCTGGCGGCGAACGACGTGGGGCTACTGTTCGCAGCCCGGACCCTGACGGGCGCTGCCGTCGGCACCGCGGCCAGTGCGGCTGGCGCAGCGCTGATCGACCTGCAGCCCGAGGGCAGCGGGCGCGCGCCAGTTGTCACCGGCGCCGCCAACCTGCTGGGCCTGGGCATCGGCGGGCTGGGTACCAGCGCGCTGGTCCAGTACGGGCCGGCCCCCACGCACCTGATCTGGTGGCTGCTGCTCGGCGCCTTCGCCGTCGGCGCCGCGGCCGTGATGGCGATCCCGGAAACAGCGGCCGAGCGGCCGGGCGTCCTGGCCTCGCTGCGGCCACGGATGGCCGTGCCGCGGCAGGCACGCGGGACGTTCGCGGTGGCCCTGCCGTATATGATCGCGGCGCCTGCGCTCAGCGGCTTTTACCTGTCCCTGGGCCCGTCGCTGGCCGCGCAGGTGCTTGGCTCGCGGGACCTACTGTGGGGCGGCCTGGTGATCTTCCTGGTGACCGGGATCGCGGCCGTGGCCACGGTCGCGCTGCGCGGCATCAGCGGCCCCGCAGCCATGCTGGCCGGCTGCCTGGCCCTGCTCGCCGGCGCCGTGATAAGCCTCGCCGCGATTGAAACGGCGTCGGCGGCCGCCTTCCTGGCCGGCACCGCGGTGGCCGGCGCGGGCCTCGGGATCGGGTTCATCCTGTGCGCCTACCGTATCCTGACCCAACTCGCCGAACCCGGCCAGCGCGCCAGCCTGATCGCCGCCATCTGGATTGTCTTCTTCCTGGCGTTCAGCGTCCCCGTGGTGATCGCCGGCGTAGCCGCCACGCGCTTCGGCCTGCACCAGACCTCCGTGGTCTACTCCGGTGCTCTCGCCGTGCTCGCCTCGGCAGCTGCGGGCAGCTTCTTCCTGCACAGGCGCCCGAGCCGCGAACAGTTCAGCCCAAAGGACAAACGCGCATGACAGCATCCGCACCGGTGCCCGTCGTTAACCTCAACGATCACGCGGCAGGGGCGGCCTACCTGATGGAGCATGCCGACGCGACCGCCCTCGTCGTCCTGGACGGCCAGTGGCCCGGCCGACCGGTCGGAAGCATCACCAAGGCTGACCTCGTCCGGGCGGCAGCGGCCGGTACGGACCTGAACGATGCCCGGATCCGTGACCTGCTGGCCAGCCGGCAGGAGCATGCGATGAAGGCCATCGCCATCGACGACTTCGGTGCTCCGCCAAGCCTGCACGACCTGCCCGTCCCCGCGCCCGGCGAGGATGAGGTGCTGGTCCGGGTCCAGGCCAGCTCAGTGAACGGGTTCGACGTATCCGTCGCCAACGGGCGCCTGAAGGGAATGATGGAGCACCGCTTCCCGGTCGTGCTCGGCAGGGACTTCGCCGGCACCGTCGAGGCAGCCGGTCCCGGCGTGCAGTCCCTGCGGCCGGGTGACGCTGTATTCGGCGTGGTCACCAAGCCTGCCCTCGGCGACGGCGCGTTCGGCGAGTACGTCACGGCACCGGTGGCCTACACCGCCCGGGTCCCCGCCGGGCTGGACCTCGCCGTGGCGGGCGCGCTGGGCCTGGCCGGCACGGCCGCGCTGGCCGCAGTCGACGCGGTGGCCCCGCTGCCGGGCCAGACCGTGCTCTTCTCGGGCGCCACCGGCGACGTCGGCGCGTTCGCCGTGCAGCTCGCCGCGGCCAGCGGAGCCTACGTGATCAGCACCGCGCGGCCGGGCGAGGACGACGATGCCTTCCTCCGCGACCTCGGCGCGCACGCCACCGTGAACGGCACCGGCGACGTCCCCGCCGCGGTGACCGTCCTGCGCCCGCTCGGCATCCACGCCGTGGTCCACCTCGCCGGCAACGGCCTGGAACTGGCGGACCTGCTGATACCCGGCGGCCGTATCGCCTCCACCATGGGCTCGCAGCCTGGCGGGCTCGGCGGCCGTGCCCTCCAGGCCACGACGGTCACGGCCGTACCCGACCGCCGGACCCTCGAACGGCTGGCCGACGACGTGGTACGCGGCCAGCTCAGCGTCCCGGTGCAGCGGACCTACCCGCTGGCCGACGTCCCCCGCGCCCTGACCGACTTCGCCGCGGGCACCCGCGGGAAGCTGGCCATCGGCATAGCCTGACCGCAGAGTGCAGTCAGGCGGCCGATACCGTCACGCCGGTCCGGCGGGGACGCTGGCATCATGACCGAGTTCACACATGACACAGCTCCCACGCAGTTTGCTGAGGCCCGCGGAATACGGTTCGCGTACCGCCGGTTCGGGCAGCCCGGACGTTCTCCACTGGTGTTCTTCCAGCACTTCATGGGCACCCTAGACGACCACGACCCCGCCTTGAGCGACGCCTTCGCCGCCGACCGCGAGGTCATCCTGTTCGACAACGCCGGCGTGGGGTCCTCAAGCGGGACCGTGCCCGACACCATCGAGGCCATGGCCCGCGACGCGATCAACTTCATCGACGCGCTCGGCCTGACCGCAGTCGACGTCGTCGCGCACTCCATGGGCGGCCTGGTCGCACAGGAGGTCGCCCTCGCCCGTCCCGAACTGGTCCGCCGCCTGGTGCTGGCCGGCACCGGGCCGCGAGGCGGCGAAGGCCTCGGCGCCCTGCCGGCCTGGGTCGCGGAGCTGTTCACCCGCAAATACGAACAGCAAGAAGACATGTGGCTGCCGATCTTGTTCGCGCCGACCCAGACCAGCCAGGCCGCCGGGCGTGCGTTCATCAAGCGCATCCTGGCCCGCGCCGACCGCGACGCGCCCGTCACCGGCCAGTCCATCGCCGCCCAGCGCGCGGCGCTGGCGGCATACGGCGCCGCCAAGGACCCCAGCTACGCCCGCCTCAAGGGCCTCAGGCTTCCGGTCCTCGTCGTCAACGGCAGCGACGACATCGTGATCCCGACGATCAACTCCTACATCCTGCAGCAGTTCCTGCCGAGCGCCGAGCTCATCTTGTACCCGGACGCGGGTCATGGCGCCCACTTCCAGTACCCGGAATTGTTCGTCCGCCACACCCAGATCTTTCTCGACGATTAGCCTGCGTCAAATAATGCCGACGCCAGTCAATGGTCACATCCGCCAGTGACCAGGATGGCTCGCGCCACGTGGCCGTGGTCGGCGAGGCGAGAGCAAATGACCCGCACAGCTGGCCCGGCTGTGCACAGGGCAGGTAGTGGACCAGATAGCGAATACGCCACGGAATACCCGGGTTTGACCCTGCACCCAGTGTTACTCTTATTGTATAAATTTCCCCGATCCGGGGAGATCGCACGGTTTCGGACATGTTAAATCCCCATAGCTTGCTGTTTCCGGGCATACGGGATCGCCACCCGGGGCCTGGCCTCCGGCCGGGCGGCGGGCGATTACCTTCCTGGTTCCTCCTTTCTCTATGGCGATTCGGCTGCTGGCGGTGGTTTTAGCCTGTGGTGACCACGGCGGCGGTGCCAGCAGCCCGGCGAGCAGGTACCGGCGTACCGCCGGGCCGACCGGCCGCGCGGTGCCGTCATGTCCTGGGCGGCGATGAAGTCGGCTTCGCTGACCAGCGCGGCGTGCGCGGGATGCTTAGAGTGAGGCCGGCGGCCATGCCCGGCAACCAACGGGGTATCCGTCGTGATCAGCGTGGCCAGCCGGCCAAGGAGCAGATCAGGCACGCGGCTACCCCGGTGCGCGATGGGTCCCCCGCGCGACCTCAGGCCACCCGGCCTGGCTGGCCAGCCGGCTAACGTTCATCGCCGCGGACAGGCTTCAGATAGGTATCCCGGTCAGCTGCGCGTCGAGCGTTTCGAACCGCCTGGCCGCCCCGAGCAGCAGCGGCGGCCCGTCGATACTCCGGTCCGAGGCGAACGCGCCGGCTTGGGCCCGCAGCTGCCGGGTCCGCGGCATCGCGGCGCTCCGCGTCGCCGACGCCTCCGTCATGCCCTCGGTCGTTGCCACCTATACGAACGCCACGGCGCTCGCCATCGCCGAGCGTGCCGCATCGATCCTCATCGACGGTTAGCAGCGGAAGCGGTCTGTCTGCCGTGCTGGCTGAGGCGTTGCGCAGTTCTTTGGGGCTGACAGCGTAGGCCTGCTTGAAGGCGCGGTTGAACCCGCTGAGGTCGCCGAACCCGCAGCTGTAGGCGATCGCGGAGATGGACCGCCCGGCCTGCCGCGGGTCCAGCAGGTCCTGGCGGGCCCGGTCCAGGCGCAGGCCCGTGATGTACAGCGAGACGGTCTGGCGGTCTGCTTCGAAGAGCTTGTGCAGGTAGCGGGTGGAGATGCTGACGGCGGCGGCGATCTCGGCAGGCCCGAGGGCCGGGTCGCGGAACCGCTGGCCGATGTAGTCCTTGATGCGCAGCATCAGCGACCGCTGGACCGCTCCGCGCACCCGGGTGCTGTCGTCGAGACGGTCGCTGAGCAGGGTCACGACTCCCTGGTCAGGCCGCGGTATCCGGCCAGGTACCCGGCGAGGGCGAGCCGTTCCGGATCGCTGGAAGCGGGCTGGATTGTGGCGAGCGCGGTGGATGGGGCGGCAGTGGTCATTGGGTACCTCCCGGCCGGGCTGGAACCGGAAGACTGGGCCAGTTCCGGTCCCAGCGGTTTAGCGGAAACCCAACGTAAACCGTCCGGTCCGGTCACGCTATGCCACAACGAGCGAGCGCCGGAGCCCGATTGGCCTGGTGAGAAATGTTCCAGACCGCCGAATTAGTACGGCTCATGGTCGGCCTTGGCGGTTTGCGGACTCTGGCCGTATTGGCCGGTTCTGTGTGCGTGCCGTGGCGACGGGGAACGGTCCTCCCGCGGCACTAAAGGTTTTGCGGGAGCGGCGCGACTACATAGTCATGATGAGCTCACTGAACTCCGGCTTGAGCCAGCCAGGGCGGAGGCCGGCGGGGGTGCGGCATGGATGGTAGCGGCGAGGCGCGGCTGCCGCAGCGTCACGTCGCCGAACTGAGCTTGTTCTTCGCGGCTCATGACCGATGGCTGGCCGGGCACGCTTTCCTGCGCACTCGCGGCGATCGCGAGCTGGCCGCGGATCTGGTCCAGGACACGTTCGAGGCGGCGGCCAGGGCATGGACGATGTTGCGCAGACGGGCCGGGAGCCAGCAGCGAGCCTGGCTGCTCGGCACGCTGGCGAATAAGGACATCAGCGATTTCCGGCGCAAGGAGGCCTTCCGCCGCATGCAGCCCGACATCCAGGCCAGGTACCAGGGCGCCGCAGCAGATACCGCGGCTCAGGCGCTCAACGCGATAGCGCTGGAACAGGCGCGGAAGATCATCGAGGACATGCCGCCAAGACAGAAGAAGGTCGCCCTGATGCGGTGGCAGGACCACATGAAGGCCGCAGAGATCGCCGCTGAGCTCGGCATCGCGGAGGGCACTGTGCACGCTCACCTGCACACCGCCCGGGGCAAGCTGGTCGCGGGGCTAGAGCGGTACTACCCGTTCGGGATCGACAACGGAAAAGGGGCACCGGCATGACCTCCGGCGCTGACGCACGTCAGGACCATGAGCACCTGTTCCTGGCAGACTTCTACCCCGAGCTTGGCGAATACCTTGCCGGGCAATGTGCCGCGGGATATGACGCCCGCGCCGGCCGTGCCCGGTTCGGTGCCTGGCTCATCGCACACGCGGAACAGGCAGCCATCGCGGAAACCGGGGAAGCAAGGGCCGCGCCCGAGGAGATCCTCGTTCCAGGTGATGACGACGATGACCTGCCCGCCGCCTGGGTGCAGATCGCGGGCGCCGGCGCCGACCCGGTCAAGGACTACCTGAAGCAGATCGTCAAGGTGCCGCTGCTGACCGCCGAGCAGGAGGTCGAGCTCGCCAAGCGGATCGAGGTCGGCCTGTGCGCCGAGGAGAAGCTCGCCGAAGTCGGCTGCAAGCTCACCACCGGCCAGCGCATCGACCTGGCGCGGATCGCCGAGGAT
>Ga0207683_10004677_pt1 | contig 11793 bp, 7 predicted proteins | sample KBSM73metaG_FD_184333 | JGI IMG/M metagenome (GOLD analysis project Ga0207683, IMG submission 184333) | Miscanthus rhizosphere microbial communities from Kellogg Biological Station, Michigan, USA - KBS M7-3 metaG (SPAdes) (version 2) | ecosystem: Host-associated > Plants > Roots > Rhizosphere >...
AATCCGCGTGAGCGGAAACGGATTGTTGAGCACGGCCATGTTGACGCGCGTGATGTCGAGTGCGCCGAAGCGCACCATGTTGATTGCGTCGCCCTCGCGGCCGAGCTGGCCGGAATGATAGACGCGCAAGCCGATGCGTCGACCGGTTTCCTGCGCCAGCGTCTCGCCGATCCAGCGCAATGCCTGCACCGTGGGATAGTCGCTGACGTGCACGTCGGTTGCGGTGAGGGTGCGCACATCCGATTGAGCGCGCGCCAGGCCGCCGACGCACAACGCGGCCCCGCCGCCGAGAAAAGCGCGGCGGGTCAGGCTCACGCGGGTACGCCGCGTTTGCGCAGGTACTCGCGCGCATCGACTGCGCGGCAGGAGAGGCTGCCGTAACTGCCGAAATCGACGCGCGCAGACTGGCCGGCAACGATGTCGTGGATGCCGGTCACGGCACCGGTCGTGACCAGGTGGCCGGCGCGTAGCGGCCGGCCATTGCGCGCGCAGCGTGCCAGCGCGAACGCCAGCGCGACCAACGGCCCGTCGGCCAGCGTCTCGACTTGGCCGCTACCGACCTTGCGGCCATCGACGAAACTCGTGCAATCGAGAACGGGCGTTCGCGCGGCGCGCCAGTCTGGAATCTTCGGTCCGAGCAGCATGCCCGCATTGTTGCCGAAATCGCTGATAACGACGCGTGGTCCGAGTTCGTTGATCGTGGCCAGCGGGCTGCCCGCGGTCTCGATGCCGATATGCACGTCCGCGACAAGCGCTGCAGCTTCATCGAGCGTCCAGTCGATCTGGCCGGCCGGGGCATCGGCGCCGAGGCGGATCACGAGTTCGGCCTCGACGGCGGCAAAGCCATCGGCGAAGACAGGGAAGTCCAGGCTCATTCCCGGGACGGCAACTTGCAGCTGGCCGGCGAAGATCGGACCGACGAGGCGCTCGTCGCCGGCAGGCTCGCGCAGTTCGGGTGCGATATAGCCGACCTTCCAGCCGACGATGCTGTCGGGCCAACGCCGTATCGCCGCGTCCTGGACCCGGTAAGCGTCGTCTACCGTCGGCGGGATCGCTCCGGGGAAGTCGCGAATGGCGATGCCGTCGCGGCGCCCTTCCACGAACTGTCGCGCGATCTCGTCCGCGCGCCCGGTTTCGCCAATCGGTTCTTGGGGTTCGCCCATGCTCTGGTCCTGCTTTCCTCAGCGTGCGCCGCGTGTCGCCCATTCCAAATTCGCGGGCAAATGCTGTATAAAGGAAACCGGTGTCATTTTCAACTGGAAACAGACGAAAACTTGTTCGTCCGGGCCGTTAGTATAAAAATCCACCGATTACGGGACATCGTCATTTGCGATAATCGGACGCTGCGCGGAAAGCACTTGGAGGAAGGATCGAATGAGAATTTCGGGTTGGCCGGGGCCGGTACGCCGAGGCTGGCTGGCAGCCGGCGCGCGCGCGCTTGCGAGCCTCGTGACGGTGGGCGCGATGATGCCAGGGGCGCAGGCCGCGCCGGCTCTGGCGTTCCCCGGTGCACAAGGCTGGGCGGCGCATACGCCGGGCGGCCGCGGCGGCAAGATCATCCGCGTCACGAACCTCAATGCCGCGGGCGCAGGGTCGCTGCGCGAAGCGATCGAGACCCAAGGGCCGCGCACGGTCGTATTCGAAGTCGGCGGAGCGATCGACCTCGGCCGCGAAGACATCGAGATCAAGGAACCCTTCCTCACGATCGCGGGGCAGACCGCACCGTCGCCAGGCGTGACGCTGATTCGCGGCGGCGTCGACATCCGCGCGCACGATGTCGTCATCCGCCACATCCGCGTGCGGGTCGGCGATGCCGACCAGCCGAAGTTCAGCTGGGAAAGCGATGCAATGAGCACGGTCGGCGCGGCCGCCGACGTGATCGTGGACCATTGCTCGCTCGAGTGGGGCCTCGATGAAAACCTGTCGGCGTCGGGCAAACGCTTCATCGGCAAGACCCCGGACGAATGGCGCAGCAACGTCAGCCACCGCATCACCTTCAGCAACAACATCCTCGCCGAGGGCCTGGCCAATTCGACGCATCCGAAGGGCGAGCACTCGAAAGGTTCGTTGATCCACGACAACGTCACCGACATCCTCATCGTCGGCAACCTCTACGCGCATAACTACGAACGCAGCCCGCTGTTCAAGGGCGGCGTGCGCGGCATGGTCGTCAACAACCTGATCTACGATCCCGGCCAGCGCGCCGTGCACTACAACCTCATCGCCGAGGAGTGGGGCGAGCATGAGCGCCAGATCGGTAGCCTCGCGCTGATCGGCAACGTGCTGCGCGCCGGTCCGTCGACGGTAAAGGACATCGCCCTGTTCGAAATCGGCGGGTCGGGCGACATCGAGTTGTACGCGCAGGACAACATCGCGGTCGACAGGATCGGCAATCCGTTGCCGATGATCGGACGCTACACGACCGCGCCGGTGAAGATCATCGAATCGAATGTGCCGCCGGCATTGCCCGTCGGGGTCAAGGTCCTGAGCGCAGCGCAGGTGCAGGACGCGGTGATCGACGATGCCGGCGCGCGACCATGGGACCGCGACCATGACGATGCACGCATCATCGCCGACACGATCGAGGGCCGCGGCCGCATCATCGACAGTCAGAAGGACGTCAACGGCTATCCGCAGGTGAAGGAAACGCATCAGCCGTTCGATCCGGCCGATTGGGACCTCGACACGATGACGCCGAAGAAGCCGCTGCCGGCGCGGGTGCGCCCACGTTGAATGCTGCGGCGAAATGAGACGGTTTTTTTTTGACGCGGATGGACGCGGATTTTCACGGAATGCCGCGGATAGAGCGAAAAGATTTGGGGTTATTGCCGAGGCAGCAGCGCGCTCGCTCAAAGGCGTCGCAGCGAAATCGGAGGTTCTTATTGAACGCGGATGACGCGGATCTTCACGGAATGCCGCGGATAGAGCAAAAAGACTTATGGGTGCCGTTACGGAGGCAGCAAGGCGCTGACTCAAAAGCCGCAGTTGCTCTATCCGCGAACATCCGCGTATATCCGCGGCAATCCGCGTTCAAAAAGAGCATTTCCGCAGGCCTGCTGCTCGGCGTTCTTGCGCTTCTCGGCAGTTGCGCGACGCCAACCACGGACCGACACCACGACGCGACCGCCGATTCGGTGGCGTCGGTTTCCGTTGCGAGCTACCGAACGGGCGCGGCTGAGACGCTGAAGCCGGGTCGGCGCGGTGGTCGAATCGTGCGCGTCACGACGCTCGACGCCGACGGACCGGGGTCGCTCAAGGCGGCGATCGAGTTGCCCGAGCCGCGCACGATCGTGTTCGAGGTCGGCGGCGTGATCGATCTGGCCGGCCACTTACTCGACATACGCAATCCGAACGTCACGATTGCCGGCCAGACCGCCCCGCCGCCCGGCATTACGCTGATCCGCGGCGGCATCGATGTGCGCACGCACGACGTCATCCTCGAGCACCTGCGCGTGCGCACCGGCGAGGCTGGTTTCGCCAAGCATTCCGGCTGGGAGCGCGACGGCCTGTCGACGCACTCGGGTGCCGCGAACGTTATCGTCGACCACTGCTCGTTCGCTTGGGCCACCGACGAGAACCTGTCGGCCTCCGGCGAGCGTTTCGGTGGCACGACGCCGGATGCATGGCGCGCCGCGACCTCGCATGACATCACCTACAGCAACAACATCATCGCCGAGGGCCTGGCTCATTCCACGCACGGCAAACCCGGCGAGCACTCCAAGGGCACGCTCGTGCACGACAACGTCACCGGCATCCTCATCGTCGGCAACCTGTACGCGCACAACGGCCAGCGTAACGCCTTGTTCAAGGGCGGCGCGCGTGGTGTATTTGTAAACAATGTCATTTTCGATCCCGGTCCTCGCGCAGTCCATTACAATCTCTGGGCGAGCGAGTGGGGCGACCATCCGTACCAGGCCGGCCGGCTCGCACTGGTCGGCAATGTGCTCAAGGGCGGCGCCTCGACCGATCGCGCGATTGCGTTCTTCATGCTCGGCGGCGAGGGCGACGTCGAGCTGTATCAGGCCGACAACCTTGCGACCGACCGCGACGGCCGGCCGTTGCCGAAGTTCGGCCGTTATCGCGGCGCGACCGGCGCGGTCATCGAAGTCGACAGGTCCGTCGCGATGCCATCGGCCATCGAGCCGCTTGCGGCGTCCGGCGTGACCGAGGCCGTGCTCGCGAACGCCGGCGCGCGACCGTGGGACCGTGACGCGGTCGATCGCCGCCTTGTCGACGAAGTCCGCTCCGGCGGCGGACGGATCATCGACAGCGAAACCGACGCCGACGGTTATCCGCCAGTTGCGCCAGCAGCCCGGCGTGCCTTCGTCGAGGCCGATTGGGATCTGACCACGATGCAACCGCGTACTCCGCGACGCTGATGCGCGCATACGGCGAAGTGGCAATCATGCGAGCGTGCGGCGGCGCGAATCGATGACGACTCGGGCCGCTGCGCCAGCGCCACGGCCGACGCGGTTCCGCTGGGTCGTCGTCGCACTGCTGTTCACGGCAATCGTGCTGTCCTACGTCGACCGCCAGACGATCGGCCTGCTCAAAGGACCCATGAGCCAGGAGTTGGGCTGGACCAACAGCGACTTTGCCAACATCCACATTGGTTTCCAGGCTGCCTACGCGCTGTGCTACCTGCTCTGGGGACGTATCGTCGACCGCATCGGCGCGCGCTTCGGCCTCGCGCTCGCATTTCTTCTCTGGTCGCTGGCGCAGATCACGATCGGCGCTGCGAGCCGCGTCGGTCAGTTCATGCTCGCGCGCGGCGCGCTTGGCGCCGGCGAAAGCGGGGCGTTTCCCGCGGCGGTGAAAGCGGTCGTCGAATGGTTTCCGCAACGCGAACGCAGCTTCGCAACCGGGCTGTTCAACTCCGGGTCCAACGTCGGCGCGATTCTCACGCCGCTCGCGATTCCGGCGATCGCACTTGCCTGGGGCTGGCAGACGGTATTCGTCGTTACTGGTCTCGTCGGGCTCTTGTGGCTGCCGCTGTGGCTGGCCCTGTACCGCTCGCCGCAGCAACATCCGCTCGTCAACGCAGGCGAACTGGCGTGGATCGAACAGGACCGGGCAAACGAACCCGTAGCGTCGACGTCCCGACCCTCATGGCGCAGCGTCATGACACGGCGGCAGAGTTGGGCGTATGCGTGCGGCAAGGCGTTCAGCGATCCGGTGTTCGGCATGTACCTGGTATGGCTGCCGGACTTTCTCGCCAAGCGCCATCATCTGGACCTGCAAACGATCGGCTGGCCACTCGCGGCGATCTACCTGATGTCGGATGTCGGCAGCATTGCCGGCGGCTGGCTCTCGTCGCACCTGCTCAAGCGCGGTGCGAGCGTCAATGCCGCGCGCAAGTGTGTGCTCGCGTTGTGCGCGGCCTGCGCGACCCCGGTCGTGTTCGCAGCCAGCGTCGATGCGTTGTGGCTGAGCGTGCTGATCGTCGGCGTGGCGGCGGCGGCCCATCAGGGTTTCTCGGCAACGCTGCTCACGCTGCCCGGCGACCTGATGCCGCGGCGATCGGTCGGCGCGGTTGCCGGACTCGGCGGATTGTGTGGCGCGGGCGCCGGCATGGCGATGTCGAAGTACACGGGCTTCGTGCTGGACAATCAGGCCGGTTATCTGCCGGTGTTTCTCGTCGCAGGTTCTGCATACTGGGTCGCGCTTGGGCTGATCCATCTCCTGTCGCCGCGGTTGCAGAGGGCGGGCGAGGATGGCTAGTGACCAAGGCAGTAGTACGTTCAATGCCTTCGCACAGAGCGCCCCCTTCCGGCTGCCGCCACCTTCCCCCGCAAGCGGGGGAAGGATTCCAGACTGATGCGTTCGCTTTTCCTTCCCCTTCGGAGCCGGGGAAGGATTCCAGACTGATGCGTTCGCTTTTCCTTCCCCTTCGGAGTGGGGGAAGGACTCCAGACTGAAGTCTTCGCTCTTTCCTTCCCCTGCGTAGCGGGGGAAGGTGCCGAAGGCGGATGGGGGCAATCGTGGCTAGAGACTCACAAGCTATTGGCGACAGTCACACAGTCACATGCCGCTCCAACCTGCAAGAATGTTTGCCGCTGTGTACAGGCGTGCCTGCTCGTCAGTGAGCACGCGCCGCACCGAACTCGCGCGCGCGCCGGGTCCGCGGCTGCCGAACTCGTACAACCTCGCATCGAGCGGGTCGTACGGCACGCGCGTGCCGTCGCGCGACGGATAGCGCATTTCGTCCCAGCCGTGCGCGTCGATGTGCTCGTCCATCCAGCAATCGATGAAAGCGGCCTGGCTCGAGACGTCGGGATCGCCGTAGCTGCCGTCGGCGAACTTGCGCGCATGCCGCCAAGGCCTGCCGAGCGCGACGCTGCTGGCCGGCACTTGCGGCTCGCGCGTCAGGCGGCAGTCGCGCAGCACGATGCCGAACTCCTGGTTGCGCGACGTGCTCGGCGCGACGACGTAACCCTGGCGCTCCTTTCCGGGCCGGAAGCGCGAAAGCGCAACGCAGCGTTCGATCAGGCACTGTCCCGCGCCGAAGATGAAATCGACGCTGCCGCTGATCATGCAGTCGCTGAAGCGGCTGCGGCCGGCGTCGACGTACAGCGTGTCCTGGTGGCCGTGGATGTCGACGTTGTCGACGCGACTGCGGTCGGCGTTGCCGCTGAGCATGAACGCCACGCCTTGCGCGCCGTTGCCGCCGATCGGTGGCAGCGTCGGCGTCGGCCGCGTGATCTCGCCGACGTAGTCGAACGTGTTCTCGATCGTCAGGTTGCTCGCGGCGAAGTCGGGCGCCGTGACGATCAGGCTGGCGCAGCCGACCGTTCCCCACACTTCGCCATCGGGCCGCCGATGGCCGGCGGCGGCGTCGAAACTCACGATGCTGGATTTGCGCTCATCGCCGATCAGGTGGATGAACGGCTTGTCGATAACGACCTTCTCGTGCCACCGGCCCGCGCCGATGCGGATGCGCCACGGTCGCGTGCTCGCTCCTGGGGCGGCTGCGAGCGCGGCGCCGAGCGACGCGTATACCGGTGCGCCGGCTGTCCGCACATCCGCCGAATGCGACACGACCGCGTCGAACGATTGAGTCGGGCGCGCCGCCACGCAGCCCGCGACGGCAAGGCAGGTGACATGGAGAAAATCGCGGCGATTGATCGTCATCTGGTCAGTGTGATCATCGGCGGTGGTCTTCGCCAGCGGCGACGAAAAAAAACGGCGGAGCAATCGACTCCGCCGTGCCGTTGGAGGAACTGGATCAGGATCTCACATCGAATCAGAATTTCACGTGGAAGCCGAGGTAGTACTCGCGCCCGGTCTTGGTGTAGACCACCGAACGATCGCCGACCCCTCCGACATACTGATCGTTGGCCTCGTTGGTCATGTTGACCGCCGAAAACGTGAACGACAGCCACTGGCTGTAGTTCCACGTGACCGACGAATCGACATTCGTCGTGCCCTTCGTGCCTTCGACGTCGTTGTTGTTGCGTCCCGGCACCGTGGTCAGGTAACCGTCACGATGCGCCAGCGAGATGCGCGCGGAGAACACTTCGTTGTCGTAATACACCGTGGCGTTGTAGCTGTTCGGAGACAGGCCGACCAGCGGCGCCGTCACCAGTATCGCGCCCGCCGTGTTCAGGTAGTTGAGGTTGGATTGCACGTGGGTGTAGTTCAGCTGCGTGCCGAAGTAGCGCCAGAAGCCCGGCAGGAACGTGAAGCCCTGCTGGTAATTGAGCTCATATCCCTTGAGCTTGCCGGCCGGGGAATTGAGCGGCACGCTGAAGTTGAAATCGTCTTGCGGCGACGCGCCGGTGCCTTCGAGCAGGCTCGGCGGCAGGCCGGAATCCTCGAACGCCTGGGTATAGCGCAGCTGCTGCACGTACGACTTGATGTCCTTGTAGAAGACGGCGCCCGACAGCAGCGAACGCTCGCCGAAATACCATTCCAGCGCCATGTCGAGGTTGTCGGCCTTGTACGGATCGAGCAGCGGATTGCCGCTGGTGACCGTGCGGCTCGATCCGGCCACGCTGACCGTCACGCCGGGCGTCAGGTTGCCCAGGGCCGGGCGCGACATGACCTTGGCCGCACCGAAGCGCAGCAGCAGGTCGTCCTGGAGCGACAACACCAGGTTCATCGACGGCAGGTTGTTGCCGTACTCCGGACGGTCGACCGTCGTCGGAATCAGCACCCCGTTGACAGCCGCGAGGCCGAACGAAGTCTGCTTGGTCTTGACATAGCGGTCGCCGACGTTGCCGCGCAGCGGCAGGCCGAAGATCATCGCGTTGAAATCGAGCTGCACGTAAACGCCGGTGTCGCTTTCCTTGACAGAGCGGTTGTTGGCGTTCGCGCTCGGCGACGAGGGCGACAACGTGAATGCACCGGAATCGCTGTAGATGTTGAACAGCTTGTTGAACGCGTCGATGTCCGGCACGATCCAACTCGTCGGCGTGCTGCCGCCGACGCCGAGGTTGCTGCCGAAGGTCGCCAGATTGGTCAGGTCCGCCAGCGTCGTTCCGGCTGGAAGATTCGGCACACTGGTTTCCGACGTGCGCCGCTGCTCGGTGGTTTCGAACTTGTAATCCTTGAAATCGAGTCCGCCGCTGAGCGTGATGTGGTCGCTGAAAACGTAGCTGAGATCGGCGCGCTGCGTCGTGAACATGTTCTGGGTCGTGTTCGGGCGCAGGCGAAGCTCCGACAGTCCATTGGCAAACTGCCACTGGGCCGGATCGGTCACGTCGAACCCGTAGTTGATGATCGGGTTGCGATCGTCGCCGCGGTAGTCGTAGGAGTAGTTCTTCGCGTTCGGATGATCGAGCGTGACGGTCGTCTGGATGGGATTGGCGAAGTCCGATCGCGAATGACCCGCGAACAGTTTCATCTTGAAATTTTCGGTGAACTGATGGTCGAGCTTTGCGCTCAACTGGCTGAACTGCGTTTCGAGTTCGTCGTCGCGCTGTTCCACGCGCATGTCGACGTTGTCGAACTCGCCGTAGAGCAGGTTTCCCGTGGCCGGATCGATATAGCCGGATTTCACGAGCGTCTGCGGTTTGCCGGCGCCGGTTCTGCTGAACGAAATCGCCTCGAGGTCCGATTCGGAGCGCGACCCGCTGTAGTCGGCATACAGGCCGTCGACCGTGAGCAGGGTGCTGTCGGCGATCTGCCACTGGTACGACCCGGTCATGCCGAGACGGTCTTTTGTGTACGCATACGCCTGGTAGCGCGGAATGCGCGGAATGAACGTGCTCGCGAGGTTCGCGTCGGCGAAAGGCGACGTCTTGTCGAAGCCGCCGCTCGACGGTCCGTTGTCCCAGCGCACCGTCCCGGAGCCCTGCTCGAGGATATTGCGGTGGTTGTAGGCGAACGAGGCCATGATGCCCATGCGCCCTTCGTCGAATACGGTCCCGATGAGATACGACGCCTTGTAGTTGGCCTTGTCCGCGTATTCGTTGTATCCGCCCGTGACATCGGCGGCAGCGACGAAGCGGTTGAAGTCGAAGGGCCGCGGCGTCGTGAAGTCGACGGTCGCGCCGAGCGAGCCTTCGCCGATGTCGGCCTGGTCGGTCTTGTGCACTTCGATCTTGTTGAACAGTTCGGACGCGAAGACGTTGAAATCGAAACTGCGGCCGCGGTTGTTGCCTCCGGAGTTGTCGTTCGCGCCGGTCGTGGCGAGCGCTTCCATGCCGTCCAGGCGGATGCGCACGAATTCCGGCGACAGCCCGCGCACGGAAATCTGCCGGCCTTCGCCACCCTCGCGCACGATCTCGACGCCGGGAATGCGCTGCAGCGATTCGGCCAGGTTCTGGTCCGGGAACTTGCCGATGTCCTCGGCCATGATCACATCGACCTGGCCGGTTGCGTCGCGTTTGATCTCGATCGCTTTCTCGACGCTCTGCGCGTAGCCGGTAACGGAGATTTCGCCCATGCTTTGGGTTTCTTTCTCGTCAGCCTTGCTGCTCGTGCTGGACGCGGTAGTGGTGCCGGTCGTGGTCTGGTCAGGCGCCGCTCCGTCGGGCGCGGTCTGTGCGCCGGCGAACGGCGACAGGCTGCATAGAGCGACAAGGATGGCGCGTGTCAGTTGTTGGCGTCGCGCGACCCGTGTGCGGGTTGGTGTGTTCACCGAGGTCTCCTCCCGTTTTCTTGTGTCCGGCGCGAAGCACGCCGGTCCCGAAATGACACCGGTAGCATTTTTATCTTTAGAATATTGACACCGGTGACATTAAATAGCCTAGCAAACACCGCAGTGCAACATCAAGCGGTCGAATGCGGTAGGCTGCGCGGGTTGTGACGGGCAGCCCGGACAGGCTGCGGCCGCGCTGAAAACGGCGGTGTGATCGGGTTGGCACAATGAAGAAAAACCGGGCGAGGCCATGATGAGCGCGACACGATTTGTCTGCTTCGGCGAGCTGCTGCTGCGCTTGGCATCTCCTGGGCGGGAACGTCTGCTGCAGTCGCCGCGGCTCGAAGTGCAGGTCGGCGGCGCGGAGGCGAATGTCGCCGTCGCGCTGGCGCAGTTCGGCCATGCGGCGGCTCTGATCGGTACCGTGGCGGACAACGCCCTTGGCGCTGCCGCCGTCGGCGAAGTGCGCAGGCACGGCGTCGACGTGAGCCGCGTCCAGACAGGCGCAGGCCGCATGGGACTCTACTTTCTTGAAACCGGCGCCGTGCATCGGCCAAGCCACGTGCTGTATGACCGGGCGGGTTCCGCGTTTGCGCTGGCGTCGCCGGAGAGATACGACTGGTCGAGCCTGCTCGACGGCGTGGATGTTCTGCACGTGTCGGGCGTGACGCCTGCGGTCGGCGCCAATGCGGCCGCAGCGGCCACGGCTGCCGTGCGCGCGGCGCGTGCGCGCGGCTTGTCGGTTGTGTTCGACGGAAACTATCGCAGCAAGTTGTGGCAGGCATGGAACAGCAGTCCCGGCCCGATCCTGCGCGATATCTTCGCCTGTGCCGACGTCGTGTTTGCCGATCACCGCGACATCGCAATCGTACTCGGACGCGAGTTCGTATTCGCCGCGTGCGGCCTCGAGCTGTCCCTGCTCCTCGAACGCCTTCGCTTTCTCGAAATGCGCTCGCGACGCGGTCATCAGCGCCCGCTCGAGCGCGATCTTGTAATTCGGATTGTCGGGCGCTTCCTTCACCGCGGTCCGGTAAAAGGCAACCGCCTGGTCCAGGTCGCCTTCCTTACTGGCCGCGTTGCCTTTACGAAACGCCTCGCCCGCCGCGCATCCTGCCGCCAGCGCGACGACGACCGCAAGCGCACCCAGCCGTTTCAGTCGTGTTTTCACCGCGCCCCCACAGTCGTCTCCACCCTAGCTGCCCGATAACCGGATAGTCTGCCGTCCACGTCCATCCAGGTACGCCATCTCGATCGACTCGACACCGATTTTCAGAATCCGGTAGCGGCCCTCGATAATATCGCCTTCACGCCCTTCGTAAATCCCGCGGCCGTCGCTCAGGATTGCAATCTTCTGCGCAGTTCCAGTCGACTCGACGAGCCCGATGAACCGCATCGAAATCGGCGCAAGCCCCGGCGGAGGCGGCGGTCCTGACTGAGTCGCCGACCCCGGATCGACGGCGGGCGCCGGCCGCACGGGTTGTGGTGGCGGCGCCTTTGGTTTGAACCGGAACAAATCGCGCTGCGTTTCCTCCGTGGGCTGCGGCCGCGCCTCGTTCAGCGACTGAAGGCGCACGTCGGCAGCGGCAACCGCGGACGGTCCGGTCCGGCGTGCACCCGGACGGGCATTCGCACGGGCGCTACCGGGAACTGCGGCCGCTGGCCAGAAGCGATAGATTGCAATCAGCAATATCACCGCCAGCACCGCCCCG
>Ga0207683_10004678_pt1 | contig 11792 bp, 10 predicted proteins | sample KBSM73metaG_FD_184333 | JGI IMG/M metagenome (GOLD analysis project Ga0207683, IMG submission 184333) | Miscanthus rhizosphere microbial communities from Kellogg Biological Station, Michigan, USA - KBS M7-3 metaG (SPAdes) (version 2) | ecosystem: Host-associated > Plants > Roots > Rhizosphere >...
TTTCAGGATATTCGCGACGGATTGGATGAAGGCGGGCGTGGTGCGGCGGGGAGAATGTGGCGTCGCATGGGCGCAAATCTTGTAGTAGTGGAACTGGCGATAGCGGTTGTTCTTCTTGTGGGCGCGGGCTTGCTGGGGCAGAGCTTTTATCGATTGCTGCATGTTGAAACGGGGTTCGATACGACGCATCTCGCAACGGTGCAAGTGATGGCTCCGGACAATGTCTATCCAAAGGATGCCCAGAAGGTGGCACTCTACAAGGAGATTGAGCGACGTTTGGGAAGCTTGCCGGGAGTTCAGTCGGTAGGCGTCACGAGCGTTCTACCTGTGAACTGCAATTGCAATACTGATTGGATTCGTATCGTTGGCAAGCCTTTTCACGGAGAACATAACGAGGTCAACGAACGCGACATTAGTCCCGGCTATTTGCCGACATTGAAGGCGAAGCTCATGCGCGGAAGGCACTTGACCGATGACGACAATCCTTCAAGACCGCAGGTGATCCTGATCAATGAAACTCTTGCCAAAAAATACTTTCCCGGAGAAGACCCAATCGGAAAGAAGATCGGCAACGGCGCGCTTGATCCAAAATCGCTTCGTGAAATTGTGGGAGTTGTGGCGGACGTGCGGGAGGGCGCGCTTGATGACGAGGTTTGGCCGACGGAATACCAGTCAATCAATAACGGCGTAGACGGTGGATTCTCTGTAGTGCTGCGGACCGCCCAGGATGAGAAGACTGTCTTGCCTGTGATGGTCAGCACGATCCGCCAAATCGATCCAAACCTCGGCGTCTATGGCGAAATTACGATGACGGACCAAATCAACGCCTCGCAGTCGGCGTTGCTCCACCAGTTTTCGTCATGGTTAGTTGGTGGATTCGCGGTGATGGCACTCGTGCTTGGAGTGGTTGGGCTTTACGGCGTAATTGCATATTCGGTGAGCCAGAGGACGCGCGAGATCGGAGTGCGTATGGCACTGGGGGCACAACGCGGCACTGTGTACAAGATGGTAATGCGTCAAGCGGGATGGTTGACAGCTGCAGGAGTCGGCATCGGGCTGATTTGTTCGGTTGGGACTTCGATGCTGATCCGAAAGGTGCTGTTTGGTGTTCATGCATGGGATGCGCCCACGTTAGTGGGAGTAGCGGTGGTGTTGGGAACGGCATCAATGGCGGCAAGCTTTTTGCCTGCGCGCCGCGCGGCCTCAGTAAATCCAACGGAAGCACTTCGGGCAGAGTGATTTCGAATGAGAGTCTTCGTGCCTGATATCAGTGAATTCAGGCATGTGGGGAATCTATGGGGGTCTACTTCTTCCGAGGTCGGGAATCACCATATGGGTAACCAAAGTGCGCCCGGTACGTGACAGACGACACGCGTGATACCGGAGCGATTGATTACAATTGCGGCAAATCCATCCAACCGCGATGTTTGCAAATTACTGCGGGAGTACGAGGTAAGAGTTATGCCGCCCTGTGATTCCGGTCCGTCCGCGGGGGACCATCCTCGTGTGCTGATTGCCGAGGACGACACAGTGACTCGATTGATTCTGAAGCACTGGATCAAGCGATGGGGTTACGAGATTGTCGTCGCCAATAACGGATTGGACGCCTGGCAAATCATGCAGCAGGAGCGGCCGCCCGAACTGGTGATTATGGATTGGGTAATGCCGGGAATGGACGGCATCGAGCTCTGCAGAAAGCTTCGCGACAAATCGCGCGAATACTACCATTACATTTTGATGATTACAGGCCGGACCGACGAGCAGGATGTGGTGCACGCTCTCGAGTCTGGCGCCGATGATTGCATCGGCAAGCCGTTCGGTGAACTCGAACTTCGGGCAAGGCTATTGGTGGCGAGCCGAATACTACGACTGCAAAATGAGTTGATCCATGCTCGCGAGGAGCTTCGTTTGCGGGCCATGCGCGACGCCCTGACAGGCTTGTGGAATCGCGCGGCTTTTCTGGATTTGTTCGAAAGAGAATTGCATCGCTCGAGACGGACGCATGGTCGAACAGGGTTATTGCTGTTGGACTTGGACAATTTCAAGAAGATTAACGACACCTACGGGCACCTGGCCGGAGACGAAGTTTTGAGTCAAGCAGCCCTTCGACTCAGACAGAACGTGCGGTCCTACGACTTTGTGGGGCGGTACGGCGGTGAAGAGTTTTTCGTTGCGTTTCCGGGATGCGACAAGGACCAGCTTTGTGAGCGGGCTGAGATCATTCGGAAGACATTTTGCGACCAGCCTTTTCAGGCGGACAAAGACGAGATTGCAGTCACGGTAAGCATTGGTGCGGTCGTTGTCGAGGCTGGCAACGCGTCGGCGTGGGACATGCTGGCTGTTGCCGATGTAGGACTTTACAAAGCCAAGGATGCTGGTCGCAACCGCGTGATTTATTGCGAAAAGCCCTGGGATGAGATTCTCGCTTCGCCGGTGACTCACCGCGAGAGATGCGCGGGCTGCAATGCAAGATCTTCACCAGCTTGCGTTGTCGCTGATTTCAGCACAAGTGCTTTAGGTTGAAAGATGGATTGGAATCGGCTGCTGGATGGACTGTTTCAGCAGCCCTTTTTGCAACGAGCCATAATGGCGGCATGCAGACGGTCTCGAAGACCGGCGGGCATATCGTAAATCTGGTGAGAACGGTAGATCTGTATCGTTTTGCGGGTAGTGCTAAGCGTGACCTCGCAGTGTTCGCATCCTCGCAGGTGCTCCTGGAGGTCGGCGCGCATTTCGGTGGTGACCGTGTCGTCGATCAGATCATCGAGCAGGGCGAGAAACTCAGTGCAGGTCACTTTTCAACTCCCACTTCCCTGGAACCCTTTTTCTTGCGAAAGTAGCGGCTCAGACGCTCGCGCAACTGGAGCCGGGCCCGCAAAAGGCGCGACTTGACGGCAGGTATGCTGAGGCCGAGCGCTTCTGCCGTATCTTCCGTTGAAAGACCTTGCACGTCTCGTAATTCGAATACGACCTTGAATCCCGGAGGGAGTCCCTTGATTGTCTTTTCCAGGATGCTGCGAAGCTCTGATTGCGTAAAGTTCTGCTCCGGATCGGGGGCCCAATCCGCGAGATCGCGCGGAACGCTGCCCTCGTCGGTCTCGATATCCTCGTCGATCGACACCATTTTTCCGGTGCGCCGCTTGCGGAGGCGCATCAGGCTTTCGTTTACTGCGATTCTGACCAGCCATGTGTAAAATTTCGAATTCCCCTGAAATTGATCCAGCTTCTCATACGCCTTCAGGAACGCGTCCTGCATGACATCCTCGGCGTCTTCTCGATTTTGCGTGATGTGCTGCGCAATTCTGAAGACCTGCCGGTCATACTTTCGGACGAGCTCGTCGTACGCCGAAACATCTCCGGCGCGGACCCTCTCAACAAGGGCAACGTCTGGATGCGGCTCGAGTTCTCCTGCAATAGGTTGGATGGTCGACATGGGGGTTGGTTGCGGGAATTCTGCGGCGCCGCCCGGTTTTAACGCCGGCACCGTACTGCCTTAGTGTAAAGGACGGTGCCTCATGGGCCAAAATCGGGCTCTGAAAGACGATGCGTCGGCAGAACTGCACATTGGGAACGTAACGTCACTGGTTCGGGCTGTTCTTCATGGGTAAAACGGGCATAAAGTGAGATTATGCATCCTTCTCTCTCTCCCAAATTGGCGACGATGCCTGCACGCATGCTGGCAGGACTTCTTTGCGCACTAATGGCGACAACGCCGTTAGAGGGAAAGAGATACGAGGAGCCGTCGGCCAAAGCGGCTGATTCCGGAAGTTCTACAACTAAACACACGTCCAAAACAACCACAGGCAAAGCAACCAAAAAACCGGCTCCATCCACCGCCAAGTCAACAGGCACAGGCCAGAAGTCTCAAAAGAAGTCAAAGAAGTCTCCGACCGCACCAAGGGGGCGGAAGAAGAGTATGAGTCCGGCGGCCCGAAGGCGAGCGGCCGCGCGGGCTCATCGAATCAAGCTTGCATTTGTCGCCTCGACCGAACTGCGGCCCATGGCGCAGCAGTTGTCTACGTTGCGTACTCCGGCAGCCTACGCTGGTGTCACGGCATACGCCCAGAGACATACGGGCGAGGCGGCGGCCACGGCCTATCTCGCGTTGGGACACGCCTACTTCCTGGACAGAAGATACACCGACGCGGTTTCGAGTCTGCATCAGGCTCGGCAGGCAGGCGATGCACTGGCTGACTATGCAGATTTCCTGGCGGCGCGTGCGAACCATGAGGCCGGATTGGAGGTGGCGGCAGAGGCGCTGCTCAAGGGATTCAGGCAACAGTATCCCGACAGTATTTTTGTGGATGAAGCGCCGGAGCTTGAAGCGAACGTGTTGCTGGACCTTCATGACGCGGCCGGGGCGCAACGGGTGTTAGATGCCGCCTCGACCGATCCGGCAGCAGGGCGTGCGGGTTACCAGTTGGCACGCGGGCTTGTCGCACAGGCCTTGGGACAGCCGCATGATGCGGAACAAATATTCAAGGCGCTTCTGTTGGCTTATCCGCTGACCAACGAAGCCGCGATCGCTCACGCCAAGCTTACAGCATCGGGAGTTGAGACGACCCTTACCAGCGACGAACTTCGCAGCCTTGCCGACGCGTACTATAAGGCCGGCAGATATCAAGAGGCGAGCGAACAGTATCGCGCGTTGGCGTTGAAGTTCAATCTGGACACCCAGGCACGCAACGGATTTGCTGTTGCGGCGGCGGCGTGCGATCTGAAACTGAAGAAGCTGACGGTTGCGCAAGCCTCGGCTCTTGCCGATACGCCGGATGAGAATGGGGCACGACGCCTCTACCTCTTGATGGAACTGGCACGAAACCGAAACGACCTGGACGAGCAGACGCAGATTGTTTCGCGAATGGAGACGGATTTTCCGCAAAGTCCATGGTTGGCTGAAGCGCTCTTCTCAAGTGGCAACATGTACATGTTGCGAAAAGACTATCCACGAGCGGTGGACTATTACGGGTACCTCGCCGCGCATTTCCCCGCATATAAGAATTCTTCGCCAGCGCACTGGAGAGCCGCCTGGCTGCAGTACCGGCAGGGACTCTACAGTGACGCGGCGCGGATGTTCGACGAGCAGATTCGCAATTACCCGGGTACGGCGGAAACAGTTTCTGCTCTCTATTGGCGGGGACGGTTGTACGAGACGCAAGACCATCGCCCGGCCCAGGCAGCTGCCAACTATCGAACGATTGTGAGGGTCTACCAGCATTTCTTCTATGCTCAGATGGCCAGGAGACGGCTGGCCGCACTTGGCAGTACAGTGCCCGCCGAGGCGCCGGAGCTCGATCGCATCGTGGCCCCCGCGCTTCCTGCGCTCGCTGAGAGCTTTCCCGAGGACAGCCCGCATCTGGCCAAAGCACGACTGCTGGCCAATGCCGGTCTGAACGATTACATACCCCGCGAAATTTCGGCCGACCCGGACTCGGGGGCCTGGAGCGCGCTTGCGGAGGCGCAGATTTACGCTTCATATGGGGAGGCCTATCGCGCAATGAGAGCCCTGAAGAGGGCATTGCCCAGCGCGGCAACGGCTTCTATCAAATCCATTCCGCTGGCATATTGGAGGATCCTTTTTCCTGAGCCGTATTGGACCACCATCAAGGCCGAGTCGGCGAAGAACAATCTCGATCCCTACCTCGTTGCATCACTCATAAGGCAGGAGTCGGAATTTAACCCGGCCGTAATCTCGTATGCGAATGCATACGGGCTGATGCAGTTACTGCCATCGGTTGGCAAGGCTCTGGCGCGTGAAGAGGGGATTTCCCATTTCCAGACATTTCAACTGCTGGACCCCGAGATGAACATACGATTGGGCACAAGGTATTTGAGACAAATGCTGGAGAAGTTCGGCGGAGTGCAGGAGTACGCACTGGCCGCGTACAACGCGGGCGACAGCCGGGTCGTGGATTGGCAAGCGTCTGGACCCTACGATGGGATTGACGAATTCGTTGAGTCAATACCCTTCACTCAAACTCGTGACTATGTGCAGTCGATCTTGCGAAACATTGAAATTTATCGCGCCATCGACGCGCACGTCGAATCTCAGGGCCCAGTGTCGACGGGAAGATGAAATCTCGATATGGGGAATCCGAATTGCAACTGATAACGGCCGATTCTCATTGACGCGAGCGGTCGCATCCAAGACACTACTCAGCAACCGGAGACAGTACCTCTCTGGCGAGCCATTCGCAGCACTACGACGTTGATTCCGAAACGCTGTTCCGTTACGTCAACCCTTTGGAGGGCAGGATGTCAACCGACTTGCAGTTTCTGGAAGAATGGATCCCCGAAAAAATGGACCCGGGCACGGTTTTCGTCCTGGAAAACCAGGCCAAGCTCGGACATGCACAAAACCCCTACGTTGCCGTCATGTCGTGCCCACGATGCGGCACAATGGGATTGATCACGCGTCGACAGCTCTGCGCGGGTGAGACGATGATTTGCGGCGGTGAAAGCTGCTCGGCAGAGTATCGGCTTAACGGCGAGAATATCTGCTATCGCAGCCCACAATAGACAACATAGCTATCCCGGTAGAAAGCTAAGGGTCCAGGTGCGCTGCCGCGTAATCTGCCGCACGGCTGTTGCTCAGGTTGCATCGGTAAATGCTGGTCCGTTTGGGCTCGCTCATCTCGGGTAACATTGAGTTGACGCCTCGTCCCATTGCCCGGATGGCGAAATCGGCAGACGCAGCGGACTTAAAATCCGCAGACCGCAAGGTCGTGGGGGTTCAAGTCCCCCTCCGGGCACCATAAACCAAAAGATGAGTGCAAATGGTCAACCCGATTGGGGTGGCCATTTTGTTTATTGCTGATTTGCGGCAGTTTTCGGATGTGCAAGAAATTGGCCTTCCATATCAGTCTTAACCGCAAAGAATCTCTGTCACTACTCCCACTCGCCTTTCTGAGCGGCACGCTGGCAGGACTGCAATAACGCGAAGAAAGGAGCCTTTTCACTGCTTGAGTCTTTGAAGATGGAATTCAAATTGCTAGATAAGTAATCGCACCAGGACCATATCGCCGCGCCGGAGGCGCGGTGAGGAACATATTGTTGGCTTTGGTTGATGTCTTCAGGAAGGAATGAAAGACCATGACTCAAACCCATACAGTACAGTTCGTACATCGATTCAATGAGGATGGCACAATCGATTCCATCTGCCGTGATTGCTTTGTTACTGTTGCAACTGAAGTGTCGAGTTCGCATCTTGAGCTTGAAGAGCGAAAGCACAAATGCGACCCTTCGCTCCTTGATCGGTATAAAAAAGCCAGGCACAGTGAAAATATTTCTTAGTGTTTCCGTTTCCTTGGCTACTCCAGCCCAGGTTGTGCCGCAGTATCCGACTTTCGGATCTATCGGTTCGTGTGAATCTATCGGTTCGTGTGAAAAGAACCTCTGTCACCCCCAACTCACCCCATTTCGCCTTTACCACCGAGTGCAAATACGTGAGAGATGCAGTCTGTCACCCTCACAAATCCACCTGAAATAGCATGCGAATTCACGAAGTCGCACAATTGACCGAACCTTGACCGCATCGATCGGATCAAGATAGTTTTTACTTCTTTTCGTTTTGCGCCTCGTGATTTCATCTATTTCTGTTTATCATTGTGGAGATTTGGGAAAAGTGACTCGTTCGCATGAATTTCCTGCCGAATCTAAATCGCGGGCTCGCATTATTATGCTTCGTGGCTGGCGCCACGACGGCCTTTGGCTGCGAGGGGCTGCCCGCAGGTCAATCCATGTGGATACGCCTTGTCGCGCCTGTATCCACCTATACAGCGAAACCTGGTGATCCTGTCCATGCAGTGCTTACCCAGGATCTGGTTTGCGACGACATAATTGTCCTTCCCATGGGAGCGCTCGTCGAGGGCACAGTTAGGAGCAAGCGAAAGGTCGGATGGGGGATTCGACACGAAACCGCTGCCCTCGAACTCGAATTTGATCGTGCCACTGCGAAGCCGGGCGTTGACCTGGCGTTCACTGCTCGCGTCGAAGAGGTGGAGAATGCGCGCGAAGCGGTGCGCAAAGGTGTAATTCAAGGCATACGCAGTTCCGACACATTTCAGGGAAGCATCAACAGCCGCTTGATTCACCTGCCCACGTGGAATCCTTACTCCGATCCGTTCTTGATTGCCTACAAGGCAACTTTTCCGATCTTTCCGGAGCCGGAGATTTATTATCCCGCCGGTACGGATATCCGCCTTCGGACCATGACGGACATCTCGATCCCGCCGTTGAAGGATGAGGCTTCGCCAGAGGCCTCTTCGGAGGTGAAGCCGGAATCTGATGAGCTTGATCAGCTGGTTGAGCAGCTTCCGTGGCGTGTAACGACCACGAAGAAAGTTGATGCCGATGTACTGAACATCGTTTTTGTCGGCTCTGAGGAACAGGTGAAGTCGGCATTTCGCGAGGCGGGATGGCGCAATGCCGATCCCGTTTCAAAGCGTGCATGGTTGAAGAATCTTTATGCGCTACTCAATAAGAGCAGCTACGCTCAACAGCCCATGATGACATTTCTTCTGAACGGCAAGCCGCAAGACATGAGCTGGCAAAAGAGCCTTAACAGTTACAGCCGTCGAGACCATCTTCGTATTTGGCAATGGACAACAACGGAAGCCTCAGACTCCCTCTGGTTGACTTCGTCAACTCGCGATACCCGCGCAGTGCTTGCCGTGAAGTATAAGGGCTTTGTGCATCACATTGCGCCAAACATCGACGAAGAGCGCTCGAAGATCATTCGTGACCTGACTTTCGCCGGATGCGTGAAATCTGTCAGCTACGTTGCGCGTCCTGAGATTCCCGCTGTCATTTACAACGCGACTGGAGATGCAATGCATACAGATGGCGCGATCGCGGTCATTGCGCTCCGGGACTGCCGGCCACTCAATGCACAAATCGATTCGAAGTCGGCGGCAAAAAGCTTCAGGCCTGGCAACTATGTCTTCCGCTATATTCGACGGTCGATCCTCACCATTCGGAATGACATGTTCCGCGCCAACATTATCTATGGTGCCTACGATGTGGGACGAATGACGTTTATGGCTTTGCGCCACCAACAGCCATCAAACGATAACGAGAGTATCGACAGGCAGCGCGTAACGATCGGCCGATTACCGGGCAATTAGGGGAATTCCGCTATTTAGATTTCTCGCAGCGCACCGCAGGACTGAGCTTGGCGATCGAGCAAAACGATTGGCCACTCTGTCCTGAATGGCCAATCCGTACTTAGCTAGGGAAGAATCACCAACTCTGGCTTGCTACCGCCGCTCATGCCGTAGACCGCGCCCGAGTAGAATGCGCCGGCGTCATACTTGTAGCAGCCGGGGTTCTTGGCTTTCACGGTTATCGGCTTGTTCCCGCCGCCGATAATCGGGTCGTCGGGGTCAAAAGGCGAGTCCGTTCCAAACGAAATTGAAAAGCCAGTGTTTTTGCTCGAGGTCATCCAAACGACCGACGTGCCTGCCTTGATGCAAAAGAACTGATTGCCCTTTGCATCGGGAACTCCCGGCTTGACCGAGGCGCCTTCGCCGGATTTTCTCACGTCGATTGTGCACACCGCGGATGCTGATCCGCAGGTGTTTGCCGCGGTGCACTTGTCCTCCGGTTTCGGTTCGTCACAGATGTACTTGCTCTTCGCCTGGGTCAGGGTGCTGCCAAGCAAAAAGACAGTGGACGCAAACAGTACACCGCAAAATCGCAGTTGCTTTCTCATGATCAACACCTCAAAGGGACTTTGAATCGCAGTTTTAAATTGAATCCGTAAGCGAGAACAAACTACTTCTCCTTATCCCCGCCTGGCCAAACGATTACGTTGTTGAGCTTCCAGGGATTCATTCTCAGATCCCATTGCGGCTCGCCATCCTTGTTGATCGTGAGCTGGGTCGCTGGAAACAGGACGCCCGCGCTCTTCTTCTTGTCCTGATCGTCAATATTGATCTCGCCCGCGGTCAGGTTGAAGGACTTGGATTGGCTGTTCCAGTAGGCTTCTCCAAATGCAATTTTGCGATTGGTGATGAAACGAATCGACCTGCCCGTGGGTGTCTTGACCTCGCGGATATAGGAAACGTCGAATCCCAGTGTGTTTGGCATGGTGATCCGGCCCACAGCCTTCATCTTCTCAAGTGCATTTACCAGACCATCGTTTTGACCCTTTTGAAAGGAGTCGATCAGGATCTTGCGGTCTTCGGGAGTGGAATACTCGTAGATGATGAGCCTGACAGTGAAGTTCTTCCCCAATTGGGTGCTCGTGCCATAGGCCTGGGCATCAATGGTTTCATACTTCTCTCGTGCAAATCCTGAGACGGCTGTCATGGCCAAGATGGCCACAGCGGCAATGCTCACCTTCAATTGTTTGATGTTCACCTTATCCTCCGTTTGCAGACCATTCATTGCGGGTAGTTCCGAGGCGAAATAAAGGCTGTGAATTCCACCTTATTTCCGCAGTCGGAATAACGTAGCAGGACTTAAGGTGGGATGGGTACTGGTAGAAATACCAGCTGTTGTAAATGTTCGGGCTGTAAGCGACACTCAGTCCGAAAGCCCATGCCGCCTTTGCTGGCAAGACCGCAGTCGACTGCTGTCGCTCCAAATGGACGAAGATTCCAGAAATGGGCATGGGGTAACAGGGAAGAGTCTGAAGTGACTTTTGTAAGGTGTTGAACGATGGGTCCGTTGTGTATATTTTGGAAACCAACTTTCTGGACGTTTAGACGGACGGTAAGTGAGTCGCATTCCCGTATGGATGTTGCATCTGTCGGTTAGTGCGACGATCCGGCGCAGGGTCGCCGGGTCACAAGGTTGAACTGACGCCGACAAGCAGCTTCGTTCTCCTTATATGTGGTCGAAATTGGCCCCGGAGGTTGATGCCTTCGGGGTCGATTTGCGTTGAGTTAGATGATCAGGACGCGATCTGACGTCTTCGGTGCCCGTCTTGGTCCGTTCGGCGCCAGGGAATCATCAGCAGTTCAACCCAACCCCAGATTGCTATCTTCTAGCGAAAAAGAAACCGACCGCCAAGCCTATCGAGTTCGTCTGTGAGTTTGGCGACTTCCCCGTGTTGTTCTCATGCTTGTAGTAAGGCGCAATTTGTGTGTGCTTGCCAACCGGAAAGAGACAACCGGCATACAGGTCAGTCGTACTCCACTTCCCGTATTGACTGGTGTAGTAGGGTTCGACGCTCACATTGGGAATCAGATGATAGGAATGGACCGCAAGGGTTCGCTGGAGGGCTAATCTATTCCTATAGCGCCACTGAAAAACTCCGCCCTTCCAATCAAGGTCCGCGCGATTTCTGTCAGTCATCAAGAATGAGCCCTTGAGGGGAAAATGCAGAGTCACCGCCGTTGTAAATCGATTGTCGACCGGGGTATCTGGCGCAGTTACAGATCTGTAGCCGGCGTCTAGAAGCAAGACTCTTTTCTTGGCATCATCCAGGTCAAAGGCGGCAACATTCTGCAACTTAACTAGCGGTTTGAACGTCAACTGAAGACTCGGTCCGAGCGTGGCCTGGGTGGGTGAGCCGGCGTCTCGGTCTTCTTTCGCCTCGAAATAGACCCTGATTCTTTGGTCGAACTTGAAGTAGGGATCTACCTCCGGAAGAAATTGAACCTGAGCAAGCGCAGAGGCCGAGGCGAACAGGAACAGCATCGCAGCTTTCAGTCCAGGCCTCTTTCCCGGGGACATGAGATCACGAACGAATCTGGAAGTAAGACCGACAAGGTGCAGCGGTGAAGTATTCGTGATGCTCCCAAGGTCTGTGTTCATGAGTTCTTCCGGGTTGGTTCGAGTTTAGA
>Ga0207683_10004684_pt1 | contig 11787 bp, 10 predicted proteins | sample KBSM73metaG_FD_184333 | JGI IMG/M metagenome (GOLD analysis project Ga0207683, IMG submission 184333) | Miscanthus rhizosphere microbial communities from Kellogg Biological Station, Michigan, USA - KBS M7-3 metaG (SPAdes) (version 2) | ecosystem: Host-associated > Plants > Roots > Rhizosphere >...
GGCGTCCGCTTGATGCTCGATGCCTGTGACGAAGTGATCGTCGCGCAGAGCTGCGACAAGAATTTCAGCGTTTATCGCGATCGCGTCGGGTCACTCTGGATCAAGACCCGATCCGTCGAAGCCAGCACCAAGGCCATGGCGCATGTCCATCAGCGCGCGCGCGAGATGTGGTCGATGCCGCCCGATCATGGCGCAGCGGCGATCCACATCATCCTCGAGGATCCCGAGCTTCACGACCGCTGGCTGGGCGAGCTCGCCGCCATGCGCGACCGCATCAATTCGGTTCGGCAGCGCATTGCCGCCGCGGATTCGCGGCTTGCCTTCATCGGACGCCAGTTCGGCATGTTCTCGATGCTTCCGCTCAGCAAGGAGCAGGTGCTCAAGCTGCGCGAGGACGATGCGATCTACATGGCCGACAGCGGCCGCTTCAACGTCGTCGGTCTGGGCGATGACCAGATCGATCGATTTATCGCCGCCGTGGTCGGCGCGCTGGACGCGTAAGGCCATGGCAGACCGCGACTCGGGCCGGGTGTCGGCCGACGTGGACTGGCGCGAGGTCGCGCGGCTGGTGCTGACCAGTCGGGAAATGGACCGGCTGGAGGAGCAGGAGCTCGTTCCGGCCAAGAAGGTACTCTACCAGTTCAGCGCGCGCGGCCATGACATGGCGCAGGTGCTGCTGGGAATGCATCTCAAGGATGGCGACGCGGCCTGCGGCTATTATCGATCGCGGCCGTTGCTGCTGGCGCTGGGCGTGCCGCTGGCCGATGCCCTCGGTTCGGGCATGGGACTGGCCGGCGGATATTCCGACGGTCGCGATATCGGCGTCGTGTTCAATTACCCCAATCCGGGCGGCGCCCATGCCTTACCGATGTGCGGCGGGGTGGGGGCGCAGTACACTCCGGCTGCTGGCTGGGCGCAGGCGATCGCCTACAAGCAGAGGGTGCTGGGAGAAGGGCCCGATGACTCGATTGCGCTGGTGCTCGGAGGGGATGCGAGCTGTTCGACGGGTGGATTTTGGTCGGCGTTAACCATTGCTACGACACAAAGTTTGCCACTGCTCATCTATGTCGAGGATAACGGCTACGGTATCTCTGTCCCGTCGGATTACCAGACACCCGGCAAGGACATCGCGGCCAATCTCGCAAGCTTTGCCGGCCTCACCGTGTTCAACGGCGATGGGACTGACCCCGTCGAGGCCTCCCGCCTGATCCACGACGCCGTCGGCCATGTCCGCGGCCAGCGCGCTCCCGTGTTGCTGCGGCTGACAGTGCCGCGCCTCGAGGGGCACAGCTATCAGGACACGCAGACCTACAAGAGCGAGGTTGAGGTCGAGGCCGAATGGGCGCGCGATCCACTGCCGAAGCTGAAGGCGCATTGCGCGAAGCGGCAAATCGGCGACGAGGCCTGGGCGGACATGGAGCGCGAGGTCGGCTGGCAGGTCGAAACCGCGCGAACCGAAGCCGAAGCGCGCGGAATCTCATCGCCCGACAAGGTCACGAGCCAGGTCTTCTTCGAAGGCGAGCTGCAGCAAGTCGGCGGTCGCGCAGGGCTGAGCCTCGACGGCACGACCGACGAGCCAACGCCGGAAGGCCAGCGCATCAACATGGTCACCGCCATCCGGCGCGTGCTGGATCAGGAGCTCCAATCCAACCCGCGCGTGCTCGTCTTCGGCGAGGACGTGGGGCCGAAGGGCGGCGTTCATGCGGTGACACTTGGACTTCAGGAGAAGTTCGGGCGCGACCGCGTTTTCGATACCTCCCTCAACGAAGAAGGCATTGTCGGTCGGGCCGTGGGCATGGCGCTCGCCGGCCTGATGCCGGTGCCGGAAATCCAGTTCCGCAAATATGCGGAGCCGGCGACCGAGCAGATCCACGATTGCGGGACGATGCGCTGGCGCACGCATAACCGCTTCGCCGCGCCGATGGTATTGCGGGTGCCCGGCGGCTTCTTCAAATGCGGCGATCCGTGGCACTCGATGACGAACGAAGTCGAATTCGTGCACAATCCCGGCTGGAAGGTCGCGGTGCCGTCCAATGCCGAGGACGCCGTCGGGCTCCTCCGCGGCAGCCTGCGCGGCAACGACCCGGTGCTGTTCTTCGAGCATCGCGCGATGCTGGACGACAGCTGGGCGCGGCGGCCCTGGCCGGGCGATAAATATGTCCTGCCGTTCGGGCGGGCAAAGAAGACGCGCGAAGGCGACAAGATCACGATCGTAACCTGGGGCGCCATGGTGCCCCGATGCGAAGCGGCGGCCGAAGGTTTCAGCGCGGACGTCATCGACCTTCGCACCCTGCATCCGTGGGACAAGGATATGGTGCTGGACAGCGTGCGCCGGACGCGCCGCTGCCTGATCGTCCACGAGGATTTGCGCACCGGTGGGTTCGGCGCGGAGATTGCGGCCGTGGTCGCCGATGAGGCGTTCCTCGACCTCGATGCTCCGGTCGCGCGCGTGACCATGCCCGATATCCCGAGCCCGCATCATCCCAAGTTGATGGAATGGGCGCTTCCCAATCCGGCAAGCATTCGCGCCGAGATCGAGCGGTTGGTGGGGTTCTGAGCGTGATCGAAGTCCGCGTTCCCGATGAGCAGGAGGGCACCAAGGCGGTTGTGCGCGCCTGGCTCAAGCGGATTGGCGACGCGGTCGCTGAGAATGATCCGTTGGTCGAGCTCGAGACCGACAAGGTGACGCAGGAGGTGCCCGCGCCGGCGGCGGGGGTGCTGACGGAGATTTTGCTGGATACGGACGCGGAGGCGGTGCCGGGGGCGTTGCTTGCGCGGATTGAGACCGAGGGTTCCGCTCGTCCTGAGCGAAGCCGCGATAGCGGCGAAGTCGAAGGGCGTTTGGCACCACCGGCAGAGCTGCGCCCTTCGACCTCGCTCAGGACGAACGATGTAGGCGTGCAGAGTAGTGAAACCCGCCTCAGCCCTTCAGTTCGCCGAGCATGCCTGCAGCACGGCATCGACGCGTCGCGCCTAGAGGGAACCGGGCGTAACGGGCGCGTGACACGTGAGGACGTCGACCGCGCCGTCGCTTCGGCGACCGTGGTCAGCGTCGGCGAACCCGCGACGGCCCAGCCACGGCAATTCTCCGCGCAGGACATTCCGCACGATCGGATGCGCCTGACGATCGCGGAGAACATGGTCCGCGCCGTCAGCGACGCACCGCACGTAACGGCGGTTTTCGAAGCGGATTTCTCGGCGGTCGCTGCGCACAAGGCGGCGATGGCGGCACGTGGCGTGAAGCTCAGCTACACGGCCTATATCGTGAAGGCGGCGGCGGACGCGATGGCGGTTGCGCCGGCGATCAACGGCCGGTGGGAGAAGGACCGGATCGCCATCTCGCCGACAATCGACATCGGAGTCGGAACGGCGCTGGGCGAGAAGGGCCTGGTGGTGCCGGTCGTGAAGGATGCCGGCTCGCTCAGTCTCGAACAGGCCGGTGCGAAGCTCGATGAGCTGACGCGCCGCGCGCGCGACGGAAAGCTGGAGCGGTCGGACGTCTCGGGCGGCAGCTTCACCATCTCCAACCACGGCGTGTCGGGCTCGCTGCTCGCCGCGCCGATCATCCTGCATCAGGGGCAGGCCGCGATCCTCGGCGTCGGCAAGCTCGAGAAGAGGGTCGTTGTTCGCGAGATCGGCGGCCAGGATGCAATCCTGGTCCGGCCGATGGCCTATGTGACGCTGACCATCGATCATCGCGTCGTCGACGGTCACCAGACGAACGCCTGGCTCACCCGCTTCGTCGAAGTCCTCGAAAACTGGCCGCAGGCCTAGGGTCAGACGTTGGTCTGGTCTGCGGGCACGTCTTCGGGCAGGCCCGCGGCGCCTTGTTCCTTCCGGCAGTCGAGGTCGGCACCCACTCCGTAGCAGGTCATCGATAGCGACCCCATCGCATATCCGCGTACCAGTGGGTCCAGCGGCTCATTCGAGGCGGCCGCCACGCCCGCGATATAGATGAGCGGGATGAAATGGTCCGGCGTCGGCACCGCCAGCTCATAATCCGGATGGTCCGTAAGTCTCAGGATGTCGCCAGGGGCAGCTGCGACCTGCTCGACGGCGTCGTCGTCGAAACGCTGCGCCCAATCGAACGCGCCGTCGGGGTTCTTCCATTGGATTAGGCCGAGATTGTGCACGACGTTACCGCTGCCGAGCACCAGCACACCCTTATCGCGAAGGGGGGCGAGCCGGCGACCGAGGTCCAGATGGAAGTCGAGCGGTTTCAGTGCATTAATGGACAATTGGACGACCGGAATGTCCGCGTCCGGATAAAGATGGGCGAGTACGCTCCAGGTCCCGTGATCCAGGCCCCATTGATCGCGATCCAGTCCGCACCAGACCGGCTTCACCAGATCGCAGACCTCCGCGGCGAGATCGGGATCGCCGGGGGCCGGATATTGAAAGGCGAACAGGTCAGGCGGAAAGCCATAGAAATCGTGAATAGTTCGCGGCCGCTCCATCGCGGTGACGGCCGTCGCCCCGAAATACCAATGCGCTGAAATCACGAGGATTGCCCGGGGCCTTGGAAGCCGCTGGCCCAATTCCTTCCAGGCTCGCGTGAATCCGTTTTGATCGAGTGTGTTCATCGGACTTCCGTGGCCGATGAAGAGCGCCGGCATCCTCGCCATGATCAGACTTCCAGAAGTGCGTAGGGCCTGCCGAACTTAGGCTTCAGAACGAACTGCGCGCAATTGTACACCGGCTTTCCGAGCGGCGTCCTGCCTTCGTAGGTGCCGTGATGCGCGTGGCCGTGCACGACCGCCTTCACGTGATCGAAGCGGTCGATTGGCTCGGCGAGCCGCTGGGAGCCGAGGTATTGGAAGATCTCCCCGGGCTCGCCGTCGAGTGTCCCGGTCACGGGGGAATAATGGAGGACGGCGACACTTCGGTCGGTGCGGATTGTGCGCAGCGCGTTTTCGAGCTTGCGCGCCTCCTTCATCGCCTCGTCGACGAAGGCTTTCACGATCGGCTCTCCGAACGGCGCCAGTTCGCCCCGGCCGAAACCGCCGAGAAAGCCCTTCACTCCGGCAAAGCCGACCCCGTCGATCTCATGCGCCTGCTCGTCCAGCACGATCATGCCTGCGCCGCTCAGGATCTCGACGACCTTCTCAGGGCAGCCGCATTCATAATCGTGATTGCCGAGCACGCCGAGCACGGGAATAGTGACGGACTTGATGTCCTCGGCAAGGATCTCGGCCTCCTTCTCCTTGCCGAAATTGGTGAGGTCGCCGCAGAGCAGCAGGACGTCGGCGTGGTTCGAGATCTCTGCGAACAGCTCCCGGTAGGGCGCGTCGTCCGTTTCCTGGACGTGAAGGTCTCCGATCGCTGCTATCCGCATCGGGTTACTCGCCATATTGCTCTTCGAGATTGCCGACAGCGTCCGAGAAACCCCACTGGTCGACATCCATGGAATAATCTCGCGGTGAGAAAATGCGTCCGCGGCAGACCTTCTTGCCGGGCCCTTTCACGTCATACTGGTCACTGAGGCGTTCAAGCAGCTCATCCATGAGCCAGCGCGGAACGGCATGACGCTCGCTCGGGTAAACGAAGCGAAAGTTGAGCAGCGCGATCAGCAGTACTTCCCAATAGAGCTCCATGTGGCTCAGCAGCTGCTTCCAGTCGACGGCCTCGTGGCATTTGAGGATCATGTGGGCGACATCGGCCATGTCGTAGCGGTGGTGGTCCTGGACGAAAATCTTCGACCAGATGAACTGGGTCGGCGGGACGAGTTTCACCTTGGCGCCGAACAGCTCGGTCTCCGGCGCTGCCACGAACCATTCATCGGTGACGTGCGTCGTGACCGTCGGCATGTTGGTGATGACGTCGACGAACAATTCGCCGCGCGTGATGCGATAGAGCCAGCGCTCATCGACGATCTCGACGTCGTAACCGTGCCCCTTGAAATGATGGAGCATCTTCAGCGCGTCGCCTGCCTTGGCGAAGACGTCGACGTCCTTGGTCGGACGATCGATGCCGGTGTAGCTGGCTAGCGCGTAGGTGCCGGACACGAGGAAGGGGATTCCCGACCCCGCCATCAGCTGGAGGACTTCGGAATAGAAGGCCTCGGCCGCGGGCGTCGGCGTGATCAGCGCGGGCTTGCGCTCGAGCGCATGTACATTGTCCACGGCTCCTCAACGGGAGCGGGGCAGGGGCGGTTCCGTAATGTCACTGCGGCAGGGCGAGCGAAAAGGGCTGTTAAACTTACGTTAATTTGGTAAACGGCCGCGTCCAGGCTTTTGGATGACCTCCGCGAGCTTGGCACCCAAGTGGGGGTTCCGCTCCCGATTCGTCGGGAGTGGGCCCTCACTTGGATATTAGGCCTATTTCGGCCTCGCCTTCCGATACAATTTGATGACGTGGTCGACCGGCAGCGCATCGACATGATGGCCGTTGCCGTCGGTCGGAGTCGCGGCGAAGAGCGAGTTGATTACTGCTTCCTCCGTCGCTTCGACAGCGGCCTCGAACAGCGGCGACATTTGGTCGTTGGGAACCTCGACGAATGAGCTCGGCTTGCCACGCCGTTCCGCAGTGCGCCGAACGTCGGCATTGGTGGAGAAAGCGATCGCATAGTCGCCGGAGCCGTTCGTTATCGGCGAGCCGGTACGCGCTATCCCGAGGAATGCGCGACGGGCGAGGCGCTCGAGGTTGCGGTCGCTCAGCGGCGCGTCCGTCGCGACGACGATGATCACCGACCCGTCGGCATTGGCCTTGTCGAGCTCCGTCTTGAGGAAGTAGCGGCCCAGCGCCTGACCAACCGGCACGCCCGCGACCTGGAGGACTCCGCCGAAATTGGTCTGCACAAGGACGCCGACCGTCCAGCCTCCCAGTGACTTCGGGAGCAGGCGAGAGCTGGTGCCGATCCCGCCCTTCCAGTCGAACGCGACGGTTCCCGTCCCGGCGCCCACCGCGCCCTCCTGCACCGGACCTTCGCGCGCGGCGTCGATGGCTGCGATGGCGTTGGCCGGGGTGACGTGGCGTCCGCGAATGTCGTTCAGATAGCCGTCATTGGTTTCGCCGACGACGGCGTTGACCGAGCGGACTTCCTCGTTGCCCGGTTGGCGAAGTGTCCATTGAATGATTCCGGCGGCCGCCTCCGGCACATTCAGGGTGTTGGTCAGCAAGATCGGCGTCTCGACCTCGCCGAGTTCCTTCACCTGGGTCGAGCCCATGAACTTGCCGAACGCGTTGCCGACGGCAAATCCGGCCGGAACCTTGTCCTGAAAGAGGTTTCCGCCATGCGGAAGGATGGCCGTTACGCCGGTGCGGACGTTGGTGCCTTCGATCAAAGTGACCTGACCGACCTTCACGCCGGCGACGTCGGTAATGGAGTTGAGCGAGCCCGTTGGCAGGATCCCGAAGACGATGCCTGCAGAGCGTGGCCGTGGCTTCGGCTCGGATACGGCCGGGCTACTCACCAGGAGCAATAGAGAGAGAAAAGCGACGCGGGCATGCACCGCCGTATCATTGCCGCCGCGCCCGGTGACGACAAGCCTTTGCGCCGCAACACTTGCCCGTGTACCGTCCGGCGCGTCGGCCGCCCGAGTCTCGGCGGCTTTTGCGTACAGTCGCGGGGGCGCTGTATTATGATTGGGGCGACCGGGCGCCGGAGCGGCGTCCGATGATCTTTAACTCGCTGACCTTCCTGGTCTTCTTCGCGATCGTCATGGCGCTTCACTACGCGCCGTTTTTTTCGTGGAAGCAGAAGAAGATCAATCTTCTGATCGCTTCCTACCTCTTCTACGCCGCGTGGAATCCGCCGTTCGTCGTGTTGCTCTGGATCTCGACCGTGGTTGACTGGTGGGCGGCGCAGTGGATGGTGCGGGCGAAGCAGGAGCGGACGCGTCGGCTATGGATGCTGACCAGCGTCGTCGTGAACCTCGGGATGCTAGGCTACTTCAAATATGGCGGGTTCCTGCTCGACAATTTCGTGACCGTGGCAGGCTCGCTCGGCATCATCTACCACCCGCCGGGCTGGGACATCATCCTGCCGGTCGGCATCAGTTTCTACACCTTCGCGACCCTGTCTTACACGCTCGACGTCTATCTCAGGCGTTCGGCGCCGGCGGGCAGCTTCCTCAATTACGCCTTGTTCGTGACCTTCTTCCCGCACCTGGTGGCGGGGCCGATAATGCGCCCGACCGAGCTCGTGCCGCAGTTCGAGGAGCCGCGGCAGGCGAAGTCCAACCAGATCTTCTTCGGCCTGGCGCTGCTGACCCTGGGCATGTTCCAGAAGGTCGTGCTTGCGGACGGCTTCCTCGCTCCGGTCGTGGAGGCGGTCTACGACGCGCACGGCAAGGTGCCGGGCATGCTCGACAGCTGGGTCGCGACACTGGCGTTTGCGGGACAGATCTTCTGCGACTTTGCGGGTTATTCGACATCGGCGATCGGGGTGGCTCTGTGCCTTGGGTTCGCAATGCCGGACAACTTTCGCTTCCCTTACGGGGCCGTTGGCTTCTCCGATTTCTGGCGGCGCTGGCACATCACCTTGTCGAGCTGGCTGAGGGACTATCTCTACATTCCGCTCGGCGGAAACCGGCACGGGCAGGCGCGGACCTACATGGCGCTGATGGGCACCATGCTGCTGGGCGGCCTGTGGCACGGCGCGAACTGGACGTTCGTGGTCTGGGGGGGGCTCCACGGCGCCTATCTGTCGGCAGAACGCTGGCTGCGGTCGCGGTTCAAGGGGGTAACGCCTGGGCGAGTGTCGATGCTGGGCTTGGCGCTGCTGACCTTCATCCTCATCAACATCACCTGGGTGTTCTTCCGGGCGAAGACGTTTGCGGGCGCCGGCATCGTGCTGAAGGGCATGGCCGGAATGCAGGACAAGCCCGTGCCGCTCATCGCGGCCGGACCGATGATCATCGCGATGACCATCGTGTCGGCCATCTTCGGCACGCACCTTGCGATGCGAAACACGACGCTCGAGGCAGTCCTGGAACGGACCCCGTCGGTCGCGATCGCCAGTGTTTGGACGTTGTTGTTGTTCGCCGTCATCATCGAGCAGGGGCAAGGCAGTGCATTCATCTACTTCGCCTTCTGAGCGCGGGCTCACGGGTGCGCGCGACGGCGCGCTGCCGCCGGGCCTCAGGAAGACCGCTGCGGACCGGCCCGGGCAGGCACAGCCCGTCCCCGTACGCGACGTCCCCGCCCGCCCATGGGTCAAGATGGGACTGTCGGTTTTCGCTGCCGTCGCCGTGCTGATGACAGGTTGGGAATGGGTCGCGCGGGAGAAGATCGGCCTGCGCGCAGGTGATATCGGCGACAGCCCGCAGGCCTGGGGTGAGGCCCGCCGAGCAGCCGATTACGGTGAGGTCGCCATCGTCGGCGACAGCCGCATCCTGTTCGATACGGACCAGGCTCGCTTCCAGGCGCTGACGGGCATCAGGCCGGTCCAAGTCAGCCATGTCGGCACCAACAGCCGCACGCTTCTCGAGCATTTCGCCAACGATCCCAAATTCCACGGCCTGCTGATCGTCGGCCTCGCGGACACGATGTACTTCGGCATGCCGGTCATCGGCCTCGCCGGGAATGCGGTCCACAATTACGACAAGAACAACAAGCCGTCGCAGCTGACGGGCCTGTGGATCGACCGCTGGCTGCAGAACTATCTCGCGTTCATGGACGAGGATTACCGGCTGAGCCGCATGCTACCGAAATGGGACCATGGCTGGCGCAAGGGGCCGGACAGTCCCTACGAGGATGTCTGGAAGATCTCGGAAACGTTCCCGGGCCGACAATATTTCATGTGGGACCGGATCCTGACGGATCCCTATCTGCGCGGCCACGCCCGCCACGCCTGGGATGGCTTCAAAGGCCCCAACATCTCGCCAACAGTCGCTGATAAGGTCATTGCGAGGTCGGCAGAAGCGGTGCGCCGGATCCGCGCCCGTGGAGGCGACGTCGTCTTTGTCAGACCGCCTTCAGCGCCACAGCTTCGAGTGAACGAAGACAAGCGGATCCCGCGCACGCTCGGCTGGGATCGCCTGCTCGCGGGTGCGAACGCAAAGGGTGTGCACGCCGATGACTTGCCTCAGGCGCAGCATCTGCTGATCCCCGAATGGTCGCACCTCAGTCGGCAATGCGCGACGGTGTTCACCGACGCCTACGTCCGTCGGCTGACCCAGCTGACCCCGCGACTGAAGCTGCGGTCGGACGCGCCGTCGCCGCTCAGCCGGGCCGACTGCGTGCCGGCGAATATCGCTTCACTGTAGTTCGCCGCGCAGCTTCGAACACAGGGCGTCGGCTTCTTCCGACGACGCGCAGGCGATGAAGATCGTGTCGTCGCCGCATATCGTGCCGACGATCTCCGGAAGCTCCGATTGGTCGAGGACCACGCCGACCAGATGAGCTGAGCCAGGCGGTGTCCTGATGACGACGAGGTTGCCCGCCGGCTCAAGCGATCGGACCCAGTCGCGGAATACGGCGGCGAGGCGGGGCGGAGCCGAGCCCGGCCCGTCGGGCAGCGCGTAGCTGAGCTGGCCATCGCGGCGGACCTTTACGGCGCCCATCTGCTCGAGGTCGCGCGAGATCGTCGCCTGGGTGACCGCAAATCCGAGGGAACCCAAGCGGTCCGCCAACTCTTCCTGACTCGAAAGGGCCTGACCGCGGATCAGGTCCGCGATCGCCCGTTGGCGTCTTTCCTTGAGATCGGTCATCGCATGAATATGCACACACTTGCATAAATATGCAATCGGGTGAATAGGGCGCGGCTCATGATTCGGACGGCCATCCTTGGAGCCTCAGGCTATGTCGGCGGCGAGCTACTGCGCCTCGTCGCTGCGCATCCTCAGCTCGCGGCAGCGAAGCTATTCGGCGAAAGCAAAGCCGGCCAGTTAGTGGGCGCAGTGCATCCACACCTTGCGGCCGTTTACTCCGATGTGCTCTTCGAGAAGTTCGGGGACGGCGCGCTCGACGACGTCGACCTTGTCTTCGCTGCCCTTCCGCACGGGCATAGCCAGCGGCTCGCTCCCGCGATTCTCGACAAGGGCATTCCCTTCGTCGACCTTGGCGCGGACTTCCGGCTGAACGATGCGGCGACCTACGAGCAGTGGTACGGACACGCCCACGAAGCGCCCGAGCTGCTGGGAAAGTTCGTCTACGGCATTCCTGAATTGCACCGGGAAGCCATCAAGGTAGCGAAAGCCGTAGCGGCAGCCGGTTGCTATGCAACGGCTGCAATCCTGGCGTTGAAGCCGCTCGTCGATGCCGGCCTCGTCGAACCGAAGAGCCTGATCGTCGATGCCGCTTCCGGCGTCAGTGGCGCCGGACGCGAGGCCAAGGAGGCGACCGGGTTCAGCACGGTGGACGGCAGCTTCTCCGCTTACGGCCTGATCAGCCATCGGCACACGGCGGAAATGGAGATGGCAACCGGGGGAACGGTGCTTTTCACCCCGCATCTCGTGCCCATGACCCGCGGCATACTTGCGACCTGTTACGGCGAGGCGACGGGGTCGAGCGATCCGCTCGCGACGCTTCGGAAAGCCTATGACCAAGAGCCGTTCGTGCACGTCACCGACCAGCCGCCGGCGACCAAGTGGGTGAGCGGATCGAACGGAGTCCAACTCACCGCCCGCTATGACGCACGCACCGGCCGGGTGCTCGCGCTCTCGGCGATCGACAATCTCGGCAAGGGCGCCGCGGGTCAGATGGTCCAGTGCGCCAACCTCATGCTCGGCCTCGACGAGACGGCCGGGCTCACCACGATCGGAGTTTATCCATGAGCGTCACCGCCGCCGAAGGCTTCGTCGCGGCCGGCTGCCATGCGGGAATCAAGCGGCGCAAGTTCGACAT
>Ga0207683_10004685_pt1 | contig 11787 bp, 8 predicted proteins | sample KBSM73metaG_FD_184333 | JGI IMG/M metagenome (GOLD analysis project Ga0207683, IMG submission 184333) | Miscanthus rhizosphere microbial communities from Kellogg Biological Station, Michigan, USA - KBS M7-3 metaG (SPAdes) (version 2) | ecosystem: Host-associated > Plants > Roots > Rhizosphere >...
GCACCGTGTGGCGTACCGGAGCCAATGCCGCTACCATCATCAAATTTTCTGATGATGTAACCATCAATGGAAACAAAGTCCCTGCTGGCGAATACGGATTATTCTCTATCCCCGGTAAAGACGAATGGACCGTGATACTGAATAAAACAGCACATCAATGGGGCGCCTATACTTACAAGCAGTCGGAAGATCTTCTGCGCTTTAAGGTGAAGACCATTACCCATTCCGAGCCTATTGAAACCATGACTGTCCAGTTTAATAATGTGGATCAAACCAAATGCGAGCTGGAAGTTAAATGGGAGAATATTTCGTTCTCGTTCCCTATCAGTACCGAGGTGGACAGTAAGATAATGACCAATATTGACGAGATCATGAACCATGATAAAAAGCCATATTTTGAAGCTGCCATGTATTATTATGAGAATAATAAGGACCTGAAAAAGGCTTTAGAGTGGATAACCGACGCTGAAAAAATGAGTCCTAATGCTCCGTTCTATAAGGTGTGGAAAGCACGCATCCAATTAAAAATGGGTGACAAGGCCGGCGCGCTGGCTACTGCGCAACAAGGCGTTAAATTAGCAAAAGATCAAAAAGACGATGAATATCAGCGCCTGAATCAGGCTGTTGTCGATCAGGCCAAATAATTTATATTGATTTTTTCTGCCATTGCAAAAACGGCTTCTGCTGTTTGCAATGGCAGTTTTTGTTATTTACCTACTATCTCTACGGAAGAACCTGACGATGACGGCAATTTATCTTAAAGGCGAACGTTCATATTAAGTAATAATTAATCATGGGGCTTTCTAATAAAGCAAAAAAATAGCCAAACCTCGCGTCCAGCTATTTTCCCTAATTAATTTAATGCTATTATTTAACTAAAGGTAAATATAAAAACGATAAGATTAGTCGTGTAACCATAATGTTACAATTGATTTCTTATCCCCCTAAAACATAGCGACTTATCTTATTGTATATCAACCTGAAATTTTCCCCTGATTAATAGCCTTTTCATTTACAATCGGGTTGATCAGTAATGCTATGATGATCACCAGGAAACAACCGATGGCATTGAGCCATAGATAAGCAATCACTTCATAAAAGCCCATTATACAAATAATGACCTCGGTAATTATTGCTGCTATAAATACAGCCGTGCCTTTTACTTTTTTGAGATAGAATGCCACTACGAAAACGCCTAGTATCGTACCATAAATAAATGAACCGAGTTTGTTAACCGCCTCCAGCAGATTACCCAGTTTAGCAGCATATAAAGCCATTGCTATGCATACCAGTCCCCAGAAAACAGTAGCGAGACGCGAGGCGTTGAGATAGGTTTTATCGGATGCATCGGGTTTGATTACCCGCTTATAAATATCCACCACGGTAGTAGAAGCAAGCGAATTAAGCGCGCTGGCTGTTGATCCCATGGAAGCTAAAAACACAATTGCTATCAGTAGGCCGATCAATCCTTTTGGCAAAAAATGGGTGACGAAATTCAGGAAAACATAATTGGTATCATCGGTATCGGATTTTTTGTTGTTTTTCTTCATCAGGTCGATGGCACTCTTGCGGATCGCTAGCTCTGACGCATCAGCTTGCTTTAAATTACTACTTGCCTTACTTATCTGCTCGCTGTCCTTACTTTCGAATGCTTTTGAAAGTTTATCGGCGCTGATCTTTTTTTGTTGAAAAGCGGCGGAATATTGTTCTTCCAGATCATTATATTGCCCGGCATACTGACCCGATTTAACCTGCGCTACCTCATATTGATTAAAAAATAAAGGCGGCTGATTAAACTGGTAAAAAGCAAACACTAAAACACCGATCAATAAAATCAGAAACTGCATTGGTATCTTGATCAATCCGTTCATGATCAAACCCATGCGGCTTTGCCCAATAGAGCTTCCTGTCAGATAACGACCCACCTGGCTTTGATCTGTACCGAAATAAGACAGTTGTAAAAAGAAACCGCCTATCAAACCACTCCAAACATTATAGCGATTGGCAGGATCGAATTTCCAGTCGATTACATTCATACGGCCTAGCTTTCCGGCTAAATGCAAAGCCTTGGTAAACCCAACCCCATCTGGCAATAGATTCACCACCATTACTCCCGCCAGGAACATCCCTAAAAATATGATGCTCATTTGCAGCAGCTGGGTATAGCTTACTGCTTTTGTCCCGCCATAAACGGTGTAGAAAATCACCAATCCGCCGATAAAAAGCGTGGTGTAAACGGTGTTGATACCCAATATAGTTGACAGGATAATAGATGGTGCATAAATGGTTATTCCAGTAGATAAGCCACGTTGTATTAAAAACAGCAACGAGGTTAGCGCCCGGGTTTTCAGGTCGAAACGGTTCTCCAGGAACTCATAAGCAGTATAAACTTTAAGCCTATGGAAAATCGGCACGAAGGTAATACACAGCACGATCATCGCCAATGGCAAGCCAAAATAGAATTGCACAAAGCGCATCCCATCAGAATAAGCCTGACCCGGCGCCGATAAAAAAGTGATGGCGCTTGCTTGTGTGGCTATTACCGACAGACCGACAGTATACCAGGGCATAGAGCGGTCGCCAACAAGAAATTGATCGATATTTTGATTGCGTCCGCTTTTCCAAAGACCATAAGCGACGATGGCAAAAAGGGTAAACGCTAAAACAATCCAGTCAATCAGGCTCATTTAAAGAGAATGGTAATGAGCCAAAATACGAAAATTAAAAAAACCAGCCATACGATAACGATACCGTAAAACTGGTTCCAGTTTTTTATGAATGAGGGTAATTCAGGATCAGCGTTGTTCACGGCCTCTTACAAATACCGCAACGTACAAAAGAGCTGTCAATAAACCTAAAACACCACCAACAATAATCCATTTAATCCCCACTTCCAGTACCGCGCCGGTCATCAGGCCAAATACCAGTCCAACCAGGTAATATAAATTGGTTACATTAAATTCTTTTTTCTCTTCTTGATGATGTGCCATAGTATGCTTATTTACAACAGTGCAAAAGTAATTGTTTCTGTAAGGATTGCAATAAAATTTTTGAGGGAATTATTTGTTGTGCCATTGCGATGAACGGCCTGAGCAGTGAAGAAGCAATCGCGAACTGTACAGGGCGAAGATGCATGACCGCCCTGTATAGCATGCGATTGCCACGCTATCGCTCGTAATGCCAGTTTTTTTACGGATTCGCCTTAGGCTTATTGATCATATTAATAAACAACCGATATGCGCCCGGAACACCGGCAGGCAATTGCCTGAAAAATGCCAGTGAAGTATAAATAAAGCGCCCCTTACCATATTGCGTGGTGATCAGTGCGCCATCTTTTGATGATTCACCGGGATCGCCCATTTTTAGCACTTTCTGATATTGCGGATCGGCATCTTTGGTAAAATATAAACCGCGTTCCTGCACCCAGCCATCAAAATCGGCAGGGGTGATTTTATTGGGATAGTTCAACACCGGGTTATTCGGGTCAATGATGGTGATCTTCGCATTCTCATCGGTTACCCGTTCATTTACTACTTTGAAGGGGTACGGACCAATATTTTTAGTGACCAGGCCATTACTGTTATTATACTGCACCAACAGGTTGCCGCCGTTTTTTACATATTCCATTAGTTTGGGCTGCTCAATAACCAGTCGCGGATCAACATTATAAGCACGAACACCTACTATGATGGCATCATAGCCTGACAGATCACCGTTCAGAATCTCATTTTCTGAAAGCTGATGAACTTCGTAGCCTACCTGCTTTAAAGCCTCGGGCACCAGGTCGCCGGCACCGTTGATATAGCCGATCTTTTTACCTGCAATTTTCAGATCAAGCTGAACCAGTTTGGCCTGCGCCGCAGGGAAAAGCGTAATGTTCGGGATATGATTATAATGGATAGACAGGATACCAGCTTTATAAGCAGCGTTGTCGCGGTCATGTGTTATGGTAGCTTCCAGAATGCCGGTTTGTGATTTATTGCCAGATGGTGTAATGGTAAAATCCTGTTCCCATTCATCGCCTTTATTTTTATTGGTAAACTGAACCCTTTCCGGGCTGATCTTCCATCCCGGGGGCGCATCCAACGAAACAGTTCCTGAACCGATCTTTTCAAAAGCCTCTAATTTTACCTGTACAGTTTGCGGTTGCTGCGAATTGAAGATGTAAACATTATCCTGGATATTGGCTGTTACAGGAGGGGCAATTTGTACAGGCTGATAAATCTCACCTTTTGCGGGGTCGGTATATTTATAAACCAGTTGGCGATCAAGCTGGATTGGCGTACCTTCAACAATAAATTCGAACTTCACTTTGGGCATGTCCGGGTTCTCGGGGTTACCGACTTTTCGGTCATCAGAAATCGCGTATGACCCTATACCATGAGGCTGCTCTAACCAGTATGGTTGGGTGACCTTATCAGCTGGTATTTTACTGTTAAAGTTCTGCACTTCATTTGCCGGAATGGCTTTCCCATTATTAAAATGTAATCCATCCACCTGTAATACTTTTACCCGGTCGTTATACCTGTTTATAATCTGCGATCGTACATCAATACTATCATTCAATCCGTAAGTCTGATCAGCAGCATAACTTTCAAACCATAAGCCGGTACAGGCAGCAATCAGTTCACTTAGCTCCTTAGTTTTTTGTTCGCGCCAGTGGGTATCGTCTATTTTTTGAATGCGGTCATATAGTTTTACCAAAGCCGGAACCGATTTATCCGGATGATTAGCATCAAAATCATTGGTGACCTTTTCGATCTCTGTTCCGATGGACTCGCCGCCTTTTATGCGTCCCCAGGTTGTATTTACACCATCCAGCAGGTCAGTTTCTGGTGCATCGCCTTTCATTGTCTTAAAATACTCGTAAGCGTCGCCACGTTGCCTTGCCGAGCCAAAGCCCTGTGTTTTATGGTTAGAGCGACTTTCGGCAGCCATTTCGCCGTAACCTTTGCCCAATAACGGATTGTAGACCCCAACGTTCACTTTAAACTGATCAGGCGCAATGGTATTGGTGTTGCCAAAGTTGAAGGTGTTCCACATAATGCGCTTTGGCTGCCAGGGTTGCACATATTTCAATTGTTCGGGATAGCGTTTCGGGTCTGCTGCTGCGGTGAAAGCCTCCTCGGCCAACATAGCTGAAGCAGTGTGGTTTCCGTGACCACCTTCACCAGTAGTAGGGAAACGGCAGATGATCACATCCGGCCTGAACTTACGGACCACCCAAACTACATCGCCTAATATTTTCTCCTTGTTCCAGAAGTTCAATGTTTCTTCAGGACCTTTTGAGAAGCCAAAATCAAGTGCACGGGTAAAAAACTGTTCTGCTCCATCTACCTTACGGGCAGCTAAAAGCTCCTGCGTGCGGATCAATCCTAACAATTCACCCTGCTCGTTGCCTATAAGGTTCTGACCTCCATCGCCACGTGTCATTGACAGGTAGCCGGTACGATAATGTTTTTCCTGTGCCAGGTAAGCCAGCAGTCGGGTATTCTCATCATCAGGGTGTGCGGCAACGTACAGCACACTGCCTACCACATCCAGTTTTTTCAAATTTTGTTCGATAGTAACTAGGTCAGTCGGCGGGGCAGTTTGTGCAAAAGCAGCACTGGCAACTAATAAAAATACAGGCAGAAAAAGGAAACTCTTCATAAGAAAAAAATAGGCGGTAAGATAGACGGATATTTTGAATACTTCAAATCTAAAACAAAACTGTTACGTTGCTAAATTGTTAAAAACTAATCAGTTGATTGGTTTTATAGCCACTCTTAATCAAATGATTACATTAATATAACAAAACTCATCTTGACATAATCAATCGATTGATTAATTTTGTGCCGTTGAAAGAAATGGATAAAGATAAGATCGATAAAAAAGAACACATCCTTGACGTTGCTGAAAAGGTTTTTTCAGAACTCGGATTTGACGGCGCTTCTACCCGGACAATTTCGGGCGAAGCCGGAGTGAATATGGCGATGCTGAATTATTATTTCGGTTCAAAAGAAGGTTTGTTCCTGGCAGTTTTCAACCGGAAGATCTCGTCATTTAAAAACCTGCTGCAAAATATCGGTAGCGATGAAACCACCTCTTCGTGGAATAAAATTGAAAAATATATCGACCTATATGTTCAGCGTGTGGTCAACAATAACTGTTTTCAGAAAATGCTGTACCAGGAGCTGACTATGCAGCGCAGGGGTGAGTTGGCCGACCAAATATCAAATATATTAATGGCTAACGTTTCGGAGCTGAAAAAGATTATACAAGAAGGTATAGATAAAGGCGAATTTAATAAAGATGTGGATGTGGAGCTGGTAATAGCTACCATTTATGGCACCAAAAACTTTATTGTCAATACACCTCAACTTACCTCTGCAATGCTTGGATTTGATATCCAGAACGATAAAATACTGGAGGAAGTATTGAAGCCCAGAATTGAAGCCTACATGAAAAAACTATTAAGAGCTTACTTAGTGAATGAACATGATAACACAAATAAATAACCCCCTTAATCACCCATTTAAAAAAATGGTGAAACCCATCTACCGTTTCGCTATTGCGATTTTGGTTCCGGGTTTGATGCTAAGTTCAACCGCTTTTGCCCAGGATAGAACCCTGACCCTGGACGAAGCAATTAAACTGGGCATCCAGAACAGCAAAGTACTTAAGCTGTCACAGTCAAAAATTGATCAGGCTGTTTCAAAGTACAACCAGGCTAAAGATGAAGTATTGCCTACAGGTAGTGTAAGTTACGGTTACAACCGTGCTGAGATACCTGCCAATCATCTTGCTCTCGGAAAAAGCAGTTTTAATTTACCCAGCAGTGCAAATGCCTACTTAGGTATTGTATCGCTGAAGGAAACCATTTATGCCGGCGGTAAATTAAAATTAGCTCAGCAGTCAACCGATTTATTGACCAGGGTTTCACGTTTGGATGCAGAAAAGGACAAAGACGAGATTGCTTTCGATGTGATCACCTCGTTTTACAACCTGTATAAAGTACTGCAAAGTAAAAAGGTTGTTGAGCAAAATCTGAAATCGATAGATGAGCAGATACACCAATCGCAACGTTTCTTCGAGCAGGGTTTGGTAACTAAAAACGATGTGCTGCGTTTCCAATTACAACGCTCAAATGTTGAACTGAATGGCATCGACCTGGAAAGCAACCGCAAGATCATCAACTATGATTTAGACATTCTGTTAGGCTTGCCTGAAACAACCCAGATCAATATCGCCCAAATCAATGAAACCGATCGTCAGATCGGTCAAGTCGGCAGTTATATCGACACCGCTATGGCTAACCGCCAGGAAGTACAGCAATTGGTGCTGCGGTCAAAAGTTGCTGATAACAATATAAAAACTATTCATGCTAATCAGTTACCAACTCTGGCGGCTTCGGCAGGTGGTTATTATGTAGACGTTTCAGCTAACCCGCTTCCTAAATCAGGCAATTTCATCACACCTATAACTGTTGGTTTAACCTTCTCATGGAACTTCTCATCGCTTTGGACCAACAAGAATAAAGTAACTGAGGCTAAGATCGAACGCGATCAGGTTTCTATCAACCAGGGTATTACTGCCGATAACATCCGCAAAGATGTAAACCGCAGCTATCAAGGATATGAGGAGGCAATTAACAAAATTAAATTGTTGCAAACTTCCATCGATCAGGCAGGTGAGAATGATAAGATCCTGCAATCAAAATATAAAAGCAATGTAGCTTCTGCCACCGACAGGGCCGATGCCGAAACATTATTGTACCAGGCGCAGATCAGTCTTGAATTAGCTAAGGCAGACGCAGGACTTGCTTACTATACACTCTTAAAATCAACCGGAAAACTTAACAAATAACAAAATTTAACTACCCAATAAAATGGCACAGGAACAAGAACCTAAAAAGAAACCGAACAGGGTTATACCCATAATACTTGGATTAATACTCATAGCAGGTCTTATATTCGGTATAAAAGAATACATCTACTACGGCAAACACATTGATACTGACGACGCTTAGATAGACGGCGATGTAAGCCCGGTAGTGGCCCGCGTAGGTGGTTATGTGGATAGTATCTTCTTTGAAGAAAACACCCACGTAAACGCTGGTCAGGTTTTAGTAAAGATCGATGACCGCGACTACAAAGTAAAATTAGAGCAGGCAATGTCAGCACAAAAAGGTGCGAGCGCCGGCGTTGGCGTTGGCCAGTCACAGATCATCGCGACAGCCGCTAACTCATCAAGCGCACGTGCACAAGCTGAATCGGCTGCTGCAAGACTAGAGAAAGCTAACAAGGATTATGCTCGTTACGCTAACCTTGTAAAAGACGGATCGATCACCCAACAACAATTTGACCAGGCAAAATCAGACCGCGACGTAGCCGCTGCTTCTTACCGTGCCGCCCAGGATCAGTACAAAGCTGCTTTAGAGCAGGTTGGTACAAGCCGCAATCAATTGACAGTAACTAACGTAGGTGTTACCCAGCGCCAGGCTGATGTCGACTACGCGAAACTGCAATTGTCATACACTACTGTTACAGCACCATCAGGCGGCATTACCTCTAAAAAGAATATCCAGCTGGGTCAATTGGTACAAGCCGGACAAACTTTATTCAATATTGTAAACGATAACAGCCTATTCATTACCGCCAACTTTAAAGAAACACAGCTAACCAACATGAAGAACGGTCAGAAAGTAGACATCGAAGTTGATGCATTCCCTGACCTGAAACTACATGGCGAGGTGTACAATTTCTCGCCTGCTACAGGTGCTAAATTCTCGCTGTTGCCTCCGGATAATGCTACCGGTAACTTCGTTAAAGTTGTACAACGTATACCTGTTAAGATCAAGATCAATGCTGATAAAGAAACACTCGCAAAGCTGCGCCCGGGTATGAGTGTAAATGTTTCTGTAATCTATAAAGACTAAAAATAATGGCCGAAACTGGTTTTAAAAAATGGATCATTACTATTACGGTAATTACAGCCTCACTTTTAGAGCTGATAGATACCACGATAGTAAACGTAGCCCTACCGCAAATACAAGGTAACCTTGGCGCAACGCTTGAGAATGTTGCCTGGGTAGTTACCGGCTATGCAGTGGCCAACGTAATTATACTACCCATGTCCGGGTGGCTGGGCAGTTTCTTTGGCCGTAAGAGCTATTTCATAGGCTCTATTATATTATTTACCATTACCTCATTCCTTTGCGGTAATGCACACAGTTTAAACGAGTTAGTTATATTCCGTATCATACAGGGTGTTGCCGGAGGTGGTTTAATATCAACTTCTCAGGCCATTTTGGTGGAAACCTGGCCCCGCGAACAGATTGGAACGGCTACGGCGTTGTTTGGTTTAGGTGCTGTAGTAGGGCCAACCGTAGGGCCTACCATTGGTGGTTATATCACCGATCATTATACATGGCAATGGATATTTTATGTGAATATCCCGGTAGGAGCTGTGGCCGCGTTCTGTGCTTATACATTTGTTAATAAAACGCCCAAGGACGCAAAAGGAAAGCCCATCGATTGGTGGGGTATACTCTTGTTGGCAATTGCTGTAGGCAGTTTGCAGGTGATATTGGAAAAAGGTGAGTCGGAAGACTGGTTTGCAAAAACCTACATATTAGTACTTACGATTACTGCTATTATTGGTACTATACTATTCATCTGGCGCGAAACCACTTACGAGTATCCCATAGTTAATTTCGGTATTTTGCGTCACAGAAGTTTCGCGGTGGGTATGTTCACCTCGTTTATTTTGGGCTTTGGATTATATGGTTCGGTATTCGTTTTCCCGGTATTCTGTCAAAACCTGCTCGGGTTCACTGCACAGCAAACCGGGGAGCTCCTATTCCCTGGTGGGTTATGTACTATTGTGATGATGCCGTTTATTGGCAAGATGCTGAACAAAGGTATACCGGCTCAATTTATGGCGACAGCGGGCATGTTTCTGTTCTTTGTATTTACTTTCATGCTCAGCGGTTCAACTTTGGAAACGGGTGAGATGAACGTATTGATACCATTGTTAATCAGGGGTGTAGGTATGGCGCTTTTATTTGTTCCGTTAACAACATTAGCTATTGCTGATTTGAAGGGTCCTGAAATGGGCCAGGGAACAGGTTTGAATAACATGATGCGTCAGTTGGGTGGTTCATTCGGTATAGCGGCCCTTACAACCATAATTCATATTCGCCAGGGTGTACACAGAAGCAACTTGCTAACTAACATTAACCCGTATAACAACGCATTTTTGCAACGCATGCACATGATGGAGCAAGGCTTTATGGCAAAAGGCAAATCGGCTATTGATGCGACACAGATGGCCTACAGAGCTATTGAAGGCGCGGTTGTAAGGCAATCATTACTATTAACTTACAATGATGCTTACCTGATATCGGGGCTGGTAATGCTCTTCTCTATCCCGTTGATATACTTGCAGCCATTTAAAAAGGGCAAGGTGAGTGTGCCAACAGACGCCCACTAAATGATAAAAGCCGTTCGGTCTTGCGACTGAACGGCTTCCCCAAAAAAATCTTACAATTAAAAGTTTTGATATCAAACCCCAACACCGGATCCTTTCTGAAAAATCACGTTTTGGAATTGAGTAATCTTGTGCTATAAAATTATGAGTTTTAGAATCATAATGTCAAGGAATTGAACAAAAAATATTACTAACAAAATCAAATCTTTTAACACACACCAGCACTTCTGCGTTAATTCTGGCCAGAATTATCAAATAATTTAGCCCGGCTATTCTAATTGCTTAGCATTTAACCTCCTTCCGATATTTTTATAAACAAAAAAGCTTAAAATTGGCTTATTATCGTGGTATACAGCCATGAATAGTAAAAGACGTTTCACACTGATGAGGATTTTAAGCAAACGATATCTTAAAACGTTATGGAAAGTTATTGTAGCAACCTTTATGGGTTTTATAAACGATAATGGCTTAAAATTAAGCGCATCGCTGGCTTATTATACTGTTTTTTCTATTGCCCCTCTCATTATATTGGTCATTTCGATATCCAGTTTGGTGTTGCGGCATTATTCCTTTAATGATGCTTTATATGCTCAGATGTCACAATTTATAGGGCAAGATGCTACCCGCCAATTGCAGGAGGTCGTAAAGAACCTTGCGCTTTCGGGTAAAACGGGTGTCGCTTTGTTGTCGGGCATTATCATTCTATTACTCGGCGCCAGTAGTATGTTCGTCGAGATACAGGATTCACTCAATATTATCTGGAGAGTAAAATCAAAGCCCAAAAAAGGCTGGCTAAAATGGCTGCAAAATCGTTTCCTTTCATTTTCGCTCATCATAGGCCTTGGGTTTTTGTTGTTGGTAAGTCTTATGATTAACCTGGTCGTAAAGGCGCTCAGCACCCGATTGGAACGTTTTTTACCTTACGTAACAGTAACCATTTTCGATATGATAAACCTGGCTATTACGTTACTGGTAATTTCAGCACTGTTTGCCATCATATTCAAGTTTCTGCCCGATGTAAAAATCAAATGGAAGGATGTGCGCTCGGGTGCCATCTTTACGGCCCTTCTGTTTATGCTCGGCCAATACCTTATTGGTCTATATATACAATATACTGCCCAGGGCTCTGCTTATGGTGCAGCAGGTTCTATCATCGTTATTTTAGTTTGGATATATTATACCTCTACCATTTTATACATTGGCGCCGAATTTACCCAGGTCTATGCCCATCGCGATGGCGCCAAAATTGAACCGAATAAATATGCCGTGCCGGTCAAGGAAAGTGAACGTGACCAGCAGGGTATACCTCGGGAA
>Ga0207683_10004686_pt1 | contig 11786 bp, 14 predicted proteins | sample KBSM73metaG_FD_184333 | JGI IMG/M metagenome (GOLD analysis project Ga0207683, IMG submission 184333) | Miscanthus rhizosphere microbial communities from Kellogg Biological Station, Michigan, USA - KBS M7-3 metaG (SPAdes) (version 2) | ecosystem: Host-associated > Plants > Roots > Rhizosphere >...
CGCAAAATCTTTCACCGAAGTCTTGCCCGCATGATCGCGAGTGATGATCTGGATTTTTTGTTCGGCGTGCGTCAGACGGTCCTGACACACTTTAACCAATTTCATTCCTTCCTCATACCGCACCAGCAAATCTTCCAGTAACATTTTCCCCGATTCCATTTCTTCCACGATTTTCTCCAACCGCTCCATCGCGGTTTCGAAACTGATCTCCGCCTTCTTCGCAGGACTAGCCATGGCAAACGTGGAATTAAGCATAGCGCCGCGTAGAAAAAAGCCCCGACTTCGTTGCGGTGGCGCAGGCGTCCCGCCTGTGGGGCCGGTAGGCATCCTGCCTGCCGACTCCGGCACTAAGGTTTGCGGTGATCAATGGATACAAGCCGCGCGGCTTCCACGTCAGCACTTCATCACCGCATTAATCCTTTTCCCTCACCTTAGGCGTTTGCGTTTTCATTTGCCCTCTCCATCTCTCCCCGCAATTCTTGATGCCGCATTCTAAAATCTGCCGTAAAGAAAGGGTGATGAAGGCGCACTGGTTCCTCATCGTCAGCCTAGCAATTTGCGCGAGCAACGCGCCCGGCCAAATGACGAGGTCGCCGTTCAAGCCGGAGCCCGTTAGCAAAATCAATTCCGCCCATAATTCCAGTCCGGACGAGACTCCTCAGGGAGTCCTGATCGAAACGAGTAGCAATCTCGGCAGCGGCATCGGCGCCGAGCTCATGGGAGAGTACAGAGACGCTGTTAGCCTGCTAACCCGGGCGATTGAAGAGGAGCACGACGCTATGAAACTGGCGTTGGCTCGTCGCTTTCGCGGGCTGTCTTACAAGCATCTTGGTCGGCGCGACGAAGCTCTCCGGGACTTTCTCGAGGTCATTCGCCTTCAACCACAGCTTGATCTCGGCTACTACAATGCCGGCGTCATTTACAATCTGCAGGGTCGTTACAAAGACGCTATCGACATGATGACGCGCGCGATTCAATTGCAAAAGGATAAACGAGGTCTGGCGAGACGACGAAGTGAACGCGGCACCGCTTACTTTCATCTCGGGGACTTCAAACGCGCCGAGTCCGACTTCGTCGCCGCGGTGCGACTGGATGGGCGTGACCCCGACGTGCTCAACAATGTCGCCTGGTTTCGCGCGACTTGCCCTGAAGCACGCTTTCGCAATGGCAAGGAAGCGGTCGAACTGGCAACGCTCGCATGCACTTTGGATAAATGGAAGGATGCCGATGAAATCGATACCCTGGCCGCCGCTTACGCCGAGACCGGCAATTTCGCCGAGGCCGAACGTTACCAACAAAAAGCCATGGGCCTTCTATCCGAAGACGAAGCGCTGCGCCCCAAGTTCCGAGCGCGTTTAGCACAATATCGCGCCAAGCAACCTGTCCGTCAGCAAATCAATCAAGGCTGACGCGTTTGCGCGATCTTCCTTATAACTGCGGTCGTTGATAAGAGGCTGCGAGTAATCCCATACTCGATGCAATCGCGAGCAGCTGACGAGATGTTTGGGTGAATTAAAAATTGCTGCAGAACTCGCTCTCGAACGAAGCCGGCCTTTTCCAGTGCTCGAGCCGAAGCGTGATTTTCCATATCACAGGTCGCGGAAACACGTGAGACCCACGACTCGGTAAAAGCCCACGCGACTACTGCGGCGATTGCTTCCGGCATGTAACCATTGCCCCAATAAGCACGGGCGAGAAGGAAACCGAGATTGAACCCATTATTCTCTGGCCGCGCCGCGATCGACCCGATCATCTCGCCGGTGTCGTTGCTGAAAAGAAACCAGCAAAATCTTTCCTGTTTTTCCCATTCTATTAGGAAACGATCGATTACCGCACGCGTTTGCGCGATGTTGGCGTGTGGGCGCCACATTAAATAACGAGTGACCGCCGGGTCTTGCGCATATGCTGTGAACATTAGCTGTGCGTCGGTCGCCCGTGGCTTGCGCAAACATTCGCGCGGTGTGGAATTCATCCGGAGCGGCAATCGAACGCGCGTCTTCCTTACTCTTCGTTTTCTCTTTTCTGCCTTGCTCGCCCTTTGCGCTTTTCTCTTCCCATTGTGCTCTTGGTCCTTTGTCTTTCACATTGGAGGTTGCGCGTTGCGCGTTTTAGCCTCGGAATTCAACCCTTCAGCGTTTTAACGCCTTCATTTCTCACTCCTCGTCCCCGGTCGGCACAATGCCGGCATTTTCCACCATCAAAATCACGGCTCGTTCCGGCGCACGAGTGCGATGCACAAGGCCCTTCGGGATTACAAAGCCCTCCTGCGGCCCCAGGTCTACCGAGCGATCTTCAAGGTCGATAATAAAATGGCCTTCCAGGACAAAGAAGAACTCGTCGTCCCGATCGTGCTTGTGCCAGTGATACTCACCCTGCATCACGCCCAGGCGAACAACGGAATCGTTCACCTTACACAGCGTTTGGTTGTACCACTTGTCCTTGCAGGCTTTCACCAAAGACGGAACGTCCACCAAGGTCAACGCGGGAAATTTGATGTCCAGAAATGTCGCGTATGGATATGATTTTTTTTCATTCATAAAGACTTGTGGGCCGGGGTGTGGTTCTCGCCTTTCTCCATTCTTCATTCCTCTTTCATTCGGTGTTCGACTTCGACGTTTTCTTTCTGCCTCTCCATTACGCTTCTTCCCAGTCTTCATCGCGTTGGCAAGATCCTGCCGTATTCGGAAGTCTTGCCGCGCATTTCGAAGTAGTGGTACGCTTCCCGAGCAATCTCGCTGATTGCTCGCTCTGCAGCGCTCTCGTCGCGCGCATAGGCGGTCATCACACTGATCACAAACGGCCGGTTTGCTGAAAAGACAATGCCCGAATCGGTGCGAACGCCCTCCAATTCACCGGGTTTGTTTGCTACCTGAACGCCGTCAGGCAGTTCTCTCGGAATATAGCTCGGTTTTAACGTCGATAGCTGCTTGATCAGCTGCTTAGTGGAGTCCGCTTTCAGAATTTTTCCTTTGTAGATCGCTTCGAGTAATTGCACCATTTCGTGTGGAGTAGCCACATTCTCTTCACCCCGTTGAGCCGCCGCGACATCCATCATTTTCCGGCGCAACATTGTCTTGCTTAGACCAAGTCCACGCAGCGTAGCGTTGACGTTGTCTTTGCCGACGCGGTCAATCAGGATATTCGCTGCGGTATTATCGCTCACCGCGACCATAAATTGAGCTAAATCGCGATTCGTGGCTCGCGTCACACCCGCACTCAAACCACTCATTACTCGACTATCTTCGACCAAGTCCTTGGGATCGAAGGTATACAGGTCGTCCAGTGTCGCCTTGCCCTTTGTTCCAGCGCGTGCTTGTTCATCCTCATGATATAGCTCGAGCAAGATCGCAAGCTTGATCGAGCTGGCGGCGGGAAACACGTGATCAGCGTTCCGCAACAAAGTGCGCTGCCCGTCGGTAAGATCGACGATGGCAATACCCATCACGCCATCGAACCGCATCGCGATTTCATCGATCCGCGACTCGACCTTCTTCCAGAGCAAATCGCTGCCGCTATCGACCGCTACAGGCTTGTCTTCTCCGGAAGCGGTGATACCTACCGTCGCAGCGATAATCAGCGCCGCGACTGTGAGTTCAGTCATCGCTCCACGGGCTTTTCGGGTGCGATCAAATCTTCGGCGGCCACAATCTGCCATTTGCCATTGCGTTTTACCCATGTGTCTGTCCAGATGAACCGCCCACGCAGCGGGTCACCGCTGCGCCGCTCCCATGTCTCGTCTCCCTGTGCAACCGCAGAGTCGCTATAAAATCGGACTTTGATTTCGTTGGCATGGTTGCTGACGAAATATTTTGGCGCGTCGCGCGTGTCCGAAAGCATCTTGCTTTTATCGTAGGCGCGTCCTTTCGGATCTATGCCGACGAAATCATCAGCTAGAATGCGCTCGACTACGCTCGAATCACCGGTCGCGACCGACTCAGCCCACGCCCGCTCGCTCTCGATAATGTAACGTTCGGCCTCGCGGTGATCTTGTTCACGTGCACAGGCGCACGCCAGCAAACAGGCAAAGCCAACGCTGATTGTGCGTTTTAGCATCTAACGAGTTTCAAGCTGCCGATAACCAGCCATTTTGTAAAGGAGCCGCGATTAGGCGGTTTCCGTCACGATTATTCAGCACCATTCGCTTTTTGCATCTCTCACCTCAACCAACAATTATCAACTGCGGCCAAAGGTTGTCTTGATCTCTGATCCCGTCCTCCAGCTTATTGGAGAGCATCTGAACAATTGACCCCGACTAGGCCGATGCCTTCGATTGTCGCACACACAGTGTCAACCAAACCTTCCACGCGATGAGTAGCCCGACCAAAGTCAAAATCGCCACTCCGTATCCAAATAGCTGATATGTACCGAGCCATACCGCCACGCCAATGACGGCAAATAATACGCCTGCATACATCCAGAGTCCTGAAAGGAGCATGATGGGAAAGGCGATATACCGAACAACAGGGGCATAATTTGGAAGCTCAGCAAAAGGACTATAAATGTAACCGACTATCGGAATGGCAAAGATGAGGTGAATCCAGCGAAGGATCGCACGTTTCATGGCGTTGTTAATCATCTAATCCTTTTCCCTCGAGAATTTGTGGCATACATTTTTCAACCCTCGACTCTCGAGTCTTGGATTGTTTCGCTCCAGAAAAATAGAGGAGATATCCTCTTTGCCGTCCAGGCGTCAATGCATCAAAAGCAGTTCTCAAGGCAGGAATTGCATTCAATTTATTTTGAAATTCGTCAGGAACTTTGAATTCTGAAATCTCTTTATAATTCACTTCCAAACCCGCTTTTTCTATGTCAATGGCTTCTTTGACATAGGCTTTCAAGATCCCTTCCATTTTCACTATCTGCTGAACATTCGTGAACCGAATCTGGCGCGCCGCCTGCACGTTTTCCGTTTGTTGGATTAGAATGCGCTTGGCGTCCTTTAGCAAGGCGCCCTTCATAAACAGAAACGCGCAGTAATCTTTGAATCCATGTATTAGAACTACGTTGCTTTGCTGAAACGTGTAACAAGGTTTACCCCACTTCAATTCTTCGGTCAGTCCACAGCTAAGAATGATCGTTCTCAGTTTCCTGAATTCTTCTTGCCACTTTGTGGCTTTAGTAAAAAAGACATCAGCCTTGGAATTTCGTCTGTTCATCCTGTCGAGACTTCGAAATATCTTGATCGGTGTGTAAATCTGGTTATTGGCGACGCCGCGTGATCTATTTCAGTTAAATTCACTCGCTCGCAAGCTGGGTAAATCCGTCCGCGCTCCAGGTTTCGCTGCCGACTCCATGATGCACGAAAAACAAACAGTCGGGGTCATACTTAGCTTTGATCGTCTGCAGTCGTGGATAATTCGTCCCCCAGAACGCTTCCCGCCAGGATTTGTTGAAGTAGTTGCTTTCTGAGACATAAGAGCCGCTATGAGGAACCAGCTTCCGCAACTCTGCAATAGCCCGATCAACGGCGCGAGCGTCTTTCTGCGCAGCTTCCTTGTTGATGTTCACGTCGGGTAAACCGGGATAGGCGGGCTTATCGGCATTGGCGATAATGACAAGACAGAAGGCGTCAATGACCAACGGATTAGTCGCAGTCTGTTTGGTGGCAGCCAGCACCTCAGCCGAAGCGCCAGCCAAACCCTTATTAAAATGCAACTCAACCGTACTCGATCGGCTGCTGGCGAAAAGCGCGTCAGTTAAACGTCCTCGCTGTTTTTCTGCCAGAAGCGAAGCGGGAAGCCAGACCGAATCAAAGCCGGTGATGAAGAAGCCGACCTGATCCGCATCGCCTTTCCACCAGCCATAATATTTTGGAACACCAGCACGCGGATCTCGAATGAGCGAGGCCTTCTCGTCGAACTGCCACCACTCTCTCGCTGACAAGGCTCCGGCCCGTAGCTCGTCCACGATCGTGTAATCCTGGCTCGACGCTTTGATCCATTCAAAAAATGGTTTCCACACTTCTCGCGCTTCTGGCCCGGTCATTCCTTGCATTACCATCGAAAGCTTGAGCGTGTTGTCTGAGTCCAGAATCGCTTGCTCGCCCCAGTGCGAATTAAGGAGAGCTTCATGATAAAAACTAACAAATCGCTCGATCAACTTTCGGTAAGCTTCATCGGAGCCTGCCTTGATCTTACCCTTTGCTTCCCCAAAAAATTCGGGAAGGTCATGAGTTCTTAACGTTACTTTCGTCACGACTCCCCAGCTCCCACCGCCGCCTCCTTTTAATGCCCAAAAAAGGTCCGCGTCGTTACAGGCATTCACCGTGCGCACAACACCGTCAGCGGTTACGACTTCCGCTTCAAGAAGGCTCGAGGCCGCCGTCCCAAAACCTTTCGAAAAACTGCCGAAACCCCCGCTTTGGATAAGACCCGCTACACCTACGGTCGTGCAACCGCCGCCTTGCACGTAACGGCCAGCTTCAGTCGTTACGGCCTGGTAAAGGTCGATCCATACCGCCCCAGCCTCGGCCGTTACCGCGGGCGACGGCGGAGTCTTGCCGTCACAACCTTTTCCAACGAAAGCTTCGTGCAGCGTGACCTTGTTCATCTTCCGCGTCCAGATCAGCAAAGAATCAGCGGCGTTAGAGGTGCCTTGATAACTATGAGCACCGCCTTTCAACACAAGTCGCAGGTTATGTTCCCGTGCAAAATTCACCGCCGCTGCCGCATCCGCCGCATCACGCGCAACAACCGCGTAAACGCTTGGCGCTGGAGTCCATGCATCCAGCCACCCGGATGTTTCTGTTCCGGCTGGTTGATCGGCGATCCACAATGGGTTGCGCATGTTCGCCAGAGCCTCGACGCAGGAGGAACTTTTCGGATCGGCATCGCAACCGGCGAAGAGCGGTGGCACTTCAATCAGGTTCCCACCCACTGCCTCCTTGAGCTTCAGCCAAATCTCCGGTTTCGGCCAGCCGGCAGTCGAAGGCCGCACGCGGCGAATCACCGCCTTCGTCGCCGCTGTCGCGCGCCACGTCCAGTTTCGCAAGAGAACTAAATGCAAAACGCTGGCAACTATTCCTTTTAAAAAACTTCGTTTGCGCATTTCGTCTCCTTACACTTTACGGATAAGGTCTAACGAGCCTGAGTTCAGCCGGAAGGAACGAAAGCTGGTCCGGTCCGTCGTCTTGCCTGCCGCGTCGCACCCTGGCGGAGAATTTTGGAGTGGCCTTGCGCGCGCGAGTGGTCACTAGTTTAGCCATCCGTTTTTCGTCGCCTAAGCTCGGCTCGATTGTCAATTATCGAATGGGTCCTGACGGGAATTCCTTGTTGGTTAGCTTTGAAAACTTCGCTTCCGTGCCGTTCTCGATTCTTGTTTTCTTGAGACTGGTCTTTTGATCCTTCAACATGCTCAGGAATTTCGCTAATCCTTGATTGAGGCTATCGTTGGCGGAGTTCCATTCCAATCTTCGCTTGAAGGTCACGCCGGGATAAAGTTTCTCCAAATCGGGGACCGTTTTGTTCTCTTTCTGGACCCGCTCAACGATCTGGACGAGGCGATCGAGATCCCCAAACGCATATCCATTGATGTACGGCCCAGCCAGCTGCTGAAAAGCATTCGCCGCTTGCACCAACTCGAAGGCGGGAACACCGATGCTTCCTATCTTTTCTTGATCGACCAGGCTCGCGAACAGGCGGCCGCGGTATTGCGCCGAGTAAAACCAGTAGGTTGATTCATTTCTGAAACCAAGATCGTAAAGCCGAATTGCAGCGACGTACATCTCGGGAAATCGTAGTTCGCCCCAAGATTGCTTCATCTTCAAGATGGTTTCGACAAACTCCGGTTCATTTTTTGCCGCGAGTCCTTTGCTGAACCCGCCCACCTCGATTACGGGACCATCGGAGTTGTAATACGGGGTAATATAAACCTCGATCCGTGCCGGATCGCTGACCGACTGCCCGACAGCCGGATAAGCAAATGCTAGAGCAATCAAACAAAATTGAATCCAGATCTTCATTATGATCTAACGAGGATTAGCTCAACCACCATAGGCGGGTAGGGGCGACTTTGTTGGACTCTCAACAATCAACCCTCACCGCTCAACGGTTTTGGCGTGCCCAGAGCGAGCCACGGCATGCCTCGATAGGAGTCCGCTACCATCCAGCCCCCGGCGGTCAGCGCCCAAGAGACAACAAACTCCGCCCATTGGAAGGCGTTGGCGCCTTTCGCGATGATGGGTACCCACACCAGCAACGTAAACATGCCGATCTGCAACGCGGAGAGCGCGGCTGCCAACCGTGCAACCACACCGATGATTATCGCCACGCCCGCCGCAATGAATGTACCGCCAGTGAAATAAGCCCAGGCCACGTGCGATGGCAGCCAGCCAGGTACGAGCGGGGCCGTCGCGTTGAGATAGACAAAATGGGCCAGGCCGAACGGGATCAAGGCCAGGCCGTAAAGCACCCTCGCGATTCGCACGCCCCTCTCGCCGGTGGCAAAGCCGAGGTGCTTCCTGTCCCACTCAACGGCGAACCAGGCATACAGGATCCAGGCGCCCGCGACCATGACTGCGGTCTTGCAGGCTGCCCACCAAAAGTCCACCGTGGGCGAGAGGAAAATCCCGGGCACCCGCAACAAGAGCAACCAAAGCAGAAGAAAGGCGAGCAGTACGCGGGCAGAGATGGCTGCTGCTCGTTGCCAGAGCAGACCTATGCCAGATAGAAGGCAGATGAAAGCGCAGAGATAGACGAGGACCTCGCGTGCGGGAAAACCTTTGGACACCGGCTGCCACACCGCGGCGAAATCGCCCTTGATCAGCCCCAAAATTCCGAGAGCGATCATGGTCGCAGCAAAGGCTACATGTCCCGGGCTCGCGATCCGCATCCGCCTATCCTTCATAGCATTCCAGTTGATTGATCCATATGCTGTATAGCTAAACTGCGGCCTAACGAGACAAAGATAAACAGCCGTTGCCGATAGCGTGGACCTAGCATCTTGGGACGTTAAGCCTGTTTCTGAGCGATTGCGTAAATAACGTTTGTTTCTACGGACGATATGCCAGAAGACTGTATATAGCTCATGTTTGCTTGGTAGACATGTCTTAGAGCAGCATCATCTAGCTGATCAACCGTCCCTCGGAATCCTGAACCCAGGACAGCCGACCACCAGGCAGCCGCACAAGGAATCGGGTGTGTGTTAGCCTCGGCGACCACGTCTGCTCTTTCGATCCCAGCATCGCGTAACAGCGCGCGCACAGACTCGGGATCAGATATTCGATCCCATGGATTGAATCCCTTATAAAGATCGGGTCTCACTTCGCGGACCGCATTCCAAAATGCGGTCGTTGCCGGTTCGAGGAAACGCGGTCCCCACGTCGTCACCGCGAGCTTACCTTCCGGACGAACCGCGTGCCAGAGCGTACGAATAGCTGCCGGCATATCGGGGATGAAAAAAATTCCAAAGACGCAGATTACTGCATCGAACTGTGTCTCGCTAAGGTGCATATCGAGCAGGTCGCCCATCCGAAATTGCGTATTCATCAGGCCGCGCTTCGCTGCCTTCGTTTGCGCAAGTTCAAGTAGGTTTCCCGCGAGGTCGATGCCCAAAACGGTTCCTGTTGGCCCAACCACCTCGGCCGCGGGCAAAGCCGACGCTCCACTGCCGCAGCACACATCGAGCACACGTGAGCCCAGAGGGAGTCGGAGACGCTCGACTGTCGCACGACCGAAGCGCTCCCAAAAAGAATTGGCCGGATCATCGTAATAGTCAGCCGCCGCATTGTAGGTAGTTGCGGCTTTGGCTTTCGCGTCATCTGGAGTCGCCATGGGACGTTCGATCACATCATCAAGTCTCCGCCGTTGATATCGAGGGACGCACCGGTGATGTAGCCGGCGGCCTCGGAGGCGGCGAAGCAAATTAGATCGGCGACTTCGAGCGCCGTCCCCAGGCGCGGTACGGGATAGTTCGCGGCGAGGCGTTCGAGCAACTCGTCCGAGGCATTTTCGCGCGTCAGTTCGGTATCGATCATGCCGGGGCAGACGGCGTTCACGGTGATGCCGAGCTTGCCCAGCTCCTTCGCGGCCGCGCGCGTCAGCCCGAGGAGCCCGGCCTTGGATGCCGTGTAGTGCGCACCGCCGAGTGTGCTCACCATCCGGCCAGCCGAAGACGAGACATTAATGATGCGGCCATAATGCTGGGCGCGCATTGCCGGAAGAACGGCTTTCGTCATTAAGAACGGCGCCGTAAGGTTGACCTCGATCGCTCTGCGCCATTCCTCCGCGCTGAGATCGGGAAAGCGCGTCGATAGCGGAAGCGCGGCGTTGTTGACGAGAATGTCGATCCGTCCAAACCGTTCGAGGGTGCGGCGCGCAATCTCATCGGGAACGCCCTCCGCTGCGACGTCGCCCGGCACGGCGAAAGCGCGCTCGCCGATTTCTTTCGCCAGCGCCTCGGCGCGTTCGCGATTGCGGACGTTCACCGCGACCGAGGCGCCACGCTCGTGGAGGCGCGCGACCGCAGCCCGCCCGAGGCCGCGCCACGCACCAGTTACCACGGCAACGCGGCCAGTAAAATCAGCGTTTTCCATCAGCGGCCGTTGGCTTCATCGATTGGTTAGGCAGAGTTTGCTCCTGGCCGCCGATAGCGGCCAAGAAAGAGTTCTGGGATGCAAGTGAGCACGATTGCGCCAATAATTGCTATGTCGCCAATCCATTTCCACCCCGACGGCCCAAACGGTAGCAATCCAATACCATATCCCAGGGACGTAACAGCTCCGACGATGAAAAACGGGCCGGTGAAGTAGCAGTGAATGCGGCCGCATCGAGAGGCATTCAGCAAACATACTGTGCCCATGAACCCGAGTGACAACGTCCACAAGACCGTTTTCAAGCCAGGTAATACAAAGAAGCCAAGCGCGAATGCAAACGATGGAAGACACCAAAACAAAAACATCTTCGCTCCGCTGCATAACACGTCATGCTGCTGTGGGCTGCACGAGGTGGGAATGTCTCTCATCGTTGCCGAAGTTAGCGACGCGAGCTGCGCGTGCATCTCTAACGAGAGAGCTGAGCCATCGCCAGGGGCGTCGAGCATTACCTTACGCTCAGGTACTTGTCGCGCCGTAGTCCCGCGACTGCGGGACGAAGGGCAACTATCAACCCTTAATTGTCTCAGATGCGAAAACCGGCTGCTATTTGCCGGGAGCAGGCCCTACAGCGGGCTTGAAGTCGAACTTTCCTTTGCCCTGCTGGTACAACACGCACTCAGTTCCGGGGCGACAGCCACTCACGTGGACCCAGTCGGCTGGCATGGTAACGATCGAGCCCGGACCGAAATCTTTGGCCGAATTCGAGTTCGAGCCCGTGTACCAGATCCCGCGAATGATCACGTTTGTGATCTCGCTGCTATGTGAATGGAGTGGATTGTCGGTCCCGGCGGGGACTTTGCGAATTTGCGTATATGCCCCTGTTTTGGGATCTCCTGAGAGCAAGGCGAACTGCATGCCCTTCCTGTCGGGAAGTTCGACCCACTTTAGATCGGTAAAGGACACCATGAACGGTGCCTTGCCTTCTTGCTGCGACACGTTCTCTTGAGCGAAAATGGGCGCCAAAAGGCATGCGACTGCCACAATCACAAGTAATACTTTCATTTCAGACCTCCTATCTCATTAACAACTTTAGCGCGCTTGGCTGGACGCGGCGGTTAGTTAGTCCTCCATCCTATTCGGTGATGATCTTGTCTGTCCACTCTACTAACGACGCAAAGATTGCCAAATTTCGCGCCGTACGTGGCCAGATCTTCTTCTGTTAGGGTTGCGAGTTTTCTTATGAAAGATCGACGTA
>Ga0207683_10004687_pt1 | contig 11786 bp, 8 predicted proteins | sample KBSM73metaG_FD_184333 | JGI IMG/M metagenome (GOLD analysis project Ga0207683, IMG submission 184333) | Miscanthus rhizosphere microbial communities from Kellogg Biological Station, Michigan, USA - KBS M7-3 metaG (SPAdes) (version 2) | ecosystem: Host-associated > Plants > Roots > Rhizosphere >...
AGATGCGCTCGCCGACCCGGGTGCGGCCGATGCCGTCCTGGACCGAGCGCCAAAGCTTGCCGAGGTATTCGACATCCTCGGCCAGCGCTTCGCGGGTCTGGCCTTCGGCGTTCGTGCGCACGATATAGCCGAGCATGCTGTCACCGGACAGCGCCTGCATGATCTCCTTGAGCCGCGCCCGCTCGGTTTCGTCCTCGATGCGTACCGACACGCCGATCATCTTCGCGTGTGGCAGGAGCACCAGGTAGCGCGAAGGCACCGACAGGTGCGTCGTCAGCCGCGCGCCCTTGGTGCCGATCGGATCCTTGACGACCTGCACGACGATTTCCTGGCCTTCATGCACCAGCTCGCTGATCGGCGGCGGCGGAGAGGGACCAATTTCGGCGGTGTCGCTGAGCAGCGCGGGAGATCCCCACGTCTTGCCCTCTCCCGCCGGCGCCAGCGAGGATGGGGGTTCGTCGCGGCCGACACGCGCGACACCGTTGTTCGATGGGCCGATGGTTCGCACGATGTCGGACGCATGCAGGAACGCGGCGCGTTCCAGACCGACTTCGACGAAAGCCGCCTGCATCCCCGGCATGACCCGGCTGACACGCCCCTTGTAGATGTTGCCGACATAGCCGCGCCGCAGCGCGCGTTCGACATGCACTTCCTGCAGCATGCCGTTCTCGACAACCGCCACACGGGTTTCGCGCGGCGTCACGTTGATCAGGATTTCTTCGCTCACGACCGATGCTTGCCAAGGTTTTCTAAGACGGTTTATAGCTGGCGGTGGTCGCGCTGTCGAATCTGGCGACCCGGACCGTGCGATCCTGTTCGCCTTTGCCGGACTGGTAGGACCGGGCCGCGCAGCCTACCCTATTTCGGCAGGTGCGATCCTAAATCGGCGCAGCAGTTCGATCGTTTCGAACAGCGGCAGGCCCATTACGCCCGAATAGCTTCCTGAGAGCCGACTTATGAAAGCCGCGGCGCGCCCCTGGATTGCATAGGCCCCCGCCCTGCCGATCGGCTCGCTACTGGCGACATAGTCGGCAATCTCACGGTCGGACAATCGTGCGAAAGTGACCTCCGAAACACTGAGCGCACGCTCCTCGCGTCCCGCGCTGACGCACCACACGGCGGAGATCGTCTGGTGCGAGCGCCCGGAAAGACGGCGCAGCATCGCAATCGCGTGCTCCGCATCGACCGGCTTGCCGAATACCTCATTGTCGAGCACGACTTCCGTATCAGCGCCGAGCACAACAGCGTCGGCCACCCCCGCCAGCTTCAGCAGGCCGGCACCGGCCTTTTCGCGCGCCACGCGGCTGACATAATCGTCGGGCGGCTCGCCGGGCGCTCGCACCTCGGGCACCTCGACATCAACGATGTCGAAACGGACGCCGACCTGTTCGAGCAGCTGGCGGCGGCGCGGTGATTGCGAGGCGAGATAGAGCATGGCTCAAGCAGACGCTACGGCAGCACGCACCTTAACATGCAGCTGCGCGGGCTTTCGATGCCGTAGCCGAACAGCAAACAGCCTGAACCGGTTGCAACAGCGCACCGCGGTAGCGGCACTCGATGTCCGCACCGGCCGCGTTTTGGCGTACTCTAAAAGTTGCGCACGCTCGCTCGTAGGCGAAGTCGCGGCGCGTTGGTTCGCGATCCGGACTTGACCGAACTATGTCGAGCACAGCCAAGGCAGAGCAAACCGACTGCACCGTTCAATCCACACGCTTGCCGTGAACCGCGTGCGCGGCGCGTACGGATTCGCGCATCGTGCGCTGTCGTTGCGATGCTCATCGCCGGCGGAGCCCATTCCAAGACGTACTGTGCGCACAACGCTTCCGAACTTCAGGCAGCGCTGACCGATGCAGGCAGCGCCGGCACGTCGAACAACCAGGACAACACGATCCAGGTGACGAGCGGAACGTTCACGGCATCGGCAGGCTCCTTCAACTTTGGCACGGTGAGCGGCTTTGCCCTCACGCTCGAAGGTGGCTACGACAGCACGTGTTCCAGCCAGAACCTTGCTCCCGGCATCAGCGTGCTCGATGGCGCCAGCTTGAATCGGGTCCTGTCGATCCAGACCAATGGCGACATCACAGTGCGTCACCTGACGATCCAGAACGCGTACTTTGAAGGCTCGGCTGGTGGTGGCGCCGCGATCGCGCTGAATAGCGCGAATGCCGGCGAAATCGCGGTATTCGATAGCAACGTCGTGCGCGACAACATCGACACCTTCGGTACGGGCGGGCTGACGATTTTCGGCAATGGAACAGCCTATATCGAAAACAATCTGTTCGTCGGCAACAGCGCCCCTGCGGCCGCAGCTCTCTCAACTGCCATCAACGTGGGCCTCGTCTACATCACAAACAATACGATCACCGGCAATACGAACACTGGCAACAACAATATGATCACGGCGATCGGCGGCGCCGAGGCATCCGGCCAGGTGAGCAACACGATCAGCTATGGAAACCACGGCACCGGGACCTACGACTTCAACCTTTACGGTTTCGAAAAGGTGAACTTCGTCCACAACGACTACACGAGCATCACTGGAGCCCAAGCCCCCGGCAGCAGCGGCAACCTGATCGGCGTCGATCCGCAATTTGTCGCCGCCGACAACTTCCACCTGCGCTCGACCTCGCCGCTGCTGCGAGCGGGCACACTCACACCCGCCGGCGGCCTGCCCGCAATGGACATCGAAGGCCATCCGCGCAGCGTCGCCGGCCACGTCGACCTCGGCGCATTCGAGAACGTGGACTTCATCTTCGCAAATGGCTTCGATCCGGACTGACTGATCCTTCGACGCCGCCCTGTGGCTGGCGACAGGCGGCGCATTTCGCACTGTCGACCGATTCCCCTGCGGTACGCCAACTCGCGCCACCCGGTTTTCCCCGCAACTGTCGTAATTGACCTGCGACAAGGGCAGCACCGCCCGGCCGGGAGAGATCCGATGCAATCCAGGAATGTTTCGAATGCGCAGTCACGCGCGCGTCGCGTGACCGCTGCGCTGGTTCTAGCCCTGACCGCAAGCGCGGCCTCGGCCGACCCGGCCGACTACTGCGTCGGCACCGACGGTGAACTGGTTTCTGCCCTGAGCATCGCCCAGACCACGCCTCTGACGGTCAAGCTGAAGCAGGGCACGTATCACTTGAACCAGACCACCTGGAACGCGAAGCTGACACCTGGGGCGACCGGCAAGTTCGCCGCCGGCTCGAGCCTGCTTGGCGGCTACATCAACGCGACGTGCACGACGCGCAATATCGGGGTCGGCAACACCGTCGTGACCGACACGACGCCGACGCCGGACGACGAGGTCAACATCCTCGGCGACGCGACGATCGAAGGCATCACCTTTGAACTGGCCAGCGGCCTGCTGATCGGCGCCGATGCGAACGAGAACGCGGCGCTGCCGAATGGGTCGCAACTCACCGTGCGCCGTAACGTCTTCGTGCAAACGACCGGCGCACAGGATTTTCCTCTATACATCTACTGGAACGAGGATCCCTCGGTCGGCGGTATCGTGCGGATCGTCGACAACCTGCTGCACGACAATACCGGCGGCTCCGGCACTTCCGAGGCGGCCGCGATCTTTGCCTATGTTCCGTCCGGACATCCGACGATCGAGCTGATCCACAACACCGTGGTGAACAACGGCGGCTCGCTCGGCGGATTCGGTCTGCTCAACCTGGCCGCCGTGCCGGTTTACGCCTACAACAACGTCTTCTACGGCAACGCGGCCAATGACTTCGCCGTCAATATCGGCACAAACATCACGCTGGTCGACAATGTGATCGGCACGCACACCTGGCCCGGCACGACGACGAATAACGGCACGACGACCGGCGACCCCAAGCTGGATACAGTGACATTCCGGCCGATCGAATCGCCGGCGTCGAACGTGATCAACAGCGGCACGACCAACGTCATTGGCGGCCTGCCCGCTACCGATCTGGCCGGCCGTGACCGCCAGATTGGCACGGCGCCGGATCGCGGCGCGTTCGAATCTACGATCAACGACCTGCCGATTCTTTCGGTCAGCACCACGGCGGATAGCGGAATCGGCTCACTGCGATCGGCGATTGCGAGCGCCAATGCAAACCACCCGCCGACCGGGCTGATCGTTTTCAATCTCGGTCCGGACACCGGCTGTCCGTACACGATTGCGCCGCTGACGCCGCTGCCGCCGATCACTTCGTCGATCGCATTCGCTGGCTACAGCCAGGACGGCGCGTCGCCGAATACCCTGAACCATGGCTTCGACGCGACGATCTGCGTGATCCTCGATGGCTCCCCGCACAACCTGGCCGACGGCCTCTACGTTCCGGACACTGCGGACGACAGCATCCAGGTGCAGATCAGCGGCATGGCATTCGGCGGTTTCTCGCACGGCGCAATCAGCATGTACGGCGGCAGCGGACACAGCGTGACCGGCTCGCGCATCGGCGGTTCGAACAGCGGCGCCGCGCTCGATCCCTCCGGCAACGGCATCATTCTCGGCCCCGGCGTGCACGACGTCACGATCGGCGGCGGTGATTTCGATAGCGGTCCCGAACGACGCAACCTGATCGGCGAGGCGACGGGCGGCGGTGTGGTCCTCGACGGAGCGACCGCTTCGCGTGGAGGCGCCCACGACAACCAGATCAGCGGCAACTTCATCGGTCTGGGCTACAGCGTTGCTACCGGCAACTTCGTCGACCGCGGCAACGGCGGCGCCGGTGTCACGGTGGCCGGACCAGCCAATCAGATCAGGTACAACATGATCGACTACAACGGCAGCTACGGCATCAACCTGACCAACCCGGAGGCACATGACAACGTGTTGTTCGACAACCTGATCGGCTACCTGCTCTCAGCGTCCGACAGCAGCGGCGGCAACGGCGGCGGCGTGGTCATGCAGAACGGTGCGCACGACAACCTGGTGGATTTCGGCGCGATCTACTTCAACGGCGGCACCGGCATACGCGTGGTCAACGGCCAGCACAACCTGATCCAGGCCGTGGCGTTGTACGGCAACAATGGACTCGGCATTGATCTGGCTGGCGCGGGCGTAACGGCCAACGACAACGATTCCGACCCACAGCCCGTCGGCTACGCGAACCGCGGACTGAACTTCCCCTTGCTCAGCAGCGCGACCGGCGGCCATGACCATGGAACGATCAAGGGCAGCCTGCTGACGACGGCCGGAACCTATCAGATCGAGTTCTACGCTTCTCCGACCTGCGATCCGAGCGGCAACGGCGAGGGCGCATATTTCATCGGCAGCGTCGCGGCACCGACTGGCGGCTTGGGCTCGAACGGCCAGTTCCTGGCTGCGTTTTCCTTCCAGCCGTATTTCGTCGACTTCGCCTCCCTCCCGTTCATCACGGCGACGGCGGCGGATTCGGTGGGCAACACGTCGGAGTTCTCGGCCTGTTTCCATTACGTCGACGACACCGTGTTCTCGGACGGCTTCGAGTAACACACGCATGCATCGGATCGGGTTGCATCTCTTGCCGCCCGATCCGGGCTTCGCACGGATATCGTCTGACCGACACAGCGGGCAACTCAGGTTTTCGCGCCAGCCTGCGCTGCATTCAGCGCATCGCGAGCCTCGCGCGTCGCCGGGTCATCGGCGCCGAGGAATTTTTCGCGCACAGCCACGGCAGTGCCGAGCAGGCGCAGTCCTTCGCTCCGGGTTGCGTCCGTATGGACCAGCAGCCGGCCCAGTTCATACGCCGTCGTTGCCGCCATCGGATGTTCGCCGTTCGGCAGATACGCTGCGTACGAGGCCAGCGCTGCGCGAAACTCCTGCTCGGCGCCGCGCGCATCGCCGCTGTCACGCAGAGAAAGCGCCAGTTGCTCGTGGGCATTCGCGGTGAAGCGGTGGTTCTCGCCATGCTTTTCATGCGCACCGGCGACGGCGCGGCGATGCAACTCGACCGCGGCTGCGAAGTTGCCGCGCGACCGCTGCAAGTCGCCAAGGCGGATCAGTGTCAGCGCTCTGTCCTTGTCCGTGTCACCCTGCTTCTCTTCGTGGGCCGCGACCCTGCCGAGTTCCGCGTCCGCTGCGTCGAGCTTGCCCATTGCGATGTGGGCCGCAGCGAGATTGCCCAAGGCCATCACGACACCCTGATAATCGGCGCCGTACTTCTTTTCGAATATCGCAACGGCCTCCACGAGGACCGGCTCGGCCGCGCCCGCGGAGCCACGTTCTATCAGCAAGCCGCCGAGGTTGATTTCCGTCCCGGCGATCGCCGGGTGGTCGCTGCCTAGTTTGCGGCGCTGCGCCGCGAGCGTCTGTTCCATGATCGCCTGCGCCTGCGCGTAGCGGCCGAGCCGGTATTCGCATAGCGCGAGGTCACGGCGCACTGCCATCGTCGCCGCGTGCTCCGGACCGAGTATCTTCTCGTCGGTCGTAAGCGCCTGCTGCTGCAGTTGCTCGGCTTCCGGGTAGCGCGACTGCGTCTGCAACGCCATACCCAGGTTGGCGCGCGCCTTGGCGATATTCAGCTCGTCCGGATCCGGATCCCCGAGCGCGACCGCCAATGCTTCGCGAAAGCGCGCTTCTGCGTCTTCCCAGGTTTCCAGGCCCCAACTCGCGCCACCGGCCGCCATCAAGGCCTGGAAGCGAAGCCGCGGTTCGGCCAGCGACGAATTCACGAGCGCAAGCTCGGCATCCGCATACCTCTTGGCGGCAGCGAACTCGCGCTGGGCGAGCGCGACCGTTGTCTGCGCGCGCAGAGCGCCGGCGCGATCGCCCGGCGTCGCGCCGAGATTCTCGAGTGTTGCACTCGCATCAGCCGCGAGAACTGCGGCGGTTTTCAGATCGCCGAGCTCCACCAGTGTCTCTGCGCGCTGCGACTTGGCCAGCGCCAGCATTCGAGTTCCCTTCGAATCCGCGGCAGCCAATGCTTCGATGGCGTTCTGCTGCAACTTGTTCGCCTGATCGAACAGACCGAGCTGGTAGTAGGTGCGTCCCAGCGTGGCCTCGATTTCTGCGCGTTGCCCGGCATCGAGCGCGCTGTTTTGCGCGATGCGCTCGGCGCCGCGATCGAGCAGTTCGCGCGCGCTGACATCGCGGCCCTTGGCTTCGTGCGGATCGACCGCGGCGAACAGGCCGAACAGAAAGTTCTTCACCTGAAGGGTGTTCTGTGCCTCGTGCGCGATCTGGCGCGATTGGCGCAGCACCGCCGCAGCGCCGACCAGCAGCACGAGCAGCAAAGCCGACGCCGCGGCCAACGGTAGCCAATGGCGCCGCACGAACATGCGCAAACGGTAGTGGCGGCTGCTGCCGCTGATCGCACGGCCGGCGCTGAATGCGCGCAAATCGGCCGCCAGTTCGGCCACGCTTTGATAGCGCGCCTCGGGACGCTTGGCCAGTGAACGCTGCACGATGCGGTCAAGATCTCCGCGTAGACTTCGGCGCAAGGCCGACACGCTGGTGCCACGCGCGGCGGCCAACACCTCGGCGGTCGTCGACTCGCTGACGCTGCGCAGCGGACGGCTGATCGCGCGATGAACCGGTTCAGGCAGTTCTTCGACGACTGCCTTCTGGAAACTGATCGCGCCCGAGTCGGCGCGCGCGTACGGAAGGCGGCCGCTGAACAGCTGGTAGAGCAGCACGCCGATTGCATAGACGTCGGTTGCAGTCGTGATCGGTTCGCCGAGCACCTGCTCGGGTGCGGCGTATTCGGGCGTCATCAGGCGCGATTGTGTTGCCGTCTGTCCTTCCGCGCCTTCGGCGTCGAGCAGCTTGGCGATGCCGAAGTCGAGCAGCTTGGCCTCGCCGTCGGCGTCGACCAGGATGTTGGAGGGTTTCAGGTCGCGGTGCACGATGAGGTTGCGATGCGCGTAGGCCACCGCCGCGCAGACCTGAAGCGCGAGCGCGGTGCGCTGGCGCACGTCCAGGCGGCGCGCATCGCACCACGTCGTGATCGGTTCGCCCTCCACGTATTCCAGCGTGAAGTACGGGCTACCGTCGGCGGTGAGCCCACCGTCGTGAAACTGCGCAATGTGCGGGTGCACGAGCCGCGCGAGAAAACTGCGCTCGCGCAAAAAGCGTTCGCGTGCTTCGCGGCCGGCGAAATCGGCGCGCACCAGTTTCAACGCGAGGCGTTGCACGAAATCGCCGCCGTCGCGTTCGGCCAGGTACACACTGCCCATGCCGCCTTCGCCGACCAGGCGCAGCAGACGCAGGCTGCCGATTCGCGTGCCGGACAAATCGACCGCCGCATCGTCGGCCTTCATCCGTTGCAACGCTGCAGCAGCGTCGCCCTCGAGGATGCCGTGCGAGACCTGCTGTGCCGACAACAGGCGCCGGACTTCGTCGAGCAAGGCGGCATCGCCTTCCTGCCGGTTCAGCCAGGCAGGGCGCTCTTCGGCCGGTACGGTCTGCGCATCGCGAAACAGCTGCTTGATCCTGTCCCAGCGCTCCGGATCGTTCATGGAATGTCCTTCCGGTCCATGGCCTCGCGCAGGCAAGCCCGCGCCAGTTCCCAGTCGTGACGAACGGTGCGTTCGTGTCGCCCCAGTTCGTCGCCGATTTCCTGAAACGTCATGCCGCCGAAGAAGTGCCATTCGACGACGCGGACCAGATCGGCATCACGCCGGCCCAGGTCGGTCAGCGCTGCATCGAGTTCGATCGCCTGCTCGGCCGTGGCCGCGCCGAGATCCGCCGTGTCGACGGTCGCATGAACTACGCCGCCACCGCGCTTCAGCCGGGTGCGATGCCGGGCATAGTCGATCATGATCTGGCGCATCGCGCGCGACGCCAACGCGAAGAAGTGGCGGCGGTTGTCGATCCGCGAGACACGCTTCTCGCTCAGCTTCAGGTACAACTCGCTGACCAATGCCGTGGGCGACAACGACGAGCCTGGGGTCAGCGCACTTTGCCGGCGCGCACAGCGCTTGAGCTCGTCGTAGACGAGTTGGTATGCCGCATCCTGCGCCGCCGCGTCGCCAGAATTGGCGGCGTTCAACAGCTCGGTGATTTCGACACCTGTCGACATCTGCCGGTCCGTTCCGCTTGGTCCGTCCTACTTGAAATCAGCATAGCAGATGGCGCTGCGGGAACCCGGAGGAGCGCGAACAGGTTTCCCTCTGCGGCGCGCCGCACGATCCGCGAACCTGAACCGACGACGCTTCTGTTCCGCCAGTAGACGCGAACAGACTCTAGCCGCGGTGGTAAGGATGATTTCCGAGCTGGCTTACCGCGCGATAGAGCTGTTCGGCGACGACGATGCGCACGAGCGGATGCGGCAGCGTCGCCGGACCGAGCGACCAGCGCTGCTGCGCACGCTCGAGGACGGCCGGCGCCAGGCCATCCGGACCGCCGATCACGAACGCGAGATCCTGGCCCTGCATGCGCCAGCGCGCAAGCTGCGCGGCGAGTTCCTCGCTGCTCCAGGCTTTGCCGCGTCCGTCGAGCGCGACGACGTGAGCCGACTTCGGAATTGCCGCGATGATCGCCGCGCCTTCGTCGGCGATCGCGCGCTGCGCCTCGCGGCTTCGTGACTTTGTGGATATTTCCACAAGGTGCAGCGGCAGGTCGTGTGACAGCCGCTTGGCGTATTCGGCGAAACCCTCGCCGACCCAGGCAGGCATGCGCTCACCGACGGCGATTAGATGGGCGCGCATGGCTGGAGGGGCCAGGGACTAGGGGCTAGGGAAGATCAAGGGCGGCGGAGCTCTTGCTCTCACTAGCCCCTAGCCCCTGGCCCCTAGCCCCCGCTCTCAGTCAGCGTTCGCGGCCGCCGGCAAATCGTCGCCGACGGTCCACAGGCGCTCGAGTCCGTAGAACTCGCGGATTCGCGGGAGCATTACGTGGACGATGATGTCGCCGAGGTCGACCAGGACCCAGTCGGCATCGCGCTGGCCTTCGACGCCGAGCGGCATCATGCCGGCCTGCTTGGCGTACCTGACGACTTCGTCGGCGATCGACTTTACGTGTCGTGTCGACGTGCCGCTGGCGATGACGAGGAAATCGGCGATGCTGGTCTTGCCGCGGACGTCGATCTCGCGCACGTCTTTGGCTTTGAGTTCATCGAGCGCCACCATTACTTGCTGGCGCAGATGTTCGACCTGATCGATGGCAACCGTTGTTTTCTTGCGGCTGCGGGAAGTGGAGCGTGGGCGCGCGGGGGCGCCGCTGGATTGCTTTGCTGGACTGGCCAAACGCGGGTCACCTCTTGGTTGGACAAAGGCGGGCTGCGCCCGCAGCTTCCGAATATACGCCGATTTTGTGACGGCGGAAGGACCTGGGCCGGGGCTGCTTGAGGCTAGGGCTGAAGGCTGAGGGCCGAGGGCTGAGTCGCGCGGCGGTACGGTTCGAGGAGAGTCGGATCACTGAACAGGGCGTCGGGGACCAGCCAGCGCGGCTCGCGGCCCTCGGCCAGCAGTGTGCGCACGGCGCTGGCGGAGATTTCCAGCGGCGTGACCGGAAGCCGGAAGACTTTGCCAGCGGCCGATTCGCTGAGATCCCGCGCGGAACCGGCGCCACGTGGCGCGATCTCTGCATCCAGCTCCGTCGGCAACTTCAGCCCGTGCCCCGGCCGCGTGAGCACGGCGATATGCGCGAGACCGAACAGCGCGCGCCACTCGCGCCAGCTCGGCAGACCAGCGAAGGCGTCGGCGCCAATCAGCAGGATCAGCGGTCGCACCTGACCGAATTCAGCGCGCATTTCCCGCAACGTTTCCACCGTGTACGACGGCTCGTCGCGACGCAGTTCGCGTTCGTCGAGTTGCAGCCGCGACTGACCGGCCAGCGCCGCGCGCAACAAAGTCACGCGTTGGGCCGGACTGGCGACCGGCGGCGGACGATGAGGTGGCACATTCGCCGGCATCAGGCGCACATCGGCATCGAGCGCTTCGCCGGCTTCCCACGCGACACGCAAGTGCCCGTTATGGACCGGATCAAACGTGCCGCCGAGGATGGCAATGGGCTTGGACACTTGTTTCGGAGGACCAGGGACTAGTGACCTGTAATGTTGGATGCAGTAATACCATTATGCCCGTCGCGAGGTCCGCCCCCTTCCGGCTGCCGCCACCTTCCCCCGCAAGCGGAGGAAGGATTCCAGACTGATGCCTCGCGCTTTCCTTCCCCTGCGAAGCGGGGGAAGGTGCCGAAGGCGGATGGGGGCAATCGTGGCAGATGCTTACAAACTGCATTCCGCCCCACAGCCCTCAGCCCTCAGCCCTCATACCTATCAGTCCCGACCGAGGCTGCGCGATCGCGGCAATCAGGCGCTCGAATTGCAGCCACGGGTCGCCGCTGCCGCGGCCCTTGCTCAGGCGATCGATGGTGGCGGCTTCGCCGAGGCAGCGCTCCCAGTGAACGGCATCACCGCGAGCGAGTGCCTTGCGGTACAGGCCCTCGCGTGCCGGCCATATGCGCTCCGTGCGAAACGCAGCGGAGAGATTCTCCGCGCTGGCCAGGCGCACGATCGTTTGCAGCTGGTTCAGCATCCAGCCCATCAGTCCGGGTACCTGCTCGCCTTCGGCGCGCAGTCCGGCGAGCACGCGCAGCGCACGCGCCGCGTCGCCGGACAGTGCCGCGTCGGCGAGACGGAAAACATCGAAGCGCGCACTGTCGGCGACGAGATCCTCCATCGTCGCCGCATCGAGCGGTTTGTCGCCGTGCAGCAGCACGAGCTTGTCGATTTCCTGCGCAGCCGCAAGCAGGTTGCCTTCGATGCGTTCGACCAGCGCCGCGACCGCGTCGCGATCGGGTTTTAGCCCGCGGCGCGCCATGCGCTGTGCGATCCAGTCCGGCAATTCGTTCGGCTTCAACGGCCAGACCGGGACGAATGTGCCGGCGCGCT
>Ga0207683_10004689_pt1 | contig 11784 bp, 14 predicted proteins | sample KBSM73metaG_FD_184333 | JGI IMG/M metagenome (GOLD analysis project Ga0207683, IMG submission 184333) | Miscanthus rhizosphere microbial communities from Kellogg Biological Station, Michigan, USA - KBS M7-3 metaG (SPAdes) (version 2) | ecosystem: Host-associated > Plants > Roots > Rhizosphere >...
GCCGGGCGTGCGGTCTTCGCTCATGGTCGCCTCGCGTATGGGGGAGTTCGTCGAACCCGTCGGGTTCCCATGTATCGAACCGAAAGGGTACGTCAAGGCGGCATGGTGCCCTGAAATTGTATCGTGTGTAGCGCCAGCGAAGCGGCAATCCGTCCTGTCGACGTGCCGCTGCAACAGATTTGTTCGCCGGATCGCTTCGCTGTCAGTAGGCCGCGACCCCGTCGCGCACGCGGCGGTCGTCTTCTGCCGCCATCATGGCGGCGAGCTCCGCGACGTCGATCCTGTGTCGCCAGCCGAGATGCTCGGCGGCCTTCTTCGGCGAGCCGACAAGGTCGTGCACTTCGGCGGGCCGGTGATGACGCGGGTCGATGCGCACGAGCGTGCGGCCGCTTTTCGTGTCGGTGCCGATCTCGTCGGCGCCCTTGCCGGACCACGCGATATCGAAACTGAAATGTGCGGCGGCGAGCACGACGAAACGGCGGACGCTGGTGGCAACGCCGGTCGCGAGCACGAAATCGCCTGCTGCTTCCTGTTGCAGCATGCGCCACATGCCCTCGACGTAATCGCCCGCGAAGCCCCAGTCGCGTTGTGCGTCGAGATTGCCGAGCGAAAGGTGACCGCGCCGCCCGTGCTTCACGTCGGCCAGGCCCATCGTGATGCGGCGGGTGACGAACTCCTGCCCCCGAAGCGGGGACTCGTGATTGAACAGGATGCCGGAGGCGCAGAACATGCCGTAGGCCTCGCGGTAGTTGACCGCGAAATTATGCGCCATCAGCTTGGCGACGCCGTAGGGACTGCGCGGATGGAACGGCGTCGTCTCCTCCTGCGGCGCCGGCCCATTGCCGAACATCTCCGAGGTCGAGGCCTGATAGAAGCGGATGTTCGGACCGGCGAGTCGCATCGCCTCGAGCAGGCGGATCGCGCCGAGCGCGTTCACCTCAACGGTGAAAATCGGCTGGTCGAACGAGGCGCCGACGAAGCTCTGCGCCGCGAGATTGTAGATCTCATCCGGCTTCACCCGCTCGATCATGTGCACGATGTTGGACAGCTCGAGGAGTTCGCAGCCGTACGGCTCGACTTCGCCCGCGATACCGAGATAGTCGAGCCGCGCGAAGCTCGACGATGCGCTGCGCCGCGTCGCACCGACCACGCGATAGCCTTTGCCGAGCAGCAGTTTCGCCAGATACGCGCCGTCCTGTCCGGAGACGCCGGTAATCAGCGCGGTCTTGCTCACGGGATCAGCCGGGTTTTCCGTCGTCGGTCGCCACGCGCGCGATCGCGCCGCCGCCGAATGTCGCGCGGTTCAACGACATGCGCTGCACGCCCTTGCCGTAACCCTGCGCGCGCTTGGACGAGAGCGTGCGCGAGTTCACGCCGATCCAGCCGATTTCGGATGAGAGGCGGCCGTATTCGATCTTGGGGCAGCGATCCATCACGACCTTCATGCCGTTCGCTTCGGCGAGCGCGGCGGCCTCGTCGTTGCGCACGGTGAGCTGCATCCAGATGACGCGCGGGCGCGGGCTCATCGCGAGCGCTTCCTGCACGATCGGGACGGCATATTTCGCGCCACGGAAGATGTCGACCATGTCGACCGGCTCGGGGATGTCGGAAAGCTTGCCGTAGATCTTGCGGCCGAGCAGTTCCTTGCCGGCGAGGCCCGGATTGACCGGGATCATGTTGTAGCCGCGCTCGCCCAAATACTTGAACGCGAAATAGCTCGGCCGGTTGTCCTTGGCGGACGCACCGACCATCGCGATGGTCTTCACGGTATTGAGGATGCCGCGGATGTAGCTGTCGTCGTAGCGATCGTGATTCATGATGCCATCCAGTCACGGCATCATATGGCGGTGACGCGATCAAAGGTCCAGCGGGGCCGTTCTGGACAATAAGTCTCAGCGATGGAGCATGATCCTGACCGAAAACCGGTGTCCACTTTTCGGGATCATGCTCAGCGCATCAGGATGTTGAGCGGCTTGCCGGGGCGCTGCGCGGTCGCGGTCCTGACCGGCTTCAGCGAGGCGTTCTTGACGGTGCGGACCGGCGCGGCCACCGGAGCAGGCGCGGCGTAAGCGGTCGCGGTCGTCGGCTGCGCGTACTTGTCCATCACCATCTGGCAGCTGGAGCTCAGCTGGCTCTTGTTCTGAACCATGCAGGCGACGGTGCGGCCGCGGTCCGGAATGGTGTGCGAGCAGACGCGGAAGGCGTCGTTCATGCAGAGGTTCTGTTCTTCGGCGGTCTGGGCAAAAGCCGAGGCCGACAGCACGATGGTGAATGCTGCCGCGAGCGCGATCCGGTTCTGCATGGTACGTCCCCTTCGATCGGGGACTGATGGAGCCCAAGCCGCCCGGCATGAGCATTCCGTATCCCCTTCACCCGGTTAGACGCACGGTGCCGCAAAAAGGTTCATTCGGTGGCGAATAAGGGGCGTGCGGAACTGAAACGGCGCCGGAGCGCGATTCCGGACAGAGTCGATTTTTTTGTATAAGATATTGTTTTATCAATATAATTTGGCTCAAGCGATCGTTTCGGACTCTGTCAGCGCATCGCGCAGCCGGGCGTTCTCGGCCTGCAGCGCCGCGATACGCTCCTGCACGGTGCCGAGCAGGCTCTCGACCTCGTCCACGGTCATCCGCGCCGTGATGTGCTGCGAGCAGTTCACGTCCCAGGCCTCGATGGTGAACAGGATCACGCGCTCGGGCTTTGCCTTGTAGCCATGATCGAACAGCTTTTCGATCAGCGCGTCGTCGTTCTCGACGACGCGGGCGCGGCCCCACAACTTGATCCGCTGACGGCGGGAAAAGTCGAGCAGAAACAAGTAAGCGTGGTCGTTTTCTGAGAGATTGCCCAAGGTGATGAACTGCTTGTTGCCGCGATAGTCCGCAAAGCCGAGCGTGCGCTCGTCGACCACCTTGATGAAGCCTTTCGGCCCGCCGCGATGCTGGACATAGGGCGCGCCCCCGGCCGAGGCGGTTGCCAGAAACGCCGTGTCCTGCTCGGCGATGAAGGCGGCAAGCTCCGGCGTCACCGCGTTGGGGAAGCCGTGCTCGATCTTCTTTGCATAGGCCTGTGCAGTGCCGCGTTCGGCCTGGGCGCGGCGCACGGCGGGTGGAAAAACCAGGTCGCTGTTGCTCATGGCTTCGCTCCTCGGCCGTGAATATAACGGAGGAGTACGGTTGGCATAATAGGCGTTGTCCGCAAGATATTGTTCCGATATTCGGAATAATATGGACCGGATCGATGATATCGCGGTGTTCGCCGAAGTCGCAGGCCAAGGGAGCTTCACGGCCGCCGCCCGGCGGCTCGATCGCTCACCGGCCGCGGTGACGCGCGCGGTCGCCGACCTCGAGGCGCGGCTCGGGGTGCGGCTGCTCAATCGCACCACGCGCGCCGTCAGTCTCACCGATGCGGGTGAGCGCTTCCTTGGCGGCGCGCGGCGCGTGCTCGCGGACCTGACCGAGATCGAGCAGGCCGCGGCCGGGCAGGGGAGCGCGCCACGCGGCGAACTCAGTATCACGGCGCCCATTTTGTTCGGGCGGCTGCATGTGCTGCCGATCGTCAACGAATTCCTCCGGCAGTTTCCCGATGTGACGGCGCGGCTGATGCTGTTCGACCGGCCGGTGGATCTGATCGAGGAGCGGCTCGACGCCGCGATCCGCATTGGACCGCTCGCGGATTCGAGCGCGATCGCGACGCGGCTCGGATCGCTGACCCGCGTGGTGGTCGCGGCGCCGGATTATCTCGCGCGACATGGCATGCCGCAGCATCCGGACGAGATCGCCGCTCACGACGTGATCGTGTTCGGCGGGCTCGGCCGGTGGGAGTTCGGCGCGGACGAAAAGCCGGTGCGCTTCACGCCACGTCTCACCGTGAGCACCGCGGAGGCCGCGATCGACGCTGTCGAGGCCGGCATCGGTATCACGCGCGTGCTGAGCTATCAGGCCGTCGATGCGCTCGAGCGCGGCACGGTCGTGCAGCTGTTCGCAGCGCACGCGACCGGCGGGACCCCCGTGCATCTGCTCTACCCGGGCGGGGCGCATCCGCCGCCGAAGCTGCGCGCCTTCGTTGATTTCGCGGCGCCGAAATTGCGCGCGCGGCTGGAGCAGGTTGCGAGAGCGCTCGCCTGAAGCCTACTTCTCCTCGATCACCTTGCGGCACTTCTCGCTGATCTTGTCCTTGTTCTGCTCAAGGCATGTGAGCAGCACGCCGGGATCCTCGCCCTTGCCCTTGCAGAATTTCGTGACGTCGGGACGGCAAGCCGCGCGCTGCTGTGGCGTGCCTTGCGCGAACGCCGATGACAGCGGCGCGGCGATGAGAACGGCAATCAGGCTGAACCGAAGAAACATCCGGAATCCTTCAATGTTGGGCCGGCGTAGACACCCGCCAAAAGTGTCACGATCGTGACGTCTTGCATTCGCGCATGGCCTTATCCGAAAACCGGCTTCCACTTTTCGGGGCCATGCGCGGCGCTAATGCCTAACGGTCTTCCCAGTTCGGCGGCCGCTTGTCGATAAATGCGCCGATGCCTTCCTCGGCATCGCGCGCGAGCATGTTCTCGACCATCACGTCGGCGGTGTAGCGGTAGGCGTCGGCAAGGCTCATCTCGAGCTGACGATAGAACGCTTCCTTGCCGATTTTCACCGTCAGCGCCGACTTCGAGGCGATTTGTCGCGCCAGTGCGAGCGCCTCGGTGCGCTCGGCGCCGGGCGCAACCACGCGGTTGACCAGGCCGATGCGGCGCGCCTCGTCGGCCCCCACCATGTCGCCGGTGAGCAGCATCTCCATCGCATGCTTGCGCGGCACGTTGCGCGAGAGCGCGACCATCGGCGTCGAGCAGAACAGCCCGATATTGACGCCAGGCGTCGCGAACGCTGCCGCTTGCGATGCCACCGCGAGATCGCAACTCGCGACGAGCTGGCAGCCGGCCGCGCTCGCCGGGCCTTGCACACAGGCGATCACCGGCTTGGGCAGATGCACGATCGCCTGCATCATCGCGGCGCAGGCATCCATCAGCTGCTTGAAGTAGGCGCGCCCGCGATCGGCGTCGCTGCGCCGCGCGGTCATCTCCTTCATGTCGTGGCCGGCGGAGAACGCCGGGCCGTTCGCCGCCAGCACGACGGCGCGGACGCGCTTGTCGGCGGCGATCTCGGCGAGGCTCGCGGTCAGCGCGGCGATCAGACTTTCCGACAGGCTGTTGCGCGCCTGCGGACGGTTGAGGACGAGAACCGCGATGTCGTCGGCGTCCTCGCGCAGCAACACGGGCGTAGCGACCGGTGCGTTCATGCCGGAAACTTAAGCCCCTTGGCGTTCGATGCAAGCGCGGAACGGGCTTCCGCGGCAGGCGTTTTGATCGCCAAGGGCGCATGCCAAAGAGGTCCGGTCATGGCCAGCGCCGTAGCAAAGAAAGCCAGCGCGAAGACGTCGAGCGTGCGGCTCAAGACCGCTGCGAAACACGGAGGACGCCGTTGGTCGAAGCGTGTGACCGAGACCAGCGATGCGCTCGACCTGAAGGGCGGGGTGTTCACGCTGCGCGATCCGAAGAAGATCGCGGCTTCGCTGAAACGCTCGGCCGAACGGAGCAAGCGGCGCAAGGCGAACCCGTACCGCTCCGCGCTCTCGATGCTGACCTTCTACATCAACCGTGCCGGCAAGAACCTGCCGGCCTCGCGGCGCAAGGTGCTCGACCGCGCCAAGGATGAACTGAAGGAGCAATTCCACCGGGATTGATGGTTGCTACTTTTTCGATTTCTGCGTCAGAGCGGCGATTGTACCCTCGACATAGCGCTCCATGAGGTTCGGGGCCGAGGCCCCGAACATACGGATGCGACCGGTATGGGCGAGCAGCAGCAGCCCTGCCGCATGAGCGAAGGTGTCGACCATCAAAAGTTTCGCATCCTCGCGCGGGGCCCCGAGCGTCTGCGCGGCGTCGGCGATCGGCTGCAGCGCCGCCTCGAGGGCTGCATTGAGGAACTCGTCGCGCTCCTTGCCGAGGCCATGCGGTTTCATGCCGCCGCGAAAGAGATAAAAGCCAAGATCGAGGTCCCGCGGGTTGTCGGCGTAGTAGCGGAAGAACGCCATCGCCGAGCCTCGCAGGCGCTCAACCGGCGTCTTGGCGCGCGAGGTGGCACGGATGACGGTCTGACCGAGACGCGCGAGAGAGTCGCGAAGAACCTCGGCGTAGATCGCTTCCTTCGATTCGAAATGAAAATAGAGCGCGGCGGGCGTGTAGCCTGCCGTCGCAGCGATCGCACGCAACGAAGCGCCGTCCAGACCGTCGGCCTCGAACACCTTCCGCGCTGCATCCAGGATCAGGCCGCGCTTCAGGTCGCTCACCGCCTTCTGACGGCCGATTCTCAGTTCTTTCGCCATGGAGACTCCAATAACACACTTGACGTATTTTTTAACACTGTTAGAAGTTTGAACACCGTTAGAATTAACGATCGATGAGGAGGCGGCGATGGCGGTTCGAACCGAAAAGAAGGGGGCGGTCTGGACGATCATTCACGACCGGCCGGAAGCGCGTAATGCAATGGATCCCGAAAGCGCCGATGCGCTCACCACCGCGTTTCTGGAATTCGACGCGGCCCCCGAAGCCGCCGTCGCGGTTTTCTATGGCGCTGGCGGCGCGTTCTGCGCGGGGTGGGACCTCAAATACGTCAGCACGCTCGATGCGGCCTATCCGCTCGGGGAGCTCGATATCCCGGCGGCGGGGCCGCGCGCCAACGGGGGCGAAATTCCGCGCGGACCGCTGGGCCCCTCGCGGCTCGAACTCGACAAGCCGGTCATCGCGGCGATCGAAGGCCCTGCCGTCGCTGGCGGCATGGAGTTGGGCCTTTGGTGCGATTTCCGCGTGATGGCGCAGGACTCCTACTTCGGCGTCTACTGCCGCCGTTGGGGCGTGCCGCTGATCGATGGCGGAACCGTACGGTTGCCGCGCATTGTAGGGCAGGGTCGCGCACTGGAGATCATCCTTACCGGCCGGAAAGTGCCGGCGGAGGAGTGCTTCGGCATCGGCCTGTGCGAATACGTTACCCCGAAGGGTGGTGCCCGCGGAAAGGCCGAAGAGGTCGCGCAGGAGATTGCGCGCTTCCCGCAGGTGTGCGTGCGGGCCGATCGGCGTTCCGCCATCAAGAACCACGGACTGGGCGTGCGCGAGGCGCTGATCCAGGAATGGTACAATGGGCGCGAAGCGTTGATTAAGGACGGTGTCGCGGGCGCGAGCCGTTTCAAAAACGGGCTCGGCCGGCACGGCGACTTCGGGACAATTCGCTGATGTAACGATATTCCGGACGGATTGATGCCTTCAGTTTTCCAACCTATCCCTGGGTGCGCATGGAGGGGTCCGGATGGACAGCGTCAGGAAGCCGGGAGTGATGTCCGCTGCCGAAGTGGAGAAGTTGCTTGAGCGCGAATTCTCGCAGGTGATGTCGCGCGGGTCCGCGATCGTCATCGAGGACGCCTGGCACGGCGGCTGCCGCGTCCGTCGTGCGTTCAGTGAAAAGTCGCTCCGGCCGGGCGGCACCATCTCCGGCCCGACCATGATGGGCCTTACAGATTTCGCGATGTATGTCGCGATCCTCGCCTCGATCGGGCCGGTGCCGCTTGCGGTCACAACCTCGCTGAACATCAATTTTCTGCGCAAGCCGGAGCAGCGCGATCTCGTGGCGGAAGCGCGGCTGATCAAGCTCGGCAAGCGCCTCGCGGTGGGCGAGGTGGAGATCTATTCGGACGGCAATGACGAGATGGTGGCGCATGCGACGGCGACCTATTCGATCCCGCCTCCGGAGAGCCGAGGTTGATGGTTATATAATACCTATTTCATAAGCTGTTGCTGTAGCTGCATATTTATCCGTCGAACCGCGTTGACGCGCCAAAGCGTCCTGTGTAGAACGCAGCCTCATCGGCCGGCCCCTGTGGCCGGCTCTCGCTTTACGGGATGATCCCATGTCCACTTATTCGGCCAAGGCCGCCGACATCGAGAAGAAGTGGGTGCTGATCGACGCCAAGGGTCTGGTCGTCGGCCGCCTCGCCTCGATCGTCGCGATGCGCTTGCGCGGCAAGCACAAGCCTACTTACACGCCCCATGTCGATGACGGCGACAACGTCGTCATCATCAACGCCGAGCAGATCGTGCTCACGGGCCGCAAGCGCGAGCAAAAGGTCTATCATCACCACACCGGCTACATCGGCGGCATCAAGGAACGCACCGCAAAGTACATTCTCGAAGGCCGCTTTCCGGAGCGCGTGGTCGAGAAGGCGGTGCAGCGCATGCTTCCGCACGGGCCGCTTGGCCGCAAGCAGTTCGGCAATCTGCGCGTCTACAAGGGCCCGGATCATCCGCACGCCGCGCAGCAGCCCGAGAAGATCGACATCGCCGCCATGAACCGCAAGAACGCAAGGAGCGCCTGATAATGGCCGAATCCATGCAGTCGCTCGAAGAGCTCGGCACCTTGAAGCCGGCCGCTCCCGAAGCGCCGAAATACACCCAGAAGCTCGACAAGCAGGGCCGCGCCTATGCGACCGGCAAGCGCAAGAATGCGGTGGCGCGCGTCTGGATCAAGCCCGGCGCGGGCAAGATCGTCATCAACACGCGCGTAATCGAGACCTATTTCGCCCGTCCCGTGCTGCGCATGCTGATCCAGCAGCCGATCGTCGCCACCAACCGCACCGGTCAGTACGACGTCACCTGCACGGTCTCGGGCGGTGGGCTGTCGGGTCAGGCGGGCGCGGTGCGCCACGGCATCTCGAAGGCGCTCACCTACTTCGAGCCGGACTTGCGCGGCGCGCTCAAGCGCGGCGGCTTCCTCACCCGCGACAGCCGCGTGGTCGAGCGCAAGAAGTACGGCAAGGCGAAGGCGCGGCGTTCGTTCCAGTTCTCGAAGCGCTGATCCTTCGTCGCATCCTGGTTACCGAAGGGCACGCCACGGCGTGCCCTTTTCTTTTGCAGCGCCGCGAAATCGGCCGCATCGGGGCTTGTGGGTTGGCATTAACGCTCCGGCAGCGTTTTCCGGTCACCAATGAGCCGGGGCGTACCGCCTTGGGGCGGCAATGGGTGCGGGCAATGCAGCTTCACATCCCGACATTGGCGCTGGTCGCGGTCTTCATCACCGTGATCCTTGGCGCATTGCTGCTGCTCGCATGGCGGCGCGACCAGAGTACCGACGCGCTTGTCTGGTGGGGCGCCGGCTATCTCATCGGCGGCCTCTCGTTCGCACTGCTCGCGGCGCGCGGGGAGATCGCCGACGTCTTTTCAATCGAGATCGCCAACGGGTTGCTCCTCGTCGGTTACACCTTCCTGCTCGCCGGCACGCGTGCGTTCGGCGGGCGCGAAACGCCGGTGACGGCGTTTCTCGTCGCGCCGCTGATCTGGCTCACTGCGATGCAGGTGCCGGCGGTTGCACACGATATCAATCTGCGGGTCGTCGTCGTGACGTCGTTGCAATGCGGTCTCGTGGCGCTGATGGCCTATGAGCTTTGGCGTGAGCGCGCCGAGCAGCTGTTGTCGCGCTGGCCGACGATCATCCTGCTCGCGACGCATACGGTCGTCCTCAGCGGACGCATGGTCATCGTCATGACGACGCCAATCACGTCGCATGCGGACCTGTTCCGTAGCCCGATCTTCGCCGTCATGGCGTTCGGCACGGTGCTCTACACCATCGCCTTCGCGTTCCTGCTGCTGTCGATGAGCAAGGAACGCACCGAGATGCGCCACAGGATCGCGGCGTTGATCGATCCGCTCACCGGACTTCCGAACCGCCGTGCGTTCATGATCGACGCCGAGGCGACGATCACCGGACGTTCGTCGCGCAGTGCGCCGATCGCCGTGCTGCTTGCCGACCTCGATCATTTCAAGACGATCAACGACGTCTACGGTCACGCAATCGGCGACCGGGTGCTCACCGTCTTCGCCGCATCGCTGCACCGTTGCCTCGGTGCGAACGATCTTGCGGGGCGCATCGGCGGCGAGGAGTTCGCGATCCTGTTGCCGGAAAAAGGCGAGGCGGCTGCGCTGGCGCTTGCAGAACGCATTCGCACGGTGTTTGCCGACTCTGCGGCCGAGATCGGCGGGCACGCGGTCGCGGCGACGGTGAGCATCGGCGTCGCGGCCGCGCGCATCGGCGGCCAAAACCTCGGTGGGCTGCTGGGCCGGGCCGACAGCGCGCTCTACCAGGCCAAGGAAGCCGGACGCGATCGCGTGGCGGCGTTCGCCGGGGACGGCGGCGCCTGCGAAGCGCCGCTCATTCCGGCCGCGGCCTGAATCTATTGGCTCGGACCGGGCGAGAGACCGAGCGCGGTCGCGATATAGCGGAACACGCGGGTGTTATCGATGCGGCCGCGGAATTGCTCCGCGCCCGGCCCCATCGCGGTCAGCACCACGTCGTCGGCCGCGTGCACGCCGGCATTGACGTTGAAAGGAAGGTTGCCGACGCGGCGGATCGCGCCGGGCACGCCGCAGTTCTTCTCGTTCGCCACGTAGGTGCCTTTGGTTCCGCCCGCGACCGCAGGCACATTCTCGCCATCCAGGTGGGGCCGGCCGGTATCGCAGAAGTCCGGATAGGTCGAGAACACGAAAGCCAGACGCTTTGAGACGTCGACCTTGTCCGGGTAGCCGTCGGCATTCGGCGCCGGATAGTTCGGGAACTGTGAGAGATTGTAGGTGCCGAGCCGCGAGCGCATCGGGCCGCTCTTCTCGTCGTCATAAGTGCCGACGATCGCGACGCCGTGGGCATGATCGGCGACGACGATGATCAGCGTGTCGTCGCGGCCCGCGGCGAAGTCCTTCGCGACCTTCACGGCGTTGTCGAGCATGATGGTGTCGTAGACCGCGCGCTCCCAGTCGAGCGAGTGCGAATACTTGTCGATGCGGCCGGACTCCACCATCAGCACGAAGCCCTTGTCGTTCTTCGACAGCACGTCGAGCGCGGCGCGCACCTGATCGGTCAGGTCCGGCTGGTCGGGGAATTTCGCGACCGTTCCCTTTTTGAGGAAGAAGCGGTCGAGCGCGCCGTCGATGTTGCCGGGATTGAACAGGCCGAGCAGCTTGTTCGCGCCCTTCGCGGCGGTGAGTTCCGCGTTGGTCGTCACGTATGAATAACCGGCATCGCGGAATTTCGTGACGTAGTCGTCCTCGTCGATGCGCTTGGAGCCCGCCGTCGACTTCGCCAGGAAGTTCGGCGTGCCGCCGCCCAGGATGACCTCGGGCTGCACGGCAAAGAAGTCCTTCACGATGTTGTTGAAGTCGGCACGCAACCGGTTGTGCGCCACCATCGCGGCGGGCGTCGCGTCCTCGATCTCGGTGTTGGTGACCACGCCGACCGCCATGCCACGCGTGCGCTTGACCAGTTCGGAAATCGTCTCGACGCGCGGGTGGTCGAGATTGCTCTTGTTGCGCGCGCAGTAGACGCCCATCGCGTTGACGCAGGATTTGTGGCCGGTCGTGTAGGCGCTCATGCTGTTGGCACTGTCGGTGACGACCGAGTCCGTGCCCGACGTCGAGACCAGCGCCATGTGCGGCATGTCGTCGATCGCCAGCTCGCCGCCGTAGCGCCCTTCCTTCAGGCCCTTGGAGAGGATGCGTGCCGCGGTGCGGTGCGCGACCGACAATCCGTCGCCAATGAACAGGATGACGTTCTTTGCCTTGGCGCCGCCGCTGGCGTCGAACACCTCCCAGGTGACGCGCGCGCTCTTGTCGCCGGCCGTCGCCTCCACGGTGTAGCTGCCGGGCTTGTCGATCGCGGCGCCGCGGATCCAGAGCGCCGAATGCTCGAGCCCGTCCTCGCGCTCGAC
>Ga0207683_10004694_pt1 | contig 11779 bp, 14 predicted proteins | sample KBSM73metaG_FD_184333 | JGI IMG/M metagenome (GOLD analysis project Ga0207683, IMG submission 184333) | Miscanthus rhizosphere microbial communities from Kellogg Biological Station, Michigan, USA - KBS M7-3 metaG (SPAdes) (version 2) | ecosystem: Host-associated > Plants > Roots > Rhizosphere >...
CCTCGCGCTCGAGGCGGTGGCCGCCGCTACAACCTAGGGCCCCGGGGTCCTCGCGTCGTAAGGACCCGGGTTCCTTGGTGTTGGCAGCAATCAGTTTGTCGTCGCGCCGGCGGCGCCGGTGACGCGCCACACGGCGTTGCCGACGTCGTCGGCCACCAGCAGGCCGCCGCGGCCGTCGAGCGCGACGCCGACCGGCCGGCCGCGCGCGTCGCCGTCCCCGACGACGAAACCGGTGAGCACGGCGAGAACGCTTCGTCCCGTCCGGCGCGGCGCCGCGCTCACGATGTCCTCCCTTCGACGCCGGTCTGCGACGCGAGGGTCTGCGACGCGAGCGTCTGCGACGCGAGAATGCCATCGAGCGCGAGATAGCCCGCGGCGATGCCCCGCTCCATGCCGGAGCCGAGGGCGGCGTCGCGGATCTCCCGCGATTCGTAGAGCACGGTGGTCGTCACCGTGGTGCGGCCGTCGTGCTCCGTCAGGACCGCCGTCCCGACCGCTTCTCCCGGATACCAGGCTTCGTCGAATTTTTCGGTGTTCACGATCCGTTCCGGCGGCGCGATCTCGCGGAACGTCCCGCGCATCCCCATCGTGGCCCCGTCCGGGCCATGCCAGAGATAGCGATACGCGCCGCCGACCCGCAGGTCGACCTCGCAGACCGCGAGGGACCAGCCGCCGAAAACACCCAGCCATCGCTTGAGGAGCTCGGGCCGCGTCATCGCTTCGAAGACGAGGCCGCGCGGGGCGTCGAAGCTGCGCGTGATGACGATCTCGCGCTCGCCCCGAGGCTCGACCTTGAGTTCTCGACTCTTGCTCATCGGTTCTTTCCTCCACGTTTCTTCCTGTCGACCTTCATCTCCTCGAGCAGGGCATCCAGGCTCAGGTAGCTCTTCTCCCAGAACTCGCGATAGGACTCGAGCCAGCCGCTCGCCTGCGCCAGCGGCCGGCCCTCAAGGCGGCACGGGCGCTTTTGAGCTTCGCGCCGGCGGGTGACGAGGCCCGCGTGCTCGAGGACCTTGAGGTGCTTCGAGATCGCCGGCTGGCTCATGGCGAAGGGCTCGGCGAGCTCCATCACCGTCGTTTCGCCGGAAGCGAGGCGGGCGAGGATCGCCCGTCGCGTCGGGTCGGCCAGGGCCGCGAAAACGCTGTCGAGAGCGGCGTTGTCCATAACTAAGTGGTTATATACAACCGGTCGTGCCGCCTGTCAAGTTCGTTCCGAGACCACTCGGTCGTATCGTTCCGGGGGGAAGGGGGTGCCATGACCGCGACACCCATGTACGCAGACCTCGTCGGTTCCGAGGATCCGCTGGAGCTGCTGGCCTCGACGCCGGACCGGATCGCTCGCCTGGTGCGCCCGTGGCGGCCCGCGCGCTGGAAAGCCAGCTATGCGCCCGGCAAGTGGTCCGGGGCCCAGATCGTCCTTCACCTGGCGCAGGACGAGGTCGGATGGTCCAACCGCGTGCGCATGGCGCTCAGCGGTTCCGAATACGTCGTCCAGCCTTTCGACGCCGCGGCCTGGGTTGAGCGCGAGACTCCCGTGGACGCCCTGGCGGCTCTCGAGGCGTACCTCGCGCTGCGGAAGTTGAACCTCGGCCTCTACCGCGGAGTCGGCGAGGAGGAACGATCGCGGCCGTTCCGTCACCCGGAGGTCGGCGAGATGTCCGTGGACTGGATCCTGCGCACGCTCGCGGGCCACGACCTGCACCATCTCAAGCAGCTCGAAAAGGTCCGGCCGTGAGCCACCCCATGCGCGATCTCGCTTTCCGGCTCGAGAACCGCCCGGGTGCGCTCGCGGCCGCCGGCGAGGCGCTCGGAGCGGCGGGGGTCAGCCTCGAGGGTGGGGGAGCGTTCACGGTGGAAGGAAGCGGGATCGCGCACTTTCTGATTGCCGCTGCTTCGGCGGCTCCCGCCCGGGAGGCCCTCGCCGTCGCCGGCGTCGCGGTGATCGGCGACCGTGAGGTCCTGATCCAGAGACTCGACCAGGAGCGGCCGGGCCAGCTCGGCGCGATTTGCCGGCGCATGGCGGAAGCCGGCGTCAACATCGAAACCCTCTACAGCGACCACCAGAACCAGCTCATCCTCGTCGTGGACAATCCCGCGCGTGGCCGAGCGGTCTCGGAGGCCTGGATGCGGGAGCGCGGGTCTGCAGCCTCCTGACCCCTCAGGCGCTGACGCGATATCGTTCCCTCCAAGTTTGCTCCCCAACCGAGGAGGTGGACGCCATGATCGTTCCGTTGACTTCCCTCTGGGCCCCGATCCTTCTCTCGGCAGTGTTCGTGTTCGTGCTGAGCTCGATCATTCACATGGCGCTCGGCTACCACGCCAACGATTACAGGAAGCTTCCCGCGGAAGACGAGGCGATGGCCGCGCTGCGAAAGCTCAGCATCCCTCCGGGCGACTACTTCATTCCCAAGGCATCGAGCCACAAGGACATGAAGAACCCCGAGTTCTTGAAGAAGGTCGAGCTCGGTCCTCTCGGGTCCATGACGATCCTGCCTCCCAGCGGCTTCGCGATGGGGAAGCGGCTGGTCGGGTGGTTCCTCTATTCGATCGTCGTGGGCTTCGTCGCCGCGCACGTGGCCGGCACGACGCTGCCCCCGGGCACGCCGTACAAGCTGGTTTTCCACACGGTCGCGCTGACCGCCTTCGCGGGCTACGCGCTCGCGCTCTGGCAGAGCCCGATCTGGAAGGGCACGAAGGTGAGCACCACGATCAAGGCCACCTTCGACGGCCTGCTCTACGCGCTGCTGACGGCTGGCACCTTCGGCTGGCTCTGGCCCCGGTAGTGGGTAGTAGGGAGTAGCTCAGGCTCGGGGCGGGATCTCTTCCGGCCGCTTGCCGCGATCTCCGGGATCGCGGCGCGCGTGCTTGCGGGCATCGAACGGGACCGTCGCATAGCAGATCGGGCACTTGAGGCGCCCGTCGCGTGGAATCGGCGCGAAGCGCGGCGATCGGCAATCCGCGCACACCCAGCGAGCGAAGCGGCGTTCCTCGCCTACGAAGCCCATGTGCGGCGCATGTTAACTCGTTGCTCCAAATCGGAGCAGCGTCGTCGCGCGGCGTGCGAAAAGCCCCGGAAGTAGGGCCTCTTTTTGGGGGGAATATGCGGGCCCGATCGTGGCATGGATCCTGCTCTCTCATGGGGTGTGGACGCGAAATGCGCCCACCACGAAACGAAAGGAGAAAGCGATGCGTTCCATGAGTCGATTCCTACTGGCAACCGCTGCAGTGTTCGCAATCGCGGCCGGTGTGGCTCGGGCGCAACAGCCCGATCCCGCGACTGAGCCCACTGCGGCTCCCCAAGTCGTGCCGACCGCGGTTCCGAGCACAGACACGAGCACGGAGGCGGCTCCTCCGCAGCCCGTCCAGGGCGAGGAGAAGCCCGTTCAAGACGCGCAGCCTCCGCAGGACGCTCCGCCGCCGGTCGACGCCGCTCCGGCTCCTGCTCCCGTCGAGGCCGCACCCGTCGCTCCGGCCCCCGCGCCCGTCGTAGCGCCCGAGCCTCAGGCGCAGCCGCCGGCCGCGAAGTCCGCGGACAAGCCGGCTGAGAAGCCGTCGAAGAAGCGTGCGGAGAAGATCGACAAGAAGCCGGTGAAGCCGGCCGTCGAGGAAAACAAGGAAATCAAGGCCGAGACGAAGCCCGCCGACGCGGCTGCGGCTGCTCCCCTCGCCGGCGCGAATCCGCCGTCGAGCGGCGATGGCGCGGCTCCGCCTTCGGCGCCCGCCGAGTCCGCCGCGCCTCCGGCCCCGATCGATACGACCGGCGCCACCAGCGTGAACACCAACAAGGAGACGGAGGAGGTTCCGGCCAAGAAGTCCTCGCCCATCGGGACGATCGCCCTGATCGGTGCCCTCGCCATCGGCGTCGGCATCGTCGTGCGGCTGACCATGCGCCGCCGCAAGGAAGAGGACATCACGATCTTCGATAAGTCGCCCGCGCCCCGCGCGCCGCGCCCGCCGATCGCCCACCATCCCTGAGCACCTAACGCCACATCTTTCGCCGAGGCGGGCTCAGCCCGCCTCTTTTTTTTGGCCGCGTCAGGGAGAGAGGCCGTCGGCCGCGGTCCCGGACTCGACGAGTCCGGATTTGCTCAGGAAGACTGGCGGGGTGTCGGCGGGCCCCAGAGATCGATTTCGGCCTTCAGGTGGTCGTCGATCCCCGCCGCGGACTGGGGCCGGCTGATCCAGTAGCCCTGCATCTCGTTGCACCCGTACTGCTGCAGGAGCTGGAACTGCTCTTTCGTCTCGACGCCCTCGGCGATCACATTGAGGCTCGATCCGTGGGCCATCTCGATGATCGCGCGGACGATGCCCGCGTCGGCCGGATTGACCGGGGCGTCCGTCACGAAGGAGCGATCGATCTTGAGCGATGTGACGGGGTAGCGCTTGAGGTAGCTCATCGAGGAATAGCCCGTGCCGAAGTCGTCGATCGCGATCCCGACGCCCATGTTCCGGAGCACATTGAGATTCGCGACGACGATTTCCGCGCCTTCCATCGCGATCGATTCGGTGATCTCGACTTCGAGATGGCGCGGCTCGAGAGACGCGTCCGCGAGCGCACTCTCGACCATCGATGCGAGGTTGCGTTCGCGGAACTGGCGCGCCGAGAAATTGACCGACACCCTCAGGTCCGGGAGCCAGTCCTTTTGCCAGCGCCGGAGCTCGGCGCACGCGGAGCGCAGGACCCATTCGCCGAGGGGCAGGATCAACCCGGTCTGCTCGGCGACGGGGATGAAGACGGTCGGGCCGACCATGCCCTTCTGCGGATGCCCCCAGCGGACGAGCGCCTCGAGTCCCACGGTGCGTCCCGAGACGATGCTCGTGATCGGCTGGAAGTGGAGGAGAAACTCCTCGTTTTCGAGAGCCAGCCGAAGGCCTTTCTGGAGCTCGAGGTGCTCGGCCGCACGCACGGTGAGCTCGCGGGTGCAGAGCTGGAAATTGTTCCGACCGAGCTCCTTCGCCCGGTACATGGCCGCGTCGGCGTTGCGGAGGAGCTCCTCCGGCTCCGTGCCGTCTTCCGGAAAGCTCGCGATGCCGATGGATGCGGCGATCTGGATCGTGCGCCCCTCCAGGGAAAACGGCCGGCTGATCAGCCCGAGGAGCTTCTGCGCGATGCTCGCGAGATCCTCGCTCTGGCGCAGCTCGGGCACGAGGATCACGAACTCGTCGCCGCCCATCCGCGCCACCGTGTCGGCCTCGCGCACCGAGCGCTTGAGCCGGAGCGCGAGCGACTGGAGAAGACTGTCGCCGAGACTGTGGCCCCAGCTGTCGTTGACGTACTTGAAGAAGTCGATGTCGAGGTAGACCACCGCGAGCTTGCGGTCGTGGCGGCGAGCCTGGGCGAGGTCGACGTCGAGGCGGTCGAGGAGCCGGGCGCGGTTGGGCAGCTTCGTGAGCGGGTCGTTGTAGGCCTGCGCCACGATCTGGGCCTCGATGCGGCGGCGTTCGGTGACGTCCGTGAGCGTGCCGACGATCGCCGGATGGCCGTCGAGCTCGATCGCGGCCTCGAGCGCCTCGACCTCGACGGGGCGGCCGCTCTTGTGGATCGCATGGAACGTATAGGGCACGCCGTCCTCGTTGCCTTCGAGGGTCTGTCGCACCCGGGAGAAGACGAGGGCGTGGTCGTCGAGCGCCACGATGGTCGCGATCGAATCGAGCGCCAGGATTTCGGACTGCGTGTAACCGAGCGTCGCGGCCAGGCGGGGATTGGCGTAGCGGTAACGGCCGTCCTGGAGCACGTACATTCCGACGACCGACTGCTCGACGAGCCGGCGGTACTCCGGCTCCACGGGCGCCGAGGCTTCGGCGACGAGCCGCCGCGCGGTGACGTCGCGGAAGACGCCCACGATGCCGCGAATCTTGCCGTTCGAATCCCGATGCGGAGCGAAGACCGCCGACAGCCAGCGCTCGACGACCGCCTCGGGCGAGGACCACACGAAGTCGTCGGAGGTCACGGTCTCGCCCGCGAGGGCGCGCTCGAGCAGCGCCGTGATCTCGAGGTGGCGGGGCGGCGGAAGGATCTCGAGAACGCCGCGGCCCAGGGCCGCGTCGGGCGAGACCCCGGTCAGCTCCTCCATCCTCGGGTTCCACACCGTGTGCCGGAAGTCGCGGTCGAACGCGACGACGCCGTCGCCCGAGCTGGCGATGAGCTCCCGGGGCAGCGTGTCCGCGCGGGCGGGCCGCAGATCGACCGGCGTCGTGACCGCGGCGGGCAGTTCTCCGTCCGCCCGCGCGACGCGCGGCGGTACCGGGGTCCCGCTACCTCCGGTGATACTCATGGCAAGCTGTCAGGGTTCTGACAGCCAATTTTAACAGCGATTCCGCCTTTTCGGGCGGCGGGGAGGCCTACTTCGCCATTCTCACGGCCGCGCGGATCGCCGCGTCGACTCCGGATTTCAGCCGGATGGCGCGAACCTGGAGGCGGGCCTGGCGGGAAAGCTTCCGGATCGACGCCAGGTAGCGTCCCTGAGCCTGCCGCGCCCGCCGCTGGGCGGCCGTGATGGCGCGCCGCGCCCGCGGTCCCTCGCGCGCTGCGGTCTTCGCGACCGTCGCCGCAACGTCTTCGCCGAGAGCGGAGAGGCGGGCGCGAAGCTCGCGAATCGTCTTTTCCCGTCGCTTCAAAGCGGCCGTGACGTCCTTGGCCGCGATCTTTCCGTCGTCCATGAGCATCTGCAGGGCCAGCGAGGCATGGTGTGCCGAGAGTCTGAGGGCTTTCTTGGTCTTTGTTCTCACGTAGTGTCCTTTCGGAACGCATCATAGTGCCAGCAGGGGCGTGGCTGGTATGGAACCGTCTGTCGACATACGCGTCGCCCGCCGCTTCTTTCGAACCGTGTAGTATGTGCGGCCGTTCTCGGGGGACCCGTTTGATGCAAAACCGGAAGCCTCGGCGTCGGCGCGGGCGCGTGGCCGCCGCCGCCGCCCTGGCTGCGGCGGGAGCGGTGACGCTCGCGTTCGCGAAGTCGACGGACTGGTTCCGTGCCTTCGGCGCCCGTTCCGAGGGGAATCGCCTGGCGCGCCTCCGCGCGTCACCGCAGTGGAGAGACGGTCGTTTCCAGAACACCATCCCGACGATCACCGTCGCGCCGAGCCGGATCCTGGAAACCCTCCGGCTCCAGTTGGCCGCGGCCGATACCCGGTATCCGTCGCGGCCGATCCCGGTGGTGCGCTCCTCGGCCGCCGAGCTCGCCTCCCCGCCGGCCTCGGGCCTGCGGATCACGTGGCTCGGCCACGCCACGGCCCTCGTGGAGATCGACGGGGTGCGCGTTCTCACGGATCCGGTCTGGAGCCAGCGCGTGTCGCCCTCCAGGTGGATCGGCCCGCGGAGATTCTTCGCACCGCCCGTGGCGCTGTCGGACCTTCCGGAGCTGGACGCGGTCGTCGTGTCTCACGATCACTACGACCATCTCGACATGGCGGCGGTCGTCGAGCTCGCGGCGCGCGGCGCGCGCTTCTTCGTTCCGCTGGGCGTCGGAGCGCACCTGGAGCGATGGGGCGTGCCGGCCTCGCGGATCGAGGAGCTCGACTGGCAGGAGTCGCGTTCCGCCGGTCCAGTGACGCTCACGCTCACGCCGGCGCGCCACTTTTCGGGACGCGGCCTCGCCGACCGCGACGAGACGCTATGGGGCTCCTGGGTCCTGGCGGGCCCGACGCACCGCGTCTACTACAGCGGCGACTCGGGGTATTTCGACGGGTTTCGCCAGATCGGGAAGACCCACGGGCCCTTTGACGCGACGCTCATGAGCCTCGCATCCTACGGTCCGACGTGGCCGGACGTGCACATGACTCCCGAAGAGCTGGTCCTTGCGCACGTCGAGCTGCGCGGAGGAACGCTCGTGCCGGTGCACTGGGCCACGTTCAACCTCGCCTTTCACGACTGGAACGAGCCGGCGGCGCGGGCGGCGGCTGCGGCGCGGGAGCGGGGTGTGCGTCTCCGGATCCCGCGCCCGGGAGAGATGCTCGAGCCCGCGGCGGTCGACCAGGACTCCGGGCTCGAGGAGTGGTGGAGGGAGCCCTGAGCGATCTCGCCGCCGCGGGTCGTCTGTCGCCCGTCGTCCGGCTTCTTCAAGCGCTCGCGCCCGGCGTCGCGCAGCAGGCGTTAGGCGCGCATGCCGCGTCGGCCGTCTCCGGGGCGTCCTCGATCACGTTGTAGACCTCCCAGCGGTTGCCGTCGGGGTCCGAGACCCAGAACTTGTCCTGCAGTGCGTAGCAGCAGTCCTCGCGCTTCTCGGCCTCGGCCGGAAGGCCGCGCTCCACGAGAGCCTTCCTCCAGGCCCGCACGGCGTCGGACGTCTCGACGCGGATCCCGAGGTGCGACAGGGCGCCATCCCCGATCCGCACGGGGGCCGGCATGAGCGAGAGGTGGATGACCGGGTCCTCGGTCACGAACTTCGCGTAATCGCTCTTGAGCTTCCTGGGCTCGCCGAAAAAACGGCGATAGAAGTCGGCCGAGCGGGAAAGGTCCGAGACGTTCAGCGAGATGTGGACGGCGTTCGACATGGTGACCTCCAATCGATAGATCGAGAGATTTCGATCTATCCAGCGAAAAAAACCCGGTCTCACACGGCTTTCGCGACGGCCTCCGAAACGCGCGCGATCGCCGACTCGTTGCGTCGATAGAAGATCCAGCGGCCCCGCTTGTCGGCCTCGACGAGACCCGCGCGGCGGAGCAGTCCCATGTGGTGCGAGGTCGCGGCCTGGGAGAGGCCGATGGCCGTCTCGATGTCGCACGCGCAGAGGCCCCGCTCGTCGATGTTCACCAGCTCGCAGCAGGACTTCCCGCGGGCTCGCAGGAGGTCCAGGATCTTCAGACGGGTGGGATCGCCGAGGGCCTTGAAGGCCAGAACGAGATCGGCCGGCGAAGGGGACGCGCGCCGCGTGCGGGCTGCGATCGGAAGCTTGTCTCCGGCCATAGATCGATAAATATAGATATATTGGTGGGCCCCGTCAAGGCCGGGCGGGGCCCGCATCCGAAAGGCTTCCCGGCGCGTATTTGCGGTGGAAAGCGAGGCACCATGTTTCAGATTCGGCGTTCCGACGAGCGGGGCCACTTCGACCACGGGTGGCTCGACACCCGCCACAGCTTTTCCTTCGGCGACTACAACGACCGCCGATTCATGGGTTTCCGCGACCTGCGCGTGATCAACGAGGACCGGGTGCGGCCCGGCCAGGGCTTCGGGACGCACGGCCACCGGGACATGGAGATCCTGTCGTACGTGCTCGAGGGCGGTCTCGCGCACAAGGACAGCATGGGCAACGGCTCCGTGATCGTTCCCGGCGACCTCCAGTACATGAGCGCGGGCACCGGCGTGCGACACAGCGAGTTCAACGCCTCGGAGACGGAGCCCGTGCATTTCATGCAGATCTGGATCCTCCCGAACGCCGAAGGCCAGCCGCCGCGGTACGACCAGAAGCGCTTCGCTCCGGAATCGACGGCGGGTCGTCTCCGCCTCGTGGCGTCGGGCTCGGGCGCGGACGGGTCCATCGCGATCCGCCAGGACGTGAACGTGTACGCCTCGCGGCTCGACCCCGGCCAGACGGTGACTCTGACGCTTCCAGAAGGCCGGCACCTCTGGACGCAGATCCTCCGAGGCGACGTCGACGTCAACGGCCGCATTCTCGCCGCCGGCGACGGCCTCGCCGCCTCGAACGAGACAGACTTCCGGTTCGCGGCCGGCGCCGCTCCCGCCGAGCTCCTCGCCTTCGACCTCGCGTGAGGACCGCGGCCGGCCGCCGCCTCCTGTGACAAGCTCATCGGGATGACGGCGTCGGCGTCGCAGACCTCCGAGTCTCCCCGACGCTGGCGCGCCCTCGTCCTCATCGCCTCGGCCGAGCTTCTGGCGATGTCGCTCTGGTTCTCGGGCTCGGCCGTCGCACCCGCGCTCCGCGCCGAGTGGGGTCTCTCGGAATCCGGCGGCGCCTGGCTCACGCTCGCCGTCCAGCTCGGTTTCGTGGTCGGGACGCTCGTGTCCGCGCTCGGCAACCTGCCCGACGTCCTCTCCGCGCGGCGGCTGTTCGCCGCCTCGGCCCTCCTCGGTGCGATCGCGAACGCCGGCGTCGCTTTCGCCGCGCGCGGCCCCGCCAGCGGCATGACCCTGCGCTTCGCGACGGGGTTCTTCCTCGCGGGCGTCTACCCGCCCGGGATGAAGATCATGGCAAGCTGGTTCCGGCGCGGTCGCGGACTCGCCCTCGGGATCCTCGTCGGCGGCATCTCGCTCGGGAAGGCCTTTCCCTACCTCGTCAATGCCCTGGGAAGCGAGCGCTGGCGGGTGAACGTGCTCGCCGTCTCGGGGTTCGCGGTCCTCGGAGGCGCGCTCGTTCTCTTCTTCGTCGAAGACGGCCCGTTCGCGGCACCGGCCGCCCGATTCGACTTCGGACAGATCGCGAAAGTCTTCGCGAACCGGGGAGTGCGGCTGGCCGACTTCGGCTACTTCGGTCACATGTGGGAGCTCTACGCGATGTGGACCTGGTTCCCGGTCTTCGCCCGCGAGAGCTTCGCCGCCCGCGGACTGGCCCGCCCGGCGCTCGCCGAGATGATCGCCTTCCTCGTGATCGGCGCGGGGTTCGTCGGCTGCATCCTCGCGGGTCTCGCCGCCGATCGCGTCGGCCGCACCGTCGTGACCTCGGTGGCGATGGCGCTTTCCGGCGCCTGCTGCGTCCTGATCGGGTTCCTCTTCGGTGGGAGCCCCTGGCTCCTGCTCGCGGTGGCCGCCGTATGGGGCGCCTCCATCGTCGCCGACTCGGCGCAGTTTTCGGCGTGCGTCACGGAGCTCGCGGATCCGCCCTACGTCGGCACAGCCCTCACGGTCCAGACCTGTATCGGGTTCCTTCTGACGATGGCGTCGATCGAGCTTGTTCCGCGGCTGGTGCAGGCGGTCGGCTGGCGCTGGGCCTTCGCCTCCCTCGCCCCCGGCCCTTTCGTCGGCATTCTCGCCATGCTTCGCTTGCGCCGCCTTCCCGAGGCGGCGCAGATCGCCCAGGGGCGGCGGTGAGGCGTATCGCCTAGGGGAAGAACGTGCGCACGAGGAAGGTCGCCATCTGCTGCCGCAGCACTGCGTTGCTCGGGCAGTAGAGCAGCGGGGAAACGGAGCAGCCTCCCGTGATGCCCTTGTTGTAGAGATCTTCGATGAAGTCGGCGCCGAAGGAGCCCGGCGGGACGTCGCCGAAGATGCCGGTGGCGGGCGGAGGTGTGTAACCAGAGCCCTCGCTCGTCTTGAGCAGGAAGACGGCCATCTGGGCGCGCGTCACCGACTGGCTCGGGCAGTAGACATTGGTGCCGCAGCCGGCGGTCACGCCCTCGGCGGCGAGCTGCTCGATCCAGTCGGCGAAGAGGGAGGGGCAGGGGACGTCGGAGAAGGCGCCGGTGCAGGCCGGAGGCGTGTAGTTCGAGCCGTGCTCGGACTTGAGCAGGAACGCGGCCATCTGATCGCGGCGCACGGGCGCTGTCGGGCAGTAGTTGCCCGAGCCGCAGCCTCCGGTGATCCCGGCGGTGGCGATCGCGAGGATGTCGTCGTGGAAGATGGAGGAGACGGCGACGTCGGCGAACTCGACCGACAGCGTCGCGGCGTTGGAGGCGACGGAATCACAGGCGTCGGTGACGAGGACGTCGTAGGTGCCGGCGTCGTCGAAGGCGACCGGATCGATGGTCAGCGTGGCCGTCTGCGAGCCCGAAATCGTCCCACCATCCGAGAGGGGCACGCCGTCCTTGCGCCATTGATACGTCAGGGTTCCCCGTCCCGAGGCCGAGACCCCCAGCTCCGCCCTCCGCCCCGTCACAACCGACAGC
>Ga0207683_10004699_pt1 | contig 11772 bp, 8 predicted proteins | sample KBSM73metaG_FD_184333 | JGI IMG/M metagenome (GOLD analysis project Ga0207683, IMG submission 184333) | Miscanthus rhizosphere microbial communities from Kellogg Biological Station, Michigan, USA - KBS M7-3 metaG (SPAdes) (version 2) | ecosystem: Host-associated > Plants > Roots > Rhizosphere >...
CGCGCATGAGTCCGGGCACGCCGAGCGAGGAATCCTTGCGAAACACTTCGGGATAGAGGAAGTCGTCGTCGATGCGGCGGTAGATGACGTCGACCCGCTCCCAGCCGCGGACCGTCTGCATGTAGACGACGTCGTCACTATCTACCGCGAGGTCGCGTCCCTCGACGAGCTCGCAGCCCATCTGGCGCGCGAGATACGCGTGCTCGAAATATGCCGAGTTGTAGATGCCCGGTGTGAGCACCACGACCTCGGGGCGCGTCTCCTTGCGCGGCGACAGCGCGCTCAGCATGTCGTAGAGCTGCGAGGGGTAGTCATCCACGGGCAGGATGGCGGCGCTCTCGAACAACTCCGGAAACACGCGTTTGACCACCTGCCGGTTCTCGAGCATGTAGGACACGCCGGAAGGGACCCGCAGGTTGTCCTCGAGCACGTAAACCGTGCCGTCCTTGTCGCGGATCAGGTCCGAGCCACAGATGTGTGCCCAGGTGCGAAGCGGCGGCTTGAGGCCGCGCACGACCGAGCGGAAATTCTTGGACGTCGAGATGATCGAGGCCGGCATGAGGCCGTCTTTGATGAACTTCTGCGCGTGGTAGACATCGTCGATGAACAGGTTCAGTGCCGCGGCGCGCTGGATGAGGCCTGCCTCGATCTTCTGCCATTCCTTGCGGCTGATGGTGCGCGGGATGATGTCGAGCGGCCAGGCGCGGTCGATCGACCCGTCCTGCTCGTGGTAGACCGTGAATGTGATGCCCATCGCCTTGATGGCGAGTTCCGCGGCCTGCTGGCGCACGGCGATCTCGTTGCCGTCCATGTCGGTCAGATAACGCATCAACTGGCGACCCGCGGCGCGTGCACCGCCGCCGGGACCCACGAGCTCGTCGTGGAATCCAGGGGAAGGGTATGACGTCCAGTCGGTTTTCATTGTTGGTGTGCGTCTCGGCCCAAAAATACCAGAGCCAATTGGCCGTGTTCAAAAAAGTGCGCGGCCGCAGTGTGCGCGCATCGGGATGGTGCCGCAGGGCTGTTTTGCGGCCATATTGGTGCGGCATGACTAACAGGCCGCCTGTGTAGAATGCCCTCGTGTCCATACATGTCGCGCTCAATCACGTCACGCACTATCGCTACGACCGGCTCGTGGCGCTCGGACCACAAGTCGTCCGCCTGCGCCCCGCACCGCACTGCCGTACGCGCATCATTTCGTACTCGCTGAAGGTCACGCCGGCCAAGCACTTCGTCAACTGGCAGCAGGATCCGGAGGCTAACTACCTCGCGCGTTTCGTGTTCCCCGAGAAGACCAAAGAGCTGCGCATCGAGGTGGACCTGGTCGCCGAGATGGCCGTGCTCAATCCTTTCGACTTCTTCCTCGAGCCGTACGCCGAGACCTTTCCGTTCGGATACCAGGGCGTGGACAAGCGCGACCTCGCGCCATACCTCGTCATGTTCCGCGGCGAACCGCTCTTCAAGGAATACCTGCGCACGATTCCCCGGGAACGCAAACGTACGATCGATTTCCTGGTCGAGCTCAACGCGAAGCTCGCCAACGACATCAAATATCTCATCCGCATGGAGCCGGGCGTGCAGACGCCGGAGCTCACGCTGACGAAGCGTTCCGGCTCGTGCCGCGATTCAGCCTGGCTGCTGGTGCAATTGATGCGGCACATGGGCCTCGCCGCGCGATTCGTCTCGGGCTATCTCATCCAGCTCACCGCCGACATGAAGTCGCTCGACGGTCCGTCGGGGCCCGAGAAGGATTTCACCGACCTGCACGCCTGGTGCGAAGTCTATCTACCGGGCGCCGGCTGGGTCGGGCTCGATCCCACCTCGGGCCTGCTGGCGGGCGAAGGGCACATCCCGCTCGCCTGCACACCCGAGCCCGGTGCCGCTGCGCCGGTGACCGGTGCCGTCGACAAGGCGGAAGTCGAGTTCGAACACCAGATGAGTGTCGAGCGCGTCTGGGAAGCGCCGCGTGTCACCAAGCCGTACACCGAGGCGCAGTGGGCCGAGATCGAAAAGCTCGGCCATGACATCGACGCGCAACTGTTGTCGGGCGATGTGCGGCTGACCATGGGCGGTGAGCCCACCTTCGTGTCCGTGGACGATCCGGATGGCGCGGAGTGGAATACGAAAGCGTTGGGTCCCGAGAAGCGCCGTCTCGCGATCGAGCTCTACCACCGGCTCAAGCAGAAGTACGCGCCGCAGGGCTTGTCGCACTTCGGCCAGGGCAAGTGGTATCCGGGCGAACAGTTGCCGCGCTGGTCGCTCAACTGCTTCTGGCGCCGCGACGGCGAACCGATCTGGTCGAACCCGCAATTGCTCGACGACGAGCAAACGGATCGTGGTATCACGCCCGGTGTTGCCGGCTTGTTCCTCGCGGGCGTCGCCGAGCGTCTGGGCCTGCCGTCGGAGCACATCTTCGCGACGTTCGAAGATGCCTTTTACTACCTGTGGCGCGAACGGCAGCTTCCTTCGAACGTCGACCCGTTCAAGTCCAGGCTCAGCGATCCGCAAGAGCGCGCGCGGCTGGCGAAAGTCTTCGAGCAGGGACTCGACACCGTCGTCGGTCATGTACTGCCCGTGTCGCGAGATCCCGGGGGCACGCGTTGGCGCACCGGTTCGTGGTTTCTGCGTCGCGAGCGCTGCTACCTGATACCGGGTGATTCCCCCATCGGCTATCGCTTGCCGCTCGATTCGATGCCCTGGGTGAGCAAGGACGATTACCCATACATATATGAGCCGGATCCGATGGCGCCGGCCGCGCCCCTGCCGAAAGCCGCAGACATTCGCCGCCAGTTCATGGGTGAGACGTTCGAAGATCGCGAGAAAGGACTTGCTGGAAATGCCGCCGGTGCAGCGCGCTCATCGCGAAAATCCGCGCGGTCTCGCGAGGGTGTCGTGGCGCCGGACTCCGCGCCGGAATTCCTGAAGTCCGCAACGGAAATCACGCGCACCGCCATGTGCGCAGAGCCCCGCAATGGCTCTCTCTATATATTCATGCCGCCGACCGACAAGCTCGAGGAGTACCTCGAACTGGTCGCCGCGGTCGAAGCCACCGCCGAAGCCATGGCCACGCCCGTGATCCTCGAAGGCTATGAGCCGCCGAAGGATCCGCGCCTCAATCGCTTCAGCGTGACGCCGGATCCCGGCGTCATCGAGGTGAACATCCATCCGTCGGGCAGCTGGGACGATCTCGTCGACCGCACCACGCACCTGTATACCGTCGCGCGCGAGTCTCGGCTAACTACCGAAAAGTTCATGATCGACGGGCGCCACACCGGCACCGGCGGCGGCAATCACTTCGTGCTCGGTGGGGCAACGCCTGCCGATTCGCCATTCCTGCGGCGGCCAGACCTGCTGCGCAGCCTGCTGGCGTACTGGCACAACCATCCCGCGCTCTCCTATCTCTTCAGCGGTCTGTTCGTCGGCCCGACTTCGCAGGCGCCGCGCATCGACGAGGCGCGCAACGATTCGCTGTATGAGCTCGAACTGGCGTTCAAACAATTACCGCCTGCCGGTCAGCCGGTGGCTCCGTGGGTCGTCGACCGCCTGTTCCGCAACCTCCTGATAGATTCCACCGGCAACACGCATCGTTCCGAATTCTGCATCGACAAGATGTTCTCGCCCGACGGCAACACCGGGCGGCTCGGATTGCTCGAGATGCGTGCCTTCGAAATGCCGCCGCACGAGCGCATGAGCCTCACGCAGCAACTCCTGCTGCGTTCGCTGATCGCGCGTTTCTGGCGCGATCCCTACGAGCCCCCGCGCCTCACGCGCTGGGGCACCGAACTGCACGACCGCTTCATGCTGCCGTACTTCGTCGAAAAGGATCTCGCCGACGTCATCGCCGAACAGAACGCCGCAGGGTTCCCGCTCAAGAGCGAATGGTTCGCGCCGCACTCTGAATTCCGCTTTCCGAAGTACGGAGACTTCTCCGTTTTCGGCGCCGAAGTGGAATTGCGCCAGGCGCTCGAACCCTGGCACGTGATGGGTGAAGAGGGCGCGGCCGGCGGTGCCGTGCGCTATGTGGATTCATCAGTGGAGCGGTTGCAGGTGCTGGTCACCGGCCTTGCGCCGGATCGTTATGCGCTCACCTGCAATGGCCGACGAATCCCCTTACGGCCTACCGGAACGGTCGGCGAGTTTGTGGCCGGTGTGCGTTACAAGGCCTGGGCGCCGCCGTCCGCGTTGCATCCGCTAATCCCCGCGCACTCGCCCCTGGTGTTCGATCTCGTCGACACGTGGATGAACCGCTCGATGGGCGGCGCGCAGTACCACGTCGCGCATCCCGGTGGCCGCAGCCACGACACCTTCCCGGTGAACGCCTTCGAGTCGGAAAGCCGACGCCTGGCGCGATTTGTCAGAATGGGCCACACACCGCAGAAAGTCACACCTGCAATCGATACGCCCAATGCCGAATTCCCGTTCACGCTGGACCTGCGTACAGTCTGATGCGTGGATGCAAATGAAATGCGCGCGGTTCTCGAGCCCGCGGACCTCAAGCGATACGACGAGCTGACCGACTCGCAGGGCTCGATGCGTGCGCATTGGCGCCCGCTCATCGACCGGCTGCGCGCCGACGATTCTCCTGATGCCGTGCGCCGCTCGCTCGAGCTCACGCGCCGCCTCGTGGTCGAGAACGGCGTCACCTACAACGTCTACGCCGACCCGCAGGGCACCGACCGGCCCTGGGCCCTCGATCCTTTGCCGTTCGTGCTGCCGGCCGCGGAGTGGCAGACCATCGAAGCCGGAGTCGCGCAACGTGCGCGGCTGCTCAATGCGGTGCTCTCCGATCTCTATGGACAGCAGCGGCTGCTGGCCGAAGGCCATATTCCTGCCGAGCTGCCGTTCGGTCATCCTAACTACCTCTGGCCGTGCCACGACCTCAAGCCCGCCGACGGCACGTGGCTGCACGTGTACGCCGCGGATCTGGCGCGCGCGCCGGACGGCCGCTGGTGGCTGCTCGCCGATCGCACCCAGGCGCCTTCGGGCGCGGGTTACGCGCTCGAGAACCGCGAAATCCTCGAGCAGGTGCATCCCGAGGCGATCCCCGACATGGGAGTACGCCGCGTACGCGGATTCTTCGGCGCCCTGCGCGAGAAGATGCTCGACGCCGCGGGCGAGGAATCGCCGCTCGCCGTCATCCTCACGCCCGGCCCCTACAACGAAACCTATTTCGAGCACGCCTATCTCGCGCGCCAACTCGGCATGCCGCTGGTCGAAGGCCACGACCTCACGGTTCGCGGCGACACGGTGTATCTCAAGACATTGGGTGGACTGCGTCGCGTGCACTCGATCCTGCGCCGCCTCGACGACGACTTCTGCGATCCGCTGGAATTACGCGGCGATTCCGCGCTCGGAGTGCCGGGGCTCATAGGCGCACTCCGCTCCGGCCGCGTCGTGGTTTCCAATGCGCTCGGCACCGGTGTGCTCGAGTCCGCGGCGTGGCTCGGCTTCCTGCCGCCCGTGGCCGAGCGGCTCATCGGCGAAAAGCTGCTGCTGCCGGAGATCGCCACCTGGTGGCTCGGGGAAAAGCCGGCGCTCGAATACGTGCTCGCCAATCTCGATCGCCTGGTGATCAAGCCTACCTACCCGAATCAGCGCTTCGAGCCCATGTTCGGCCGCGATTTCGAAGGCAAGGCGCGCGATCTGCTCATCGAGCGCCTGCGCAATCGTCCCTATGCCTACGTCGCGCAGGAACACGTGCGGCTGTCGCAGGCGCCGGTCTGGAAGTCCCCGGCGACTTCCGAGCTCGGCGCGCGTGCGCTGACGATCCGCGTGTACGCGGTGGTCACGCCCACGGGCGTGCGCGTGATGCCCGGCGGCCTCGCGCGCGTCGCCAATGAAGCGGCTGCCGACGTGGTGTCGACCCAGCGGGGCGGCGGCGCCAAGGACGTGTGGGTGCTCAGCGAGAATCCTCACGAGGACACACTCGCTTCGAATCAATCCGGCAAATGGGCCAACCTGCAGCGCCAGGACTACATCCCGTCGCGACTCGTCGAGAATCTCTACTGGCTCGGACGCTATACCGTGCGCTGTGAAAATACCGCGCGCCTCCTGTTGCGGACATTGGCCGCGCGCAGTGACGCACGCGTATGGACGCATTCCCGGCAGATCTGCCGCGATCTCGGTGCGGTTTCGGCCGAAACGGAAATCTTCGATGCGTTGCGGACGCGGGATTCACAAGGTTTGCAGGCCGATGTCAGGCATCTCGCCTGGTGCGCATCGCAGGTGCGTAACCGCCTGTCGGCGCGCTACTGGCGAGGCGTAGTCGGGCTGCAGCGGCAGATGCAGGAAGCGATGGCCACGCGTGGCAGCAGCCGCGAGGTGTACGAACGCGTGTTGTTGTCGCTCGCCGCACTGACCGGTTTCTCCGAGGAAGACATGATGCACGATGAAGGCTGGCGCGTGATGCGCCTCGGCCGACGCATCGAGCGCATGCATTTCGTGGCGAGCATCCTGATGCGCCAGCTCGAGAGTCCGCACGCGACGCGGCCCGAGGCGGTGGAGTGGCTGCTGGACGTCTGCGACAGCACGCCTATCTACCGGGCGCGCTATCTCGGCGCCCTGCGGCTGTCGCAGATGCTCAACCTGCTGCTGTATGACGATGGCCATCCCATGGCGCTGGTATTCCATCGCCGTTCGATCGATCGTGACCTCGATGAGCTGGCACGCAGCCTGAACGGCGAGCGCGAGCGCGGGGTGCCCGACGTGCCGCTGTTGCCGCAAGGATCTGCGGAACTGCTCGATGCCGTGGGTGGGGAGGGCGATGCGGCGCGTGCCGATCTGGCGGGTGAGCTGCACGCGCTCGCGGCGCGCACGGCGGACCTCTCCGACCGCCTGTCGCGACGGTATTTCGCCCTGATCGATTCCGACGCGCACGCGCTCGCGACCTGAGCCTGCCATGAGCCGCAAATACCGCGTCCGCCACGAGACCAGCTACCAGTACGCCGCCGATGTCGTGCACTCGCATCACCTGCTGCACCTGGTGCCGCGTCCGGCGCCATACCAGGAATGCGTGGAGCACGAGCTCAGCGTCACGCCGGAAAGCCATCGGCGCGTGGATGAACTGGATGCCTTCGGCAATCCGCTGATCCGCATCGAGCTCGCGCAACCGCACCGCGAGCTCAAGGTGGTGTCGCAGATGCAGATCGAGGTGCATGCGCGGCCGGCGGTTTCGCCCGAGACCACGACCCCGTGGGAGAAGGTGCGCGACTCGTTCGCATACCGCGGCGCATGGCCATCGCGGGATCAGCTCGACGCGGCGCGCTTCCGCCACGAATCCCCCCACGTGCGCCTCAAGCAATCGTTCACCGACTACTCGGCGAAGTGTTTTCCGGAAGGCCGGCCGATCCTTGCCTGTGCGGAAGCACTGAGCACGACGTTGCACGCAGACATCCAGTACATGCCCGGAGTGACGACCGTCAGCACTTCACCGACTGAGGTGGTGGAGACGCGGCGCGGCGTCTGCCAGGATTTTGCCCATCTCATGATCTCCTGCCTCCGTTCGCGCGGTCTGCCGGCACGCTACGTGAGTGGTTATCTGCGTACCAATGCTGCCCACGCAGAAGATGGTGAGAAGCTCGTTGGCGATGCGGCCTCGCACGCCTGGGTCGCGGTATGGAGTCCGCCGTACGGCTGGATCGAGTTCGATCCCACCAACGGCTGCTTCGCGGGCACCGACCACATCGCGGTGGCCTGGGGCCGGGACTTCGGCGACGTCTCGCCTTTACGCGGCGTGATCCTTGGCGGCGCCGATCACAAGTTGTCGGTGACGGTGCTGGTCGAGCCCGTCGAAGCAATGGATTCCCGCAGCTTGGCGACGTCGACGGATCGCACGTAGCGCACGATGTTCTTCCACATCGGGTGGTAGCCATAGCCGCCGTCGATGAGTTCCTTGAGTGCGTCCTCGGGAGTCCAGCCCTGTTCGAGAATGCGGTACATCGCGGACATCACGCCGGTGCGGTCCGCACCGTGCTGGCAGTGGATGAGGAACGGCGCATTCTCGGTCTGTCTCAACATGCGCATGACTTCGATGACGTGCCTGTCGTCGATGCGCCAGGTGAGGATCTTGATGTGCTCGGTGCGTAGCGACGTGCCCTTCACTTCGTCATCGTCGTCGTTGAAGGCGCGCAGGTTGATGACCGTGCGGATGCCGAGCTTTTCCAGGTTCTTCATGCCGAGTGCCGTGGGCTGCTCGCTCCTGTAGAGCATGGGCGAAATGCGATGCAGGTTCGACACGCCTTCCATGTCGATGCGCTCTGCCCACTGCGCCGGCCGCGTGTTCGCCGACGGGGCTTCGTTCAGCGGTGCCGGCGCAGCCTGCGCCAATGCATCGTTCGCGAGCATTGGCGCGGTCAGCGCCAGCGCCAGAAGACAGATCGGGACAGGCTTCATGAGGACGAGGATATCAGCGCGACCACGTCCGCGGCTGCGTCCGGGCGTGCGATGCGTGCCGCAGCGGCGCTCATGGCCGCAAGGCGTGCTGGCTCGGCCATCAGTTTCGCGAGTTTGAACACGAGCGTCGCGCCATCTACGGCTTTGATGGCGGCGCCCGATTCGAGTAGATAGTCCGCGTTGCGCTCTTCCTGGCCGGGAATGGGCGAGACCAGCAGCATCGGCCGCTGCTTGGCCAGGCATTCGGAAACCGACAGCCCGCCGGGCTTGGTCACGACGAGATCGGCCGCCGTCATCACGCGCTCCACCGTGGTGGTGAAACCGAGCGGAAACAGTCTGCCGGGATGCTTCGAGGCGAGCGCCTGCAGACGCTGCAGCAGTTCCGCATTGCGCCCGGCGAGTGCGACGAGTTGCGGGGCGTCCGACAGCCGCATCACGCGCTCCGCGAGCGTATCCAGGCTGCCGACCCCGGCGCCGCCGGCCATCATCAATACGGTGAATTTTTCTGGCGCCAGCCCGAGCTCGCGCGCGCAGGCCGCGCGCTCGAGCGGTGCGCTGAACTGCGGCATCACCGGGATGCCAGTGACGGTGATTCGTTCTCGTGGCACGCCGCGATCCGCGAGCCTGAACGCAACTTCCTCGTTCGCCACGCAGTATCGGTCGACGTACGGGTGGACCCACAGGGCGTGCACGTCGAAGTCCGTCACCTGCACCCAGAGGGGCGGCAGAGCCCGGCTCTTCGCTTTCTGGCGCGATAACAACTCTGCCGGCAGGAAATGCGTGCAGAGAATGACGTCGGGTGCGAGACGTTCGATCTCAGCGCTGAGCTTGCGCGTGTTGAGCTTTTCGGCTGCGCGTTTCAGTTTCCCGATGAGCGAGTCGCGGCTTGGCCGATCCGATTTGGCGTACAGATAGGACCAGAGCTGCGGGAGCTTCTCCACCAGCCGGATGTATTGCTCGCCGTAGAGCGTCCTGAAATCCTTCGACACGAGGGTGAGCAGATCGAGATGCGTCGCGACGAGCCGTGGATGCGCGGCCGCAGCCGCCTTGACGACGGCCTCCGCGGCACGCAAGTGGCCGGCGCCGGCGGACACGGACAGCACCAGCAGGCGGCGCGCTCTCAGAAATTCTCCGGGTGCCGGGCCATGTCCGGTGTGTACAGCGCCTTGATCTTCGGCAGGTCGGTGGCGGCGTCACCCGTTGGATAGAAGGGTGCCATGATCATCACCCGCTTCTTCGAATAGTTCAGCGCCACGGGGACGATGGGAACGCCGGCCTCGGTGGCGATGTAGTAGAAGCCGAGCTTCCATTCCTTCACCTTGCCGCGCGTTCCCTCGGGCGTGATGGTGAAAGAGATGCGGTCGCGCCGCGCAAATTCCGCGACGCAGGTTCGCACGACGTTCCCGCCCTTGGCGCGGTCGATGGGCATGCCGCCGAAGGCGCGCGCCAGGATGCCGAGCGGCCAGAAAAAGACGGTGTGCTTGGCCAGCCAGGTGTTGTCGAGCCGCAGGACCAGGAACGCGCAGAACCCGTGGAAGAAATCCCAGTTGGACGTGTGCGGCGCAACGATCAACACGTATTTGGGGACGTTGGGAATGTTCCCGGCGATGCGCCAGCCCGAAATCCGCATGAGCAGCACGCCGAGATAACGCCGCCAGCGTGCCGGGCTTTGCGGCGCCAGCGGCGGCAAGGTCGGAAACCCCGAATCGATGAGAGGAAGAGACGAGCAAGGATCGGCTGGGCCATTCATGCCGCGCGATGGTAGCCCATATGGGGAACCGTGGCGCTTGACCGATATCCGCAGCTCCCGAATCTTAAGTGGCGGTCGAGAGGCGGACACCGTTCCCCGCTAGAGGGGGGATGGGGGAACCGGTGTCCGCGCCTCGCCGTGTTCGAGAGTGCGGTCGATAGTTAGCTCCTTGAGTTCTATCAGCTCTTCAGCGGGATCGATTTGAACGAGACGATCTCACCGGCCGGCGTGGCCTTGCACGAGGCCTTGGCCAGCAGTTGCTTCGTCTTGGCGTGGCGCGCGAGCACCGTGAAGGCGTTCGGGTCGACGAGGTCCGAGACGAACACGCCCGGCGCCTTGACGGTGTACGCCGGCAGCGTTTCGGACTTGGCCAGCGTCTCGACCAGCGCCTTGCTGCAAGCGGCGAGCGCGGGCGTCACGGCGGCGGTGCCGGCGTGACCTGCGGCTGCGAAACTCACCATCGCGGCCATCACCAGATATTTCGAAGTTCGACGAATCATGTTGCACTCCTGAAGATGTTTGAAAACCACGAGTGTCAAACTACTTGGTCAGGCTTGCTTCAACAAACGAGAAGATTCGGCGCGAGCATCAGATTTACTCATCGGTGCGGCGAGCTCCATGAGCCACGCGCACAATGCGCGAATGTCGTCACGGTTTTCATCCTCGGTTCGTACTAACAAGGTGTACTCCTCGTGGGTCACGAGCTCGTCATCGAACACGCGTACCAGGCGGCCGCTCTCGAACTTGCGGCGCGAGAGCTCGGCGGGCAACAGCGCGATGCCGATGCTCTTCTCCGCGGCGCGCGTCGCGGCGGACATCGAGTCGATGCGCACGATCTGCGCGGGCTGCAACACTTTCATGCCGACAGCCGCGGCCCAGCGATCCCAGTCGTCGCGCCGGGCTTCGTGCACCAGCAGCGTGTGCTGGTTCAGGTCTTCGTAGCGAAGCACCGGGCGCTCCAGGAGCAGCTCGGGCGAGCAGGCGGGTACCATGGTCTGCTCGAACAGCGGATGCGCGATCAGCGAGCCGCCCCACGGACCATTGCCCACCACGATCGAGATGTCGGCTTCGGCGGCGTGCGTGCGGCCGTGCGCGCCCTGCGTTTCGATGCGCAGGTCGATGCCGTCGTGCAGTTTCGAAAATTCAGAAAGCCGCGGCAGCAGCATCTCGCTCGCGAAGTACGCGGGCACGTGCAGGCGCACGCTGTTGCGCCCATACCGCGCGCGCAATTGTTCGGTGACGGATTCCAGCCGCATGAACAGATCGTCTATCTGCTCGAGATAACGCGAACCGGCCTCGGTCAGCGCCAGGGCACGAGCACTACGCGAAAACAGCGGCAGGCCCAGCTGCGTTTCCAGCGTCTTGATCTGGTGGCTCACCGCCGACGGCGTGATGCAAAGCTCATCGGCCGCGACGGCGAAGCTCGAATGTTTGGCAGCGATCTGAAAGGTCTTGATGGCCTTCAGCGATGGAGTACGCATTCCATTGGATCACCCGGGACTCAGCAAAAAAGCTGCGATGGCTGGAGTAAAGCAAGCTGCGTGCCAGCCTGCGAAATGGCGTAAGTGCATGTTCTTATTCGACACGCCGCATTGACGCGCCGTCAGATTGTTCATCCATGGCGCGAGTTT
>Ga0207683_10004700_pt1 | contig 11771 bp, 11 predicted proteins | sample KBSM73metaG_FD_184333 | JGI IMG/M metagenome (GOLD analysis project Ga0207683, IMG submission 184333) | Miscanthus rhizosphere microbial communities from Kellogg Biological Station, Michigan, USA - KBS M7-3 metaG (SPAdes) (version 2) | ecosystem: Host-associated > Plants > Roots > Rhizosphere >...
TGGGCGCGCCGGCGTCGGCCGGATCGTCGCGCAGCGTGGGGATGTGCATCGTGGACCAGCGCATGAGCCCGTAGTCTAATGGTCACGCGGGGGGGCTCGGGGGGGTCGTCCCCCCCGGAGTAAGCAGTGTGGCGGCTTAGGGTAAACGCTGCGTCGATATCAGGGCCTGGGCGAGCTCGGTCAGGCTGCCGATGTGCCGGTGGCCGTCGGGCGCCGGGCAGAGCCCGTACGGGTCCATGTGCACCGGCTGCAGGCCCGCGGCGAGCGCCCCGGCCACGTCGTAGCGCAGGCTGTCCCCCACGTGCAGGACGCTGCCGTCCGCGGGCACGTTCAGGGCGTCCAGCGCGATGCGGAAGATCCCCGGGTCCGGCTTGGCCACGCCGACCACCGCGGAATCCAGGATGACGCCCATTTGTATGCCCTCTGGCGGCGGTCCGTCGCCGTCCGGTACGTAGCAGATGCCGACGCTGCGCAGGTCACCCTCCACGGTGCCGTTGGAGTTGGAGACCACGCCCATTGGCAACCCGAGCCCGGCCAGGGCGCGCAGGCCGTCCTTGACCCCGCGTCCGGCGTGTGCCCAGCCGTACCGCCTGGGATGCCCGGCGATCTCGGTAGCGAGCTGCTCGCTGTGGCCGTCGGCCACGCCGCAGGCGGCGACGTAGGAGGTCAGGTAGTCACGCCACCAGGTGGCGGGCGCTGGCGGTGTGGCCTGCCGGTCCTGGGCGGCCATCGCGTGATAGTGGGCCCTTTCCAGGGCGGCCAGGTCGGGATCGGCGCCCGCCTGGCGGAGCGGCGGGAGGAGGTTGGCGGGTTCGGGGAAGACCAGCACCCCGCCGGCGTCGAGCAGGATCGCACTGACTTCTGAAGCCACCCTCGTACTATATGCAGCGGGCGCGGCGGTGCCCTTGGCTGCCCGGACGCTATGGAACCGGGATTCCAGTGCGTTTGAACGCATTGCGGGATCCGGGGTTTCATGGCGTTGCGTCGGCCCGCGATCAGGGGGACGGTGTGGCGAGGCCGGTTTCGTAGGCGTAGATGACGGCCTGGACGCGGTCGCGCAGGCCGAGCTTCTGCAGGATCTTGGCCACGTGGGTCTTGGCGGTGGCCTCGCTGATCACCAGCTCGCGGCAGATCTCCGGGTTGGACAGGCCGCGGATGAGCAGGTCGAGCACCTCGCGCTCGCGGGGCGTCAGCTCGCCGACCGCTGGGGGGACGGCGGTCTGGGCGCGGACCGGGATCCGGGTGAACTCCTCGATGACCGCGCGGGTGACGGCCGGGGCGAGCAGCGCGTCGCCACTGGCCACGATGCGGACCGCGGCGGCGATCTCCTCGGGCGGGGCGTCCTTGAGCATGAACCCGCTCGCGCCGGCCCGCAGCGCGTCGTAGACGTAATCGTCGAGGCCGAACGTGGTCAGGATCAGTACCCGCGTGGACGGCAGCGCCCGCACGATCCGGCGGGTGGCCTCGATGCCGTCCAGGACCGGCATGCGGATGTCCATGAGCACCACGTCGGGCCGAAGCCGGCGGGCGGTGGCGACCGCGTCCTGGCCGTCGCCTGCCTCTCCCACCACGGTGGTCTGCGGCTCGCTCTCCAGGATCTTGCGCAGGCCGACCCGGACCAGCGCCTGGTCGTCGGCGATCAGCAACGTGGTCATAGCGGCAACAGCACGCGGACGGCGAAGCCGCCGCCGAGGCAGGCGGACGCGTCGAACTCGCCCCCGTACAGGCTGACTCGCTCCTGGATGCCGACCAGGCCGTGCCCGCCGCCTGGGACCTCGGCGGGCACCCCGGCGCCGTCGTCGGTGATCTCGAGCTCAAGCGAGTCGGGACCGTAGCGCACGCTGACCGAGGCGTGCGCCCGGCCGGCGTGCTTGAGCGCGTTGGTCAGGGCTTCCTGCACGATCCGGTAGGCGGACAGTTCGATGCCGACGGGCAGGTCGCGGCGCTCGCCGTCGACGCGGAACTCCACCGGCAAACCGGCCTCGCTGACCTGCGTCATGAGCGTGGGCAGGTCGGCCAGCGTCGGCTGCGGGGCGAGCGGCCCGGAGGAGGATTCGGTCCGTAGCATGCCGACCAGCCGCCGCATCTCGGTCAGCGCGCCGCGGCCGATCTGCTCGATGGTCTGCAGGACCTCACGGGTCGGGCCGTCCTCGACGACGCGCCGCTCGGCGCCGGCCTGGATCACCATCATCGAGACGCTGTGCGCCACTGCGTCGTGCAGTTCCCGCGCGATCCTGGCGCGCTCCTCGACGACCGCCTCGCGGGCGGCGACGTCCCGCTCGCGTTCGGCCAGCCGGGCCCGGCGGTCGCGGTCGCCGACGATGCGCCGCAGGAGCAGCATCACCACGACGGTGCCGAGCGCGAACCCGATCGCCGTGCTGTTCCAGTGGGCCGGGTCGGCGTCGCGGCCTACCGGTGACAGGTCGGTCAGCCCGACGAACGCCGCGCCGGCCGCGAACCGCCAGCGTGAGGACCAGACGGCCAGGCCGTACAGCGAGCAGAACCAGGCGATCGTCCAGCCGCCGGCCGCCAGGTTGTGCCAGGTGAGGAAGTCCAGCGCCATGAGGCCCTGGGCGGTCACGCCGGCCGTGGCGGGGTAGCGCTGGCGGAACGCGACGGTCGCGCAGGTGGCGACGGCGATCAGGGCGGCGAGGGCCTGCTGGCCCACCGGGCGCGGCGTGAGCGAGATCTGCAGCAGCGAGGCGGCGGCGAGGACGGCCGCGACGATCCAGTCGCGTTGCCGTTTGTCGCTCAGCCGCAGGTGCATGCCGTCACGGTAATCCCAGCTGAGCCGGTTGTCATCGGCCAACCGGATGAGGCCGTGGCCGCGGGAAATCACCCGATCGCCCGACAGGAAAATCGCCCGGCTCGTCGATGACCTGGGGATCTGCCGGCGCTTAGCGTCGACGGCGATGTCCGTACCACGATGAAGGAAAACATCATGTCACAGCAAGACCCGGTCAGCCCGGCCGCCGTTGGCCGCCTAGCGGCGCTCGGCGGCCTCGGCTTCGCCGTCGCGTCGATCGCCGGCGACCTCGTCATCGGCCCCTTCCCGCGCCCGGCCACCCCGGCATCGCAGCTCGTCCCGTTCTACGCTGCGCATCACGCCCAGGTGCTGGCGGGCGGGATGCTGCTCGGCCTAGGTGGCGTTCTCTTCGTTCCGTTCGGCCTGGCCGTATGGGCGCGGATCCGGCAGGCGCCGGGCAGCCCGCTGCTGGCCGGGCTGGCGGTGATCGCCACCACGATGGTCGCCCTGACCACGCTGGCCGGGGCCGGCGTCTACGGGGTGCTCGGCGACATCGGCGGCCAGCCCGGCATTAGCCCGGCGGCCCTGCAGGCCTGGCACATCATGGGCTCGGATGGCTCGCTGGCCGACGGCGCCAGTACCTTCCTGTTCCTGCTCATGGCGGCGCTGGCCGGGCTGGCCGCCCGGGCTGTCCCGCGCTGGCTGGCCTGGCCCGCACTGCTGCTCGCCGTCCTGTCACTCCTGCCCGGCCCGTTCGGCTTCCTGGCCTCTCTGGGCTTCCTGGCCTGGACCGCAGCCGCCGGGATCACCCTGCTGGTCGCGCACCAGTCCCGTCCGCAACTCACCCACGCCACTACCGTCCCTGCGAAAGAGGTTCGTCATGCGTAAGTCCGTCACGTTCGCCCTCGCGGCCGCGGCCGCGGCCATTACCGTCACCGCCGGCGTTACCGCGGCGAGCGCGGCGCCGACCGCCAGCCACACCGCCTCGGGTACCGAATACATCCAGGTCATGTCCGCTTCGGTCACGCCCGGTCCGGCCAGCGCCATCGCGCGCGGCGTGTTCGCCGCAGCCGGGCAGGCCCGGCTGGGCAACGCGAGGACCGCCACGATCACGTTCCCGGGCGGGACGATCGTGCTGAGCCACCGGCAGGCCACGGGCTCCTCACGGTTCTACCCGGGCGGCTGCCTGTCCGTCGTCAGCCAGACGGGCAGCTACCGCATCGTGCGCGGCACCGGCCGGTATGCCGGGATCAGCGGGCACGGCACGTACCAGCTGAGCTTGGAGATCGTCGCCGCCCGGGTGGGTGGCCACTGCTCCTCGGCCAGGCCGCCGCAGGGCCAGCAGGAGCTCCTCCGGCTTTCCGGTCCGGTCCGGCGATAGCCGCCGTCTCCGATGAATGTGGCTCTCTACGGGATAGATCCGTTAGAGAGTCACATTCGTCGAATCAGGGATGCTCCTTGAATAGCTGAGCGGCTACCAGATCGGCGGGTGGCGGTCCTGCCACGGGCGGGCCTGCTCCAGCTGCGCGGACAGGGAGATCAGGGTGGCCTCGTCCCCCATCCGGCCGGCCAGCATCACGCCGATCGGCAGGCCGTCGTCGCTCCAGTGCAGCGGCACGTTGACGGCGGGCTGGCCGGACACGTTGTAGAGCGCGGTAAACGGGGTGAACAGCTTCTGGCGCTCGAAGTTCTGCGCCGGCTCCACCTCGTCGAACCAGCCGACGGGCCTCGGGGGCATGGCCAGGGTGGGGGTCAGCACGGCGTCGTAGGCGTTCAGGGTGGCGAGCGCGGCCCTGGTCACCACCTGCAGGTAGCCCTGGGCGAAGAAGAGCTCAGGGGCGTGCACGGCCTGGCCGCGGCCGCGCAGGTAGCGGGTCAGCGGGAGGAGCATCTCCTCCTGCTCCGGGGCGAGCGGGGCCAGCGTGGCGTAGGCGTACCAGAGGGTCTCGAAGAACGGCACCACGTCCGGGCCGAGCGGCATGCCGATGTCCTCGACCTCGTGCCCCAGGCTGGCCAGCAGGGCGCTGGCCTCCTCGTAGGCCGCCACGCAGTCCGGGTGGACCTCGGCGCCGTCGACCGGGTTCTGCAGGGTCCGGCCGATCCGCAGCCGGCCCGGCTCGCGGCTGGCGTAGCCGAGGAACGTCTCGCCCGCCGGGAGCGGCGGCTGGGTGTACATGTCGCCGGGGAAGTTGCCTGCCATCACGTCGAGCAGCAGCGCCGCGTCCGCGACCGTGCGCGCGAGCGGGCCGTTGACCCCCAGGCCGTACAGGTCGGGCACGAGCGGGCCCTCGGAGACGCGGCCGCGGGTCGGCTTGATCCCGAACAGGCCGCACACGCTGGACGGGATGCGGATGGAGCCGCCGCCGTCGCTGCCCTGGGCGGCCGGGGCCAGGCCCGCCGCCACCGCGGCGGCCGCGCCGCCGCTCGACCCGCCCGCCGACCTGGACAAGTCCCACGGCGTACGGGCCGGCGGCCCCACCGCGGTCTCGGTGTAGCAGGGCAGCCCGAACTCGGGAGTGGCGGTCTTGCCGGTGATGACCGCGCCGGCCTGCTTGATGTTGACCACCACGTAGTCGTCGGTATCGGGCACATTGGCCTCGAACGCCTTCGAGCCCAGCGTCTGCCGCACCCCCGCCACCATGTTCAGGTCCTTGATCGGGATGGGTACGCCGGTCAACGGCGGCAGGTCCGCCGGATCGTCCGCCGTAGCGACCGCCTTCTCCGCCTCCCGGGCCTGGTCGGCGGCGAATTCGGGGGTGATCGTGTAGAACGCGCCGACCTGGTCGTTGAGTTCGGTCGTGCGGCGCAGATAATGATCGGTAACGGCGACCGGCGAGAGTTCGCCCGCGCGGATCGCCGCAGCCAGCTCGATCATGGTTAGCTCGTGAATCTGGGCCATGGTAGGGATCGTAGACCACATAAAGCCCAGGCGTTTGGCGTGTTATCAGGCTGAATGTCCAGCTATAAAAACAGTCGGGGCAGGGCACAATCGTCTTTGGTGACGGTGCTATGCGCTGAGTCCTATGGCAGTTACGCTGAGGTGGTGGGTGATACCGGATGGCGTGGCCGAAGCTGAGAAATAAGTCATCGGGACCTCTGATGACGGAAAGCAATCGCAGCGGGGCAGCACACGACGGGGCACGGTCGCAGGGAAAGGAAGCCGAGGGTGCGCCGGAAGGTCCGGCCCGGTTGCCGTTCCTCCGGGCCCAAGGGCCCAGGAAGACTGAGGCGGCCGGAGGCTCCGGGCCGGTCCGGGACGCGCCGGTCCGGGACGCGCCCGTGAGCTGGCCGGGGCAGTCCGTGGACGAGGCGGCGACCGCCGAGGAGACGGCAGCCGCGGTGGCCGGGGCGGAGGCGACGGTCCCGGAGCCCGCGGCGGCCGAACCCGAATCGGCCGACCTGCCGTTGTGGGACTGGTCGCCGCCCGCCGAGAGTTCGGCGCCGGAGCCTCCCGCCGGGGAACCATCCACCCGGGAACCTTCCGGTGGAGAGCCGCCCGCCGGGGAGCGTTCCGCCGGGCGCGCGGAACCGCCGAAGCCCGAGTGGAAGCCGGTGGTCAGGCCGGCCGAGGAGGCCGCGGGCGATCCGCAGCCCGGCATCGGCCAGCCCCGGAGCAGCCTGGCCCAGCTGGCCGCCAACCCGAGGATGCGGGTCTGGGAACTGCGGGTTGTCGTCGCGGTCGTCATCCTGGGCGTGTTCTGGTACCTGGTGTCCTGGAAGCTGGGCCTGACGCTCGCCATCGTCGCGATCATCGCCGACACGATCTACCGGGCCCGCAAGAACTACGCCGGCAAGATCCGGCTGACCGCCGCGCAGCGGCGGACCCGCAGGCAGCTGACCAAGCTCGGCCGCGCGGGCTACCTCGCCATGCACGCCAGGCCCATCCCGGAGAGCCAGGATCAGATCGACCACCTGGTGGTCGGGCCGGCCGGCGTCTTCGCCATCGACTCGGAGAACTGGGACAAGCGGCTGGCCGTGCGGACCAAGAGCGGCAAGCAGCTGTGGCACGGGCCGTTCAGCAAGAAGGACCGGCTGCAGCACGCCCAGTGGGAGGCCCAGCGGGCCGCCGACCTGCTCTCCGGCGCGATCGGCAAGCCGGTCATCGTCCGCCCGGCGATGGCGGTGTACGGGCCGCGGATCCCGTGGGACGTGGCCACCATCCGGGAGGTCGACGTCTTCAGCGGCCCTCGGCTGCGTAAGTACCTGCGCCGGCGGGCCAGGCAGGGCGAGGTCCGGCCGCTGACCGACGAGGAGATCGAGCGCATCTTCAAGGCCGCCAACGAGGCGTTCCCGCATCATCTCAGCGCGGGTTCCCCGGCGCGCTGACGGACGTGGAGGCCCATTCGGTCCCGGTAGGCTGAGAACATGACGCTCACCGCCCACCCGGACACGTGAGCCAGGCTCCGGACTCTGCCCCAGGCTTCGTGCGCCCCGCCCGCGCGGGTGACGCCGCTGGCCTGGCCCGCGTGCAGGTCGCGTCCTGGCGGTGCGGGTTCGCCGGGATCGTGCCGACGGAGCTGCTGGCCGAGCTGACCAGCGAGGAGGCCGAGCAGGTCTGGCGGGACCGCTGGCGGGATGCCATCGCCAACCCGCCGACGAGCAGGCACCGCGTGCTGGCGGCGGTGGACGGGGGTCCTTCCCGCGAGCTGGCCGGGTTCGCCTCGGCCGGGCCCGCGACCGACTCCGATCGGTGGGCGGGCACCGATGGTGAGGTTTACGAGCTGAGAATTTCTCCCGAACGGACCGGGCAGGGGCACGGCGGCCGGCTGCTTCATGCCGTGGCGGACACGCTCATCGAGGACGGATTCCACACCGTGTCCATCTGGACGCTCGAGGCGGACACGGCGCTGCGCCGCTTCCTCGAGTCCTCCGGCTGGGCCGCCGACGGCGCCCGGGCCGAACTCGACGTGGGCGCGAGCGTGCCGGTCGTCCGGCTGCACACCGCGATCAGCGATTGACCCGGCTTCCCCTAGGATCTGTGCGTGGCTGACCCTCGGAAATGGCTGGCCGGAACGCGGCCAAGGACGCTGCCCGCCGCGGTGGTGCCGGTGCTGATCGGTTCGGGCGTGGCCCTTGGGTACGCCAGGTTCTCCTGGTGGCGCGCCGGGCTCGCACTCGTGGTGGCGCTGGCCCTGCAGGTGGGCGTCAACTTCGCCAACGACTACAGCGACGGGATACGCGGCTCGGACGAGCAGCGGGTCGGGCCGGTCCGGCTGGTCGCCGCCGGGCTGGCGCCGCCGCGGCAGGTGCTGGCCGCTGCCTTCGGGTGCTTCTTCCTCGCCGGGGCCGCGGGCCTGGCGCTGGCCGCCGTGACGTCCTGGTGGCTGGTGGCCGTGGGCGCGGGCTGCATCGCCGCCGCCTGGTTCTACACCGGCGGGCCGAAACCCTACGGGTACAGCGGGCTCGGCGAGGTGTTCGTCTTCCTGTGCTTCGGCGTGGTGGCCGTAGCCGGGACCGCGTACGTGCAGATGAACGCGCTCAGCTGGCTCGCCCTGGCCGCCTCGGTGCCCGCCGGGCTGCTGGCCTGCGCCCTGCTGATGGTCAACAACCTGCGCGACATCGGCACCGACACGGTGGCGGGCAAGCGCACGCTCGCGGTCATGCTCGGCGACGCGCGCAGCCGGCAGGGGTACGTGCTGACGCTGCTGGTTCCGTTCGGCGTCGCGGCGCTGCTCGCCTTCTTCCGGCCGTTCACGCTGCTGACCGCGCTGGCGCTGCCGCTGGCGCGGCTGCCGATCCGGTCGGTCCGGGCCGGCGCCTCGGGTCCGGCGCTGATCAGGGCGCTCGGCCAGACGGGGCGGCTGCAACTGGCGTTCGGCATCGCGTTCACGATCGGCCTGGCCATCCGGCTGTAGTCCCGCTGGCGGCAGGTTCTGAAGGACCCGAATGCGTGATTCTGGCACGCTTGCGGGCCTGGTGAGAGACACTTAGTAGGAAATGCGTGGTATCAGCGACATAGCGACGGCTGGCGCGGTACCCTGCCCGATAATCCCAGGTGATGTGGTGCGGGCGCGGGGTGGTGCCTAAGCCCATGCGTATCCAGCGGGAAGGTGCCCAGTTGCAAATCCGGGGAACGTGGTCGGCCGGACCTGGCGACGATCAGGCACGGTTCCTAGCCGACCTGCGCGCTCTGCGCGACTCCGCTGCGATCGGGCACGACGAGCTGGCGGCGCGGGCACATTACCCGAGCGACGTCCTGAAGGAAGCCGAGAACGGCCCTTCCCTTCCTGGTCTGCCCATTCTCACGGCTTATGTCCGCGCCTGCGAAGGTGACGTGCTGGACTGGGAAGAACGGTGGCGGCGCCTCAACCCTGAGGTGCCGGACGACCCGGACCTCCCGGTCAGGCCCGCCGGGGCGAGCCCGGCCGCCCAGGCCGGCGCCCGCGCTGGCGTCGGCGTCGCGCCGCCGGACGTCTACGACCCGGAGCGGATCAAGGCCGCGCTCCGGGGTGGCCGCACGCATACGGAGCACGGTGGCCGACGAACTAGCGATCCTGGTGTCCTAGCCCCGGCGTCGACACCGAGCGGCACCGGCCTGGGCAGCCCGGATCCGGGGTTGTCCGTCGAGCCGGGCACCGGCGGGGACGGCTGGGGAGCCGCGGCTGCCAGCGCAGGCTGGGATCCGGCGCCCGACCCCGGCGTCACGGCGGCCAACGGCAATCATTCGGCCACTGTCGGCAACCGCGGGCCGTTCGACGCGGCGTTCACCAGCCTTCCCGCTCCCGCCGAACCCGCTGCCTCCGAACCCGCTCCCGCCGAACCCGCTCCGGCCGAGGAGTTCACCTGGCTGCAGCGGGGCGAGCCCGAGTCCCAGCCCCCGGGCGGCGACGGTGACCTGAGGTGGCCGGGACAGACCGCCAACGGCGGGTCCGCGGAACCGGCTGACCACAGCTACGGATGGTCGGGCCACACCGAGTCCGTCCTGCCCGGGCACGAGGACCCCGAGGTCACCGAACGGTTCCTGCGGCATCAGGCTGAGGGGCTGGCGACCAGGGAAGAGACGGACTTCTGGGGCCAGCCGCTCCCGCAGGCTCCGGCCGATCTGCGCATGCCGGCCGCGACGCCGCGAGCCGAGGAGCCCGCGGTCACCCGGACCTCGTGGACGGCCGCCGCCGACACCACTCGCCCGGTCGCGGAGCCCGCCCACCGGACGGCCACCGTCCCGGCCCATCCGGCGAGCGCCCAGCCGGTAAGCACGGGGCCGGTAAGCACGGGGCCATCGAGCACGGGGCCGTTGAGCACGGGCGTGTCCCAGACGCAGGCGGCCGCCCGCCAGCGGGACCACCGCCACGACCGCTACTTCCCGGCGCGGCTGCTCGCGGTCATCGTCATCGCCGCGCTGATCGGCAGCGCGCTCGTCCTGCTGCTGAAGTAGTCCCTCAAGCCACGTCGCTGCCGTTGGCCGAGGACGGATCGCCGTCCTGAGGAGCCGCGGCGATGTCAGCCTCGGCGGCGGGAGGTTCGATCCCGCCCAGCGGATCGACGAAGTTCGTCCCTGGCATAGCGGTCGCCAGCATGGCGCTCAGAGCATCGGCCGACGTGCCGCCGGTGGCCGCGGCGGCAGCGTGCGCCGGGGCGGGATCCAGGGCGGGCGTATCGTCGGCGGCGGACCGGCCCGAGGGGGCGACGGGCGGCTCGCGCCGCGCCGCGGTCTTCGGCTCTGTCGTCCTCTGCTCCGTCGTCCCGGGCTCTATTGTCCTGGGCTGGGCCGGGGCGGAGGTCGCGGCCGGTGCCGCGTCTCCGCCGCCGAAGGCGCTCGCCACCGACCGCAGCGCCGACGTGACCTCGCTCGGGATGACCCAGAACGTGTTGCCCTGGCCCTGTGCGAGCTGCGGCAGCGTCTGCAGGTACTGGTAGGCGAGCAGCTTGGGGTCGGGGTCGTTGTCGTGCACGGCCTGGAAGACCGCGCCGATGGCCTGCGCCTGGCCTTCGGCGCGCAGGATCGCGCTTTGCTTGGCGCCCTCGGCGGTCAGGATGGCGCTCTGCTTCTCGCCTTCCGCGGTGAGGATCTTGGACGCCTTGACGCCTTCGGCGGTCAAGATGGCGGCGCGCTTCTCTCGTTCGGCGCGCATCTGCTTTTCCATCGCGTCCTTGACCGACTTCGGCGGGTCGATGGCCTTGATCTCCACCCGGGTGACCCGGATGCCCCACTTGCCCGAGGCATCGTCGAGCACACCGCGCAGCATGTTGTTGATGTGATCGCGTGAGGTCAGCGTCTTCTCCAGGTCCATCGACCCAATCACGCTGCGCAGCATGGTCGCGGTGATCTGCTCGATCGCCTGGATGTAGTTGACGATCTCATAATCGGCGGCACGCGGGTCGGTCACCTGGAAGAACAGCACGGTGTCGATGAGCACGCTCAGGTTGTCCTCGGTGATCACCGGGGCGCCGGTGAACGAGACCACCTGCTCGCGCAGATCGATCTCCTTCTTGACGCGGTCGATGCCAGGGATGATGAAGTTCATCCCTGGCTCCAGCGTCTTGCGGTATCGGCCGAACCGCTCCACGTTACGGGCGCGCGCCTGCGGGATGATCCGCACCGAACGCAGCACGGTGATGACGACCAGCAGCGCGACGACTGCCGCGATAATGCCTTCAGCCAGGTACATGGCTACTCCCTGGGATAAACGAGGGCGGTGGCGCCATCGATCTGCATGACGTCCACCTTGGTGCCGACTGGGATCACCAGCGACTCGTCGTAGGCGCGCGAGGACCACTCCTCGCCGCCAATGCGGATCCGCCCGCCGTGCTCGGTGACCTCCTCTAGGACGATCGCCGGACGGCCGACGAGCGCGGCGGTTCCGGTGCGCAGCGCCGGCGGCTGCTTGATGTGCTTTATCGCGATCGGCCGGACGAATCCGAGCCCGGCGCCGGCCGCGAGGGCGAACGCAGCGAGCTGGAAGCCCAGGCCGAGATGAAACGCCCCGATCACGGCCGCCACCACCGCCGCGACTGCGATAAGACCGAAAGCTAGCGTCGTGGTAAGCAGTTCGGCAACGCCGAGTACCGCTGCCACGATCAGCCA
>Ga0207683_10004701_pt1 | contig 11770 bp, 10 predicted proteins | sample KBSM73metaG_FD_184333 | JGI IMG/M metagenome (GOLD analysis project Ga0207683, IMG submission 184333) | Miscanthus rhizosphere microbial communities from Kellogg Biological Station, Michigan, USA - KBS M7-3 metaG (SPAdes) (version 2) | ecosystem: Host-associated > Plants > Roots > Rhizosphere >...
GCCGAGGCGGCCGCGCGCAACGCGGTGTATCGCGGCCAGCAGATCTTCAACACGCGGCAGTTCCAGATCACCGGCGTCGGCGGCCTCAACGACGCGCTCGGCCAGTCGTCGATCACCGGTACGTGCACGCTGTGCCACGACATACCGAATGTCGGCGGCCATTCGTACCCTGCGCCGCTCAACCTCGGCCTCACCGACGCATCGCTTCGCACCTCCGACATGCCGCTCTACACGCTGCGCAACAACAGCACCGGCGAGACCGTGCAGACCACCGATCCGGGGCGGGCGTTGATCACCGGCAAGTGGGCCGACATCGGCAAGTTCAAGGGCCCGATCCTGCGCGGCCTCGCGATGCGCGCGCCTTACTTCCACAACGGCTTTGCCGCGTCGCTCCCCGACGCGGTCGCGTTCTACAACTCGCGCTTCAACATCGGGCTCAGCGCGCAGGATCAGAGCGACCTCGTCGCATTCCTCTCGTCACTCTGAGCCGGCTCGCGCATCACGCGGGCAGCACCGCGAGCGCCGTCACTTGCGAATGCGCGCGAACGCCGTTGCGAGCTCCGGGACGTCGCTACCTTCGCGCAGCTTGCGCAGCTCGAAGTACGTGACGGCAACCGTGACCGCAAAGAACATGGAGGTCACGGCGGTGCCGAGCGTCCTCCAGACAATGGCTGCGTCATGGCCTAGCTGCCGATACCCGTACAGCTCGAGCACGATCGCGACCCCGCCGGCGAGCATCGCGATCAGACAGATGTCGCCCTTGCGGCCGTCCGTCAGCTCTCGGCTTCGCTTCATCGCCGCGCGAATGCCCAGACCCTCGATGAGTGTCACCGGGACGATCACGTAGAACATGAGCGAGACGATGATGCCCGGGACGACGAGTAGCAGCATCGCGCCACCGATCACGAGTGACGAGACCACAGTCACACCGAGCACGCGGCCGAGCTGAGCGAACCCCATTGCGATGCACGCACGCGTTGACGGCCGAGAGCCTTGCAGCTCCATGATCGCTCCGTAGGCAACGACGGCTTGAGTGAACGCGCTCACGATGAGCCCCACGACGAACGCGAGCAGGACGTGTCCCTTGAGGCCGACGACCTGCAGGACAATCGCAGGGACCTCGAGGACGAGCGCGAGCAGAAAGAACGGCACGAAGTTGTGCTTGGTGATCCGCAGCGAGGTCGTCAGCACCTGCAGGACGCTGAACGGGTAGCCGGCCTTCGCCGGCGGAGGCGCCGCGGGCGCTTCTGCCGGTGTAGCCGAGGCGGCTTCTGCAGGTGCATCCGGGGTCGCTTCGACGGGCAACTGAGTCTCATCGCTCATCGCGCGTCATCATACGCCGCGACCGAAGCGCAGCTCCATATCGATCATGCGCGTCGAGGTGGGAGTCGGTAAGACAGATCGGGCTGCAGTACGCGCGAGGCGAGGCGAAGCTCGCTGAGGCGATTCGACTCGACGGTGTAACGAATGACGCACGTGAACATCGCCAGCTCCTCCCCCAGCCACGCGCCCGGCGAACGCAGTTATCATCTCCGTCGATGGATGTGGAAGTCGAAACCGAGCTCGCGCGACTGCTCGAGTCCGAGCGGCGTGCGCGTGTGCGAGCCGGCAGGCTGCAGGAGATCGTCGCCGCGCTGTCGCGTGCCTCCACCGCGACCGATGTCGCCGAGACCGCATGCCGGATCGCGGGCGAGCTCATGGAGGCAAATGCCGGTGCACTGTGGCTGACGACCGACGATGGCTCGCTCGAGCTCGCCGGGGCATGGGGAACACCTCGCGAGTTCATCGAGCAGTTTCGCGTGCTGCGAGTCGGGACGCCGGGCGTCCCCGCGCTCGAGGTCCTGCGGCTGCGCGAAGCGCTCTGGATCGAGACCGACGAGGACTATCGCAAGTTCGCGCCTGCGGTGTACGAGCGCGTGCGTACATCGGGCCGGCTGGCTTCGTACGGCGCGATGCCGCTACTTCGCGAGCAGCGCACACTCGGCGTGATCACGTTCTCGCATCCGCTCGGCCACGTTTACGCTCCTGACGATCGGGACTTTTATGTGGCCGTTGCGCTGCACTGCTCGCACGCACTCGAGCGCGCAAGCCTGCTCGATGCGGCACGCGCGGCTCGCGTCGAAGCGGAGCGAGCCAATCGGCTCAAGGACGAATTCCTCGCGACGTTCAGTCACGAGCTTCGTACTCCGCTCCACGCGATCGGCGCGTGGGCGTCACGCCTCGAAGGCAACCTCGACGACCGCGACACGCTCGAACGCGGTCTCGCGGTGATCCGTCGCACCGCGGGTGTCCAGGCGCGATTGATCGATGACATCCTCGATGTCTCGCGCATCGCAGGTGAGGGCATTCGCGTCGAGTCGCGCGCGATCGACTTCTGCGCGGTCGTTCGCGATGCGATCGAGGTCATCCGACCCGACATCGAGGCCAAACAGGTGCGCCTGATCGTACACGTGCCTGATCGCGCTCCGATCAAGGGCGATCCGCAACGCCTGCAGCAGGCGATCGGGAACTTGCTCGCCAACGCGGCCAAATTTACCGACGCCGGTGAGATCGTGATCAGCGTTTCGTTCGACGTCGGCAGCGTCACGTTCACCGTGATCGATAGTGGGCTCGGCATCGAGCCGGAGTTCATGCCGCAGCTGTTCGAACGATTTCGTCAGGCCGACAGCTCGTCGACGCGCCGGTTCGGCGGGCTCGGGCTCGGGCTCGCGATCGCCCGCCACCTCGTCGAGCTTCATGGCGGCAAGGTGCGCGCCTCCAGTGCAGGGCTCGGCAAGGGTGCGCGTTTCGACGTCGAGCTGCCGGTCGGCGCGGTGACGCACACCGACAACGTGCCACCGCCGCAGCGCCGCCATGTCGATCTGCGAGGCGGCATGGTCATGCTCGTCGACGACGAGCACAGCGCGCGCGAGCTACTCCGCGAGGTGCTCGCCGAGCACGGCGCCACCGTCAAGACGGCCAGCTCCGTCGCCGATGCCATGGCGGTGCTCGAGAAGTTCGTGCCGCACGTGATCGTCAGCGACCTCGGGATGCCCTGCGAGGATGGCTACTCGCTGCTGCGCCGCGTGCGCAGACTTCCTGGGGGCGATTTGCCATATGCGATCGCACTCACCGCGTACGCCGGCTCCGAGGAGCGTGACCGCACGCGCAAGGCGGGATTCGACGCGCACGCCGCAAAGCCAATCGATCTCGAGGCACTCCTCGTCGTGATCGAAGAGGGGCTCGCGCACGCCGCCGCCCGCCGCGCTCCCTGATCGGTTCCCGACATCGCCAACAAGCGGCCAGATTATGTCCACGCGCGGCTTGGGAACTGGCATGTTCGGGGCCTCGCAATGAGCTACTACGTCCGGTACTTCGCGGAGACCCCGATCACGCTCAAGGCTTTGAGCACTGCGATCAAGTCGATCGCGGCCGACTACAAGATCGACGGTGGCGACCTGATGCGTGGTCAGGACGTGCTCGCCGAGATCGGCGTCGACAGCGCGGGCAGCGATCTGTTCGTCGAGGAGCTCAACGTGCGCCTCGGAGCTGTCGCGCAGGTGGGCGGCCAGGGCGCGCAGTGGGTCGCCTCGCGCATCCGCGGCACGCAGTCGATCATCTCGGTGCGGGTCGACCCCGCCGTGAACTGGGACCTCCTCGGCCCGCTGTGGCAGTCGATGACGAGCCTCGCGCCCGGCCTCACCCAGGTCGATGGCCAGGGCTTCTACGACGGCTCGAACCTCGTCGTCCAGATGGCCTGATCTGCCTTCTCGGCTCGTGCCGCATGACCACGGCCGCGGTCATGGTCGACGAGGCGCGAGTGCTGCCGCCACCAGGTAGAGCGAGGCAGCGAGGACGAGGGCGTGCGTCGAGCCGCCGACCCGCAACGCGAGCACCGCCACGATTCCACCGGCCACCGACGCGGCCCCGTTGATCGCCCACAGGCTGGCGATGCGATCCGCGGGCGCGCCCTGATGCGCGAGCAGCACCGGAAACGGACCGCCGATCGCGAGCCCGATCGGAGCGAGGATCGCCGTGATCAGCAGCAGGCGGCCTGCATCGCTCGAGATCGAGTCGAGCCACGCGAGGTCCCGCGCGAGCAGGGCGGTCGCGACGACAGCGATTGCGGCCACGAGGCATGCCCACGTGACGCCGCGGTCGAGACGACGCCAGCGGTTGCCGAGCATCAGCGCGCCTGCACCACTCCACGCGAGCAGGCTGAACAGGACGAACGACACCGCGTACAGCGCACCGCCCGCCGCGAGCGTGAACCGCTGGATGAGCGCGAGCTCGACGCACAGGAACGCGGCCCCGAGGCTGGTCGCGACGGCGGCCGGGCGCAGGAACGCGCGGGCATCGCCGCGGCGCTCGCCGATCAGGACGAGCACGAGCAGGAGCGCACCCGCGAGGACCCACAAGCGAGCGGGTTCGGCGAGTGCGGTGGCGCCAAGGCCCTTGGTGTTCTGGAAGAAGTACGGACGATCGTCGTGGACCGGTGACAGGTCGTCGTTGCGCGTGGCGCCGAGCTGCCTGGGATCGAGCAGTTGCGCCGCGCGCTCGGGTGGATCTCCCGGACCCCACAGCAGCTCCGCCGGCGGAACGTCGAGGCTGTCGACCGCGTCGAGCGGCATCGGCGACGTTCGAACGACCAGCATGTACTGATACGCCGTGCCCGGGCGCGGATCGTGGAGGACAGCAAGTCCGTCGAGTGCGCGTGCGCGTGGGACGCCGAGCGTCTCGAGCGCTGCGAGCACCGTGAGCAGCTGTCGGTACGCGTTCCCCGGATCGCTGTGGATGAGGACCAGGACGCCCGTCGACGTCAGGTGACTCAGATACAGCCGGACCGCCTCGACCGTGTAGAGGTGCGCCTCCATCCCCGCAGGTTGCGCGTGGCCGTTGCCGGTGAGCGCGAGCGCGAGCTCGATGAGGTCGTAGCGTTCGGCGGTGTCGGCGAGGTGGCGGCGAGCGTCCTCGACGAACAGGTGAACGCCCGGCTGGTGATAGACGTCGCCGGCGAAGCGCTTCCAGCGCGCGAGCACGCCCGTGATCTCGGGATTCACTTCCACCGCATCGATGCGCGACGCACCGTACTTCTTCGCCAGCCACACGCTGGCACCTGCACCCGCGCCGAGCACCAGCACGCGCTCCGGGTGCAACGCGCGGTAGGGCAACGACATCAGGAGGCCCCACGCCGTCTCGAACGAGCCCGTCTTCGCCTGCGCTGCTTCCACCATATAGGTGGGGCTCATCCCATCGGTGAACACGCCGAGTCGCAGGCCGCGCTCCCCGGGCACCCGATGCACGTCGAGCCGGCCGAGCGGCCCCCACGCAGAATCGACGACGTCCCGCGTCGACGATCCGGCTTCGACGATCGCCTTCTCGGAATGAGGATCGGAGGCGAGCAGCACCTGCAGCGGACCGTCGGGCAGGGTTCCCATGCGCCCCGCCACCAGCAAGCTCACATGTGCCACCGCGATCAGCGCGATCACGGCCACGTTTCGACGGCGACGCTCGACGAGCATCAGCGCGAGCACGCAACACATCAAACCGAGCACGGTCATGATCTCGGTCGGTGCGAGCGGACCGACCAGACGCGGAGCCACCAGGCAGCCGCTCGCCGCGGCGAACAGATCGAGGGCATAGGTCGCGCGCGCGACGGTGCTGCCGCGCGAGGCATAGGCGTCGGAGATCAGCACACCGGCGAGCGCGAACGGCACCAGCGACAGCGCCACGAGTCCCGGCAACCCCGCGCCACCCGTTGCCGCCGCTGCGAGGCAGAACAGCGCCGCCGCGAGACCCGGTGCTGCCCGGCGCGGCTCGGCCCAGCGTGGGAAGCGCAAGCGGACAGCCGCGCCCATGCCGAGGCCGAGCAGCGCGATCGACAGTGCGGTCGAGGTCGCGTGCGAGCTGCCGATGTACGCGTAGAGCCGGGTGGACGTGAGCTCGAGGACCAGCACCACGAACGCGACAGTCGCGATGGTCGCCGCCGGGCGATGGTTCCGCGTGTCCAGTGGCGCGCAGCGTAGCACGCACGCCGAAGGCAGCTACGGTTGCTTCTCCTCGACGATCACGCGGACGCTGCCGCAAGACGCTGCAGCTCAGAACACGAACGGGTAACTGAACGAGCCACCGGTCTGCGTGCGCGGGAACACCGCTCGCTCGACGACCTTCGCGACACACGCACCGAGCGCCGCATCCGGCGTCGAGTCGACCTCGACATTCGTGACCAGGCCGCTGGCAGCCACGCGGACGCGAACCTTGACGATGCCGTGTGCGGTCGCGTGAGTCCCACATGCCGAGACGCTCGCCTTCACCGACATGATGCCGTTCGAGATCCCCTGGCGTTCGAGCGCCACGGGCGGCCCGGTGACGACCGGCGCGACCGGCGCGTCTTTCTTGTACTTCGCGCAGCACGAAGGAGTGTTGTTGTTGAGCACGCATGAGACCTCGTCGCAGGTCTCGTCGACGGTCGGCGCAGGGCCGGGGGCCGGTACCGGTGCGGGCTCGCGATCGTCGCGCGCGCCAGTCGGGTGAGCGGGCGGCTTGGGGACGGTTCGCTCGCGCTTCGCATCGGCTTCCTCGAACTTGTGGACCTTGTCGGAGAGCTCGGTCACGAGCGCGCGCAGTTGCTTGATCTCGTCCAGCCTCGCCTCGAGCTGGCGCTGTTCCTCCTCGAGCCGCTGGAGCAGATCGCGGACCTGGGCATCGACCGGGGTGCCGCCGGCCGGCTGAACCATGACGGTCTGCCGCGGAACCGGCGGGCGCGCGAGCACGATCACGATGATCGTCGCGATCGCGGCGTTGACGAGCACGATCGCGGCGAGGATCCAGCCGAGGCGCGGGCGCCTGCGCGGAGCAGCCGACGGTGCGAGCGCGCGCATCACGAGCGACGGGCCGGCGATCGCCGCCGGCGGAGGAACCCGCCATGCGTGCAGATCGATCGAGGCGAGGAGGTCTTCGTGTGGGTCGTCGTGAGTCATCGGACACCTCGGAACAGATCGGGGTGGGCGCGCAGGAGGGCGTCGCGGATGGCCGCGCGTGCGCGCGAGAGGCGGGACTTGACCGTGCCGACGTCGACGTCGAGCACCTTGGCGATCTCGCCGTAGTCGAGGTCGTGGTACTCGCGCAGGACGAACGCGATCCGCTGCGCTTCCGGAAGGTCGAGCACTGCGTGGGCGATCGCGGCACCGAGCTCGCGTTCGGCGGTGACCGTGGCCGGATCGATGAAGGCGACGGGTTCCAGCCGGGCGTCGCGCGGTGCATCGCGGCGGCGGTCGTTGAGGACCACGCGCGTCGCGATCGTCAGGATCCAGGTCGAGAGCCGCGCCGGGCCGGCCGGATCGAAGCGCGCGATCGCCTGGAGCACGCGAACGAGCGAGTCCTGGACGAGATCCGCGACGTGGCTCTCGCCGCGCGCGCAGGCCATGCGCCAGACCAGCGCGTGGACCATCGGGTGATAACGCTCGACGAGCTGCTCGAGCGCGCCGCGCTCACCTTGCTGGGCCTTGCGCAGAGTGAGGTCGTCCAGCTCGGCACGCGATGCCGGAGTGGTGCGAGGTGCGGGCGAAGCGCGTCCCATCATTCACGTTGCACACGCGGGGGCGCCCGGCGGTTCCATGAAAAGTGAGGTCACCGCGACCGCCGCCGCGCCTTCGGCCGCTTGTTCGGGAGCGCGCTGGCCACCGCGCCGAACGCATCGTGGATCGCGGCGCGCACATCTTTCGCGCGTGCCTTCCGCAACGCGATCAACACGGCGGCATAGCCATTGAAGTGGGGAATCGTGAAGAAGCCGGGTGGCCCCATCGCGAGCAGCGCTTCCTTGGCATCGAGGCCCGCGACGCGGACGGCCAGGATCTCGCCGGCGGGCGGCGTCTCGTCGCCGAACCGCTTGAGGTCGGCCTTGGTGAGTGGCCGCTGCCACGCGAACCCCTTGTCGTTGACCATCCAGGTCCGGTTGCCCCACTTCAGGCCGACGGTGACGCCCGGGAGACTCGTCGCGAGATCATCGACATCATCGAAGGTCATGGGCATTGCATTTGCGACTCTAGCCGATGAAGTCTCGCGGGTTTAGCCAATGTTAACTCCCGGTGTAGCTCCACGAGTCCGACATCTGCCCGGGGTTAGGATCGTGGACATGAGAGGCACACTTCGAGTTGCAGCCATCCTCTGCGCCCTCGTGGGCACGACCTACGCCGACCACTATCACGGCGACCGCGGCCACGGCCCGGTCATCCGCGACCACCGCGGAGGCGGCGGCGAACGGGTGGTCGAGCGCGGACCGGTCGTCCGCGACCATCGGGGGCCCGTGGTGACCCACGTCCGCATGTCCGGCGGTCGCTACGTGTTTCCGGGCGGCGTGGTCCGCACGTACCGGCGACCGGAGTTCCACGAGCACTACCGTGATCGCCACCGGCGGCCGGAGGTGATCGTCGAGGCGTACGATCCCGTCCCCGGCTACGTCTGGGTCGGTGGCAACTGGGGCTGGAGCGGCGCCGAGTGGGTGTGGTCGCCCGGCTACTGGTCGGCGGCCGCCGAGCCTGCCCCCGCCCCCGTCATGAGCGGCGGCGTCAGCGTGAGCGCCGGCGTCTCCATTCATTAGCCGCGCGATGGCGCCGCACGCCGTGCGATGCGCCCCGCACATGTGGCGGCCCCCACGGGGGCCGTCATTTTTTTGTTCGCCTTCGCGCCCGATCCGAGGAAACTTGAATGGTGCAGTACCCTGTCCTCGGGCGAGCGCTAGCTGTCGCGCTCGTGCTCGCCTGGATCGCGGCGCCGGTCGAGGCTCGCAGCCTGACCGAGATCGCCGAAGGTCCCGACGTCTGCATGGCAGCGCCTTCGCTCGTGCCGCCCACCGCGCCGCTCGTCGCCGAGCCCGACGAGGTGCTCGCGGATCTCGCGCACGCGGGCCGGCACTGGCGGCTCGAGACCGAGCGCGGACCGGTGCACGTGTGGGTGCCCGAGAACTACGACGCGAGCACCGCCGCGACGATCGTGTTCGTGCACGGCTATCACATCGATGTCGACGAGGCGTGGAACGACTATCGACTCGATCAGCAGTTCGCACTCAGCGGCATCAACGCGATGTTCATCGCGCCGCTCTCACCGCGCGAGAAGCACAGCCCGATCACGTGGCCGTCGCTCAATGCGCTCTTGCGGGTCGTGAAGTCGAACGTCGATATCGCGATGCCGGAGAAGCGGCTCGTCGCCGTCGGTCACTCGGGCGCGTATCGCACGCTCGCGTTGTGGCTCGCGAACACGCAGCTCGACACGGTGGTGCTGCTCGACGCCGTGTACGCCGAGTACAGCTTCAGCCCGTGGGTGCGCGAGTCGGCGAGCCACCGGCTCGTCAACATCGTCTTCGAGACCGATCGGTTCAGCGACTACATGCATCGCGGACTGCCGAGCACGGTGCGCGTGATCGGGTTGCCCGAGGACGGGTTCCCCACGGCGCGCATCCTCTATGCAAAGACGACCGTCGGGCATTACCCGCTCGTGACCGATGGCGTGGCGCTGCCGCTGGCCCTCCGCGCGATCGATGTGCCGTCGGTGCAGGGCGCGCGGTTCGACCTCCGGCTCGGACTGCCGCAGCGTTGCGATTCGCCGCCGGATACCCAGCGACTCGCCGCGGACTGACGCGCAGTTAGGCGATTTCGTGCGACCGCCGGGTCGTGAGACGCTCGTAGGTGCATGAAGAACTGCATCTTGCTCCTTGGCGTCCTCGTCGGTGGCTGCGTGATCCCGGCCAGTCAGGGCGGGTCCGGTGGCGCGTATCCGTCCAATGGCGGCGGCGGTGGCGGTGGCGGCGGCTATTCGTCGGCACCGGCGGAGCCCGCGAGCTACAACGGCGGCGGCGGTGGAGCTCCGGCGGCGAGTGCACCAGCGGCACCGCAGGTCGTGAGCGTGACGCTGCACAATGACTGCCCCAACACGGTGAAGCTGTTCCTCGGCGAGAAGCCGAAGTTCGGCAGCGGCACGAACACGAGCCTGGGCTCGAACACGACGACGAGCTACCAGATGAAGCCCGGCGACATGATCTGGATCACCGACGACAGCGAGAACGGGCTCTCGTCGACGAGCATCGGCGGCGGATCGAGCCAGTCGATCCGGATCATGCCGGGCTGCACGGGCTTCGGTCCGGGCTGATATCGTCGCGATGTGACCGCCACGCGCGCCCCTGGAGTCGTCTACACGCCGCGCGAGGTGTGCGAGCCGATGGTGCGGCGGGCTCTCGAGCCGCTGGTGCGCGGGAAGTCGCGTGACGAGCTGCTCGCGCTGCGCGTGTGCGATCCGGCGATCGGTGAGGGGGCATTTCTCGTCGAGATCGTGCGCGTGCTCGGCGAGCTCGTCGGCGATCGGCGCGCGGTTGCCGAGCGCTGCATCGTCGGCGTCGATGTCGATCCACGCGCCGTCGCGGAGGCGCGCGCCGCGGTCGAGCGGTTCGTCGGTGCGCCCGTGCCGGCGCTGCGCAAGGCGCTGCGAGTCGGCGATGCGCTCGCAGTCGACTGGGACCAGGTCGACGCGCTGGTCGCGAATCCACCGTACGTGCGGCAGGAGCTGCTCGGCGACGCGAAGTCCGCGCTGCGCCGGTTCGCCGCGTACGACGGCGTCGCCGATCTGTACGTGTACTTCGTCGAGCTCGCGCACCGGATCGTGCGGCGCGGCGGGCGCTACTGCATCGTCGTGCCGAACAAGTGGCTGACGGCCGCGTACGGACGGCCGCTGCGCGAACTGCTCGATCGCGAGCAGAGCGTCGAGGGTCTCGTCGATTTCGGCCGCGGGCTGTTCGGCGACGCCGATGCGTTCCCGTGCATCGTGTGGGGCACGGTCGGCGGCGGCGGCACGACGATCGAGACCGGACGTGCGAGCAGTAGCAGCGTCTCCCGCGCCCTCGACGACACGCGCGCCGTTCCGCGCGCCCGCTGGCGCTGGCATCTCGACGACGCCCGCGACGGAAAGCTGCTCGAACGCCTCGCGACACTGCCGACGCTCGCCGACATCGTGCCCGAGCGGCCGAGCCGCGGCGTCGTCACCGGGCTCAACCGCGCGTTCGTGATCGACGGCGCCACGCGCGCGGCACTGCTCGCCCGCGATCCTGCCTGCGAGCCGCTGATCCGGCCGTTCCTCAAGGGCCGCGACGTGCGCCGCTGGTGCGCCGAGCCCGCCGATCGCTACATCCTGCTCGTCGATCGGGGCACGAAGCTGCCGCGCGCGATCCGCGATCACCTGGCGCAGTTCCGCGAGGCGCTCGAGCCGGGCACCGGCCGCAAGCCCGGCCGCTATCAGTGGTTCGAGCTGCAGGATCCGGTCGTGCCGCTCGCGAAGGCGCGCGAACCGCGGCTGTTCTATCAGGACATCCAGACGCAACCGGCGTGCTGCCTCGACGAGACCGGCGCGCATGTCCCCGACACGACCGTGTGGATCTTGCCGACGAGCGATCGCTTCCTGCTCGCGCTGCTCAACTCGCCGCTCTACGCGTGGTACGCGCGCCGCCGGTTTCCGCCCGCGCTCAACGGTGCCGTGCGCCCGAAGCAGGAGTACATGCGTGCGCTGCCGGTCGCCCTGCCCTCGCCGGCGCTGCGTGCACGGATCGAGAAGACGGTCGCCGCGCAGCTCGCCGGGGACGATCGCGAGGCCGAGCTCGCCGATCTGATCGCGGAGGCCTACGCGCTCACGCCGGCGGAGCGCGCGCTCACGGCTTCGGCAGCGGTTCGATCGCGCCCGTCGGATCGATCGCCGCCGGCAGCGTCACGACGAACCCGGTCGGCGTACAGCGCAGCGTCCCCTGCTCGCG
>Ga0207683_10004702_pt1 | contig 11769 bp, 6 predicted proteins | sample KBSM73metaG_FD_184333 | JGI IMG/M metagenome (GOLD analysis project Ga0207683, IMG submission 184333) | Miscanthus rhizosphere microbial communities from Kellogg Biological Station, Michigan, USA - KBS M7-3 metaG (SPAdes) (version 2) | ecosystem: Host-associated > Plants > Roots > Rhizosphere >...
ACTTGCGTTTAAGGAAGCGTCCGCTATCTAGCCCGCGCTGCCCAACTTGGGCTGCTCCCCGGTAGCTCAGCGGTAGAGCATCCGACTGTTAATCGGACGGCCGCCTGTTCGAATCAGGCCCGGGGAGCCATTCTTCTTCTTGGCTGAACTGACGAAGCGGCCGGACTGCGTGCAACCCGACCGCTCCGGCAGGGCGTGTTCGTGTCCGCTAACAGGACCACCCCGCGCCTTCTTCAACTCGATTTTGGGCCCGCCGCTCCAGAGCCTCATCTGGATCGTGCCAGCGTGGGACGATTATCCGTCGATGGACGCCATCAGGCTGGCGTTGCCGCCCGCGGCAGTCGTGTCGATGCAGGTGACGCGCTCAGTCGCGAACCGCGCCACATAGTGCGGTCCACCGGCTTTGGGACCGGTGCCAGACAGACCCTCGCCGCCGAAGGGCTGGCTCTCGACGACGGCTCCGATCTGGTTGCGGTTGACGTAGAAGTTCCCGACGCGCGCATGCTCCTCGACATAGTCGCGAACCGTATCGATGCGGCTCTGGAGGCCGAGTGTCAGTCCATATCCCGTCGTGTTGATCGCCTCGACCACCTTGTCGAGCTCGTCTCCGGCAAAGCGGATGACGTGCAGGATCGCGCCGAAATTCTCACGATTCAATTGGCTTAGCGACTTGATCTCATAGAAGGCTGGAGGAACGAAGCAGCCGTTCGCGGCCTCTTTCGGCGCCTTCAGAACGCAGATCTTCTTCGCATTCTTGTCGAGCCACTCGATGTGCTCGTCGAGCACCTTCTTGGCGGCTTCGTCGATGACGGGGCCGACATCTGTTGCGAGATCGCCCGGGTCGCCGACCTTCAGCGCTTCCATCGCCCCGGAGATCATCCTGATCATCCCGTCGGCGACATCCTCCTGGACAAACAGCACACGCAACGCCGAGCAGCGCTGCCCGGCGCTCTGGAATGCCGAGGAGATCACGTCGCGAGTCACCTGCTCGGGAAGCGCCGATGAATCGACGATCATCGCATTCTGGCCACCGGTCTCCGCAACAAACGGAATGATCGGCCCGTCGCGCTCTGCGAGCGTGCGGTTGATCGTCCTCGCGGTCTCGGTCGATCCGGTGAAGACGACGCCTGCGAGCAGCGGATGCGCAGTCAGCGTCCCACCGACGACCCTGCCGGAGCCAGGCGCCAGCTGTACCACATCCTTTGGAATGCCCGCCCTGTGCATCAATTCGACGGCAAGCGCCGCCACTAGCGGCGTCTGCCCGGCAGGCTTCGTGATCACTGCATTGCCGGCAGCGAGCGGCGCGGACGTTAGCCCGGTGAAGATCGCCAGCGGGAAATTCCACGGCGAAATGGCCGCGATGACCCCGCGACCATGCAATCGAAGCTCGTTCTGCTCACCAGTCGGCCCGGGAAGCGGCAACGGCCTGGTGAACTGGCGTCGCGCTTCGGACGCGTAGAAGCGCAGGAAATCGACCGCCTCGCGAACTTCTAGCACCGCGTCGATCAGCGTCTTCCCTGCCTCGCGAATGCAGAGCGAGAAGAACTCCTCTGCATGCTCCTCGTACAGATCGGCAGTGCGTTCGAGGAGCTTCGCCCGGGCTTCGCCGCCGAGCGAATCCCAGCCGACCTGCGCGGCATTGGCAGCGCGGACCATGCGGTCGACTTCCTCAGCTGTCGCTTCGAACGTGGTTCCGACCTTGATCCGATGGTCATGCGGTGAGACGATCGGCCTCGCTTGGCCCTTCCCAATCCCCGGCTTGGCGGTCCAGCTTCGCGCTTCGAGCGCCTTCAGCCGCTCGAGCAATGGCTCGCGCACCAGCGGGTCGCTTAAGTCGACACCTTGGCTGTTTCGGCGCTGGGCGCCGAACAATTCCGTCGGAAGGACTATCTTGGGATTGCGCTTGGGGTTCAGACCCTCGAGCTCGGCGACCGGGTCGCGGACTAGCTCGTCGATCGATACCTGCTCGTCGGCAATGCGGTTGACGAAGCTCGAATTGGCGCCGTTCTCAAGCAGTCGCCGCACCAGATATGCGAGTAGCTCCTTGTGGCTGCCGACCGGCGCGTAGATGCGCACCGGCGTCTGCGGATCGCCGATATGGCGCTCCATCTGCGCGAGCTCGCCATACAGCTCCTCGCCCATGCCGTGGAGCCGCTGGAACTCGAACTCGCGCCCGTGCGCCAGCGCCTTGATCTGGCCGATGGTGTTGGCGTTGTGGGTCGCGAACGCCGGATAGAGGACGTCGCTCGCCGCGAGCATCTTCTTCGCGCAGGCGAGGTAGGACACATCGGTGGCGACCTTGCGCGTCCACACCGGATAATCGGTCAGCCCGCCTACCTGGGCGAGCTTGATCTCCGTGTCCCAGTACGCGCCCTTGACCAACCGGCACATGAGCTTGCGGCCATGCGCCCTCGCCGCCTCGATCACCCAGTCGACCAGCGGCGTGGCACGCTTCTGATAGGCCTGAATGGCGATGCCGAACCCGGCCCAGCCGTTGGCAAACAGTGCGTCGTCGGCAAGCAGCGCCTCAAACACGTCCATCTGCAGCTCGAGCCGGTCGGCTTCCTCGGCATCGATGGTGAGATGGACGTCGGCCTTCGACGCTTTCAGTGCCAGCTCTCGGACGATCGGAACGACCGCCGCCACAGACTCCGCCTGGTGCGTATATTCGAACCGGGGATGGAGCGCCGTCAGCTTGACCGAAATCCCGGGCGACTTCTTGAACCCGGCCTTCGCCTCCTTCGCGATGCGGTCGAGTGCGCCTCGGTATGCATCCGCATAGCGCTCTGCATCGGCGAACGTCTTCGCCGCTTCACCCAGCATGTCGAAGCTGTGGCTGAGCCCCTGGCGCTGCTCGGGCTCCGCGCGCTTCAGGGCCTCATCGATTGTGCGGCCAAACACGAAGTTGCGGCCGAGGATCTTCATCGCCTCGCGGACCGCGGTGCGGACGACGGGCTCGCCGAGGCGCCCTACGGCACGGCCGAGCGCCGCCTTCCAGTTGTCCGACCGGTCCTGCGCGCCTTCCAGCACCTTGCCTGTCAGCAGCAGCGAGAAGGTCGCGGCATTGACGAAGGACGAGTCAGAGCGGCCAAGCTTCTCCGACCAGTCCGGCCCCGACAGCTTGTCGGCAATGAGCTCGTCGGCGGTATGCGCGTCAGGGATGCGGAGCAGCGCCTCGGCCAAGCACATCATCGCGATGCCCTCGTCCGACCCGAGGTCGTAGGCGTGGAGGAAAGCATCAACGCCGCTGGGCTTGTGAGCGCGGACGCCTTTCACCAGCGCGCGTGCCGTGTCGGTCGCTTCGCCGAGTTCCTCCGCGCTCAGGCGCGCCTGATCGATCCGCTCACGGGCGACGGTCTCTTCTTCCGGCCGATAGGCGCGGCGAAGCTCGGTCCGGTCGATTGGGCCCGCCACAGCCGCGCCGCTTAGGCGAGCTGCCCGTGGCAATGCTTGTACTTCTTGCCCGACCCGCAGGGGCACGGGGCATTACGGCTGATCGGCGCCTCGACGACATTGCCGTCGTCGCGCTGCGGCATCGAAGGCTGCGGGATGTTGAGCAACGGCGGCAGGCTTGGCATGCGGCCGCGCGCTGCAGCATCGAGGTCCGCGGTGTCGTCGTCGGCCGAAAACGGGTCGAGATGCTGCGTGATGAAGTCGGGCAGCTCGGGCAACGGTTGGGGCTCGAACTGAATCTGTGCTTTCATCAACTTCGAGGTAACGTCCTCGCGGATCGCGACCAGCAGCCGCTCGAACAGCAGGAAAGCTTCCTGCTTATATTCATCGATCGGCTTCTTCTGCGCATAGCTGCGGAGGTGGATCACCTGCCGGAGCGCATCGAGCGTAGCCAGATGCTCTTTCCAGTGATGGTCGAGCGTTTGGATCAGAAGCTGCTTCTCGACCTCGTTCCAGCGCTCGCGTTCGACGGTCTCGAGCTTGGATGCCATCGCTTCATCGGCGAGCGTTTGGACCCGCTCGGTGATCATCTCCGGATCGACCGATTCTTCCTCGACCCAGGCATCGACCGGCGGCTGAAGCCCGAACACCTCGTCGATCGCTTCCTTAAGGCCTGCGATATCCCACTGCTCGGGATAAGTGCCTTGGGGACAGCTGACCGCTACGATTGCCGCTGCCGTCTCGGCACGCATGTCGACGATGGTCTCACTGACGCTCTCGGCGTCCATGATGTCGGCGCGCTGCTCGTAGATGACCTTGCGCTGGTCGTTCATCACGTCGTCGAATTCGACGACCTGCTTGCGGATGTCGTAGTTGCGCGCCTCTACCTTCTTCTGCGCGGTCTCGATCGCCTTGGAGATCCAGGGGGAGACGATCGCCTCGCCGTCCTCGAGGTTGCTCTTCATCAGGCGCGAGAACATCGTCTGCGGACCGAAGATGCGCAGCAGGTCGTCGTCGAGGCTCAGGTAGAATTTGGAAAGGCCCGGGTCGCCCTGGCGGCCTGAGCGGCCGCGCAGCTGGTTGTCGATGCGGCGGCTTTCGTGCCGCTCGGTCCCGAGGACGTAGAGGCCGCCGCGCTCAAGCACGACTTGCTTTTCGGCGATGATCTCGGCGCGGATCTTTTCCGCCTGGGAGTCATATTCAGGCGTTCCGTGGACGAGCTCAGGGAACTCGTCGAGCATCCGGAACTCGAGGTTGCCGCCGAGCTGGATGTCGGTGCCACGGCCGGCCATGTTGGTCGCGATGGTGACGGCACCGATCCGGCCAGCCTGGGCGACGATATGCGCCTCCTGCTCGTGGAAGCGGGCATTCAGGACCGAATGCTTGACCCCTTCCTTGTGCAGATACTCGGACAACATCTCGGACTTCTCGATCGAGACCGTGCCGACCAGCACCGGCTGGCCGAGCTCCTGCTTGACCTTCAGCTCCTCGGCGATGGCCGCGAACTTCTCCGGCATCGTCTTGTAGAAGACGTCGTCCTCGTCCTTGCGCTGGACAGGAACGTTGGTCGGGATCGACACGACGTTCATCTTGTAAATGTCGAAGAATTCCGGCGCTTCGGTCATCGCCGTACCCGTCATGCCGGCCAGCTTTGGGTACATGCGGAAGTAGTTCTGGAACGTGATCGAAGCGAGCGTCTGGTTCTCGGGCTCGATCGCCACGCCTTCCTTGGCCTCGACGGCCTGGTGAAGCCCGTCAGACCAGCGCCGCCCGTCCATCATCCGGCCGGTGAACTCGTCGATGATGACGACCTTCCCGTCCTTGACGATGTAATCGATGTCCTTCTTGAACATGACGTTCGCCTTGAGCGCCTGGTTCAAGTGGTGGACGACCTGCGTATTCGCGATGTCGTAGAGGTTTCGGCCCTCGATCAGGCCGGCAGCCTCGAGCATCCGCTCGGCCTTTTCCGTGCCCTCCTCAGTGAGGACGACCGTCTTCTGCTTCTCATCCTTGTCGTAGTCGGCCTCGACCAGCGTCTTCACTAATCCGTCGACCGAAATGTACAGGTCCGATTTGTCGTCGGTGGGACCTGAAATGATCAGCGGCGTCCGCGCCTCGTCGATCAGGATCGAGTCCACCTCGTCGACGATCGCGAAATTGAACGGCCGCTGGACCATCTGCTCGCGCGAATATTTCATGTTGTCGCGCAGGTAATCGAAGCCGAGCTCGTTGTTCGTCCCGTAGGTGATGTCGCTGTTGTAAGCGTCCTTCTTTTCCTGGTCGGTCATGTTCGGGACGATCACGCCCACGCTCATGCCCAGGAAGCGATAGATCTGGCCCATCCAGTCGGCGTCGCGGCGGGCGAGATAGTCATTGACCGTCACGACGTGGACGCCCTTGCCCTCAAGCGCGTTGAGGTAGACCGCGAGCGTCGCGACCAGCGTCTTTCCTTCGCCGGTCTTCATCTCGGCGATCTCGCCGCGGTGGAGCGCGATGCCGCCGATCAGCTGGACGTCGTAATGTCGCTGGCCGAGCGTACGGATCGCCGCCTCGCGGACCGTAGCGAACGCCTCGGGAAGCAGGTCATCAAGCTTCTCGCCATTGGCCAGGCGCTGGCGGAAGACCTCGGTCTGGCCTTTCAGCTCATCGTCGCTGAGCGCGGAAATATTGGGCTCGAAGCCGTTGACTGCGTCGACATATTTGCCGAGCCCCCGGACATAGCGATCATTGGCCGATCCGAAGATGCTCTTTGCCACTGCGGCGAACATGGAAATCCCTTATATGCCCGCGCGTTCAGGATTGGGCGAAACCTCTCGCCGACGCGACCAGGAAAGTGTCGGCGGCGATGTAGGGAGCGCCCTGTTGCTAGTCAATTAAAGGGCGAACGATGGGAATGACCGGCGGGTGCATGTGCGGCGCTGTCCGCTACGAGCTGAAGAGCGAGCCCTTTGACACGGGCTGGTGCCACTGCCGGACATGCCAGCTCAGCAGTGGGGCTCCGGCGATGGTCTTCGCGAGCGTGCTCGACGGCGACCTCGTCTGGACCCAGGGCGCAGACCGGGTGAAGTCGGTCCCTTCCTCCAGTTTCGGTCATCGTGAATTCTGCGGAGACTGCGGGACGCCGTTCCTGATGAAGGTCAATCACCAGCCCGAAACCGTGGACTTCAGCGTCGCAACGCTCGACGAGCCGGACGCCGTTGCTCCGGGCTTCCACATCTTCTGGAGCAGCAAGGTCGCGTGGTTCGAGCCGAAGGACGACCTCCCTCGGCACGACAAGTTCCGGCCGGATACTCGAGGGCTCGACGGAACCGAGCCCCCGGAGCGATAGGCTTAGGCGGCTGACTGCGAGGTCTGGTCGAGATTGCTCTCGAGCCACTGCTGGATCTGGCTGCGCGGTGCAGCGCCGACCTTCTGAGCGATCGGCTGGCCGCCCTTGAACAGCAGCATCGTCGGGATTCCGCGAACTCCGTAGCGGCTGGGGATGTCGGGATTCTCGTCGATGTTGAGCTTGGCGATCGTGACCTTGTCGCCGAGCTCGCCCGATATCTCCTCAAGGGCGGGGGCGATCATCCGGCAGGGGCCGCACCACTCGGCCCAGAAATCTACGAGAACAGGTCCATCGGCTCCGAGCACATCGGACGCGAAGCTCTGGTCGGTGACGGTCTTGGTGGCCATGGCGGGCGACTCTCCTGGGGCAAACGTTAACAAGCATATGGGCGCTCGCCGCGCCCCTCTCAAGGCATGACTTCGATGAGTTTCGGGCCTGCTGTGTACAAGAGGGATGCCGTCACGTCGCGCCCCGGGAAGATCACTCGCAGTGCCTCGACATAGGCGGTCATCTGCGCCCGATGCGCGTCGGGAATGTCCGCATCGGTCACGGGCATCCTCCCCGTCTTGAAGTCGATCACGGAGATCCTCTCCTGTTTGACCAGGATGCGGTCGACGGTACCCGCAATGACCCGGCCGTCCGCCAGTGTTGCCGCCAGCGGCGCCTCGGCGAGCGACCCGGGCCCGAACAACGCCCGGAACTGGGGATCCGACAGGATGCCGCAAACCCGTTCTGCAATCTCCGCACGTACCGCTGCATCCACCACTCCGGCAGAGCGCTCCAGCCATCGATCTGCCGCTTCAGCCCGAGCGCTCACCTCGACTGCCGGTAGCCGCTCGAGCAATTGGTGGATCCAGGTGCCCCTCAGAGCCGCCGCGCGCATCTTTTCGCTCGGCGGGGGAGCCGTCTCGTCATCGACCGCGATCGCCGACGGGGCGAGCGGCCGCGGAGGCTGTGATTCGGGTGGGGCTGGCTGACGCGCCCAGCCCGGCACCACCACCGGCGGTGACACCGTCTTGGTCCGTACCCGCCTGGCCTGCACCGCCTCAGCAGATCCATAGCCCAGCATCACATGCCCAAGGCCCGGAGCGGCAATCTGGGCCATCGCCTGCTCGACCTTCCGGTGCCAGCAGTCCGCCGGTCGCGGGTCGGCGCCGTCCTTGCGCTCCTTTGGCCTGACGCCACTGACGATCAGCCGGTCCGCCGCCCGGGTCAGCGCCACATAGAGCAGCCGCAGATGCTCCTGGTGTCGCGCTTTTCCTGCTCGGCGATCTTCTCCTCGAATGGAGGGCCGCGCTCCTCCTTCTTCGGCCGCAGTAACGGCGCGACCGTCCCATCCACCTCGATATCGACCGTCAGCGGCGTCCGCCCTAGCCGTGCGGGATCCGCCGTCGCATCCGCTAAGATCACCACGGGTGCCTCGAGGCCCTTGGCTCCGTGCACCGTCATCACCCGCACCTCGTTGACCGCCGCTCCGGGGTCGCGCTGCACGTCAACCGTTCCTCGCGAGAACCAGGACACGAACCGGTCGAGCGACGCGATCTCGTTCTGCTCGAACTCCAGCGCGCTGTTCATCAGCTCGTCGATCGGGTCGCGCGCCGCCATCCCCAGACGCGAATAGAGCTTCCGCCGTCCCTCCATCAGCCCGGTCAGGATCGTTTCGAGGAAGCGCGACGGGGTCGTGAAGTCCGCAATCCGAAGCAGCTCGCTTAGTGCCTCGTGCGTCTCGGGAAACTCGCTCTGACGTTCCCTCAGCGCGCGCCACAGCCTGCCTTCACGGCCATAAGCGAGCGCGCGCAGCTGCTCCTGGTCCCAGCCGATCAATGGCGAAACCAGCAGGCAGGCGAGGTTCAGATCGTCGTTCGGCTGAACGGCGAACTTCACTGCTGCCAGCAGGTCCTGTACCGCCAGTGGCTCGTGCAAATGCAGCCGGTCGACGCCCGCAACCGGCACCCCTGCCGAGAACAGCCGCGCCACGATCAGCGACGCGAGCTCGCCACGGCTGCGCACCAGAATGAGGATATCGCCGGGCGTCAGCGGCTTGCCGGTCGACGCCAGCACCGGCGCTTCCTCGACCATGCGGCTGATCCGCTCGGCCAACACATCGGCATATTTGCGGTCGCGGATGCTGATCCAGCGCTCCTCTCCCTCGTCGCTGTCGTCGGGCGACTCCGGAACCTGGAACGGCTGCCACAGTTCGACCGAGCCGGCGCGTTGCTGGTGGAAAGCGCGATGCGGCGGCGGCGCTTGTTCGAGCCCCATCGCTGCCGGACCGACGGTTTCGATCACCTTGTCGACGACGTCCAGCACCGGCTGGGCCGAGCGGAAGCTCGCGGCGATCGACAGGTCGCGGAACTCGCGAGCGCCCTGGCGATAGCTGAACAGATCGTCGCCCGTGCTCATCGCCGCCGCGCGTCGTTTGAACTTCTCCTTCATCTCGAAGAATCGGGTCGGGTCGGTGCCCTGGAAGCCGTAGATCGCCTGCTTGAAGTCGCCGACCATGAACAAGGTTCGGACGCGCTGCTCGGCCTCGCTCGATCCGCTGAAATATTCCTCGACCAGCTGCTCGACGATTTCCCACTGCGCCGCGTTGGTGTCCTGGGATTCGTCGACCAGCACGTGGTCGACCTGGCGGTCGAGCTTGTAGCGGACCCAGTCGCCCATGCCCTGCTGCGCGAGCAATTTGCGGGTCCAGTCGATCAGGTCGTTGAAGTCGGCGACGCCTGCGGCGCGCTTGGCCCGGGTATAGGCCGCCGCGAAGGCCTGCCCGGCGCGAAGCCCGGCGGCAATGTCCGCCGCCAGCCTGGCCCCGTTCTGCAGCCGCAGCAGCTCGCCGATCAGGTTCGCGAGGCGGCCCGCGTGCTCCTCATAATGCGGCTCGGCCTTGGTCTGCCCGGCGGTTACGCGCGGCGTGCCTTTCTCGGTCAGGACGACCTTGCGCAGTTCGCCAAGCCGCGCGGCGCGCTCTATCGGCGTTAGCGCAAGCCATTGGTCAATCGTGTCCGCGTGGCCGATACCAGTCGATGTGCCCCATCTGCGGTTCGCGTCGGCAACCCCGCGCAGCAGGTCGCAGTCGAAACCTTCATCGCCGCAGTTCCGCGCGATATGATCGTCGACCGATTCCTCGGGCAGGTCCAACAGCCGACGGATCGTCGGCTCGATCCGACCGGGTTCCCCCAATGCCTCAAGCGCGTCTGGCCGCCGCGCACAGGCCTGCAGATATTCGACCGCTCCCGTCTCGCCGAGCCTGCGGCTCAGCACCTGCACGTCTCGAATCAGCGCGTCATTGCCTCCCGCTTCGGCATCCGCAAGCAGATCTGCCAGCGTCCGCCGGACCAGCTCCTGCTCGGCGCGCCCCTCGATCGGCTGGAACCCCGGCACAATCCCCGCTTCCGCCGGGAAAGCGGCGAGGAGCGACTGCGAGAAGGCATGGATGGTCTGGATCTTCAGGCCACCGGGGCAATCCAGCACTTGCGCAAACAGCTGCCGCGCCCGCTCGAGCAGCCTGTCGTTCGGCACCTCGCCGAGCGCCTCGAGGTCGCTCCACAATTCGCTTCGCTTCAGGCGCACCCATGCCGCGAGCCGCGCGCCGATGCGATTGGCCATCTCGGCCGCGGCGGCCTTGGTGAAGGTCAGGCACAGGATCGATTCGGGCCGCGCGCCCTTGAGCAGCAGCCGGAGCACGCGCGCGGTCAGCACTTGCGTCTTTCCGGTGCCGGCCGAAGCGGACAACGACGCGTGAACCGCGGGATCGGCGGCTAGCGCCTGATCGCCGAGGAGCGGCTTCGAGAGTTCGAAGCGCTTGCTCATCGGCCGATGAACGCCATAGAGAGCGCGGGATGAGCGACACGAACAACCAATCCGACCCGACCTACGAGCAGCGCCGTAACAAGCTGGTGAAGGCCGGCGTAGCGGTTGGAATCGGCTCGGCGGCCATCGTCGCGGCGCTGCTTTACGCGTCCAAGATCAAGAAGAAGCCGCGCCGCTAGCTTCATCGGCCGTACCATTCTTCGAGCCGCATCAGCTGATCATAGTCGCCGTAAGGCGCGTAAGCCGGGTTCAGCTTGGCCGTGAACGGTTCCTTCCCGGTGAGCCATTTGCGCGCTGCCTCGGCGAAGTTACTGTTCGCGTGCGCCAGGAACTCGCCTTCATCCATATCCTTGTCCGGACACATCAGCCGTCCGAACTTCCCGCGATAACGCGCTAGCGACCAATATTCGAAGGCCTCGGGGTCGCCGGAAACGCCTTCGAAACCACCGGCGCGACCGATCAGCCCAAGCAGGCCCAGCTGCAGCGAGAAGCCCTCGGCGACAGACTTCTGCGACGGAGGCTGCCCGGTCTTGTAGTCGATGATCGCAAGCATTCCGTTGGCAAGCCGGTCGATCCGGTCGACGCGTCCTTCGACGACAACTCCGGCCAATGGCGTTTCGCCTTTGAGCTCCGCCGCGATCGGCACGCGACCCTCGGCCTGGTTGGCCCGCTCCATCTCCGCGATCCAGTCAATCGCTTCCAGCAACCGCGGCGCCCACAAGGCGCGCAGCATGGGATGGATCGCTTCGTCCGAGAGCAATCTTTCGGCGCGAGGCCGAAGCTTTTCTGGATCGCAATTGTCGTGCTGCTGCCAGTCCTGCAGCACTTGGTGAACGGCAGTGCCCTTCCACCTTGCCGTATGCTCGTCGTCGACCGGCTCAATCGCACGCAGCCGCAGGATCGCCTGCGCATAAAAGGCAAAGGGATCTGCTTTCAGCCGATCCACCGCCGTCACCGATATTCGATCAGGTCGCTGCTCGGCGGGGGGCGACGGCTCCGGTCTTGCAACCGGATGAGGCGGGCCGGCGTCGTCGAGCGCAGCTGTGAGCCTTTCAAGGGCCCGGTCACGGGGCAGGCCCCCGCTGATCGCGTTCAGCCGAAGCAAGAAGCGTGAGGCCACGGTCGGCGACTTTGAATCGCGCCGGGCCCGCGTGAGCAGCACTTCCGGCGCTCCAAGCGCGCTCGCGAAATCATGGGCCGCCAGCCCAATCCGGGTGTCCAGGGTTGGCATTCCGAGC
>Ga0207683_10004704_pt1 | contig 11768 bp, 9 predicted proteins | sample KBSM73metaG_FD_184333 | JGI IMG/M metagenome (GOLD analysis project Ga0207683, IMG submission 184333) | Miscanthus rhizosphere microbial communities from Kellogg Biological Station, Michigan, USA - KBS M7-3 metaG (SPAdes) (version 2) | ecosystem: Host-associated > Plants > Roots > Rhizosphere >...
GACCGCGCCGAGCGCGAGACCGGCACCACCAAGTTCGGCTATTGGAAGCTGTGGACGCTGGCGCTCGACGGCATCACCTCCGCGTCGACCGTACCGCTGCGCATCTGGAGCTACGTCGGCGCGCTCGTCGCATTGTTCGCCATCGGTTTTGCGGGCTGGCTAACGTTCGACACGCTGATCTTCGGCAACCCGGTGCCAGGATACGCCTCGATCATGACCTCGGTGCTGTTCCTCGGCGGAGTCCAGCTGATCTCGCTGGGCGTGCTCGGCGAATATGTCGGCCGCATCCTCACCGAGACCAAGCAGCGCCCGCTCTACGTAGTCCGCGACACGGTGGGGATTGAGTCTGAGCTGGCGCGCTAGCGCCCGAGTATTTGATCGACCAACTGCCGAAGGTTGCCGAACTCGGCGAGGCTGAGGCCGTCGCCGCCCTTCACCCCCTTCGGCACCCAGCCGCTTTCGAATCCGAGCTTGGCCGATTCCTTGAGCCGCAGGCCGGCATGCGCGACGGGCCGGATTTCGCCCGACAGCGCGATCTCGCCGAGTACGACCGCCTCGCTCGGCACCGGCCGTTCGGACATCGCCGACACCAAAGCCGCAGCCACCGCCAAGTCCGCGCCGGGATCGCTCAGCCGGTAGCCCCCGGCGACATTGAGATAGACCTCCGCGGTCGCGAAGCTCATCCCGCACCGCGCCTCCAGCACGGCGAGGATCATCGCCAGCCGCCCGTTGTCCCAGCCGACCGCGGCCCGGCGCGGCGTCGCTCCGGTCGCGAGCCGCACAACCAAAGCCTGGATCTCGACCAGCACCGGCCGAGAGCCCTCGATCGCCGGGAACACGCTGGTGCCGCTAACCGGCTCGCCGCGGTGCGTCAGGAACAGGGCCGAGGGGTTGGGCACCTCGGTCAGCCCCGCCCCTTCCATCGCGAACACGCCGATCTCGTCGGTGCCGCCGAAGCGATTCTTCATCGCGCGGAGGATGCGGTACTGGTGGCTGCGCTCGCCTTCGAAGCTCAGCACCGTGTCGACCATATGCTCGAGTACGCGCGGGCCGGCGATCGTACCGTCCTTGGTGACGTGGCCTACGAGGACGACCGAAGTGCCATGCTCCTTGGCGAAGCGGACCAGCTCCTGCGCCGAGGCGCGGACCTGGCTCACCGTGCCCGGCGCGCCCTCGATCAGGTCGCTGTGCATGGTCTGGATGGAGTCGATGACGAGCAAAGCCGGCGGCTCGCCGTCGCCCATCGTCGTCAATATGTCGCGCACCGACGTCGCCGCCGCGAGCCGTACCGGCGCTCTGCCGAGCCCAAGCCGGACCGCCCGCAGCCGCACCTGCTCGGCCGATTCCTCGCCGGAAACATAGACGACCTTGTGCCCCTCGCCTGCAAGCCGCGCCGCGACCTGGAGCAGCAGCGTCGACTTGCCGATTCCGGGGTCGCCGCCGACCAGCATCGCCGACCCCGCGACGATGCCGCCTCCGATCGCCCGGTCGAACTCGGCGAGACCGCTCGGCAGCCGCTCCGGCAACGCCGCCGGGGTCTCGAGCCCGACCAGCGGGATCACCCGCCCCCCGCCCTGGAGGTTGTGCCTGGCGGCGAAGATGCTCGATACCTCGGCGCTCTCCTGCACCATCGTGTTCCACTCGGCGCAGTCGGGGCACTGCCCCTGCCAGCGGTGCTGGACCGACCCACAGGCCTGGCACGTGTATCGCGATTTCGCCTTCGCCATGCGCGGAACAATACACGAACATTGCTTCAGGAAAAGAGCTTCGTCAGCAGCAGGGCAGACCTCCGCCAAATCGCCTGATATGCGGTTCCAATGGACGGCGTTTCGCTTGCCCCGATCGGAGCACTACTCCTCGTCGCCTGCCTGATCGCGATGCTGTCGCGGCGCCTCGGCCTGCCGTACATCGTCGGCCTGGTTGTCGCGGGTTTCCTGATCGCGCTGCTGCCCAACAGCCCTCAAGTCCCGCTCTCGCGCGATCTGGTCTTCAACATCCTGCTCCCGCCCCTCGTGTTCGAGGCTGCGCTGCAGCTGGAATGGAAGCGCTTCCGGGCCGAGCTTCCGTTGACTTTGACGCTCGCCTTCTTCGGCGTCGCGATCGCCGCAACGGTCGTCGCAGCGGGGATGCATGCGCTTGCCGGCTGGAGCTGGATCGGCGCAGCCTTGTTCGGAGTGCTGATCGCCGCCACCGACCCGGTGTCGGTGATCGCCTCTTTCCGGGAGATGGGGGCGCAGCCGCGTGTCTCGATGGTGGTCGAATCCGAAAGCCTGCTCAACGATGGCGTCGCCGCGGTCGGCTTCGCCGTCGTGTCGGCGATCGCGGCTGGAGCGAGCCCCAGCGCCTCGGGCGTGATCCCGGCGTTCCTGTGGACGCTCGGCGGGGGGCTGGCGATCGGCCTCGCGACGAGCGCGGCAATCCTGCTCGTCGCCGGCCGCACCGACGACCCGCTAGTCGAAATCACGCTGACCACCATCGCCGCTTACGGCTCCTTCCTGGTCGCCGAACATTTCCATGCGTCGGGAATCATCAGTGCGCTCGCCGCCGGGCTGATGATCGGCAGTGCCGGGACGCGCTTCCTCTCGCGCTCCGGCCGCGACCGTGTTCATTGGGCGTGGGAGTATTTCGCCTTCCTCGCCAACAGCCTGGTCTTCATCCTGATCGGGATGAACGTCGCCAACCAGCCGCTTCACCTCCTCGGGCCCACGGTTGCGATCGCGATCATCCTCGTCCTCGCCGGCCGCGGGCTCTCGGTTTATCCGCTCTCCTTATTGTTTCGGTGGTCGCGCTGGCGGCTGAAGCCATCATTCCAGCACACCTTGTTCTGGGGCGGCCTGCGCGGCGCGTTGGCGCTGGCGCTAGCCCTTGCGGTGCCCGCGACGGTGCCCGAGCGCGACGCGATCATCCTCACGTCATTCGTGGTCGTTGCTTTCTCGATCCTCGTCCAAGGCCTGACGATGCCGTGGCTGATCAAGAAGCTCGCGCTCGGCCGCAAACGGCCGGTTGCCGCAGCCGCGCCGGCCCCGTAGCAAGCCGCGCGTGAGCTTCCTTCCCGAACCGCTTCGCATTCCCGCGTTCCGCTATTTCTGGGTTGCCCGCCTGTCTTCGACCGTCGCCCAGATGGCGATGGTGATCATCATCGGCTGGCAGGTCTACGACATCGCCCGCCACACGATGGGCGTGAAGGAAGCGGCGCTTCGCCTTGGAGTGATAGGACTCGTCCAGTTCGTGCCGTTGTTCCTGCTGACGCTGGTGACCGGCTGGACGGCCGACCGTGTCGACCGACGCTGGGTCGGCCGGGCGTCAGTGGGGCTCGAACTCCTTTGCGCGGCCGCGCTCGCCTGGTTCGCGTGGAGGCATACGACCACCCTGCCGATGCTCTACGCGGTCGCGGCTTTGCTCGGGGTGGCGCGCGCGTTCGCCGGTCCGGCGCTGGGCGCCCTTGCTCCCAACCTTGTCCCACGCGAGATCCTCCCACGAGCCATCGCCTTGTCGTCGATCGCCTGGCAAAGCGGGGCGATCGCCGGCCCCGCGCTTGGCGGCTATCTCTACGCCTGGGCGCCGTTCGCGCCTTATGCCGCCAGCACCCTCCTGTTCGCCGTCGGCCTCGCCGGCCTGTTCGCAATCGGGCCAATCCCCCGGACCAGGCTCGACCGAGGCCCCAATCCGTGGGAACAGATGGTCGAGGGCCTCCACTACGTCCGCCGCAACCGCCTCGTTCTTGGAGCCATCAGCCTCGATTTGTTCGCCGTCCTGCTTGGCGGTGCCACGGCGATGCTCCCCGCCTTCGCGCGTGACGTGCTTCACTCCGGACCCGAGGGCCTCGGCCATCTGCGCGCCGCGCCGGCACTCGGGGCGACGCTGACCGCAGCCTTCTTTTCGTTCCGTCCCCTGAAGCGCAATGTCGGGGTGAAGATGCTGGCCGCGGTCGGCATATTTGGCGGGGCCACGATTGTCTTCGGCCTTTCGCGATGGATGCCGCTATCGCTTGTCTGCCTGGCGTTGCTCGGCTCGGCCGACATGTTCTCGGTCTATGTCCGCCAATCGCTGATCCAGCTCTATACGCCCGACTCGATGCGCGGCCGGGTGGGCGCGGTCTCATCGCTCTTCATCTCCGCCTCGAACGAGCTGGGGGAGGCGGAATCCGGCTTCCTTGGAGCGCTCATCGGCCCTGTTCCGGCCGTGATTGCCGGCGGCGTCGGCGCGATCCTGGTGGTCGTGCTCTGGTCGTGGTGGTTCCCCGAGCTGCGGCTTGCAAAAAGCTTCGAAGCACCCGATTTGCGCGCTGCACCAGAGAGGAGCACCAGCGCATGAAGGCCGCCAATATCCTCGAAACGATCGGCAACACGCCGCATGTGCGTATCACCCGCCTGTTCGGCCCCGATGCCGAGGTATGGATCAAGCAGGAGCGGGCCAATCCCGGCGCCTCGATCAAGGACCGCATCGCCCTCTCCATGGTCGAGGAAGCGGAGCGTTCCGGCAAGCTGAAGCCCGGCGGAACGATCGTTGAGCCGACCTCCGGCAACACCGGCATCGGCTTGGCGATGGTCGCCGCGGTCAAGGGCTACAAGCTAATCCTCGTTATGCCCGACAGCATGAGCGTCGAGCGCCGCCGGCTGATGCTCGCGTATGGCGCGACGTTCGACCTCACGCCGCGCGAAAAGGGTATGAAGGGCTCCATCGCTCGGGCCGAGGAGATTATCGCCGCGACTCCCGGATCGTGGATGCCGCAGCAGTTCGAAAACCCAGCGAACCTCGAAGTCCACCGCCGCACGACCGCACAGGAGATTCTTCGCGATTTCGCGGACAATCCGCCGGACGCGATCATCACCGGCGTCGGCACCGGCGGTCACATTACCGCCTGCGCCGAGGTCCTGAAGCCGCAGTGGCCGGGCCTCAAGGTGTTTGCGGTTGAGCCGACGCTGTCGCCCGTGCTTTCCGGCGGCGAACCCGGCCCGCACCCGATCCAGGGCATCGGCGCCGGCTTCATCCCCGCGATCATGGATACGAGCGTCCTCGACGGCGTGATTCAGGTCGATCCCAACGATGCCAAGGAAATGGCGCGGCGGGCGGCTCGCGAGGAGGGCATGCTGGTCGGGATTTCGTCGGGCGCGACACTCGCCGCGATTGCGCAGAAGCTGCCTGAGCTGGGCGAAAGGACCCGCGTCCTCGGCTTCAACTACGACACCGGCGAGCGCTACCTCTCGGTTCCGGAATTCCTTCCGGCCGAAAGCTAACAAGGCCGTAACCCTGTTCGTTCGCCGCGCAGTTAACTCCGCACGTTAAGACGGGCCTTTGGCCCATTGGGGCTTACCCAGTGGCGTTCAGGAGCCTTGATGCGCCGGAACCTGTTCCGCAAAACGGTTGAAGTTCATCCGCCCGCGCGCGCGTCCGTGCAGGACGTGCTGTTTTTCGACGTTCGCGATCATTCCGAAAGCACGGACCTCGCCCTCGCGGAGCGCCGCCTCGGCGCTTGGGTGTTCGCCCCGTGGCTGCTCTTGACCGGTCATTTCGCACTGATGCTCAGCCTGTTCGTCGGCCACGCCCCGCAGTTCAGCTGGAAGTCCGCCGCGGGCGTCGTGCTGCCACTCGCCGCGGCGTTTGCGGCCGATGTGGCGGCGGGGCTGATCGCCATCTATTGGCGCAAGCTGGAGATGGCGCCGCACAATGTCGTCCGGATCATGTGCGGCTATCTCGCCGGGACCGGCATTCTTTGGGCCATCGGCAGCGCTGCTGCGGGCTCGACCCAACTCGCCGGCGCATCGTTCGTCACGGTCGCCATGGCGTCCGGGTTTTTCCTGCGCTCGATCGCCTCCGTCCCGTCGCCGCCGCTCGCAATCGTGAACGCGCTGGTCGCGTTCGTCGCGACGGCCCTCTATTCGAACAGCGGCGAGGTCACGTTCGGCATCGACGTGCTGGCGTTGCTGATGGTCGCCTACAGTATCCTCATCACCCAAAAGACGTTGTTCGCCGGCCGTACGCGGCTGGCGCTCGAGTGGCAGGCGAAGAAGGCGCTCAACTTCGTCGATGAGTTCGAGAACAGCGGCCGCGGCTGGTTCTGGGAGACCGACTCGCTCGGCACCCTGTCCTATGTGTCTCGCCAGCTGGCGGATGATTTCCAATGCGAGCCGAGCGCTCTGCTCGGCCGGCAGTTCACCGATCTCCTGTCAGTCGACCATGCGCCGGAATCGACCGAAGAGGGCAAGACGCTGGGCTTCCATCTGTCCGCCCGCTTCCCCTTCTCCGACGTGGTCGTGCGCCCGGCGAGCGAGCAGGACGTTCACTGGTCGCTGTCAGGCAATCCGATTTTCGACGAACGCGGTCGCTTCCTAGGCTTCCGCGGAATCGGCACCGACCTCACCGAGCAGCGCCGCTCGGAGCGCGAGATTTCGCGCCTCGCGCGGTTCGATTCGCTGACCAGCCTGCCCAATCGGGCGATGATGCGGCAGACACTCGATGAAGCGCTGCGCAATGCGGCCCACCGCAAAAAGGGCTGCGCCTTGTTCATGATCGATCTCGATCGGTTCAAGAACGTGAACGACACATTGGGCCATCCCGTAGGCGACGCGCTGCTTCGCCAGGTGGCCGAGCGGCTGACCTCGGTGATGGGCAACCACGGCCAGGTCGGCCGCCTCGGCGGCGACGAGTTCCAGGCGGTGCTGCCCGGCGGCGCCGACGTCGGCCTGCTCGAATCGCTTGCGCGGACCCTGATCGAGCAGGTTTCGCGGCCCTACACGATCGAAGGCAACAAGGTGACGATCGGCGCCTCGGTTGGAATATCGATTGGCGACCCCGGCCGCGCCAGCGCCGACGCACTGGTCCGCGACGCCGATCTCGCGCTTTACGCCGCAAAAGCGGCCGGGCGCGGCAAGCACCGCCTCTACGAGCCCTCGATGCACAGCGAAGCGGCCGAACGGCAGGTGCTCGAGAACGACCTCCGCCAGGCGATCGAACGCGGCGAGCTCGCCGTTCATTACCAGCCCGTCGTGCGAACCGCCGGCGAGGAGATCTCTGGCTTCGAAGCGCTCGTCCGCTGGCAGCACCCGACCCGCGGCGCGATCTCGCCATCAAAGTTCGTGCCGCTGGCCGAAGAGGCGGGACTGATCGGCAAGATCGGCGAGTGGGTGCTCCGCACCGCTCTCGAAGAGGCCGCCAAATGGCCCGACCACGTTCGCGTCGCGGTCAATCTGTCGCCGCTGCAGTTCAACGATCCGAACGTCGCCGAGATGGTTGGCAACCACCTGCGTGAGACCGGCGTCCGCGCCGAGCGGCTCGAACTCGAGATCACCGAAGGCGTGTTCCTGGTCGAGGGCGATACAACCGACGACACATTCGCCAAGCTGAAGGGGCTTGGCGTGCGCCTCGCCCTCGACGATTTCGGCACCGGCTACAGCTCCCTCGGCTATTTGAAGAAAGCGCCGTTCGACAAGATCAAGATCGACCAGAGCTTCGTCCGCGGCGCAGCGTCGGCGACGAACCGCAACGCGGCTATCATTCGCGCCATCGTCACGCTCGCCGAGACGCTCGGCATGGACACCTGCGCCGAGGGCGTTGAGACGCACGACGACCTGCAGCTGATCCGCGAGCTCGGGGTCAGCATGGTCCAGGGCTATATCTTCGGCCAGCCCAGCCCGGCGGAAACGGCGCGCCAGATCGCCAACAACTCGACGATCGAGGCCGACGGCTTCGCCTGCATCCGCGAGCCGCGCCACCGCCTCATGCGCCGCGCGATCGCGGTGATCGACGGCGCCCCTGTCGAGCTCAGGCTGCGCAACATTTCTTCGATGGGGGCCCAGGTCGAATGCCGAGTCTCGGTGGCTCCGGGGACCGAACTCGCGATCGACATCGTCGGCGTCGGCCCGGTTCGCGGACTGGTCCGCTGGGCTCAGGCGGGCAAGTTCGGGGTCCAGTTCGACGGCCAGTTCGACCTCGCGCGGCTTGCGCCGCAGAAGGAAAAGCCCAACCCGGTGACGATGATGCGGCCGTCGTACATGGACCCGCAGAAGCGCAGCGCCGGCTAGAGCGCGGCGAACCGCCGCACCTGGCTCCGGTCCTTCCCGTAGAAATCGTCGAAATAGACGATCGATGAGCCGCTCGGCACGGCCGTCAGGTAGGTGATGTAGATCGGCACCGGCTCCGGCAGATTGACCTTCTGCTCGGGCCGGGCGCCCTTGGGGCTCGGCGGACGGCCGTTGAACAGCCAGCGAGCGAAGCGCGGCGCATCTTCGAGCCGAACGCAGCCATTGCTTTGCAGCCGGGCAGCATCGTCGATCTTTTCCTTTTCCGGGGTGTCGTGCAGCCAGATTCCCTGGGCGTTGGGGAACATGAATTTCATCTTGCCCATCGAGTTCGCAGGCCCCGGCCGCTGGCGGAGGTTGACCTGCACGCGGCCGGCAGCGACCGCGTGCCAATCGACCGACATCGGGTCGCGAACGTGCGCATTCTCGCCGAAGTGGTCGACGACGTCGTAACCCCTCTTTGTGAAATAGGCGCGCCCCTCCTTCAGGATGGTCGGAGCAAGCTTCCTGGCGGTGATGTCGGGCGGCGAATTCCAATAGGGGTTGAGCGCAATATAGCGGATGAAGGCGTTCATCATCGGTGTCTGGGCGATCGGATCGGTGCGGCCGGCGACGACTCGCATCGAGTCCACGACCTGGCCGTTTTCATACATGTAAAGCCGGGCCGCGGGCGGGTTGACGATGACGTAGCGGCCGCCACCGGCAGGCAGAGCGCGCGCTCGCTCGAGATTGAGCTGCAGCAGCCTGAGCTCCGCCGGGCTGCGATAGATCCGGCTCGCAATCGCCTGCCGGAGTTTCGCATAGATCGGATTCATCCAGCCAAGCTGCTGGACATAAGCGCTGAGCGATGGAGCCCGCGACGCGGCGGTGAGCAACTCGATCGCAGACGGTGGCGTTGGCTTGAGCTCCTGGTCGACATAGACGACGCCGACGCCTGGGTCGTGCCGGAGGTCGCGGGCGTAGGTGACGAACGCGCTGCTCAGCATGGACTCAGCGCGCTGGACCGCCGCCGGGTTTCCGCTCCGTGCCTCGGCCGCCGCCCGAGCGACCCCGCGCACGTCGTAGCGCCGCGGGTTGAGATGATCGGCCTGAGCGGTGGCGAGGAGCTGCACCAGTTGGTCCGCCGCGCCGCCCGAATTCGGCCCAAACCACAAGGGCGCGCCGCCGCGAGCCCGGTAGAACTCGGCGATCGCGCCGTCGAATGGCACGGCTTTGGCGGTCCGCGCCTCAGCGGGCGCAACAAGCGGAACCGCCGTTCCGAGGATGCACAATGCGCTGCCAGTCAGCAGCGCCTTCACGATCAGGGATGAGGATTGCTTTGTCATAGGTGCCTTGAACGAATGAGTTTCGAAAGCGGTAGCAGACCCGGCCCTGACCTTTCGCTGAACCGAACCCACAAGAAAAGAGCGCCGGGGTGAACCGGCGCTCTTCCTGATCAATTGTCCACCGGCTTAGTAGCGGCGGTTGATGCGGACATTATAGACGGCGCCATTGGCCGCGACGTCGCAGCGGAACGACAAGTCCGCCTGGTTGGCATAACCATAACCCATCGCGCCATAGGCACCGACGCCATACGGGCCATAGCCGTTGTAGGCATAGCGCCCGCTGCTGGCGAGGCCGCGCACCCGGACCGTCCCGTTATACTGCGGGGCCACTTGGGTCAGCGCGACGACCCGGCCGCTGGTGTTGGTGCCAAGCACGGCGCCGAGAATGCCGCCGATGCTCGTCCGGTTATACAGCCGGTTCTGGACGGCGGCCGAGCACTGCTGCGCGGCGAAATTGGTATTGACCGCATAGGGCTGCGCGTAGCCATAAGTCCGAGCATAGCCGTACGGCTGCGAATAACCGTAATATTGGGCGGTCGCTGGCGCCGCGGCCGCAAGGGCGGCACCGGCCGTCAGCAGTTTGGTGAGAATACGCATGACTCATCCTCCGTCGATGAAAGGTGCAACGTGAAGGATAAAACGCCCCGCGGACCCTTGCAGAGCCGGATTTCATCGCGGTGACTGTTCGAGTCGTCGTACCAAGCTGAACCCGCGCTAAACACAAACGAAGAGCGGCCGCGCGAACCGAAAGCCCGCGCGGCCGCCCCGAAATCGCCTTAGGCGGATTGCTTACTGATATTCCGCGTTCAGGTTGAAGTCGGCGCTGTACACGCCCGCGGCCTGCGTGGCCGTCAGGCCGAAATCGCCGCCGACATAGACGACGAAGGTGCCAGTCGCACTCGCCGTGCGAGTCAGGCCCGCGGCGTCGACCGACATCGAGTTCACGGTGATCTGGTCGCCAGCCGCGCTCTGCAGCACGTTGCCGACCGGCGGCGTCAGCGTCAGGACGACCGTCTCGAGCGGCGCCGCAAGGCCGTCAAAGCGAGCGGAGGATGAGGTGCTCGGAAGCAGCGTCACGCCACCCGTCGAAGCACGCGCCCCCGCGGCGCTGGCAGCGATCGACACCGTGCCGGGATTCGTACCGTCGGTCGTGACGATGCCGAAGTCGAGGTTGCTCTGGTTGATCAGCGAGTGCTGCTGAAGCACCACGCCACGAGCGGTAGCAGGCGCGTCATCCGACGGAAACGCCTGAGCGAAGGCCGGCGACGCAACAGCGGCCGAAGCGGCAAGCGCCGCGAGATAGACATGAAAGCGCATCTTGGTTCCCCACTTTGGTAACTAACGAGGCGACCCCAATGCACCCTGACGCCTTCACGGCGATTGAAGGCTTGTGGTTTGCGCAAAATTTACCTTGTTAGGAAGCCATGTCGCGATCCGGCGCGACCCGTGGAGGAACAGCTCAGGCGGCGTTGACGAGGTGAATGTCAGGCACGCGCGCCGTCGCCTCGAGCGCAGCAATACGGTCGTCGTAAAGCCGGGCGAGCTCGCGATGCGCGGCGCGCGCCGCCGTGCTCATTGAAGAGCGGCTCGCGGCCAGCTCTTCGGCCTTGCGGCGCCGGTAGTAAGCGAGGTCCCCGTCCATCATCAGCCTCCCCCGAGGGCCGGCAGTGTGCGGGCGTCCCAAGCGACTCGCACAACCGACTTATCCACATAGCAGTGGACGGCGAATTAACTTTCTAACTTAGGTCAAGCTGTTGATCGTAAATGCGCCGATAAGGCTGAGGATTGTCGCGGTTTCGAGCGGCAAAATCCTCAAAATGCTTCGGCGGGAATCTTCATCAGCGTCTCGGCGCCGGCCTCAATCTTGCGCCGTAGAGCGGTCGAGAGCGGCAGTTCGCGCTCGGCATAGAAGCGCCCCGTGACCAGTTTGTTTTCGTGGAATGCGCGATCCTCGGTGCCCCCGTCCAACGCGCGCTGCGAAGCAGCGGCGATCTTGAGCCACATCCAGCCAAGACTGACGAGGCCCATCAGATCCATATAGGCATAGGCCCCGGCGCCGGCATTGTCGGGGTCGGCAACGCCGTTCTGGGCGAGCCACATGGTTGCCGACTGAAGGTCCGTGAAGGCCGGCTCTAGTGCCGCGGCAACGCCGCCGGGATCGCCCGCCGCCTTTGCGTCGGCGATCTCACGGCCAACCAGCTCGAAAAAGGCGCGAGCGGCGCGACCGCCGTCCTTGGGCAGCTTGCGCCCGACGAGGTCCATCGCCTGGATGCCGTTGGTGCCTTCGTAAATCTGCGTGATTCGCGCGTCGCGGACGAACTGCTCCATGCCGTGTTCGCGGATGTAGCCATGACCGCCAAGCACCTGCTGCGCGTGGACCGCCGCCTGGAGGCCCTTGTCGGTAAGGTAACCTTTGATCACCGGG
>Ga0207683_10004705_pt1 | contig 11767 bp, 10 predicted proteins | sample KBSM73metaG_FD_184333 | JGI IMG/M metagenome (GOLD analysis project Ga0207683, IMG submission 184333) | Miscanthus rhizosphere microbial communities from Kellogg Biological Station, Michigan, USA - KBS M7-3 metaG (SPAdes) (version 2) | ecosystem: Host-associated > Plants > Roots > Rhizosphere >...
GGCGTCGCGATTCTGGCGGATACCTGGTGGCAGGCGCAGAGTGCGCGTGGGAGCCTGAAGGTCGAATGGGATTTCGGCCCGAACGCGAACCAGAGCTCTGACAGTTTCGCGCAACAAGCCGCGGATGCGCTCAAGCGGCCTTACGGACGGGTGGTGGGCGAATACGGGGATGTGGATGCCGCATTGAAAGGTGCGTCTAAAGTCCTCGAAACCACTTACGCCTACCCTTTTCTGCCACACAATACGCTCGAGCCGCAGGGCTCCACTGCCTCATTCAAGGACGGCAAATTGGAGATCTGGAGCACGACGCAGGATCCCGGCTCTGTTCGCCGTCTCACAGCAAAAATCACGGGCATTTCAGAGTCAGACGTAACGGTCCATCTCATGCGCGCTGGCGGAGCTTTCGGCCGCCGCTTTGTGAATGATGATGACGTGGAGGCTGCCTGGCTCAGTAAGCAAGCAGGTCAGCCGGTCAATATCACCTGGTCTCGTGAAGACGACATGACACATGACAACTATCGCGCCGCCGCCACGATCGGTTTAAAGGCGGGCCTTGATGCAAAAGGCAGTGTCGTAGCGTGGCGCCAGCACTTTGTGACATTCGGCGATGGCAAGCGAACACCTTTTGATGCTGGCATCGATCAGCACGAGTTTCCAGCTGGATACGCACCCGCATATCAGCTGGGAATGTCGAACTCCATTCTTCTCGGGATTCGTACCGGCCCGCTCCGCGCACCGGGCGTGAATGGCCGCGCATTTGTTCTTCAGTCTTTTCTGGATGAGCTTGCGTTCGCCTCCGGTCGTGATCTGCTTGACCTTCAGGTTGAATTGCTTTCGAGGCCACCTGCTACGGGATATGGGTCCCAGCCCCAAAACCCTTTCGGCGGCCCAAATCCCGAGCGCTTGCGCGGAGTGTTGGAGACGGTTGCGGAGAAGTCAAATTGGCGCAAGCGCAAGAAGGAGAAGGGACGCGGCATGGGTATTGCGGCCTTCTACTGCCACGGGAGCTATTTTGCGGAAGTCGCCGAAGTCAGCGTCGATTCGCAGAACCGCATCACTGTTCATCAGATTTGGGCAGTTGGCGATGTAGGTAGTCAGGTCATCAACCCTCGTGCGGCGGAAAACCAGGCGATGGGCGGAATCATTGATGCGCTGAGCCAAATGGAGCAGGAGATTACGGTGGCCAAGGGCGCAGTGGAGCAAGACAACTTCCATCAACAGCCGATGCTGCGGATGCGTCAGACGCCGAAGATCGAAGTCTCCTTCCGTAAAACAGAATTTCCACCGTCAGGCCTGGGTGAACCGATGCTGCCGCCGGTGATTCCGGCCGTTACCAATGCTGTGTTTGCCGCAACAGGCAAACGCATTCGCACTCTACCGCTCAAACGCAGTGGGTTTGCATTTGCGTAGCCCGGAGTCTCAGACGATTCCGAAACCGTCTTAACTAAAGAAGCGCTTTGAGGCGTTCGCGCGCAGGTCGTTCCCTGCGTGAAACAGGACTCACGTATCGGTACTGCAATTCCGGTGGCACTCGACGACTGAAGCGTCCGATGCGGCGTTCGCGACCGTCGAGATTGGCAAGAACAGCACAGGAGACCATGAATCGACGCAAATTCTTCCGTACGGCATTGGCCACCGTTGTATCCGTTCCTACAGCATTCGCAACTGGGGTGTGGCTGTTCCTAAAGCTGCCGGAGTTCGGTGCCAGCGCCGCCGATGGTCGCCTCGAACGAATAAGAAAATCACCAAACTTCCGAAACGGCGAGTTTCAGAATCTGTTAACGACGCCGTTGATGACCGCCGACAGCAATTCGAAGAATAGGCGAAGTTCCGTATTCAACAGAAGCAAGAGAGCGAAGCCTCAAGGGGCTATTCCTTCTGTAAAGTGCGATCTAGTTCAACTGCCACTCAATCAGAACTTCATCGTCTGGTTTGGTCACTCGTCTTACTTCATTCAAGTCGATGGGAAGCGTCTTCTCGTTGATCCTGTCTTGAGCGGGAGGGCTTCACCCGTTCCTTTTACCGTCGAGGCTTTCGATGGAACTGACCGGTATTCAGTTGCAGACATTCCAGACGTCGACTATTTGTTCATTTCTCACGACCACTGGGACCATTTGGACTACGACACAGTTAAGAATCTGCGTTCCAAAGTTAAGAAGGTGATTTGCGGGCTCGGCGTCGGAGCGGATTTGGAGCGGTGGGGATATGCCAGGGAGGACATTGCCGAAGGAGACTGGGGTGACTCTGTCGACATGGGTGATGGATTCACGGCCCACATACGGACAGCTCGGCACTTCTCAGGAAGAAATCTGCACAGAAACCAGACCCTTTGGGTCTCATTCGCCCTCACCACTTCTACCGGCTACAAGATATTCCTCGGCGGCGATGGAGGATACGGCCCGCACTTCAGGGAAATCGGAGACGAGTTCGGCGGCTTTGATCTGGCTCTTTTAGAGGACGGACAGTACGACATGGCGTGGAAGTACATACACATGATGCCCGATGAAACGCTCCGGGCCGCCAACGATCTTCGAGCGACCCATTTCATTCCCGTGCACAACTCAAAATTTTGCATCTCCAATCATGATTGGGATGCCCCGCTTCGTACAATCACGTCCATCGCTGGGCAAGCACATCCACGAATCCTTACTCCCGTAATTGGCCAGATCGTAGCGCTCGCAAATCCCCAGGCCGAGTCGGTGGAGTGGTGGACGAAGGTGACCTAGAAGTGGCGATGCATCAAACCAAAAACGACTTGAGCGACAATGCCCAAATCTAAACAACCCGCCGAACCTTTACGAATAGCGCTCTGGTTCTGCCCGTCGTGCCCTTGACTAGTTTCGGGTCCAAGCCTTCTCAAGGATATGGACCCGAAGTGTTGAAAGGCAACCGCGTAGCGCCGCCTGTTGTGCCCGGACTGCGCTCAGGCTTTCGGCATGGCGAAGATTGCCGGATCAATCGTCTTGTTTACCTCAACCTTCTTCACCGTTGTGCTCAGTTGAAACTGACCAAGATCCAGACCGATTCCATAAGGAACCTTTAGACCCGTCTCCGTCTTGCGGTAATCCGAGTAGCTAGTTGTGACCTTCACAGGTTGGCCCTGCATCTGGATCTCGTTGGTCATCGAGTTCGCGGCGTCAATGGGCCTCCCCCGGTGTGATCAGCCGAGTGAAAGACAAAGACGCCAATTTTGGGGTTGTTCCTTCCTGGACAAACACCTCTGTCACCATGAACGGGTTTGTAACTTCGTTGCCGCCTGCCACGGCAATCAAACGCATCTTGGTAAGCACGATCGCGGTGCTGCCGAAGAACCTGACTGAGGCATCTTCAATTTCCGCTTTCTTGTACTGAATGAATCCGCTCTTGATGACATCGAGTTCTTGGCTCTTGGTCATGGTCGCGCCCATGTGGACAAAGACGGCCTGGTCGTCGAACAGAGTGTCCAGTGCGTCTACGTTGCGCTCAGACATCCAATCCCACTTCAGCTTCGAGAGTTTCAGCAGTTCTTGTTCTGTAGCCATAACGGAGGAGACCTTTCCTGGTTGAGCGAATGTTGGTGCCGTGACGGTTAAAGTCCGCTGAGATAATGCGAGACTTGCTGCCGTGCGTCCATAGAAGGAAAACCGTAGGAACTGGTTTACCTTCGCCGGGCTGGTTGATCTGATACCTGCTTTAGCTCTCTGACATCTTCAATACAAGCTCCGGCAGTCGCAGCCCTTGTATCTCGATCTTCGACACTGCGGTGTCGATGTCGCGAAGGTCGTCTGGGGATAGCTGGAGATCGACAGCGCCGAGGTTCTCTTCAAGGCGGTAAAGCTTTGTCGTCCCCGGGATCGGTACGATCCACGGCTTCTGTGCGAGTAACCATGCAAGAGCGACTTGGGCTGGAGTGCCGTCTTTCCTCTCTGCGATGCTCTTCAAGAGTTCGACCACTGCCTGGTTCGCTGCGCGTGCTTCAGGAGTAAAGCGCGGCCCAAAATTCCGGAAGTCGGTAGGGTCAAACTGAGTGGTAGCGTCGATCTTTCCGGTCAGAAAGCCCGAGCCCAATGGGCCCCAGGGAACAAAGCCAATCCGGAGTTCCTCGCAAACTGCGAGAACGTCATGGTGTTCGACATCGCGCGTCCAGAGGGAATATTCACTTTGCACAGCTGTGACTGGCTGGACTACATGAGCGCGCCGAATCGTCTTTGCCCCAGCTTCCGAGAGGCCGAAGTGCTTAACCTTTCCGGCCTGAATGAGTTCGCTGACCGCACCAGCCACTTCCTCAATGGGCACCTGGGGATCGACTCGATGCTGATAGAAGAGGTCAATCACATCCGTATTCAGGCGTTTCAATGAGGCTTCAGCAACCTGCTTGATGTGTTCGGGCTTGCTATTTAACCCCATGCTGCGATGTCCATCGGGCAGGATATCGAAGCCGAACTTGGTCGCAATCACTACGGCCTCGCGATGTGGAGCGAGCGCCTAACCGACGAGTTCTTCGTTTTCAAATGGGCCGTACGCTTCTGCAGTGTCGAAGAAAGTCACGCCGCGCTCGACCGCTGCTCTGAGTAGCGCGATTGCTCGTTCCTTTTCCATGGCCGGGCCGTAGGCTTGGCTCAGACCCATGCAGCCAAACCCAATGGGCGAGACCCCAAGCCCGCTGTTACCCAGTTCTCTCTTCTGCATTTCGTCTCCTCTTGTCCACGCGCGTGGCTTGGGATTTATGACTGGATAACCCGTCTGGCAATCCACTTCATTCACACTAGTTCCAGTGGTACAAACTCCGCTTAGCTACACACGCCAAACGCGCAGCAGAACACGCCAATCTTTAAACCGGTTTACTGGCGCCTTTTGCAGTCTGTTTGGCATGGTCTGCACATACAAAGTTAGACCCGGAGGAATACAGTTGGCACAGGAGGGCTTCCCGACCGGGACCCCTTCAGTGAAAAGTTCTGTCTCTGGAAAAGAGCGTCTACATGCAGAAACACTTCCGATACTCGAACCGGATGCTCCTCTCTCTGGACGCAACAGGCGTTGATTCTTCAAAGGTGTTGCGCCGCGCACACCTCTCTCAAGAGCTTCTGAACGAGTCACGCTTCCTTCTGACCACAGGGGAGGCGTTTGCTCTGGCGAGAGCAATCGCGGAGGTGAGTGGAAATCCGGCTATAGGCTTGACTCTCGGCACCGTCACGAGAACGCAGCAATTCAATCCGGCCGGTATCGCAGCACTCTGTTCGGAGACTCTGGGAGAGGCAATGGCGCAGGTTGGCCGATACAAGCAACTGACTTGCCCGGAGGAACTGGTCCAACATAGGGCGGATGGGGAATGGACGCTTCGCTTCCGGTATCTGATGACAGACCAGCCCGAGCCGCCTGTGCTGATCCAAGCTGGGTTTGCCTATTTGCTTTCCATCGCCCGGCACGGAACGGAGAACCGGAGTTTCAGCCCTTTACGCCTGGAGCTTATGGATTCGGATGCCCCGGTCAAGCAGATAAAGCGGCACTTCGGGTGTCCAGTCGTCGCTGGAGCACAGCACAACGTGATGGTGCTTCGGGAAGCTGACGGTGAGTTGCCCTTTGTCACCTGCAATGCCGAACTCTTTGAGATGTTGGCGCCCCAACTTGACCACGAGCTTACCGCAGGCCGAAACACGGAAAGCTTTGTGGACCGGGTGCGTCTCGCCATTCAAGAAAAGCTCACCGGACGACGCTCCGCCATAGAGGACATCGCTGACGTTCTCCGCGTCAGTCCTCGCACATTACAGCGGCGTCTGCAGGACGACGGCTATAGTTTCCAGCGGGTGCTGGAGGAGGCTCGTCGGCAATTGGCACGTCACTATCTAGTGCACTCTCACCTGGACCTGAATGACGCGGCATTTCTGCTTGGCTACAACGACGCTGGCTCGTTCGTTCGCGCTTTTCGCGCCTGGGAAGGTGTTCCACCCGCACGCTGGCGAGAGGAACAACGTTCGCAAGCTGTCCACTAAGCGGAAGAAGTCCAGGGATCTGGCCGCCTGGCTTCGGAGGCAACAAGCTCACTCAATCTGATGCGCTCACCGAGTCCTCGTCGCGAGTCTGGGTTACTTTTGTTGCGGGTTCCGTTATCGGCAGTGCTGTATGCCTGAGCGCGATACGAGTGGTGCTGCGCCATCGCGAAGGGAGTTCTTTCCTTCCAGGAACCGAATATGAGTATCGGGAAGCCTATCCGCCGGCCACGGGCATTGCAAACGTGCTCACCGACTCTTCACTTCGAGACAAATTCGCGTAGGGCACCGAGCAGACGATCCACCTCTTCCAGCGTGTTGTAATGTACCAGCCCAATGCGCAGCATTCCGCCTTTCTGCTCCACTTGAAGGCGCTCACTCAAATTGAGTGCGTAGTAGTTTCCGTCCCACGTAAAGATGCCACGTTTAGCGAGAAATTCGGCAATCGTCTTCGGAGGATGATCCCCGATGCGGAGCGAGAGTGTCGAGCAGCGTTCCTCAAATCGTTTAGGGTGGGTGATCCCGTAGATGCGTACATCCGGAATCATCTCTAAGCCCTCGATCAGCTTCGCGATTAGCCGTCGCTCATACGCGACGGTGCTGCGATAGGCTGCTGCCAAAGCTTCCCGTCGCGTCTTCGCAGCTGGTTCACTGTGACGGCCCACGCCAGCGATGTAATCGACCGCCGCGCCGATCCCCGCGATCAACTCGTGTGCGAGGGTGCCGGTTTCCCACCGATCCGGGGTCTGATCGTGCGACGGCCGCACTTTATAGGGTTGGAATCGCTCTAAATGTTCGCGTTTTCCATAGAGCGTACCCATATGCGGCCCGAAGAATTTGTATGGGGAGCAGACCAGAAAATCGCAATCGAGCTCTTTGACGTCCATCAGACCATGAGGCGCATAGTGCACCGCGTCAATAAATGTCATTGCCCCGGCAGCATGGGCCAGGCGCGTGATCTCTCGAACTGGATTGATGGTTCCCACCGCGTTGGAGGCATACCCTACGGCCACGAGTCTCGTGCGGTGGCTCAATTTGCTTTTGAGGTCCTCAAGATCCAGCGTGCAGTCCTCTTCGCGGATGTCGGCTACCTGAATCGTCACACCCTTTTCCTCGAGCGCCTTCCAGGGCGAGAAGTTGGCGTCATGATCGAGAGTGGTCAGGAGAATTTCATCGCTCGATCCCAACTCTCGCCCAATCGCCCGCGACACTGCAAAGGCAAGGGTAGTCATGTTCTGACCGAAGACGACCTCGTCCGAGTCACAACTGAAGAAATCCGCCATCGCCGCGCGCGTGTTGGCAATCATCTCGTCACTGCGTCGGCTCGTCAGGAACACGCCGCCGTGATTAGCGTTGGAATTCATAAGATAGTTCTGGATTGCTGCAATGACCTGAGCAGGAACTTGTGTTCCCGCAGGGCCATCTAGAAAGGCCGCAGGTTGATCGTTGACCTGGGTTTTGAGCGATGGAAAATGCGAACGCACCCACGCCACATCCAGCATCCTGTCCAGTCCCAATTCCGCAGTACTCATAACAAATCTCACCTCGGATCGCACACGGCAAAGTGTACATCGCAATCTTTGCAGTATCTAATCTCGACGACCCTTACCGGACCTTCGAACGCGGTGCTTGGTGCTTCGCTCTACACCCCTCATTGGCAAATAAACCAGGCGCGATTCAGCGATGAAGATACCCGCAGCCGTAGGGCTACGCTCGATGATTCCGACAGACGCTGCTTGGAGTCACGGGTAAGTTTACTGCTACCCATCAAAGAAAGATTGGCAGGTAGAAACCACAGTCCACGATTGGGATATATGGATATATACGTTGGATTCACCGAGCAAGTTGGCGATCACATCTCTGCAATAGTCACGAGGCTAAATCGATCTAGAAAGCAGTACTCGCACCCCACTCGTTCTGAGCTGCCCCCTTGGTTCGGTTAAATCGAAGGCAGGGGCTTAGATCGATGCCCATCTCTGCAAATTCTCGGTACAATTTCGGTACAAATGAGGCAGAGAAAGAATGGTCTGCTTGACCCTAAGCGACACCATGCAAAGCACTTATATTTTTGGCTTTCACAGTTCGGGACCAGGGGGTCGGAGGTTCGAATCCTCTCTCCCCGACCAATAGAATCAATCACTTACAATCTTCTGTATTCCGAACCGACCTTCATTGTGTCGCGGTTCGTGTCATTGAGGCTATTCGGTCTCTGGATGACCCTTCGAGTCGCCATCGCAAGCGTGCCGCCCTCGCCAAAAAGTCTCATAGAACCAGTCCGCGACTTCCCAGCCGAGCCGGTCAAGCAACGCAATTGATGCAGACCAGAGTGAGCTAGGACAAGCTGCGGCTGCACCGGATGGGTATTTCGCCGAGCTGATGTCGACCAACGAAGAGGTCAGCGAGAGCATCCGTTCGCTGCTCGGACTGTGCTGCGAACACATCGACCGTTCAACAGAATGAAGACGGCTCTGCTCATTTCGCTCGAACGGGATCCGCTGCCGGCCGACCGGCTTCGACGCCTAAGAGCCTTTCCCGGTGGTTGGTCCGATTACGGCTCTGACTTCCTCCTCTGGAGGTGGGTGACATCTTTCGCTTCCACCAATCCGCTTGTTTATGCGGAAGTAGTCTCAAATGTAGAAGGGGACGATTTCGAGTGATCCAGGTTAAGCGCCCTGATTCCCTGGGTCGCCCGCCCACAACTCCGCGATTTCCTCATCCTCTGCGTCCGCCAGAACGGGTTCCTCAATCGGCTCTGCGTCTCGTTTTCGAATACCGGCTCCTTCAGAGTCGGTTAAGAGCTGCGTTGTGGTCATAATGTCCTGCCTCCTTGGCGTTCTCCATTTCCGGTTTATGCGGCACTACAACATCCCGAGTAAAGCGCAAAGTCGTTGCCTGAGCAAGTGAAGTGGTCCGAATCGGACGAGTGGACAAAGCGATCGGGAAGCAAGACTCGCCATAATCACGATCAACTGCCTTCGAGGAACCCTGCATTGCGCAGAATTCGGCGTACTTCCAATGTTCGTCAGGCAACAAGACGACTCGGCCTTGTGCGGTGCCCGGCTCGCTTGCATCTCGAGTTTTGGACGTATTTCAAAGCTCTCCGCAGACTGCGCTTTCCGGTTGAGTCGTCTCCAATTGAGAAAAGACTCATTTGCGGACCTGAAGGTCGCGGGCTAAGACGCCAACTGCCGTGCATGCACGGTGTCGCTCATCTCAATCAACACTTGCAAAAAATCCTCGTCGTCTGCTGGAGATTTCAGCCACACGCCTTCCTTTGTCTCGAGAGCAGCAGAAGATTGCCGACGCGATAACGTCGTAAACCTTCCTCAAGTTCGACCTGTGCCAATCCAGTTTCTGCCGCTGCGTTCTGCAGTAATACGCATCAAACGGAAAGATGTACGCGTTGCTCCATCTTGACTCTAGTGGGCGTCGCTCGCTGATCACTGAGCCGCCACGAATTCGCATCGCCGCTGGCTGGTTCTCCATGGGATCCGAGGTCGGTCAGACTGTGGAAAGCCCGATTCATCGCGTCTGGGTAGATTCCTTCGCGATGGCGGCGACTCAAGTCACCGTTCAGGAGTATGCGCGGTTTCTGGACGCCACCGGAAACGTGCGGCCCCCAAACTGGGGCGATCCCGACTTTTCTCATCCTCAGCAACCTGTGGTGGCGGTTTCGTGGTTTGACGCCGTGTCATATTGCGCGTGGCTTTCGTCAATGACTGGCTCGCACTATCGGCTTCCTACAGAAGCCGAGTGGGAGCGGGCTGCGCGAGGCGGTGTTGAGCAGATGTTATTTCCCTGGGGAAACGATCCGCCGGTATCACGTCCCGACTACCACAGCCGTTGGAAGACTGGCCCTGAGCCTGTCGGGCAATCACAGCCGAACGCATACGGTCTATTCGACATTTGCGAGAACGTGCATGAGTGGTGCAGCGATTGGTACGAAGCCAACTACTATGCCATATCTCCAGATCGAAATCCGCAAGGACCGAAAGAAGGCGAGAGAAAAGCGTCGCGCGGAGGTTCCTGGCGACACCAAATCAAGATTTCACGATGCTCGGCACGTTCTAGCATCCCGCCGGAATTCAGCTACGCCGATTATGGCTTTCGGGTCGTTTGCGACGGGGCTCGCTGAACATAGCGACGGAGACCGTTCGAGTCAGGCAACTCTTGATTCTCCTTCGAAGACCAAAGGATGGGCCGTCGAAGAGTACGCACAGAGCAGACGATGCTTTGCGCCCGAGTGGTCATTGATCATTCCCCAAATCGAAACAATGCACCAGAACTGAATCCCGGAAGGTCTGGCGGCGATTCGCCAACGACGAGCCACAGAGGAGAGGCCGGACCCGCTATCATCTGTGTGATGAAAACGATTGGCATGCGGGCTCGCTCTGCTTACTCTTACATGGATCTGGTTTTGTCGTGGTGAAGTTTAGACTGCATCAATTCGGCCGATATCCTGGGAGGGCAGAACGGATATGCGTAAATTTGACCGTGAGGATGATGCAACGTCACACCAATGGCTTCGCCCTTGTTTTCGAAAATAAAAACATACTTTACGAATTCCAGGCTGCTGAGCTGGGAGTATCTGGAAGTCCACACAAGAACCAACTTATAAATTTGCTCAACCGGCAATTGTGAGAGAGTTCGCTGGTGATCGGCGCTGTACAAAATAACTTCGCACACGCCCTGGGACGGCCGCACCGGATATAACGCAGATTCCTCGATGCTGGGAGAGCCAGGATTGGGCTGGAGACTGGGAAACCGGTTCGCGAGAACGGCTACATCGTAGTCTCCCGGTATTTCGCCGCCCTCTTCTGTTCTGAGGCAAAAGGGACACTTGGCAACAGAGGGTAGAAAGGTGCGATCCTGCCGGTGAACGGCGGTCACGACCCATTCGGCCAGGACGGGGTTCCATCGTAGTTCCGAAGAATGATCCAGACCGATGCGCGGAGAGTCTTCGATGGAAGGATTGGAACCTGTTACGGAAGTCCAGTGCGGCTCGAGAAAATCGTAAAAGAGAAAGTATCGTCCATCCGGCAATCGTGTGGACCGGATGTTCACTGAGGAACTCCCTGGAGGGAGTCCTTCATACTACCGATCGCGGAACAGGGATTGGCAACAAGTTCGCTGAATGCCTTCACCAGAGGAGTGGATTGCCATCGTGAGCCGCTGCCTGCATTTTCCTGCAGCTTGTAGAGGCCGAGCTCGATTCGATATTTCTCTGCTGGTTCGGTACCAAGCCTGTAGCGCCAGTCGATCATGGTGTGCATCGGAAACCATGTATACCCATAAACCGGCACACCTTTTTCCCGCAGTCCGCGAATCGCACCCACGGATTCCCGCAGCCAGGTCAGGCGAACTTCATCGCTTCCAAATGCGCTCGTTTCCGTGATCATAATCGGCACTTTGTAGCGCCGGTAATAGTCTTCGATCAGCGATGAAAAACTGGCTTGACCTTCCGACACGCGAGATGCAATCCGGCCATTGCGATTGACATAGAGTTGCTTGACCGACCACTGGGGATAGAAATTCATCCCAAGGACATCGATCTGCACCGGATTCCGCGCGATCTCGTCGAGCGTTTTGGGAGATACGCCGTTGCGAAGCAGCCAGGTATAGAGAGGATGACCCGGGACCAGCCTTCCAGTAAGGAGGTCATAGCAGATATATCCCCGGTGCTGATCCTCCATGGCGAGCGGTTCGAGATCCGCGTCCGCTGCGCGGCTCAGTCCCGTGGCTTCGACAAACACCAGTTTCGCCGTCGGCGCCGCTTCTCGAAGTCTGGCCGCCGTCTGCAG
>Ga0207683_10004707_pt1 | contig 11763 bp, 9 predicted proteins | sample KBSM73metaG_FD_184333 | JGI IMG/M metagenome (GOLD analysis project Ga0207683, IMG submission 184333) | Miscanthus rhizosphere microbial communities from Kellogg Biological Station, Michigan, USA - KBS M7-3 metaG (SPAdes) (version 2) | ecosystem: Host-associated > Plants > Roots > Rhizosphere >...
GCTCTGCGGCTGGTCCGCGACAACCAAGCGGTCTACGCCGAAGACCTCGCCGTGTCCGCGCTGATGCGGACCCGGCTGGCCAAGTCGGTCGCCGACGCCGGCTGGTCTCAGCTGACGAGGTGCATCCAGGAGAAAGCGGCCCAGTATGGCCGCACGTTTGCCAAAGTGGGCCGATTCGAGCCGACCAGCCAGGTGTGCTCGGCCTGCGGTGTGAAAGACGGCCCGAAGCCGCTCGGCGTCCGCCAGTGGACCTGCCCGGCGTGCGGGACCGTCCACGACCGGGACGTCAACGCGGCCAGGAACATCCTCGCCCTGGGGCGCAGGGAGAGGCTAAACGCCTGTGGAACCGGCGTAAGACCACCACTTACGGTGGCGGCTGGTGCTGAAGCAGGAACTCGCCGGAGCGCGGCGTGAGCCACGCCGGAGGAATCCTCGTCGTCCGTGGCGGGGAGGACGTCAAAGTCATGAAGTACCTCATTCCTGGCCGGCAGGCCCGCCGGAACGGCATGGTAGGGGGATGATCACTCCCCCTGGCCTGCCTCCGGGCTGCCCGCCCTGGTTCGCCCGCCCGGCCGCCCGGGCCTGGACCTGCGCTCCCGCCCCGACGGCCGGGATACGGGCATTTCACGCGCGGCTGCCTGGCTACGCGCCGACTCCGCTGAGGGAGGTGCCGGCGGTCGCGGCCGAACTGGGCGTAGGCCGCGTGTTCGTGAAGGACGAGTCGGCCCGGATGGGCCTGGCCGCGTTCAAGGTGCTCGGTGCCTCCTGGGCGGTTCACCAGGTGCTGTCCAGGCGGGACGCGGCCGGACCGGTCACGCTGATGGCCGCCACCGACGGTAACCACGGACGCGCGCTGGCCTGGATGGCCAGGCTGCTGGGGCAGCGGGCGCACGTGTTCGTGCCCAGCGGCGTGCACCCCACGGCGGTCGCGGCGATCGCGGCGGAGGGCGCGCAGGTCACCGAGATCACCGGAACCTATGACGATGCGGTCCGGATCGCCGCCACGGCGGCCCGCGAACCGGACGCCGAACTCGTACAGGACGCCGGCTGGCCTGGCTACGAGGAGGTACCCGGCTGGATCGTGGACGGCTACTCGACCCTGTTCGCCGAGGTCGACGAGCAGCTCGCGGCCGCCGGGGCGGCAGGGGCCGCCGGGGCGGCAGGGGACGCCCCGGCCGTCGGGACAGCAGGGGCGGCAGGGACGGCTGGCCCTGCCCTGGTCGTGATCCCGGCGGGAGTCGGGTCGCTGGCCCAGGCCGCCATCATCCACTATCGGAGCCGGCCAGGCTCCGATGCGCCATCCCTGCTGACGGTCGAGCCCGGCTCCGCCGCCGGCGTCCTGGCCAGCCTGGTCCGCGGCGAGCTCGGCACCGTCGCGACCGGCGAGACCATCATGTCCGGGCTCAACTGCGGCACTCCCTCCATGCTGGCCTGGCCCTACCTGCGTGACGGCCTGGACGCCGCGGTCGCCGTGGCCAACTCCGAGGCCGCGGTGGCAGCTCGCGACCTGGCGGGTTACGGGATACCAGCCGGTCCCTGCGGCGGGGCCGCGCTGGCCGGGGTCCGGGCCGCGCTGACCGGCGAGGGCGCGCAGCGGCGGCGGGCCGCGCTGGCTCTCGATTCCGGCGGCACGGTGGTGCTGCTGAGCACCGAAGGATCGGCCGCCAACCCGGTACCGGCAGGCTAAGGCAGGCAGGCTCAGGACAGGCAGGCTCAGGACGGCGGGCTAAGGACGGGTCCGCGCACTATCTTCGGGTGGCAGCGTGCCAAGCTCGGTGAGCTTGCGCACGGCCTGCGCCCTGGTGCGGCAGCCGAGCTTGAGCAGGCTGCCCTGGACGTGCATCTCGACCGTGCGCGGGCTGATGAACAAGGCCTCGCCGATCTGCCGGCTGGTGTTGCCCCGGGCGACGAGCAGCATGATCTCCAGTTCACGACCGGTCAGGCCGCCCGCCGTGCGGGTCCCGCGCGCGCCGCGGCCGGCGGCGGGCGGCCGCGGCTTGCCGCCCAGCTCACCCAGTGCCGCGGCGCACGCGGTCCGCAGGACGCGCGCCCCCAGCCGGCCGGCGGTGTCGTGGGCCGCGTGCAGGAGCTCCACCGCCACGGTCTTGTCACCGATCCGCGCCGCGGCCCTGGCCGCCCGGCGCTGGGCCTGGGCCGCGGCGTAGGGCAGCTCGAGCTCCCCGAATTTCTCCGCCGCGCGGCGCAGCTCGCGCAGTGCCGCCTCCGGCTCATCGGCCACCAGGGTCTCGCCCCGCGCGTGAGCGAGCGCGGCGATCGCCTCGGGCTGGCCGGTGGTCTCCGCCATCCCGGCCAGGGCGGCCGCGCACGCGCGGACGTCGGCGTCCATCCCCTGCTCGGCGAAGAACGCGGCCATCCACTGCAGGATCAGCACGCTGAAGTGCCGTTCCTGCGTCCGCGCCAGCCGGGTCAGCATCCGCCGGGCCCGGTCGGCGGCTTCGGCGCACGACCCGGCCGAACTCTCCAGCACGCACAGCCCCCAGGACGAGAACATCTCCATCGGCACGAGCTCGATCCGGGTGGCGATCAGGTGGCTCTCCAGCAGGTGCGGCCGGGCCTGCCGGGCCGCGCCCCGCATCGCGTGCACCAGGCCGAGCATGCCGGCGGCCGCCCCGCGCGCGTGCGGCGTCGCGGCCGCCGCGAGCACGTCCTCGCACACGGCGGCGGTGCGATCCCATTCGCCGCGGGTGAACAGCACGACGGTGGCGCAGGCACGGCACAGCTGGCCGACGGCGTCGACTCCGTGCGCGTCGCAGAACTGGAAGGCGGCGGCGTAGACGGCCGTCGCGGCCCGGTAGTCACCGGCGTGCTCCAATGCGTCAGCCAGCCGCTGCTGCAGGTCCGCGGCGGTATCGGTCAGCGAGGCCGCCAGCGCCTGGTCCAGCGCCGCCCGGACCGCCGCGACGCCCTCCCGGGACTGCCCGAGGCGGGCCAGCAGGTTGCCGCGCAGGCCCTCCGCCCGCAGCAGCAGGTCGGTCCGCCCGGAGTCCTCAGCGTCGGCCCGGGCCGTGGCCAGCGTGCCCAGGCCGGCCGAATAGCTGCCCGCGGCGCGCAGGTGGGCGGCTACGGCCAGCCGGTCGACGGCCGCCTCGGCCCGCAGGCCCGCGGCCGAGAACGCCACGGCCGCCGCCTCCCGCGCGGTCAGCGCCGCTTCCCACTGCCCGCGCAGCTCGTGCACCAGCGCGAGCCGTCGCTGCGCGACGGCCAGGGCGGCGGCCTCACCGCGGCGCTCATGCCCGTCGGCGAGCTCGCGGAGCAGCGTCACGGCCTCGGCGTATTCCGAGCACATCTCCGCGCACCTGGCCAGCCGGCCGACAACGACCAGCCTGGTGTCGTCTTCGGCGTCCGCGGGCCAGTGCTCCAGCACGGTCCGCAGCGCCCGGGCGGCATCGCGATACGCGTGCACCGCGCAGTGCGCATCCGCCGCCGCGATGAGAGCCTCGCGGGCGGCCTCGAAGTCCCTGGCCGCGAGCTGATGCATGGCGATCAGGGCCGGCGCCGCGGCGCCGGCGGCCAGCGTGCGGGCCAGCTCCCGGTGCAGGTCGCGCCGCCGTGACCAGCCGATGTCCGCGTAAGCCGCCTCGTGGGTCAAACAGTGGCGGAAGGCCGCCCGGCCGTCGCGGACCTCGGTCAGCAGCCCGGCGCCGGTGAACCCGTCCGGCCAGGCCGGCAGGCCGCACACGGCCAGGACCGGGTCGATGTCGAACTCCTGGCCCGCCACCGCGGCCGTCTCGAGCAGCGTCCGCTCCTGGCCGGATAGCCGGGCCGTCCGCAACAGCACGGCCTCCCGGATGCCGTCGGGCACCACGGCCGCGCTCGCGCCGCCGTCGCGCAGGGCCAGCGCCAGTTCCTCCACGGCGAACGGGATCCCCTCGGCCCGGCTGGCCACCGCCGCGGCCAGGGCCGGCCCTGGCTTCGTCCCGAGCAGATGGGCCAGCATCCGGGCCACGTCCTCGTCGTCAAGCGGACCGACGTCGACCTCGGCGAGCTGGCGGCTCCGCCGCAGCTGGGCGCGGACGGCGCGGAGGCGGTGGTCGCGCGGAAGCTCGTCGCTGCGGTAACAGCCGATGAGCACGACCGGGATATCGCCCGCGGCGTCGGCCAGCGCGGGCAGCAGGCCGAGCGTGGCCTGGTCGGCCCACTGCAGGTCGTCGAGGAACAGCGCGAGCGGCCGGCCGGCGGCCAGGCGGCCCAGCACCGAGCACACTCCCGCCGCGAGGGCAGCCGGATCCGGAGTGGCGGGTGGCACGCCCCGTTCGGGAAAAATCTGGGCGAGAACCGTCGGTACCGGCCCGGCCATGTCCCTGACCGCCGGCCGTAGCGCACGGGCCAGGACGTCGTAGGCGGCGCCGGGCCACGCGGCGGCCCGGCCGGACAGCACCGGCGTGCCGGTGCGCGCGAGAACATGCTCGACGAGCGTCGTCTTTCCCACCCCGCCCTCGCCGGAGACCAGGACGACAGGTGCCCCGCGTCCCTGCGCCGCGGCCAGGGCCCGGCTGAGGACGGCGCACTCGGCGTCGCGTCCCACCAGCACCCGGACCATGCCCCTAGCCTGCCCTCTCCCCCGCCGGGCCGGAAGATCCCCGGGGCCGCTAGGCTGGGTTCCATGGGAGAACTCAGCCTTGAGGAGGCCGGGGCCGTCCGGCACCGCACCGTCACCTGGACCGATCCCCTCGTCGGCGCGGCGCTGGCCCGCGACCTGAGCGGGCTGGAGTACCTGCGCGCGATCGCCGACGGGCGGGCCCCGGCGGCGCCGATCGCCTCGCTCCTCGGGATGAGCATCGTCAGCGTCGACAAGGGCCAGGTCATCTTCGGTCTCGACGTGGGAGAGCACCTGTACAACCCGATCGGGTCGGTGCACGGCGGCGTTTTCTGCACGCTGCTCGACTCGGCCATGGGCTGTGCCGTGCACTCCTCGCTCGAGCGCGGCCAGGCCTACACCACGCTCGAGCTGAAGGTGAACCTCGTCAGGGCGCTGACGGTGGACACGCCGAACGTCGTCGCGACCGGGCGGGTGGTGAGCGCCGGACGGCGCGTGGCCACGGCATCGGGCCAGATCACCGGGCCCGACGGAACCCTGTACGCGCACGCCACCACGACCTGCCTGGTCTTCGAGCCCCGGGGAGGGAAAGAGCACTAACGAAACGGGCCGGGCCGGTGTGACCATAGGGTCATGGATACTGAGGTGTTCCTCGGATGCGCCTGTGAGCTGCTGGCCATCCCCTCGACCAGTGAGCGGCCAGCCGAGCTGCGGCGCGCCCTGGACTACGTCCTCGACTTCACCGGACCCGGCTTCACCGTGGAGCGGTTCGAGTCCGGCGGCAAGCCGAGCGCCCTGGTCTACCCGGGGACGGAACGCCAGGATTTCCACGTCATCCTCAACGCCCACCTGGACGTCGTCCCGGCTCCGCCGGACCAGTTCCGCCCGCGGCGCGACGGAGACCGCCTGTTCGCCCGCGGAGCCCAGGACATGAAGGTGACCGGGCTGCTGGCCGCCCAGGTCTTCCGCGAGCTGGCCGCCTCGCTCCCGTATCCCGTCGCGCTGCAGCTGGTCACCGACGAGGAGACGGGCGGCCGCGACGGGACGCGGTACCAGCTCGACCACGGGGTCCGGGGACGGTTCGTCATCGTCGGCGAGACCAGCGGATTGCACGTCGTCAACGAGTCCAAGGGCATGCTGGTCGTGCGCCTGCTCGCGGCCGGCCTTGCCGCCCACGCCGCCTACCAGTGGCTCGGCGACAACGCCCTGGTCAAGCTGCAGCGCACGGTGGCCAGCCTGCTCGCCCGGTATCCGGTCGCGACCGAGGAGGTCTGGCGCACCACCGTGAACCTCGCCCGGGTCGGAACCCGGAACGAGGCCCGCAACCAGGTGCCCGCCGACGCGGAGGCGCTGCTCGACATCCGTTTCCCGGCCGGCGACGCGGACCTGAGCGGCAAGACCGTGGCCGACGTCACCGCCTTCTTGCAGGGTTTCTGCGAACCCGGGGTCACGCCGGTGGTCGACGTCCTGGACCAGCCGCACCACGCCGACCAGGACCGGCCCGAGGTGCTGAGGCTGCAGCACGTCGCCCGCCGCCAGGGCTATCCGGGTGACCTGCTCCGCAAGCACGGCGTCAGCGACGGGCGCTTCTACGGTGAGCTGGGCATCGCCGCCGTGGCCTTCGGCGTGGGCGGCTCGGGCCAGCACGGCCCCGACGAATACGCCGACCTCAGCACGGTCGTGCCGTACTACCGCGCCCTGCGTGAGTTCCTCGGCCCGCTTCAGGTCCAGCCGTAGCGGCTAGAACGCCGCGATGGCGGCGTCCACCAGGTCGCGGGCCGGGCCAGCCGCCGCGGCGCTCACCGGCACGAGCACGACCTCATCGACGGTGTCCCGCCACGGTTCGAGCAGCCCGGGCAGCTCACCGAGATCGCCGGCCGCGATCCAGGTCTGCTCGGGCTTGACGCCGGTGCGGCTGAAGTGCGCGGCGTAGGCAGGCAGCCGGGTCAGGAACTCCGCGGATCCGTCGAGTTCGGACAGCTGCTCGCGGCCCACCCCGGCCATCACGTTGACGTAGACGCCCGGCACCGGCCGGCCGGCCGCCGTGGCCTGCTTCCTGATGTCCTCGGCCGCGGCCCGGGCCAGGCCGGGCGTGACGCTGCCGAGCAGCACGCCGTCGGCCTGGGTCGCGCCGAGCCCGCGCATCCGCGGCCCGAGCGCGCCGATGACGATCTCGGCCGGGGTGCGCTCGCGCAGGTAGACGATCGCGTCGGCCATCCGGTCCAGGGGCTTGTCCCCGGACCCGCTGCCGATCCCGAGGCGCAGGCGCTCCGGCGGCAGGGCCGTCTCGTCTATCCGCCGCAAGATGGCGTCCGGCGGCACGGCGCTGATCGGCACGACGGCGGTGCCGAGCGTGATCCGCGTGGTGGCCGCGGCCATCGTCGCCAGGTGGCCGAGGCCGTCCTCGTCCGGCGGGTGGTTGACCCACAGCGAACGGTAGCCGCTCGCCTCCACCCGTTCCGCCAGGTCCGCGGCGACCGAATCGGGGGTGCTGGTCCTGAGCTCGAAGGCGAGATGCGTCATAGGTGCCACCACGGGCCACGGGGCGACTCGACGGCGTGGCGTCGCAGGTCGCGCTGTATCTCACGGCCGAGCTTCCTGGTCTCCCTGCGGTTGAACAACGCGCCCGCGGCGGCGCCGGTGAGCATCGGGCCGAGGGAGAACGCGCTGCGGCTGGCCCGCCCCACCAGCCGCCGGCGCAGCAGCCGGGCCAGCGGGGAACCCGCGGCGAAGATCAGGCCGCCCTCGATCATGAACACCCCGCGGCGATGGGCCCACGCCCCGACGTAGGCGCTCATCCGCTCGGGGAACTTCCCGGGGGCCGGGGTTCCGTACGCCTCGTGCAGTTCGGCGACCAGCTTGAGCTCGATCCCGACCAGGAGCAGCGTCTCGGCCGCGATCTCGACCGGGACGGCGGGCAGCACCGGCAGCGCGGCGGCCATGCCCGCCGCCCCGCCCGCCGCCGCGGCGGCGCGGGCCGCGCCCTCGATCAGCGCGTCGGCGATCTCGTCGGGTGACTTGCCGGGAAACTGGGCCGTGAGCGCGGTCCGATCGCGCACCCGCAGCCGTGGCGCCATCGCGACCACCTGATCGGCCAGCCAGCCGGCTCCGCCGCCCGCGCGCCGCCGTACGGCCCGCGTACCGCGGCCGGCCGCCCGCGCGCCCGAGGTCACGGCCCTGGTGAACCTGCTCGCCAGCCGGCGCTGCTCCTGCGGCTTGTCCGTTTCGCTGACGTCGGACGCCACCTCGGCGGCGCGCAGCGAGATGTCGGTGCCCTCGGTTTCCGGTTCTGCCATGAGCTACCCCTACCCCTGATCCCCGTTGTCCCACATGTGCTGTCCCGGCTCGTCCTAGTTCGGGCTGTACGGCGTGTTCCGCAGATCCGGAGCCGGCCGTGAGGTGGTCGTGCGCAGCATCGCGGTCTCCCTCGACAGCAGCACCCGCTGCATGGCCAGGCGCCGCAGCGTGTCCGGCTCGGCCAGCATCGCCTGGCGCTCCGGCAGGTCGATGATCATGGCGGCGGCGACGATGAAGGAGAGCAGTTCCGGCTCGTCGGGCAGTTCCTCGATCCGGACCGTGGCGCCGCCCCATTCGGTCAGCGCGTCCAGGTACTCGCGGAACGCCGCCTGGATCAGCCGCACGGCGGGGCCGGCCGCCGCCGGGTCGGCCGGCTCCTCACTGAGCAGCTCGACCTCTCCCTGCAGGTACGGCCGCGTCTGGTCGAGCCCGAGGAGCCGGAACCGCTGGGTGCCGACCGTGACGATGTCGAACCGGCCGTCCTCGTGCCGCTCCACCCGGCGCACGGTGGCGGTGCAGCCGATCTCGTAGAGCGAGCGCACGCCGTCGATACCGGTCTCGCGTCCCTTGCGGATCGCGATCACGCCGAACCGGCGCGGCTCGGCCCCGTCGAGCAGGTCGCTGACGAGCTGCCGGTACCGCTCCTCGAAGATGTGCAGCGGCAGCAGCATGCCGGGGTAGAGCACCGCGCCGAGCGGGAACAACGGCAGCATCTCGCCCATAACGCGATACTACGCGACGGTGCCCCGCATTCAGAACGTCAGGACGATCTTTCCGCGAATATGGCCGCTGGCCAGCTGCTGGTAGGCCTCCTGGACCTGGCCGAGCGGGTACGTCGCGGCGATCGGCATCTCGAGCTGGCCGTCCGCGATCAGCGCGGCCAGCTCGGCCAGCGTGCTCGCGCTGGCGCCGACCGCGTTGCCGTCGCCCTTGACGCCGTACTTGGCCACCGCCCCGAAATCGGCGATGGTGTCGATCCGGGACGGCTCCACGCCGAGCTCGAGGGCCAGCTGCACGTAGTCCGGGCCGAACGTGTCGATGAACGCGTCGACCTTGCCCGCCGCCTGCCTGATCCGGTCGTCCACCCCGTCGCCGTAGGCCACCGGGATCACCCCGTGCCCGGCCAGCCAGTCGTGGTTCGCCGGGCTGGCCAGCCCGATCACGGTCGCGCCCGCCCGCCTGGCGAGCTGGACGGCCAGCGAGCCGACCCCGCCCGCCGCGCCGGAGACCACCACGGTGTCGCCCTTGGTCAGCGCGACAGCGCGGACCGCGGCATAGGCGGTCGCGCCGACGACGTTCAGCGCCCCGGCGACCTCCCACGGCACGCCCGCGGGCTTGGCGGTCAGGTTCTGCTCCTCGACCACGACGTACTCGGCCTGGCTGGCCCGGTTGTCGGTGTAGCCGATGACCTCGTCCCCGGTCGCGAAGCCGGTCACGCCGCCTCCGGTCGCGGCCACCACCCCGGCCAGGTCACTGCCCTGCCCGGACGGGAACGTGGCCGGCCACCGGGAGTGCAGCAGGCCCTCGCGGATCTTGGCCTCGCCCGGGTTGATCCCGGCCGCCTTGACCTGGACCAGCACCTGGCCCGGGCCCGGCACCGGGGTCGGCACATCGACCACCTTGAGGACGTCGATGTCGCCGTACTCGTCGAACCGTACTGCCTTCACCAGCCTGCCTCCGTTCTCCCAAGACCCGTCAACCTCGCGACCGCCCCGGGTATGCCCGCCTGGCGCCGGAGGAATTACCCGCGCAGCCGCTCGATGATCTCGGCGGCGGGCAGCTCGGCGGCCAGGCGGTAGCCCTGCCCGGCCCACAGCGACATCCGCTCGGTGTCCCCGCGGGCCGCGGCGGCGGCGCGCAGCGGCCGGGTGGCGTTGTTGAGCTCGGGGTAGGCGGGCGGCGCGTCCGCGTGCTCGACAATGAACTCGTTGACCAGCCCCCGCGCGGGACGTCCGCTGAAAGCCCTGGTCACAGTCGTGGCGGTGTAGCGCGGATCGGCCAGCGCGGCCTTGTACAGCGGGTGCGCGCCGCTCTCCGGGCTGCGCAGGAAGGCGGTCCCGCACTGGGCGGCCGCCGCGCCCGCGGCCAGCACAGCCTGAACCTGACGCGAGCCCATGATGCCGCCCGCCGCGATCTGCGGCAGCGTGGTGACCGCGGAGACCTCGCCGATCAGCGCGAGCAGGCCACGGTCGCGCCCGGGCGCGTCGTCGTTCACGAACGTCCCCCGGTGCGCGCCGGCCTCGTAGCCCTGCACGCAGAGCCCGTCCGCGCCGCCCTGTTCCGCCAGCACGGCCTCGGCGGGGCTCGTCACGGTGATCACCACCGCGCTGCCCGCGTCCTGGAGCGCCCGGATCACCCCGGGCGGCGGGCAGCCGAAGGTGAAGCTGGTGACCGCGGGCGGATCGGTGAGCAGGGCCGCGACCTTGCCGTCGAACCCGTCGTCGTCCCAGCTGGCGTCGCCGAGCCCGGGGCCAAGCGAGTCCAGGTACCCGGCGAGCGTTCGGCGGTCCGGGTACGGCGCGCCGGGCACGAAGACGTTGACGCCGAAGGGTTCGGCCGTCGCGGCCCGCACGGCGGCGATCTCGGCGGCCATCGCCTCGGGCGTCTTGTAACCCGCGGCCAGCCAGCCGAGGGCCCCGGCCCGCGCGGCCGCCACCACGAGCTCGGTCGTGGTCGGGCCGCCGGCCATCGGCGCCACCACGATCCGGCGCCGCAGCAGGTCCGCCAGGGCATCCCGGGCCGGTGAGAACGGTGTCATCAGGCCCCGAGCCTACCCGGCGCCGAACCCTCTTCGAATGTCAGTACCACAGGCTAGGGTTTCGAGGGTGGCCGAACGCTGGGATCGCGAGCGAGTACTTGCGCTGGCCCCCGACGCGCCGTCGCAACGGACCGCCCTGTCGCTGGCGTCCGGCCGCGCCTGGCCGGCGACCGGCGCCGCGGCCGAAGCCGACGCGGTGTGGGGGGAATGCCGGGGCAGCGCCGCCGCGCCGTACCGCACCGTGGTCGACCTGTCCGGGCCGGCGTACCGGTGCTCGTGCCCCAGCCGGAAGTTCCCGTGCAAGCACGTGCTGGCGCTGCTGCTGCTCTGGTCCGAAGGTTCGGTGCCGGACGACGCGGCCGGTCCGCCGGACTGGGCCGGTTCCTGGCTCATCGCCCGGGCCGCTAAGGCCAGCGGCACGCCGTCCGCCGAGCAGGCCGAGCCCAAGGACCCGCGTGCGGCGGCCCGCCGCGCCGAGCAGCGCGAGACCAGGGTCGCGTCCGGCCTGGCCGAGCTCGACCGGTGGCTCGGCGACCAGGTGCGGCAGGGCCTGGCCGCCAGCCAGCAGGCCGGATACGCCCACTGGGACGAGATCGCCGCCCGGATGGTCGACGCGCAAGCCCCCGGCCTGGCCGAGCGTCTCCGGGCCCTCGCCTCGGTCCCGCACTCGGGGGCGGGCTGGGACGGCCGGCTCCTCGAGGAGTACGCGCTCCTCCACCTGCTCGCTGTCGCCTACCGCCGGCAGGCCGAGCTGCCGCCGCCGCTACGGGCCACCGTCCGGTCCCGGATCGGCTTCAGCCTCCGCCAGGCCGACGTGCTGGCCGGCGGGCAGCCGATCAGGGACCACTGGCAGGTGCTGGCCCGGCGCGACCTCGAGCAGGACCGGATCCGGACCCGCCGGACCTGGCTGCGCGGCCGCAAGACCGGGCGGGACGCGCTGCTGCTCAGCTTCGCGGCGGCGGGCCAGGCGCTCGACGACTCGCTGGCCGTCGGCGCCGAAACCGACGCGGACCTGGTGTTCTACCCCGGCGCGGTCCCGCTGCGCGCGGCCGTGCTGGCCAGGCACGACGACTCCGACGGCTCCGACGGCGGCGCGTCCGGCGGAGCGCCGCTCGACGCAGCGCCGCTCGACACAAGCCCGCTCGACACA
>Ga0207683_10004710_pt1 | contig 11759 bp, 12 predicted proteins | sample KBSM73metaG_FD_184333 | JGI IMG/M metagenome (GOLD analysis project Ga0207683, IMG submission 184333) | Miscanthus rhizosphere microbial communities from Kellogg Biological Station, Michigan, USA - KBS M7-3 metaG (SPAdes) (version 2) | ecosystem: Host-associated > Plants > Roots > Rhizosphere >...
GACTCGATGGAGCCGATCGTCTTCTGTTCCTCGGTCTTGCCCTTGTCGAGATCGTGGAGCGCCGCGACGATCAGCGGCACCTGCTCGAGCCGGTCGGCCGCGATGACCGTGCGGCCGGCATAGCCGCGCCCGAAGTTCTGATCCGAGACGGACATCCAGTGGCGTGCGACCTGGGCGTCGTGGCCTTCGGAGCGCAGCTTCTTGATGTCATACTCGAACGGATCGGCGACGACGTAGCGCGTGACCACGGCGATCGCGAGCACGCCGATGACGGCAGCCACCGCCACGACGGCCTTCGAGTTGCGGAAGCCGAGCAGGCGGACGAGCGTCGAGCCGACCAGCGGATCGCCGTGATAGATGCGCGTGTGGCGGCCGAACTGGAGCATCAACGCCGGCAGCAGCGTGTAGCTCGCGATCCAGCACAGCATCATCCCGATCGCGCCGATCACGGCGAAGTCGGCGAAGCCCTTGAAGCTGGTCGCGGCGAGCGAGCCGTAGGCGATCGATGCGCCGAGCGAGGCGACCGCGGTCGGCCGCAGCGTGCCGACGATCGCCGAGGCGATCGCATCGTCGACCTCCTTGCGCCGGCGCTCCTCGAGGTAGCGCGCGATCAGCAGGATGCCGTAGTTGATCCCGTTGCCGGCGATGATCGCGCCGAGGAACGCGGTCGCGGCGTTGAGGTGGCCGACCGTCAGAGCGGCGGCGCCGAACGCACCCGCCGTCGCGATGCCGATCGTGCCGACGAGCAGGATGAGCAGCGTCGCGCTGCGGAAGTAGAGGGCGAGCACGAGCCCGACCAGCAACGTGGTCACGAGGCTCGATAACAAGATCCCCTTCGAGATCGCGCTGTGCTCGGAGAGCGCGGTGACCGCGCCGCCGGTGAAGCCGATCGTCACCCCGGGATGCGCGGCGGTGACCTTGTCGCCGACCTTCTCGAGCTCGCCGAGGAGCATGCGGCCGTGGTCGACGTCGGTCTCGCGAAACGCGATCCGGACCTGGAGCAGCGCGGTCTTGCCGTCCTTGCTGACGTTGGTCGGCCGCTCGAGCTTGTCCTTGTTGTCCTTGATCTTCGCGCGCAGGTCGTCGATCTGCTGCTGATCTTTCTTCAGATCCTCGGCGCTGTGATCCTCGAGATCGATGTAGAGCGGGTTCGCCTTGAGCTTGGCCTGCTCCATCTTGTGGCGGAGCGCCTGCTCGCCCTTCTTGAGGTCCTCGAGCGGGAAGTACAGATCGAAGTGCGCCTTGACGAAGTTACGCGCCTCGATCTCGTCACCATCGACGCTCGCCACGAGCGTGGGCGGCAGCTTGCGCACCTCGTCGAGCATCATCTGCGCAGCTGCCGCGCGTTCGTCGGGCGTCTGCGCCTGGAGCACGACCAGCGCGGTATCGGTTGCCTTCACGCGCGCCTCGAGCTTGCGCAGATCCTTCACCGCCGGGACGTCCTGCGGAAGCAGGTACGAGAAATCCGCGAACAGCGGCAGGCGGTATGCGATCAGGTAGACGGCGCCGACGAGCAGTGCGCCCGACGCGATGATGACTGCGAGCGCTCGGCGACGCAGCCATGCCACGTAGCGCCGAGCCAGCACATCGGGAGATGCCACCGGGCGAGACTAGCTCGGGTCGGCGGATGTCACCACAGGACCTGAGCCCGCTTAACACGCCCTTTACGCTCGGGCCTTCCCTCACGCTTGTGGCTCGGACCCTCGGTTTCGTCCCGGACTTTTGCCTGGATCTCCGGAACCAGCGCAAGCGCTGCCTTCTGCCCGGCTTCCGGGGATTCCCGCTCGAGCTCGGCAACCGTCATCGCGGTCACCGGGTCGACGGCGCGCCCGTCGAGGCGGATCTCGAAATGGAGGTGCGGACCGGTCGCGCGGCCGGTCGACCCGACCTGACCGATGCGCTCGCCGGCGGTCACCGGGGAATTCTTCTTGGCCTCGATCCGCCGGAGGTGCGCGTAGCGCGTGACCACCCCGCCTCCGTGATCGACGTACACGACGTTGCCATAGCCGCTCTGACGGCCGGCGAACACCACCACGCCATCGCCGGCGGCGAGCACGGCGGTACCCGACTTCGCGTGGAAGTCCGTGCCGCGGTGATAGCGGCGGTCGTGGCGGAACGGATCATCGCGCCACCCGAAGCCCGAGCTCTCGGTGTTGGCGACCGGCTCGGTCGTGAGCACGGTGAGATCCGGGATCGGCACGCCGGCCTTCACCGTGAGGTGAGCCAGCCGGGTGGTGACGTCGTGGAGCGCGTCGCGCAGGTGGAGCTCCCAGCGCAGGAACCGGTCGATCCCCCCGAAGTGCGGGACCGGGAGATCGAAGTGCGCTGCGACATGCGCGAGGGTCGCGGCGAGCTCGTCGGGCGAATGCAGCTGCGGAGGCGCAGCGACGGCCGAAGCGGGGACGAGCAGAGCGGCGAGAACCAACGCGCGGAACATTCGCAGGGACGTCCAGTGTTTTCGCCCCGAGCCCGCAGGGTCAATGTAGGCATGCCGATTTCGGCGATTTGTGATCGCGTGCCAGAAAGTGCTTGCGATTCAAAGCATCGATCCCCAAGATGCGCGCGCGAATGCGGACCCGCTGGATCGCAATCGGCCTCGCGCTCGTCGGTGCCGTCACGCTCGCGATGTCATCGATCGCGGCATGGTGGCTCGCGGGCGAGACCACGATCGGGCCGTTCGGCACGCATCATTGTTTCGGTGGTGACTGCCACTCGTCGGGCCTGTCGTGGACCGGTGGGAGCGACCTGTGGATGCGCAGCGCGATCGCGACCCGCGCGGCCGCGATCATCGCCACCGCACTTCTGGTCGTGCTGGCCGGCGCGCTGGCCGCCCGGCGAGTGCCCAGGCTGGTCGCGCGCACCACGCTGGTCGCGCTTGCGGCCGCGATCGCGACCGGCAGCTATTTCTTCGCGAAATTTCCGACGCTCGGCGGCGTGAGCCTCGGTCTCGGTCCGGTGCTTTATGCAGGCGGAATCGTGACCGGGCTCGTCGCGGCCGTGCTGGTGTTACGGACTAGAGCCGTCCCGTGACCGCGAGGATCACGAGGATGAGGATGATGAGGCCGGCCGGGCCCAGACCAGCAGCACCCCAGCTGCCGTAACCGAAACCACCGCCGAGCAGTGCAAGAACGAGCAGGATGATGAGGAGAGTCAGCATGACTCTTCAGTTCTGCAACGTGCTTGCCAGCCCTCAACCGTGCGTAGAACGCGCTGCGAGTGTGGCGTCTGCGTCATCGAGGCGCAGCGCTGTGCGCGCCATGGAGCGCAGTACGAAAAATGCCAACAGCGTGAGCCCGACAAGCGCCGGCATCACGAGCTTCGTGGCCCAGTCGTAGCCCTCGAAGTGAAGCGGCATCTGTAGAAACACACAGAAGTCGTAGCCGCCGTGGAACGCGACCGCGAGCAGGTAGCCGCCAGCAAGCCCGAGCCCGCGGCGGTCGAACCGGCGGCGCGCCGCCATCGCACCGATCATGCCCGTCCACATCGCGTGTCCCGGCACCGCGAGCACGGCGCGCATGATCCAGGTGGTGAGCTGCCCGCCGAGCGATTGCTCGCGCAGCAGATAAAGCACGTTCTCGACCAGCGCGAAGCCGAGGCCGGCGCGGCTGGCATAGACGATTCCGTCCATGCGCTCGTCGAACTCGGGCCGCCGCCACACGATCCGGTAGACCACCCAGATCTTGCACGCCTCCTCGACGAACGCGGCGACGACGAACGCATGGAAGCTCGCGCCCTGGTACGTCAGCGGCGGCGGCAGCTTCTCGCCGAGCGTCTTCGAGATCACCACCTCGAGGATCAAGGCGGGGATGACCGAGACCATGCCCATGAACGTCACGAGCCGGCGCAGCCGGGCTGGCTCTGGACGCTTTGCATCGAGCCGGTCGACGAGCCACATCGCGATCAGCGCCGGAAGCGCGCCGGAGGCTGCGATCTGCCACGACGAGTGAGCCACCAGCGCTCAGTATCGCAGCGTTCTCCGACGACGTGTAGGTGTGGTCCGGTCGCTTGGCCCGGTCGCTTGACTCTCCATGGCGCTGGCCCGATCCTTTGAGTCGTGGTGCCGCCGGAGCCCACTCCAGGCACCCCTCTGCGGGTTGGCCGCTACGAGGTGATCAGTCACCTCGCGACCGGTGGTATGGCGCAGATTTATCTCGCGCGGCAGACCGGGCTCGGCGCGTTCGAGCGCCACGTGGTGCTCAAGACGATCCTTCGCGAGCGCGCGAGCGACCAGCGCTTCATCACGATGTTCCTGGATGAGGCGAAGCTCGCGGCCACGCTGAACCACCAGAACATCGCCCAGGTCTACGAGGTCGATCAGGCCGACGGTGCCTACTTCATGGCGATGGAGTACGTCCACGGGGAGAACGCGCGCGCGATCCTCGAGACGACGCTGCGCCGTGGCTGGACCATCCCGCTCGAGCTCGCGGTGATGATCGTCTCGGGCGCCGCCGCCGGTCTCCACCACGCGCACGAGCGCAAGGGCAAGAACGGCCAGCCGCTCAACATCGTGCATCGCGATGTCTCGCCGGCGAACGTGATGGTCGGCTACGACGGCAGCGTGAAGGTGCTCGACTTCGGCATCGCGAAGGCCGAGGAGCGCGCGACCAAGACCGTCGGTGGCACGATCAAGGGCAAGTACGGCTACATGTCGCCCGAGCAGTGCAAGGGCAAGCCGATCGATCGCAGGAGCGACATCTTCGCGCTCGGCATCTGTCTCTACGAGCTGACGACGCTGCGCCGCGCGTTCAAGGGCAACGACGACTTCGAGACGATGAAGCGGATCGTTGCCGGTGACGTGATACTGCCCTCGGTGGCGGTGCCCGGTTATCCGCGAGAGCTCGAGGCGATCGTGCTCACCGCGATGGCCAACGATCCGAATGCGCGGTTTCAGACCGCCGCCGAGATGATCGAGGCGCTCGACGCGTTCGCGCAGCGGGCGAAGCTGGTCGGCTCGAACACCGCGATGGGTCGGTTCATGACCCAGCTGTTCGGCAGCAAGAAGGAGCCGTGGGTCGAGGGCGGCGATACGCCCGAGCGCACGGAGATCTCGGATTCCAACGGCGACGCGGACGGCGACAACGACAAGACGATGGTCGTCGAGGATCGGCGCGAGGATCGCCGCGCCGCGACGGTTCCGGAGCCCGCGTATCAGCGCCAGCAGTCGCCGCAGCCGATCGCCGATGCCTCCGCCTGGCAGCAGGCCGATGCGCGCCGGCCGAGCGCCCCGTTCGATCAGCGCACGCCGCCCGGAGGCAACGCGAGGCAGCCGATGACGGCGACGCTCGCGGGCACCGGCATGCCCGGACAGATGCGCACGACCCCTCCAGGGCAACAGATGCGCCTGGGCTCCGAGCCCATCAGCGAGGTCGGTGCGCGGCCGCTGATCGACGACCGACTCGGCTGGAGCACAGGCGTCAACCAGCAGATCAATCACGTGCCGCAGGGTGGGGCGACCCGCCTGGCGACCATCGCGCAGGGCCAGGACTTCCGGATCCGCAGCAATCGCGGCTGGATCGTGCTTGCGGTCCTCGTGCTCGCCGGCCTCGGCGTGGGCATCTTCCTGGCCTACCAGGGCTATCTATAGTGAAGCTGGCCCACTAGCCGATCAGGCTTGGGGGCTCCCGCGGGCCCGTGGCATGGTCGCGCCATGGCGACCGCGACCCAGAGCTCCGATCGACTGCCCAGCTACAACCCGGCGACCGGCGAGGTCATCGGCACCGTCGATGTATTCACGCCCGCCGAGGTCGATGCCGCGGTCGCGCGCGCACGCGTGGCGGCGCAGACGTGGTCGACGCGCTCGTTCGCGGCGCGGACCGAGGAGCTGGTCGCATTCCGTCGCGCGCTCGCGGGCGCGGCCAACGAGCTCGCCGACCTGTTGCATCGCGAGAACGGCAAGCCCGAGCTCGAGGCGCTGGTCGAGGTGATGATGGCGCTCGGCCACGTGCAGCATGCGGCTGCGATCGCGGAGAAGGCGATGGCGCCCCGCAAGGTCTCGGCCGGCATGCTCGCGAACTTCCGCGCGTCGATCGGCTATCACCCGCTCGGCGTGATCGGCGTGATCGGGCCATGGAACTACCCGCTGTTCACGCCGATGGGCTCGATCGCCTACGCGCTCGCCGCGGGCAACGCGGTCGTGTGGAAGCCGAGCGAGCTCACGCCGCTCGTCGCGCTCGAGGTCGAGAAGATCGCCAAGAAGACGTTCGCGCTCCCCGATCTGCTGCAGGTCGTCACCGGTGCCGGCGCGACCGGCGCGGCGCTCGCGAAGGCCGCGGTCGACAAGATCGCGTTCACCGGCTCGGCGGCGACCGGCAAGCGCGTGATGATGGCGGCGGCCGAGCGGCTCACGCCGGTGCTGCTCGAGCTCGGCGGCAAGGATCCGATGATCGTCGACACCGACGCGGATCTCGAGAAGGCCGCGGAGGCCGCGGTCTACGGCGCGCTCACGAACGCCGGCCAGGCGTGCATCTCGGTCGAACGCGTCTACGTGGCCGAGTCGGTCCATGACCGGTTTGTCGACGAGGTCGTCAAGCAGGTGCGCGAGCTCAAGGTCGGCGGCGACGACGGCCACCTCGGAGCGATGACCTCGTCCGCGCAGGTCGGCATCGTCCGCGATCACCTCGAGGATGCGGTCGCCAAGGGCGCGAAGGTCCTGACCGGCGGCGCCGATGCGATCAGCGGCAGCTTCATCCAGCCGACCGTGCTGACCAACGTCGATCACCGCATGAAGGTGATGACCGAGGAGACGTTCGGCCCGGTGTTGCCGATCGCGAAGGTCAAGTCGCTCGACGAGGCGGTCCAGCTCGCGAACGACAGCAAGTACGGCCTTGGCTCGAGTGTGTTCGGCGGCAAAGGCGCACGCTCTGTGGCCGATCGCCTGCGCGCCGGCATGACCTCGATCAACTCGGTGATGGCGTTCGCGGGCATCCCGACCTTGCCGTTCGGCGGCATCGGTGACTCCGGCTTCGGCCGCATCCACGGCGAGGAAGGCATCCGCGAGTTCACGCGGATCAAGTCGACCGCGGAGCAGGCGTTCTCGCTGCCGCTCAACATGATGACGTTCCGCCAGCCCAAGGACATGACGAAGCGGCTGCGCGGCATGATCAAGCAGCTGTACGGCTCGGGCGTGGTGTCGAAGGCCGGCGACGTGTTCCGCAAGCTGCGGAAGTGACCGCGGTCCGCGGGTTGCAGCTTGCGAGATCGTCATGATTCGCAAGCTCCCCTCCGGCAAATTCCGGCTCTACTCGCGCAAGAAGAACCCGAAGACGGGCAAGCGCCGCAACCTGGGTACGTTCGGCAACCGCAAGGCGGCCGAGAAGCACGAGCGCGCCGTGCAGTTCTATAAACACCGCTAGCGCCAATTCACGCCCACATGTGCGCCGTGAACGGGCGCTGACGCCCTGCGACCGGCTTTCGCGAGGTTCGGCCGGGCACGCGCGCTGCTATCGTGGAAGGGGCAGGGGGACCTATGCGGAGACTTGCTTGCCTCGTGGTGCTTGCGGCGTGTGGTGGTGGCGGCTCGACGAACGTCAAGCCGACGCTGAAGTTCGCGGACCGCAGCGATACCGAGCTGGCGGCGCTGATCAACGCGGCCGGCGGGACAGCGATGTTCTCCGCGCAGGCGCAGATCGATCAGTTCGCCGGCTCGACCGATCCGTGCCCGGCGGTCGCGGTCGCGGGGGCGACGATCACGCTGACCGGCGGCTGCACCACGCAGGACGGCATCGCAATCGCGGGCACCGCGACGGTGTCGAACCCGGCGGCCTGGGATCAGGTCACCTACAACTACGCGAACGATACGACGTACCAGCTATCGGCGATGACGTTCACGCAGCAGACGCTGACGACCAGCTACGACGGCCGCATCACGGTCTCCGATAGCTTCAGCGTGTACGACGCCGACGTCACGAGCGACGTGCTCGGCATCCCGGTGCGCTCCGACATCCACTACGAGTGCGACCGCAGCTCGAACGAGTGTGACCTCTCGGGCAGCGGCATCGAGATGATCGGCGTCGGCGGCGCACTGGTCAGCGGCAGCGTCACGGTTGCCGGCGGCGCGACCAGCTCGACGTTCACGCTGCACGGCGTCGACACGCTGACCGCGCACATCACGCAGGGCTGCGTCGACTGGTCGATCAGCGGCAGTCAGCGCACGAAGGTCTGCCAGTAGCTCGCTAGCGGCAGGCGCTGTCGGCGTTCGGGCACTTAAGCGGACGTGAATGTGGTTGTCGTGGTTCGGCTCGTGGTGGACGATGCCGTTCGACGAGCCGCGACCGTGCGGGTACTGGAACGTCTTGTCGAGCGTGTCCTCGTCGACGTCGTGCTCCTTGGCCCAGTCGTAGAGCAGGCGCTGCACGTCGTAGTCGAGGAAGATCACCTGTGCGCCGCCGGGCTCGTTGGCGGTGGCGACGAAGCCCGCGAGCAGCGCGTAGGTGGCCTCGGGGTCGAGGTTGTCCGCGGTCGCGGGTACGAAGCTCTGCGGGTAGGCGGCGGGCTTCTCCTTGTAGAAGAGGCCGATGTCGACGTCGCGCCCGGACTGGTGCGAGTGGTGCTCGGTGATCTGGCCGCCGTGCTCGGCCGAGATGTCGCCGATCGCGAGGATGTGCTGGTCGGGGAACTGGTCGCGAATGTCGCCGACGACGCGGGCGATGTAATCGACGGTGGTGCGCGTGCCGAACCGGCGCCACGGCCGGCGGATCACGTAGCCGTCGCCATCGGGGAGCGACGCGGCGTCGCGCAGCATGCCGGCCCAGGGGGCACCGACACTCTGTCCGCGAATCGGACCGCGGATGACCACGCGCTCGCGGGCGCGCGCCGTGCGCTTGGGTTTCTTGCCGTGCGCGGCGTGCTTCGCCGGGCGTTTGTCGTGGTGGACCTTGGCGTCTGCAGCAGCCGTGAGTGCGAGGAGGCTGAACGCAACGACGAGCGACCGCATGGAAGCCGATGATGCTCGCGCGCGCTCTAGCGATCCAGTTTGTGGCAGCGCTTCGCGAGCAGCTCGCCGATCGAGCTGAGGTCTTCCTGGGTGTTCTTCGTGAAGTCGGAGCGGCGGAGCGTCTTGCCGGCGAGCACGAGCGAGCGCAGGTCGCCGCAGGCACGGTGGGCCTGACGCAGCGCCGCGGCACCGCCGTTATATAGGCGCACCTCGTTGATCGTGGCGTTGTTCGGGCGCTTGCGCAGGTGGAGGTCGGCGACGAGCTCGTCGATGATCGCGGCCTTGCGCTTCAGCTTCTCGGCCTTCGACAGGGTCTTGTCGTCGTAGACCGCCTTGAGCGCCTTGTACGTCGCGAGCTGGCGGGCGACGCGCGGCAGGTTGAGCGCCTGGCCGAGCCGCCACGCGACCTCCTCGGGCGACCCGGGGCCAAATCGCAGCTCGACCCAGTTCTCGGTCAGCGCGTCGGCGACGTAGTTCGCGAAGCTCTCGTTGAAGAACTGCTCGTCCTGCACGAACGCGGTCGCGTGCACCGACTCGTGGAGGATCACGTTCGCCAGCTCGGGCAGGGCGCTGTCGCCGCCGCCGAGCATCGTCGAGACGACCGGATCGGGGAACCAGCCGCCCGTCGAGAACGCGCCGGCCGCGCGCACGATCGCGTCGTAGCCCTGGGCGTCGAGCGACTGCTTGAACGCGACCGCATCGTCCTCGTCGAACCAGCCGAGCCCGGGGAAGCACCCGGCGATCGGGAAGCACCAGGGGATGGGCCGGAACTGCAGCGGATCGGCGGCGCCGACGAACCACACGGTGGCCGGATTGCGCCCGAGGTCGGTGTAGTTGCGGTAGTTGCGCGTGATCGTGAGGCCATAGCTGCGGCCGTAGTCGCGGATCGCCGGGATCTCGGCGAGCAGCATCGCGGTGCGCAGCGGAGTGTCCGGATCGCGGACGACCTCTTCGATCGGCCGCGCGCGCGAGAGCAAGTCGAGCTCGCCATGCGCGGCTTGCGCGACGTACTGCGTGTACAGGCAGCCGCTCAGCCCGAGAAGCCCCAGGAGGGTGAGTGCCCTCACAGCTTGGCCGCGATCGCCTTTGCGAGCTCCGCGCCGTCGGGCAGCTTGCCCGAATTCCACTCGATCTCGAGACCGGTGCCGTCGTCGAGCTTGGGGATGATGTGGAAGTGAACGTGGAACACGGCCTGGTGCGCCGGCGCGCCGTTGTTCTGCAGCACGTTGAAGTGGCGCGCGCCCGTCGCCGCCATCACCGCGCGAGCTAGCTTGGGCAGCACGCGCCCGATCGCCGCCGCTGAGTCGTCGGAGAGCTTGTCGAGCGTCTCGGCTGGCTCCTTGGGGATCACGAGCAGGTGGCCGCGCGAGAGCGGGTTGATGTCGAGGAACGCGAGCACGCGGTCGTCCTCGTACACGCGGTGACACGGGATCTCGCCGGCGAGGATCTTCGTGAAGATCGTCTGGGCCATGCCCCAATCTACATCGAAGCGCGCTCGCCTGCCGTCGTCGGCAACTCCCGCGCCGGGCGCGGCGCCGTGCGAGCCATCGCGCCGACCGGCAGCACGAGCGTCGCGCTCTGGCCGCCCGCGCTCGCCACGATCGAGATCGAGCCCGAGGTCTTCATCGTCTTGACGTCGGCGCAGTTCGGCGAGAGGCCCGCGGAGCCCGCCACGCCGTCGACCGTGAACGTCCACGGCAGGCCGATGATCGTGCGCGTACCCGACGTCGCCGTGAAGCAGACCTCGACCGGCGTGTTGGCCATCACCGAGGCCGGCGCGTCGCTCGGACCGACCGAGTCGGCATTCGCCACGACGACGACATCGATCGTGGCCGGCGGCTTGTCGCCCGCGGTCACCATCAGCGTGCTCGTGCCCGGCTGCGCGTTCGAGACGTGGACGGTGTCCCAGTGGCTCTGCGCCGCGCCCGCGAGGTCGAGCGTCATCGTGTTATCGACGAGCCGCTGGTCGGTCATGCTGCCGACCGTGCCGTAGAGCGCGACGCCGATGTCGAACGTGCCCGGCGCCCAGGCGAGGTCGGCATCGGCCGGCACGTGCTCGAACGTCGAAGGGATGAGCTCGATCTTGTCGACGGCGCCGGCGCCGATCAGCTTGCGATCGAACAGCGTGTTGTCGTTCGCGTCGACGATGCGGAGGTAGTTCGTGCCGCTCGCCGAGCCCTGCACCGTGACGACCGAGCCGCTCGTCGCGGACACGGTCACGCCGAGGTTGCCGGAGGTCTCGGCCTTGAATGGAAGGTCGAGCGCGATCAGCACGCCATCGCTCGCGCGGTCGTACTGGAGTGCGATCGCCTGCGTGCCGCCGATCGCGGTGGCCGAGGGGCCGACGAGGTTGAGGCTGTCGACGAGATCGTTGCCGATGAACTGCAGGCCGTTCGGGGTGAGCGGCGAGCAGACCTCGCCATCAGGACACTGACCGGTGTTGGCTCGGTCGCCACCGGTGCAGGCGGGAACGAGAAGCAAGGCTAGTAGACGCTTCATGCCGCGAGGTTAGAGCATTGGTCGTGCCATTCGCCACGCATGGCGATTCGCGGCCTTGCCGTGATGACTGCCACGTCGTGCCGACACTGCCAGGACACGCGTGTCAGGGGTCGAACCGGTAGCCCGAGCCGCGCACGGTGATGAAGTGGCGTGGCGCTTCCGGATCGTCCTCGAAGCGCTTGCGAAGCTGACCGACGAAGTTGTCGACGGTTCGCACCGAGCCCGCGGACTGCCCCCACACGAGGTTGAACAGCTGGTTGCGCGAGAACACCTGGCTCGGGTGTCTCAGGAAGAACACGAGCAGCTCGAACTCGAGGTGCGTGAGCTT
>Ga0207683_10004711_pt1 | contig 11756 bp, 10 predicted proteins | sample KBSM73metaG_FD_184333 | JGI IMG/M metagenome (GOLD analysis project Ga0207683, IMG submission 184333) | Miscanthus rhizosphere microbial communities from Kellogg Biological Station, Michigan, USA - KBS M7-3 metaG (SPAdes) (version 2) | ecosystem: Host-associated > Plants > Roots > Rhizosphere >...
ACAGTCAACTTCCTGGATGACATCAGCAGGCCTCCGTTTGGAATGACCGACTATTTCGTTCGAACCTGCCTCTATCTACTGTTAAAACTGCCAGTGCAATCGCCCGCAAGGCATCGCTCGTCCGCAACGATGAGTGCATCGGCGATTTGCCACTCGTAGAGAAACAGTGCCCCTGGCCCGGAGATTCGCTGAAGCGATGGGAATTTATTTGCAACGATCCGGATTGCCGCTCGGAGTGCGATTCGTGCATTGAGATTGGCGCTCGCGGTCACCTCACACGACAGAGAATTAATGTTGACAAGTAGATCCGCTGGGGTCACACTCCCACAATCCGAGCGAACCTCTCCTGCTCAACACGCCTCGGCCAGGACGCAAAAATGGGCTCTGTTTCGCCTGATGCTCGACATCGGGCGCGGAGGTCGTTATGCACATCTGGAGATTCCCCACTCCCATTGTTCTGCCCATCGGTATCGTATCGGCATGCTTCTCCGCCGATCACATTAACGCTTTGACACAGGAGCCGCAAGCCAACGCCGGTCAAGCTATCGCCGAGGCTCAGCACCGAATCGAATTGCGAACCACTGATTCCGAAGATCCCTTGACGCCAGCTAAAGGCAGTGCGGGCGACGTGAATCCCAGTGTGGACGTGCGAAGCCTCTCAGGCCCGTCGGAATCCACGAAGCGCCGGATCGAAGACGAGATGGTCTCGCTGGATAAATTGCGAAAAATCTATCAGGCAAACGGAGATCGCAGGCGTGAGGCGACAGTTCTTCTGCAGATCGGCAGCTGTTACGGCGCGCTCGGGCAAATGCAGAAGGCCATTGACCATGACAAGGAAGCCCTTCCGATCTGGAAAGATCTGAAAGATTCAGGCGGCGAGGCCTCAACACTCGCGCACATAGGCGACGTCTACCGCCTCTGGGGTTTCCCTGATCAGGCCATTCGGTCGTATGAAGCGTCGCTCCCACACTACGAACTCACAAGTGATGTCGCCAGTCGCGCAGCGGTCGTGAACAACATCGCCCTCTCATACATGGCTCTGGGTAAAAGGAAGAAGACACTCGAAAATCTGAACCGTGCCCTTGCCATCTACCAGGTACTCAAGGACGTGACCGGGGAGGCCGCGACTTTATGCAACCTCGGTTCGGCATACAACGCATGGCACGACGGCAAGCGAGCCCTCAACTTCTTGTCGCGCGCGCTCCCGCTTATGCGAGCCGCCGGTAACCGGGTTAACGAGGCCGCCGTTCTTAATGATATGGGCTCTGCGTATGCAAATCTGCACGACCGGGAAAACGCCCTTCTCCGATACCAGCAAGCCAGGCTGATTTTTAGCGACTTGCACGATTCAGCAAGAGAGGCTGCGGTGGTGAGAAATATGGATCGCTTAGGTTCAGGTGCGGCAACCTACGCGGCGTTAAGGTAAGTCGTCACCAGTGTGCCAATCAGAGCTCTTCTGAGATTTCGTGTCCTATTCAGCTCGCAAAGCCTGCATCGGATCCGTTCGTGAGGCGCGCGCCGCCGGCAACCACACCGCGATCAGCGCAACGGCCGCTAGCACGATCGGCGCGGTAATGAATGCCGCGGCGTCGATCGCCTTCACTCCGTAAAGCAGACTCGCCATCAAACGTGTCAGCCCGAACGCGGCGCCGAGCCCCACAATCACGCCCACGACTGCCAGCCGCATGCCCTGCCACACAACCAGCTTGCGTATCTGCTCGCGGTCCGCGCCGAGCGCCATGCGGATCCCCATCTCCTGCGTCCGCTGCGCCACCGAGTACGCCATCAATCCATAGATGCCAATGGCTGCAAGAATCAGGGCCACCGCGCCGAAAATCGTCAGCAGAAGCATGTTGAAGCTTTGCCTCGCGGTCGCGCTGCCCAGCACTTCATCCATCGTGCGCATGTGAGCGACGGGAAACCCGCCGCTTGCGATCCTCAGTTGCTCGCTCACGATCGGGATGAGTTGGTGCGGGTCGCCGTGCGTACGCATCACCCAGATCTGCGCCGACGTGTCGGAATACGCCGCCGCATAGGCGTCGACCACCTGCGCCGTCGGAACCATCATCATCGGATCCGGCGGATGGCTCAGCCCGTTGTTGTGCGTGTCGCCCACCACGCCGATGATCGTTCGCGCTGGCTCTTCGGTCTCCGGCGATAGTCCGTGGCCGACGATAACCTGCCGACCGACCGGGTCCTCATTCGGCCAGCATTGTTTGGCCAATGACTCGTTCACCAGCGCCACCAGAGGATTGCCCTGCGTGTCATTCTCGTTGAAATCACGACCGCGCAGAATCGGAATCCTGAATGTGCTCAGGTAACCTGGCGAAACGCTCATCCATCGCGAGCCAAACTGTGCCTTGTCCGGAGGGCGGCCGACGATTTCGAAGGGCAGGCCGTCATTCACCTGGTTGGGCAGCCACGTTGTGGTGGCGGAAATCTCAATCCCCGGAATCGCATTCAGCCGCTCGCGTCCGGCGCGTGATAGGCGTGCGATTCCTGCAGTCGTGTGCAGTTTCTCGCCGGTCATCGACATCTCCGCCGTGAGCACATTACGTGCGTCAAAGCCAGGCCCCACGTTGTGCAGGGCAACAAAGCTGCGGATCAGCAGCACCGCACCAATCAGCAACACGAGCGCCAGCGACACTTCGCTGATTACGAGCAGCGCGCGGCTCTTGCCCTGCCGAAATCCCGTGCCCGCGCGCCCACTCGATTCCTTGAGCGATGTGTTCAGATCGGTGCGGGATGCTGTGAATGCAGGAAAGAGACCGAACAGTACACCGGTCAACAACGACACGGCGAGCGTAAAGCCAAGCACCGTCAAGTCCAGGCCGATGGCTTCGCCGTTCTCGCCCACGCGTGGCAGGCCCGCCGGGCTCACCGCCATCAGCGCCCGCACGCCCGCAAAACCGAGTGCCAAACCGAGAACGCCCCCGGCGACCGACATCAGCACGCTCTCGGTTAGCAATTGGCGAATGATTCTTCCGCGACCCGCCCCAAGCGCCGCGCGAATCGCCAGCTCGCGCCTGCGCCCGGTGGCGCGCACCAGTTGCAGGTTGGCCACGTTCGCGCAGGCGATCAGTAGCACCAGGCTCACCGCGCCCAACATCACCATGAGCGAACGGCGCGCGTCGCCCACGATCGAATCGCGCAGCGGCAGCACGGTAAACCGCTCCTGGTCCGCCGCGCTTGGCGCCGGATACGCGCGATAGTACTCAGCCGCGCCCAGCTTCAACTGCGCATTTGCCTGCGCAAGCGTCACGCCCGGCTTGAGCTTGGCCGCCGCCTGGAAAAACTGGTTCATGTTTTTGCTCACCGGCTCGAACTGAAAGGGCAGCCACACATCCGCATCGAGATTAGAGACGAAGTCCTTCCCGATTACCCCGAGAATCGTGTGCGGTTCATTGCCCAGCAGAAGCGACTTGCCGACTATCGCTTGATCGCCGCCGAACCGCCTCTGCCACAAGCCATAGCTCAGCACAACCACTTTCCCGCCGTGCGGCGCGTCTTCCTGCGGAGTGAATGTGCGGCCCAGGATCACTGGCGCGCCGAACATTCTGAAGAACCCTTCGGAAACATGAATGCCGTGCAACTGCTCCGGCCGGTCGCCGGTCAGGTTGAATCCGGGGCTCGTGAAGTCGAACGCGGCCACCTCCTGGAAGACGCTTTTCTGGTGCTCATAGGTGTGGAAGAGCGGGATGGACGCCAGGTTTGCCGAGAGCATGCTCTCTCCGCCGGTCTGCGCGCGATGCTGAAACTGCACGATGCGATCCGCGTCAGGATAAGTGAGTGGCTTGATCAGCACCGTGTTCACCACGCTGAAGATGGCCGTGTTGGCGCCGATCCCCAACGCCAGAGCCGAGATCGCTGCGATCGTAAATCCCGGGTTCTTCGCGAACATCTGCAGCGCGTGCTTCACGTCATTCCACACGTTCGTCATCGCTCGGCTCCCTCACCTGTGTATTGCATTCGCCGCGCAACCGGGTTGCGGACCGTTGTTTCTAGATAATGCAGTTGCACCGAAATGTACGCAAGCCCATATCGGAACGCCCTGCCCGGCCGGTTCCCTTGATACGACAATGAAATGGCGATATCCCCTAACGTGCTCATCGACGCTCCCATGCCGAGTTCCGCCTCCTCAATGTGCACGAACCAAAAGCTGCAAGGTGCAGTGACTTCCTGATGGACAGAGGAGTATGCTTACAGCCGCCCAGGAACGCGCACCGAGATTTCGGTGCTGGATTGCGGTTCTAGGCAGGGCTTTCATCCCGGCGTTCCCCAATCTCTCTGGGCTCTTTCAGTGGCAGTTTTCTGGTGGCCGGCACTGCTTCACATTACGTGAGACATTTGTCGGCAAACCTTCGCGCTGACTCTTCACCAAAGGAGAAATCGATATGACCTTGATGCCTGATCCAAGTTTTTACCCGTCCCCGGGTCTGGCGATGCGAGCCGCGCCGGAACGTATCGCATACGTGACTATGCTCAACGTCGGCAGCAATGGAAAGCGCGACGCCATGGGCGTCATTAATGTCGACCCCGGTTCCTCAGCGTATGGTCAACTCGTCGGTCAGGTGGATTTCCCCAACGGCGATAACGAGTTGCATCATTTCGGCTGGAATGCGTGCAGTGCGTGCCTCTGTCCGCAGGCCTCGCACGCGCACATGGAGCGTCGCTACCTGGTTGTGCCGGGCATCGCGTCGTCCCGGATTCACATCCTCGATACGAAAGCGGATCCGAATCATCCGAAGATCGTGAAGGTGATCGAGCCTGAAGAGTTCATCAAGAAGACAGGCTACACATCGCCACACACTATTCATTGCGGCCCCGACGGTATCTATGGCAGCGCGCTCGGTTCGGCCAGCGGCGACGGTCCAGGCGGTATCTTCCTGATGGATGCCGATACGTTTGAGCTGAAGGGCCAATGGGAGAAAGATCACGGACCGCAGAGTCTGGCATACGATTTCTGGTGGCACCTGGGGCAAGACACCCTGATCACCTCCGAATGGGGCACCCCGAACATGGTGAAGGACGGCGTCAACCCGGAGTTGCTCCTTGCCGGAAAGTACGGCCACAAGCTGCACGTCTGGGACCTTGATAAGCGCAACCATCTTCAGGAAATTGACCTGGGTGCGGAACAACAAATGGTTCTCGAGCTTCGGCCCTCCCACGATCCGCAAAAGACCTTCGGATTTGTCGGAGTGGTCCTCTCGCTGAAAGACCTCTCGTCCTCCATTTGGATGTGGTACCGCGAAGACGGCGCTAAGAACAGCAACTGGGCAGTCCGCAAGGTGATTGAAGTTCCCGCCGAGCCTGCAGATCCTGACAGCCTCCCACCGCTGTTGAAAGGCTTCAAGGCGGTGCCGCCGTTGGTAACAGACATCAACCTGTCACTCGATGATCGTTTCCTCTATGTTTCGTGCTGGGGAACAGGCGAATTCATCCAGTACGATGTTTCCGATCCCGCCAACCCGAAAAAAACTGGCTCAATCCACCTGGGTGGTATCGTTCGCCGCGCAGCTCATCCGAAGAAGCCCGGGCAAGCGCTCAATGGCGGTCCGCAGATGGTAGAGATCAGCCGCGACGGCAAGCGCGTCTATTTCACCAACTCCCTCTACTCCCCGTGGGACGAACAGTTCTACCCCGAAGGCGTAAAGAGTTGGATGGTGAAAATCAATGCCGGCCCTGAGGGCGGAATGAAACTCGATGAAAACTTCTTTGTCGAGTTCGACGGGCTGCGCGCACACCAGCTTCGGCTCGAAGGGGGAGACGCTTCGTCGGACTCCTATTGCTTCTCTGACACGAAATGACTCACGCGGGGCTCACTTCGACGACGCTGTGGCTGATGCTGCTCCTCGGCGCCTACCACGGACTCAACCCAGGAATGGGCTGGCTCTTCGCGGTGGCGCTGGGGATGCAGGAGCAAAGGGGGAGCGCGGTCGCAAGGTCCCTCGTTCCCATTGCTCTCGGCCACGCCCTGGCCATCGGCAGTGTGGTGCTGGCTGCCGCATTTCTCGGTATGACGCTGCCCCTCGTCGCAATCCGCTACTCCGTCGCCGTGATCCTTGTCGGCCTTGGAATCGTTTGCCTCGTCCGACATCAGCACCCGCGATGGGTGCGTATGCGGGTGGACTTCAAAGACTTGACTGTGTGGTCTTTTCTGATGGCTTCTGCCCACGGAGCCGGTTTAATGGTCGTGCCAGTGCTCCTGGGCAGCTCAACCGTCGAAGCACAGAGGCAAATGGCAGGCCACAATCACCACATGCCTTCCACCGCCAGCCCGCTGGCCGGAATGCTCGCCACTGGCGTCCATACGGTTGCCTATCTCGCAGTCACGGGGCTGATCGCCTGGGTGGTCTATCGAAAGCTCGGCCTCGCCCTTCTTCGCAAGGCATGGCTCAACTTCGACTTGGTCTGGGCGGCCGCGCTTGTGGCCACCGGTATCATCACCCTTCTCATGTAGCCCGTATTCTACTGTCCCTGCGTGGCAGATTCGTCCTCAAGTCTGCTGGTGTGCACCGCAATGACAGGGCGAAGAGTTTCGCCTTTATCGAAAATCGCTGAACCGGTATAGTAATCCGCGAAGAAAGCCGCGTGTGAAAGGACTTGCGCAACGTGCGAAACAAACCTCTCCGGCGGCCAGCCAGGGGGCCTCTGGATTGTCCTCGCTTATCGACTTCACCGAAATTGACGCGCTGCGCAATCAAATCAGAGCGGACCGTTCAGCGTAACTGGCAGAAAGCCCCTATCTTTCTGCATCCGGAGCTGAGCACCGATGTGTTCGCGAGAGAGAATCATGTCGACCCTTAGCCCCGAACAGTGGCGGGTTCTTAGCCCATACCTGGATCGCGCGTTGACATTGTCAAAGGAAGAGTGCGACCTCTGGCTGCAATCGCTGCAAACAGACAACCCTGAAATCGCAAACCAGATTCGTCGACTGCTGGAAGAGCATCATGCTGCCAACGAAGAAGAATATTTGAGAAGAAGTCCGGCTCTGCCGTTGGGTAGCGGAGGTCCAGGGGAGAACATAGGTGCATACCGACTGATTTCGATCATCGGCCGTGGTGGTATGGGCACGGTCTGGCTTGCAGAACGCAGTGACGGGAGGTTTCAACGCAAAGCCGCAGTCAAGTTTCTAAACGTCGCGCTCACAGGACGAGGTCCGGAAGAGCGGTTCAAGCGTGAAGGCGCGATCCTGGGAAGGCTCTCGCACGTCAACATTGCAGAACTGCTCGACGCAGGTGTAACCGACAACGGTCAACCCTATCTCGTAATTGAGCATGTCGAAGGCGAACCGATCGACCATTACTGCGACCAGCGCCGCCTCAGCATTGACCAACGGATCAAACTCTTCATCGATGTGCTGTCGGCGGTGGCGCATGCCCATGCCAATCTGGTAATCCATCGCGACATTAAGCCGGCCAATGTCCTGGTCAGCAAAGATGGACAAGTAAAACTCCTGGACTTCGGTATTGCCAAGTTGCTCGAAGGCGAGGGCCAGGCTGCGGCGGCGACTATGCTGACGTATGAAGCCGGATCGCCACTTACGCCCGAGTACGCCGCACCGGAACAAATCACGGGCAGCCCGGTTACCACCGCCACCGACGTCTACGCAATGGGAGTGCTGTTGTATCTCCTTCTGACGGGACTTCCTCCCACGGGACAAGGCCCGCACTCGGCGGCGGATTTGCTGAAGGCAATCGTCGAGCTGGAACCCAAGCTTCCATCAGACGTGGTCACGGCATACTCGGAGCGAACGTTCACATCGGCAAGCAACCGAAACACCACGCCCGGCCGCCTCAGCCGCAGACTTCGAGGTGAACTCGACACTATCGTCTCAAAAGCGCTCAAGAAGAATCCACAAGAGCGTTACGCGTCGGTGTCTGCTTTTGCTGAGGACTTGCAGCGCTATCTGAACGATGAACCCATCCATGCGCGCCCGGATACCTTTGTCTATCGTGCAGCTAAATTCGTGAAGCGCCATCGCATGCCCGTCAGTCTGGCAATGGCGGTCGTACTGGCGATTGTTGCGGGCCTGATCGGAACGCTGGTGCAGGCTCGCACTGCCCGCATTCAAAGGGATGCGGCTATTAGAGAACGCGATCGCGCGAACCGAGTCACCGACTTCATGATCAGTACGTTCAAGGTATCCGATCCTGCACAGTCCAACGTGAACAACCTCACTGCGCGGGAAATCCTCGACAAGGCGTCGAAACAGATTGACACCGAAATGGCGAAGGATCCTGAAGCACAGGCCCACATGATGTATGTGATGAGTGAGGTGTACGACAGTTTGGGCTTGTTTTCTCAGGCTCAGACTTTACTCACACGCGCGCTCGATTTACAGCGCAAGGTGCTAGGCCCGGACGATCCTCAGACCTTGACGAGCTTGAGCGCGATGGCTGTTCTCCTCACCGAGAAAGGAGATTATCCTGAAGCCGAGAAGTTACAGCGCAACGCACTCGTGGCGCGGACACGCGTTCTCGGCCCGGAGCATCCGGACACGATAGCCTCCATGGCGCGGCTTGCGACCATCCTGAATTTCGAGGGAAAAAATGCTGAAGCGGTGAAGATGAAGCGAGATGCCTTCGCCCTCTCACGACGGGTACTAGGACCGGAAGATCCGCAGACGCTAAAAATGGCCAACAGCCTGGTTGCCGTCTTGTGGCAGCAAGGGGTTGACCAACTCTACGCCGAAGCGGAGCAGGTGCAACGCGACGCGATCGATATAGAAAGGCGCGTGTTGGGACCGGAGCATCCGGACACACTGAACGGCATGATGAACCTGGGAGTGGTCATGCGGCGTATGGGCCGTTATGCGGAAGCAGAGAGCATCTATCGCCAAACCCTTGCTATTCAAAGTCGCGTGCTTGGCCCCGAGCACCCGGATACGCTGGTGCTGAGAGACAGCCTGGCCATCGCGATCGCAAAGCAACGGCGATATCAAGAGGCGGAAGAAATCTATGCTGAGACCCTCGTTGCGATACGACGTGTCTATGGGCCAAACCACCCTACGACCGCTGGTGCGATTTACAACATCGCCTGTCTCGAGGCGGTGCAGGGACATCACGACAAAGCACTCTCTCTCCTAAGCGAGGCCCTTGACCACGGGTTGAATGCAAATATCGCGATGGAAATTGAAAACGATGAAGACCTGCAATCGCTCCACAACATGCCGCGCTTTGCTTCCCTGGTCGCTAGCGCAAAGAAAAATGCGGCAACGAGATAACTAACTCGCATTCAGCCTGCCTTCCGCGGTCGCGACAGCCCATTCCGAAGGTGTCCATGCTTCGCAATGCGAGATTTAATTGATTTCAACGGGTCGAAATGGGAGATTCCGATTAAGATTCGACCTTCCAAAACGTCATGTTATTAGGGCACTGGAGTTGCCGGGACACGCGATGCAACGGCCCATCTGCAGATCATGATGAACCAGGACGAGAGCGGCAAGCCGTATCCCCGACTACTCGATTGGTTACGTTATTCCTGTGCATTCATGCTTTACATGTATGGAATGAGCAAGTTGTCGCATTTGCAGTTCAACATGTCGTCCGCCTTGGCGCAGCGGTCAGTCGGTTCTCTTAACGGATATGAGCTTACGTGGTTCTACTATGGCTATTCGCGCATCTATGCCTCGGTTCTTGGCCTCACGCAGGTCGCTGGTGCGACGCTCCTACTCTTCAGGAAGACTACTTTACTTGCCGCAGCCATCATGCTGCCGGTGATGGTGAACATCCTGCTCATCAACATGTTCATTCTGGTCAACGACTATGGGCCGTACTTCATTTCAGTGCTCATCTGCATCTCACTGTTGACCATCCTCTGGCATCAACGTGCCGATCTCCTTACCCTTTTCTTGCTGTCTCAGAACAGAGAACCAGTTGCTGCGAATCGGACCCACGTTTGGATTCGAGCGCTAATTGTGTTAGCCGTAAGCGTGTTCATGATCTCAGTCCCAATCATGCGGCATTATGTAAAGCGCTAGCCAGTGCAACTGGGACGGGTAACGCTCTTGCGAACCTAATCGGGTAGTGCTTCGCTCGACAGATTCTGTCATCCCCAAATGGAGTGAATAGCAACACTCATCGAGCGCCCACGCTTGCATCCATGCTCATGTTGCAGCGATAGCCGGCTTCGACGGCCTCCGCGATCACTCATGCGATAAGTCAGGGCTTATTGCTCGAGATACTCAGTTTGAAATCTTCCATTGCCGCTCAACTGAACCACAACCGTCCCTTCCTTTGCCGCGGCAAAGTGAGGGACGCCGGCCGGAATGACGAGGAAACTACTCGCCGGATAGCCTTTCAGCTTTGCTGAGTCGAATTTTGCTCCCTCGCCAAGGTACCAAGTGCCTTCAATGACTGTAACCAGCTCGTCTTGCGGGTGCGTATGTGCGAGGACACGCGCACCTCCAGGGATTTTCACTCGATCAATCCAGGCACCGTCCTGGCTGGAGTCACCGAACAGCTTTGCTCGCTGTCTTCCGTCTTTGTAGTAAGCCGGTGTAAACCACCGTATTTCCTCCGCGGTTAACCCGACAATCTTCTTGCTTGGTTCGGGCCGGCTTGTTGCCCATGTGATTGCTGTAGCGATCGTGACAACCGTAGCGGCTGCAGAAAATACTGCCTTCATCACCTCTCCTCTCCTAAGTTGTTTTGGTCGCAGGTTCGTCGACGCAAAACGCACCGCGTGCACAATAGTTCACCCACGTGTAGAATGCCAGTCACTCTCAAGGAGGAGACCCGCACAATGGCAAAAACATTGGCTTTCACAGCCCTGAGCCTATCCTGTTGTCTCAGTCTATCCATCAACCTTTACGCCCAGGGTGCTGGCGATGTCGCCCAGCAGATTAAGCAACTGCAGCAGGAGTCCAGAGATGCGCAAATGAAAAACGATGTGTCCTGGGCGCAGCAGCATTTGGCTGACGGATTCATGGCGGGAAACAGTTGGGGAGCCTGGGAGACAAGGGACGATTTCATCAAGGATCTGCAGAATAAGACAATCAAGTGGAAGAGCGGCAACCTCAGCGACGTGAAGGTCGCGACGTTCGGGTCAAACACTGCCGTTTCACACTACACGTTCACCTACGACGCTGACTTTAAGGGCACACATCGCGCACGTACGGTCATCTGCAGTGACACTTGGGTGAATGATTCCGGTACTTGGAAGACGGCTTCGACTCACTGCACGATGGTGAAGGGCACGTAACCGCGGCAGTGATTGTTTTTATCAAATCGGCGCAACCAGGTTCAATGCTCAACGCTCCGCATTGACGTCGCCCCTGCCTGGGGGAGCGGCTGTAGAGACGAGGAGGCGATTTCGAGTGATCCAGGTTAAGCGCCCTGATTCCCCGGGTCGCCCGCCCACAACTCCGCGATCTCCTCCTCCTCTGCGTCCGTCAGTACGGGGTCTTCAATCGGCTCTGCGTCTCGCCTTCGAATGGCGGCTCCTTCAGGGTCGGTTAAGAGCTGTGTTGTGCTCATGATGTCTGCCCTCCTTGGTGTTCTCCATTCTCCGGTCTATGCCCCACTGCAACATCCCGAGTAAAGCGCAAGGTCGTTGTCTGAGCAAGTGCAGTGGTCCGAATCGGACGAGTGGACAAAACGACCGGGAAGCAAGACTCGCCATATTACGATCAACGTGTCGGAGATTCGCCACTCTAGAGCAAACGGCTATCTGTCAAAAAACAAAACTGTCTCACTGCAAGGGTTCACCTCATCAAGCGTCAAGCCTCTTCGCGCAAATTCTCCTCCAACCGC
>Ga0207683_10004712_pt1 | contig 11751 bp, 10 predicted proteins | sample KBSM73metaG_FD_184333 | JGI IMG/M metagenome (GOLD analysis project Ga0207683, IMG submission 184333) | Miscanthus rhizosphere microbial communities from Kellogg Biological Station, Michigan, USA - KBS M7-3 metaG (SPAdes) (version 2) | ecosystem: Host-associated > Plants > Roots > Rhizosphere >...
AACCCGGCGTTCTTGAGCGCCGTCTGGCCCTTCGCCGACAGGACCATCCGGATCCACGCCTGCGCGGCAGCCTTGTTCGGCGACTTCGACACGACCGCGATCTCGTAGCGGACCCGCGGCTGAGCCCAAGCCGGAATCCGGATCACGCTGACCTGGTCGCTCACGGGACGGGCGTCGGTGACGTAGACGAAGCCTGCGTCGGCCTGCCCGAGCGCGACCTTGCCCGTTACCGCCTTGACGTCGGACTCACGGCTGACGACCTTGCTCAGCACGCTCGAGAGCCCCATCTTGCGGAGCACGGTGACCGTGTAGCCGCCCACCGGAACCGCAGGCGCTGCGACGACGAGCTTGACGGGCTTGCTGCGCAGGTCGTAGATCGACGTGATGCCGGCAGGGTTCGACTTCGGAACGATCAACGCGAGACGGTTGGCCGTGAACGTGACCGGCTTGTCGACGATGCCGGCCTTGAAGAGCCGCTCCGCGTTGAGCGGAGCCGCGGAGGCGAAGACGTCCGCGGGCGCCCCGTTCCGAATCTGCGTCTCGAGCGCATTCGACCCGGCGAAGCTGTAGCGCTGCGCTCCGTCGAGCGCCTTGAACACCTCGGTCAGGGAGGCGGCCGCGTAGATCGTCAACGGGTCGGCGTGGGTGCGCGCTGTGGCGCCGGAGGCGAGCGTGGCCGACGCCACGAGGGCGACCAGCGCGGCAACGGTGAGCAGACGGGCTCTCATGCGTATCCTCCTCATCCCAGGTACGGCTCGAGCGCGCCGCTCGCGCTCTCGAGGTCGAGAGCGACGGGGAACGGCTCGACGACGGTGCTCGCCGCGAGCGCGGTCAGCGCCCCCAATTGCTGGCCGGCGCTCCCGGCGAGGCTGGCGTACAGGATCCGGTAGCTCGGCTCGGAGACCGCCACGACCGCGGTCTGGTAGAGGCCGAGCATCGTGCGCAGGACGATGCGCCCGGTCGACGCGATCGCGGCCGGCGTGGTAAACGCCTTCGCCGGCCACTGGAAGTCGAAGTCCGCGGCGGTCGGCGCATCCTGGCCGGCGCCGGTGAGGAGACCGGAAAGCGCGCTTGCATGCTGGATCGCCGCTCTGCGGCCGTTGCGGAGCACGGCTCGGCCCGGGTCGGTGACGGCGTTTGCCCCGACCGCGTTCCCGTAGAGGTCCGCCAGGAGCAGCTCGCCCGACACGGCGAAGTTCGCGTACGCCAGCTCCTCGTCCGTGGCAGCGAACGCGGGCCGGACGGGTAGGGCGGCGAGGGCGGCTCCGCCCGCAGCGACGGTCAACAGACGTCGACGGCTGAACGGCCCCGTCATCGCTCCACCATCACGCTGGTCGACTTGACCACACCTGCGGCGCTCATCCCCGGATGCAGCCCGAGCTCCTCCACCGATTCCCGGGTCACGATCGCCACGACCCGAGCCGGCTCGGTGACGTCGATCTCGACGCGGGCGAGCAGGCCGTCCGTCTCGACCGAGCGCACCACGCCACGGAAGCGGTTGCGCGCGGTCAGCCCTTCGGCGCCGTCGTCGGCGCGGAGCCGCTCGACCTCGGACGCCGCAACGACGCGGCGGTTCGCGGAGTCGCGCTCGACGCGGATCTTGCCCTCGCGATCCCAACGCCGCAGCGTGTCGAGGCTGATCCCGAGCGCACGCGATGCCTGCGCCGCGGTGAGATTCTTCCTAGGCATTGCCTAGTTACTATCACACGCGGTCCCGCTGGAGACGTCGTCCGTCTCAGGCCGGGCTCGCGACCCAGGTCTTGGCTCGATCGCCGATCGCATCCGCTGCGTCGGCGGCGTCGCCCGCCTCTGCGAACAGGCCGTAGACCACGGGGCCTGCGCCGGTCACGTCCGCACGGATCGCGCCGAGGTCGCGCAGGCGTGCCGTGAGCGGCGAGGAGGCGAGGTCGTTCGGGGGCAGCCGTGCGAGGTCGTCAACGCCGGCGCACTCCTCGAGCGCGTGGAGCAATCCCGCCCGCCGCTCGTCGAAGCCGACATGGCCCCGACGTGCGTCGAAGGCCGTGTAGACGTCTGCGGTGGACGCCTTCGCGGCGCCGTACGGCAGGGCGAGGACGACCGAGTAGTCGCGTGGCACCGCCGTTGGCTCGAGCGTGGTGCCGTCGCCCGTCGCGAGCTGCGGCCCCGGACGAAGGAAGAAGGGCACATCGGCGCCGAGCCCGGCCGCGAGTCGGTGGAGGACGCCGTCGGAAAGCGGCTCGTCCAGCAGGCCGTTTGCCAGCAGCAACGCGGCGGCGGCGTCGCTCGAGCCACCGCCCAGGCCCGCCGCGACGGGGATTCGCTTCTCGATCCGGGCCTCGAAGCACGCGTCACCGGCGGAGGCCTGCCCGACGACCTCCAGGGCAGCGCCGACGAGTGAGTCCTCGGCGAATCCCGTGACGCGCATCTCGCTCGCGCGCCGCACCGCCACGGTGTCCTCGAGCGACAGCCGCTCGAGGAGCGTCACCACCTCGTGCTTGCCGTCGTCGCGCAACGGGCCGACGACCAGCGCCAGGTTGAGCTTCGCAGGGGCACCTGCCGTCGTCCAGCCGCTCACCGGCCGAGCGCCTCCGTGAGGCGGACGAACTCGTCGGGTCGGAGCGCCTCGGCCCTGACGTCGGGGCGTCGGGCGATCGTCTCGAGCGCAGCAACGGCATCTTCCCGCGTCGCAAGCCCCGCCAGTGCGACGGCGTTCGCGAGTGTTTTGCGTCGATGGCCGAAGGCGGCCGTGACCACACGGCGCACCTGCGCGGCGTTTGCCGGCGGCGCGATGCGATCGAATGCGACGAGAGCTGAGTCGACGTTGGGCGGTGGGCGGAACACCGTCCGCGAGACCGGGTGGAGACCCGTGCGTCTCGCGTGCAGGCGGACGAGCACCGAGACGGCGCCGTACGCCTTCGTCCCCGGCTCAGCGAAGAACCTGTCAGCGACCTCGCGCTGCACCATCACGCACCACGAACCGAGCGTGGGCACGCCGATCAACGTCTCGGCGACGAGCGGCGTCGCGACGTTGTACGGCAGGTTGGCGACGAGCTTCGACGGCGGGGGCTCGAGCGCTCCGAAGTCGACGGCCAGCGCGTCCCCGAACACGAGGCCGACGTTGGTGCGACCGTCCAAAGCGTCGCCGAGCGGCGCTTCGAGCCGCCGGTCGAGCTCGATCGCGTGCACGTGCCGCACCCGGTCGGCGAGGAACGTCGTGAGCACCCCGAGCCCGGGCCCGACCTCGAGCACGACGTCGTCAGGCGACAGATTCGCAAGTCGCTCGATCACGGCGAGCAGATTGCGGTCGACCAGGAAGTGCTGGCCGAGTGCCTTCTTCGGGCTGACGGACGTCACGCCCGACCGAGCCCGAACGCGCGGTCGGCGTTCTCGTCGATGCGGCGCTCGAGCTCCGAGGCGGTCTCCTCACGCTCGGCCGCGAGGACGGCGAGCGTGTGGATCACGTGGGCAGGCTCGTTGCGCCGGCCGCGGACGGGTTGCGGGGCCAGATAGGGGCTGTCCGTCTCGGCCAGGATCCGGTCGGCCGGGACGCGGGCGGCCATCTCCCGAAGTCCGACGGCCTTCGGGTACGTCACGTTGCCGGCGAACGAGACGTAGTACCCCCACTCGAGCGCGGGATCGAGCAGGGCAGGCTCCGAGAAGCAGTGGAGGATGACCGTCCCGGGAAACAGCGCCAGCGCTGCGGCGGTCTCGACACTCGCTGCGCGGCTGTGGATCACCACCGGCAGCCCGAGTGCCTCGGCAAGCGCGAGATGCGCCTCGAACAGCAGACGCTGCTCCGGCAGCGTGTCGGCGCCGTAGTGCCCGTCGAGCCCGGTCTCGCCGACCGCAACCACCGACGGTCGGGTGAGCAGCTCGCGGAGCTCGTCGACCCTCCCGGCCTCGGCCGTGGCCGCCTGGTGGGGGTCGATGCCGAGCGCCGCCGTCACTCCGTCGTGCTCGTCGGCGATCGCGAGGGCGGCATGGCACGAGTCGATCCCGGTCCCGATCGTGACGACTCGTGTCACGCCGGCCGCGCGTGCGCGAACGAGCAGCTCACCCGCATCCTCGTCGCACGCGTCGAGGTGCGCGTGCGTGTCGATCACGCGGCCGGAGCCGGCTCGTCGATCCGCGGGAAGAGCGGCTCCGCGGGCGCGAGCCCCTCTACAGCGCGTGTCTGGCCGTAGGCCACTTCCGCCCAGTCGATCGTCGGCGGCTGCCCGAGCGCCTCGAGGATCCTGGCCGAGGTCTCCGGGAGGTAGGAGGCGAGCGCGACCGCCACGGCTCGGAGCCCGTCGACGAGGTCGTAGAGGACCCGGTCGAGCTCGTCGGCGCGCGCGTCGTCCTTCGCGAGCTGCCACGGCGCGGTGGTCTCGACGTGCCGGTTGAGCCCGCGCACGACCTCCCAGATCCGCTCGAGCGCCCCCGTCAGATCGAACGCGTCCAGCCGTGCGGCGACGTCCTCGCCTAGGGGCGCCAGGATCGCTTCGACCTCGGAACCGGACGACGTCACCGCGCGAAGGTCGCCGTCGCGATAGCGCGCGACCATCGCCGTGATCCTCGAGAGCAGGTTCCCGAGATCGTTCCCGAGCTCCCGCTCGTAGCGCTCGCGAACCCCGTCGACCGATGCCGCGCCGTCCTGCCCGAACGAGACAGACCGCGCGCACCAGAAGCGCACGGGGTCGGCGCCGTAGAGGTCGACGAGGTCGAGCGGGTCGACGACGTTGCCGAGCGACTTCGAGATCTTGCGGTCGTCGAGCAGGAGATAGCCGTGCACGAAGAGCTGCTGTGGGATTTCGTAGCCCGCGGCCAGCAGCATCGCCGGCCAGTAGACGCAGTGGAAGCGCAGGATGTCCTTCGCGAGCAGATGCCGGACACCGGGCCAGTAACGGTCGATGAGGTCCTCGCCCGGACGCGCGTAGGTGAGCGCGCTCAGGTAGTTGACGAGCGCGTCCGCCCAGACGTACGCGACCTGGTCGGTGTCCCACGGGATGGGGATGCCCCAGGACAGGCCCTCACGGCTGATCGAGAAGTCCTGGAGGCCGCCCGCGACGAAGGACCGGGCCTCGTTCGCCCGAAACCCGGGCAGCACCCAGTCGACGCGCTCGTCGTAGAGGGCGAGCAGCTGCTCCTGGTAGGCGGAGAGCCGGAAGAACCAGTTCCGCTCCTCGATCCACTCGGGCTCGATGTCGTGCTCGGGGCACTTGCCGTCGACGAGCTCGTCCTCGGTCTTGAAGGCCTCGCAGCCGACGCAGTAGAGCCCTGCGTAGACGCCCTGGTAGATGTCTTCGCGGCCGTTCTCCTTGATCCGCGTCAGGAACTCCTGGACGAACTGCTTGTGCCCCTCGTCGCTCGTGCGGATGAAGAAGTCCGGCGCCACGCCGAGGCGGGCGGGGAGCGACCGCCACGCCTCCACGATCCGGTCGGCGTACTCCTGGGGCCGAAGCCCCTGCTCCTCGGCCACGCGCGCCACCTTCGACGCGTGCTCGTCGACGCCGGTGAGGAGGAACGTGTCACGGCCGCGCTGCCGTTGATGACGTGCGAACACGTCCGCCGCCACGGTCGTGTAGGCGTGCCCGATGTGCGGGGTGGAGTTGACGTAGTAGATCGGCGTGGTGACGTAGTACGGCTCCATTCCCACCGATTCTACGGGCGGCCCTTGCAGCGGCAGCCGCGGTGAGCAGGAGGAGCAGGGCCGCCGCTACGAGGACCCCCGGCCGCACTCCGTCCTCCATCGACGGAGGCACAGCCGCCGGACGCGCTGGCACAGAGGGCTGCGGAGCAGAGCTGTCCGGGGGTGCGGCTCCCGACACCGCGGGCGCGGCGATCGGCGCCTCCAGCGGTCTCCCGGACGACGCAGCCGCGAGCGGGACGCTCGGACGTTCGTGGACGGCCACGGCCACCGTGGGAACGGAACTCCGAGGCACGACTCGCGCGACGGGTGCCGCCGGAACGGCCGCACTCCCCCGCCGCGCGGCCGGGGCGGCAGCGTCCGCCAGCCTCGGCTGCACGCGCTTCGGCCTCGAGGTATCGGCCGCTCGCGGACGTTGGTTCACATGAGGCTCGGTCGTGCGCGTCGCCACGCGAGTGGCGTCCTGGCTCGTGGCGATTCGGAACGACGCAGGCCTACCGGCGTCTGCGCTCCCGCCCGTCAGCGTGAGCCCCGGTGAGACCGTGCCGACGGCCGGTGTCGCGTCCGCCGCTGCGGACGCGGCGGGGGCAGGCACCGCCGGCGCGGCGGCGGATGCCTGCGGCGCCGTCACGCTCGGCGAGGCAGGCACCGCAGGCGGGGGCGGGATAGCTGCCGCGGGAGCGGCCGGCTGCGGCGACGGCGCAGGCTTGGCGGGTGGTGCGACCGACGGCGCCGCGGGTGCCGGCGTCGCGGCCGCCGAGGAAGCAGCGACCGGCGCGGGCGACTGCACAGGCGGAGGCGCAGGTGCGGGGACCGACCGTGGTGGAAGCAGGCCGAGCGGGTCGACGTAGCCCTCTGCCTGGGCGGCCACGCGGACGCCCAGGTGGACGGACGGGACCGCATGCTCGGCGTCGCCGCTCCAGCCCATCGTTCCGATCGACGCCCCCTCGACCACCGCGTCGCCCTTTGCGACGCCGATCGAGCCGAGGTGGACGAGCGTGACCGCGTAGCCGTCTGCGGTCGCGATCGTGACTCCGCGTCCGTAGGTCGGAAGCGATCCGGCGAACGACACCGTGCCGGACGCCGGAGCTCGCACGGCGGAGCCCTCCGATCCCGCGACGTCGATGCCGCGATGCTGTCCGGCGGCGTACGCGTCGCCGCCGAGCGCGAACGGGCGGAGCACGTCGCCGTCCGAGGGCCACGACCACGCCACGGCCGAGCCGCTCAGGGCGAGTGCCGCAAGGCCCGTCGCCGCGAATACGAGAAGACGATGCACGAAGCACCCTCCTTCATTCTCTGCGCGGGCAACGCGGAGAACGAAGGGTAGCGCCGTCGTCGGACGGCGTCAATCGGTCGGGGCGAGCGAGCGGCGGTAGAGCTCGTTCCGAGAGAGGTCGAGGAGACCCGCGACGGTGTCCGCCGCCGCACGTCGGGCGGCTCCTGCGGCAACGAGCTGACGTACGGCCGCGACCGAGTCGTCGAGCCGGTCGTCCGGCGCCTCGCCGAGGCCGACGACGACCGTCACCTCCCCCCTGACCGGCCCGTCGAACCGCTCGGCCAGCTCGGCGGCGCTGCCGCGCGCGATCTCCTCGAAGCGCTTCGTCAGCTCCCGGCACACGGCCACGGGCCGGGCCGGGTCGATGCGGGCGAGGGCCGCGAGCGATGTGGCCAGGCGCTTGGGCGACTCGAACGCGACGGCCGCATACGGCCATCGACGCGAGTCCTCCCAGAGCGTCTCGAGCTCGGCGGCGCGCCGCGGGAGATAGCCGAGGAACCGGTACTGCCCGACCCCGAGGCCGCTCACGACGAGCGCCGTCTCGACCGCGCTCGGCCCGGGGAGCACGGTCACGTCGACCTCCGCCGCGAGCGCCGCCTCGACGAGGCGGCCGCCCGGGTCGTTGACGCCCGGCAACCCCGCGTCGGAGACGAGGGCAAGCGTCTCACCCGATTGCAGCCGCGGCAGCAGCTCGCGCGCCTGGCGCGCCTCGTTGTGACGGTGGACGCTGACGAGCGCGCGAGCACGGATCCCGTAGCGGTCGAGGAGCACCTGCGTGCGACGCGTGTCTTCGCAGAGCACGAGGTCGGCGTCCCGGAGCGCGTCCAGCACGCGGTGCGTCACGTCTGCGAGGTTCCCGATCGGCGTCGCACAGACCAGAAGAGGCATCTAACGGAGCCCGTCGAGCGCTTCGAAGCCGACGAGCCCGGCGCCGACGAGCCCCGCGTCGTCACCGAGGGCCGCCTGGACAATCCGCAGCTCGTTGTCGGCGGGGTGCAGCGCCTCGCGGCGGGCGGCCTCCTCGGCGGGGCCGGAGAGGAAGTCCCACGCCGCCGTGCCGAAACCACCTCCGACGACGACGACCTCCGGGCCGAAGATGTTCGCGAAGGAGCCGATCGCGGCGCCGAGGTAGTGCCCGATCTGCGAGAGCGCCGAACGAGCGGCCTTGTGGCCGTCCTGCGCTTCGCGCACGAGCCGATGGGCGTCGGCGCCCCCGCCCCACAGCTCGACCGCCGCGCGCTCCGCTGCCTCGCCGGACGCGACGGCCTCGAGATGCCCGTGCCCATGGCAGCTCCCCTGGCACGGCGGCCCGTCGGCCGCTACGACGACGTGGCCGAGCTCGGCCCAGCCGCGGTAGAGCCGACCGTCGACGATGACGCCCCCGCCGACGCCTGTCCCGAGGGCCAGGGCGACGAGGTCGTTCGCGCCCTGGCCGGCACCGACTCGCCACTCTGCGAGCGCGATCGCGTTGCCGTCGTTCTCGACCCCGACCGGGATCGAGAACCGTGCCTGCAGGTGCGCTGCCAGGTCGAGCGAGCGCAGCGGGAGATTGACCGCGCCGAAGCCGATCCCCGTGCGCCGGTCGAGATTCATCGGGACGCCGACACCGATCGCCGACGACCCCTCGGGAAGCAGGTCTGCCACGAGCCCGTCGAGCTCTTCGAGAAGCGCAGCCTGGCCGGCGGTGGACGTCGGACGCTCGATCGTGCGCCCGACGGAGCCGTCTCGTGCGACCACGCCGGCGAGCACCTTCGTCCCGCCGACGTCCACCCCGATGACCAGGTCAGGCGGCACGACGCGGCTACCATACCCGGCCAGATGCCCGCTCAGGACAAGCCGTACCGGGTCTATCGGGGCGGCAGGGCCAAGGGGCGGGTTCCGCTGACGAGGCACACGTCCGACCCGCGCAAGCCGGACTCGCCCGGCCCTGGGACCTCACCAAAATCGCCGCGGAAACCGCGCCGTCCGGGTCGCTGGATCGCGCTCGGTTTCGTGCTGCTGGTCGTCCTTCTTGTCGCGTGGGCCGTGGGGAGCTACCTGTCTGTCGCGAGCGGTGTCAGCGCTGCGAACGACCGGGTTCCGGCCGGCGTCGAGCGGCAGCTCACGAAGCGCGACGGCCTGCTCGTCTCGACACCGACGACGATCCTCGTCCTCGGGACTGACGGCGGCGACCGCGCCGGCCGGGAGAGCGCCAACCGGTCCGACTCGATCATGTTGCTGCGCACCGATCCGGGCAAACGGCGACTCGCATACCTCTCCATCCCGCGGGACCTTCAGGTCGAGATTCCCGAGTACGGGCTCGCGAAGATCAACGCGGCCAACCAGTTCGGTGGCCCCGCGCTCGCCCTGCGGGCGGTCAAGGACCTGACGGGACTCGACGTGAACCACGTCGTCTTCGTCGACTTCGACCGCTTCGAGGAGCTGATCGACGCGGTCGGGGGAATCGACATCAGCGTGCCGCGCGCAATCCGCTCGAACCGCTTCGACTGCCCGTACAAGACCGCCGCACGCTGCGCACAGTGGCAGGGGTGGCGCTTCGAGCGTGGAGTCCAGCACATGGACGGGCGCCGCGCGCTCGTCTACTCGCGCATCCGCCACAACTTGCTGAACCCCGCCGAGACCGACTTCGACCGCGCACGCCGCCAGCAGCAGGTTGTTGCCGCCACCCTCGACAAGGTGACGAGCGCCGGAACGGCGCTGCGCCTTCCTTTCGTCGGCGGCGATCTCGTGCGGCCGCTCGCGACCGATCTGACCGCCTGGGAGCTGATGCAGCTCGGCTGGGTCTACTTCCGTGCCGATACCGGCCGTGCGCTTCACTGCCGGCTCGGTGGCGACCCAGCCACGGTCGGTGGCGAGTCCGTGATCCTCGGGACGGAGGACAACGTCTCGACCGTGGCAATGTTCACGGATCGGTCCGCGCCGCTTCCGCCACCGCGCGGGCAGCCTTACGCTCCGGGATGCCTTGTCGGCGACTGACCTCTACGTGTCGGACTTCGACGAGTCCGACTTTTTCGACTCGGTCGTGGCGGCCGGCTTGTCCTTCGTGGGCGCGCTCTCGCTCGACGCCGAACCGGAATCGCCGTCCTTCGACGACGACTTGCGGGAGCCACGACCGTAGTCGGTCGCGTAGAAGCCCGAGCCCTTGAAGTGAACCGCCACGGGGAACAGCACCTTCTCGACCGGCCCGGCGCCGCACGTTTCGCAGACGGTCGCAGGCGGGTCACTCATCCGCTGGAAGACCTCGAACGTGTGCCCGTTCGGGCAACGGTATTCGTAGATCGGCATCGGACGGCCAATCTACCAGCGGAGGCGGCCGAAACCCCATGACGCAAGGGATCGAGGCACGCGTCGAGGCCGCACAGCCGGCCGCCGCACGGTCCTCCGCGGGCGCCTGGATCGTTGAGCGCTGGCTCTGGTTGGGGGTCGGCGGAGTGACGGCCGCAGCGGCGGCGTTCCTGTTCCACCAGCTCATGGCGTGGCCGCCGCACGAGGACGAGACGCTCGCGCTCTTTGTCGGCCGCGACTCGCTTCCGGGCGTCGTCGAGCACGTCACACGCGACCGCGGTGGCGCACCGTTGCACTTCCTCGTCGCGTGGGCCGTCGCACACCTTGGGTTCGGCCTCGGCGGCCTGCGTCTCGCCTCTGCCGCGTTCGCGCTCGGGAGCCTGCCGCTCGTCGCGCTGCTCGGCCGCCGCCTCGCAGGGCCGATCGTCGCGCTCGTCGCAACGGCGCTCTTCGCGTCCAGCTGGCTCTTCCTGTTCCACGGCGTCTACGGCCGCATGTACAGCCTCTTTCTCTTCTGCTCGCTCGCCTGCACGCTCGCCCTCCTGAAGGCGCTCGAGCGCGGTGGCCGCGGGCGCTGGGCGCTCTGGGTGCTGGCGGCTCTGCTCACGGTCGCAACCCACCCCTACGGCATCCTCCTGCTCGGCGGGCAGGCTGCGTTCGTCCTTCTCGCGCACCGTGAGCGGCTGCGGGACGCGACACTCGCCGGAAGCGCCGTCGTCGTGCTGGGGATCCCCTTCTGGCTCACGGACCTCGTCCTCGCGGATCGATTCGACGTCGGAGTCGGAGGCGGCGGCAAGAAGCTCGGCGGGCCTGAGGCGATCGCGCGGTACCTCTGGCGCTCCGCGGGAGACGCCAGCGCCGGCTGGTGGCCGGTGACGCTGGCGGCGGTGCTCGGAGCGGCGGCCGGGGTGGTGTTTCTCCGCCGCGAGGCGCGGGCCTTCGTCCTCTGCCTCTTCGGCGTCACCGTGGCCGCGTTCGTGCTCGCGCGGATGGGTGGCTCCGCGTCACCCGAGTCGCGTCATCTCATCTTCCTGGCTCCGCTGTTCGCGATCGCGCTGGCGACGGCGATCGTCCGCGTCGGCCGCCGAGCCCCGCTGCTGGCCATGGTCGTAGTGACCGCTCTCGTCGTGGTCGACGTCGCATGGGCCTGGCACCGAACAGCGCCGCTCTTCGAATGGGAGCCCGACGCGCGACAGGCGGCACGCGCGGAGGCCGAGACCTGGCTCGCGGCTACGAGCCGGCCCGACGACGTGCTCTTCGGCTACGAGCCGCTCTACCTCGGCGCGTGGGAGCGGAACCGTTCGTTCCCGACGACCGTCGTCCCGCGTGCCGATCCGCGTCTTGCCCTGCAGACGATCGAGCGCGCGGGCCGGCTCGGGCGCGGCGTCTGGGTGCTCGACGCCAGCGAGCGCAACAACATCCGTCCGCGACTCGAGATCGACTACCGGCTGCCGACACCCGAGGCGGTCTTCGAGGCAAGGGCTTTTGGGCCGTTCCTCGTGATCCGCACGCGCGAGCCGGTGCTCACGCCGAAGACCTTCCTCTACGACGCCGCGCGGGCGCTGCTCGTCGGGCAGCAGCT
>Ga0207683_10004715_pt1 | contig 11749 bp, 9 predicted proteins | sample KBSM73metaG_FD_184333 | JGI IMG/M metagenome (GOLD analysis project Ga0207683, IMG submission 184333) | Miscanthus rhizosphere microbial communities from Kellogg Biological Station, Michigan, USA - KBS M7-3 metaG (SPAdes) (version 2) | ecosystem: Host-associated > Plants > Roots > Rhizosphere >...
GGTGCCGACGGTCCGCCCGGTCTCGGCGTCGAGTTTCAGGATGTCGCCCCGCAGCTCGGCGCGCTGATCGACAAGCTCGTCACCGGCTTTCGCGGCGTGCAGATCCTCCTGCTCTCGGGCGATCGCCAGGACCGCACGTCGCTCGCGCGCAACATCAAGTCGATCATCTCGACCGCCGAGATCACCCAGGCCGCGAACGCGCAGGTCGCCGCGACCGTGCTCACCGGCGAGGTCGACGTCGCGATCGTCGATATCGACTTCGATGCCGAGGGCGGCCTCGCGACCTTGCGCGCTGCCAAGCAGCAGCAGCCGCCGGTCCCGACGATCGCGCTGACCTCGAACCAGATGTATCGCGAGCAGGTGATCGCCGCGGGTACGGACGAGCTGCTCTCGAATCCGCCGCCGTTCGCCGAGCTGCAGGTCGTGCTCGTGCGCGCGCTCGGCAAGCCGATGGCCGTGCGCTCGGTCTCCGTGCCGAGCGTCGACGTCGACGTCTAGCAGCGTCCAGCACGTCGACCGTCGGCAGGCGTCAGGCGCGGCGGCGGCGAGCCGCCTCGACCGTGTTCTCGAGCAGGCACGCGATCGTCATCGGGCCGACGCCGCCGGGGACCGGCGTGATCGCACGTGCGCGCTGCGCGGCCTGCGTGAACGCGACATCGCCGACCAGCTTGCCCTCGGGCGTGCGATTGATGCCGACGTCGAGGACGATCGCGCCCTCCTTGATCCAGTCACCCTTGACGAGCTCGGGCTTGCCGATCGCGGCCACCACGATGTCGGCGCGGCGGACTTCATCGGCGAGGTCACGCGTCTTCGAGTGGCACACGGTGACGGTCGCGTTCGCGTTCTGCAGCAGCAACGCGATCGGCTTGCCGACGAGCAGGCTGCGGCCGAGCACGACGGCGCGCGCACCTTCGACATGCGCGTTGACCTCGCGGAGCAGCCGCATGCAGCCCTTCGGCGTGCACGGCACGAACACCGGTCGCCCCTGCGCGAGATACCCCAGGCTCGTCGAGGTCAGGCCATCGACGTCCTTCGCCGGATCGAGCGAACGGATCACCGCGTCGGAGTCGAGCTGCGGTGGCAGCGGCATCTGCACGAGGATGCCGTCGACGATCGGATCGTCGTTGAGCGTGCGGACGAGCTGCATCAGCGCGTCCTGCGTCGTGTTCTGCGGCAGCTTGTGGTCGCGCACGTCGACGCCGGCCTCGCGTGCGGCCTTCGTCTTGGACTTCACGTAGACCGCAGACGCCGGGTCGTCGCCGACGAGCACGACCGCGAGTGTCGGTGCGACGTCCTGCTTGCGCAGCACCGCCGCCGCCTCGGCGACCTCGCCACGCAGCTTCGCGGCGACCGCCTTGCCGTCGATGATCTGGCCGATCACGAGAGGCTCGCCGCGGCCTTGCTGCCGCTGCTACCGCCACTGCCGCTGCCGCTCGACGTACCCGACGACGACGGCGTCGACGAACCGCTGCTGCCGCCGCCACTGCTGTCGGACGACTTGGTGGTCGACGAGCTCTCGCTCGAGCTCGGGGCCGCTGCGGAATCGGACTTCGTCTCGGACTTCGCGTCGGCCTTCGTCTCGCTCGACTTCGACTCCGGCTTGCTCGACGCGTAGAGGTCCTTGTACCAGCCGCCTCCCTTGAGGCTGAAGGCGGTGCGCGAGATCAGGCGCTCGAGCGCCGGCTTGCCGCACACCTCGCAGTCGGTGAGCTCGGCGTCGCTCATCCGCTGCTGGACCTCGAACTCACGGCCACATGCGTTGCACTTGTACTCGTAGACGGGCATTTCGTACCTCTTCAGGATTCCAGGCTCACGATGCGCACGCCCAGCTCGCCGTCAACATCGATCAGCTCGCCACGCCCGACGATTCGCCCCGCTGCGCGCAGCTCGAACGGCCCGGCCAGCGGACGTCCGAGAGTAACAATCTGACCGACGGCCAGGTCGAGCACCTGGCGCAGGCTCATCGCGGTCGTTCCGAGGGCGACCGTGAGCTCGACATGAGCGTCGTCGGGCAGTGACATGTCGCGCCGAACATAGCCGGTACAGGCCGCGGCGGAAACGGCCCCGGCCGCCACGCGCAGCCCGACCGCGCCTCCGAAGATCACCAGCTCCGCGTCACCGGCCGCCCGGTCGAGCGTGATGACGTCGCGAACGGCGAGCCCGCCAACCGTGTCGCGAGCAAGCGCGCAGCGCCCGACCACCACCGGAACATCGATCATCGCGTGCGCGACCCACGCCGGCGCCGGCCGCGCAGGCGGCACGCGCAGCTCGAGGGCGCCGCCATGGACGTCCGCTCCGCGGAGCTCGACGCTCAGCCCGCTCCCAGCGACCACCAGATCAATCAAGACCTTGGACTCGGACGCTTTATCATTCCGCTCATTCGAACGAGTAGAAAGATAAAGCGTCCGCAATTCCGGGACGACCTCGGCGGCGATCGCGAGGTCGTCGAGGGCCGTCGCCACCACGTGCGCCCATAGCTGCTGCTCGACGAGCGTCAGCGGGCGCGGCGCGTCGAGCTCGGCCGGGCCGCCGAGGAGCTTCTGTGCCAGGCGGCGCACGCCCCGGCTCGAGCCGCGGACCTCGATGATCGAGCCGGCGATGCGGAGCGAGCACGATGCCATGTGGGGATCGATCACCGTCGGCGCCTGACCTCGTGCAGTCGCCGCCACGGAGCCGGGCACCGTCGCATCCAGCGCGTGCACCGTGCGCGGCGAATCATCAACCGCGCGGATGGCGGTCACCTGCACGGGACCGCCCGCGAGCGCCGCGAGCCCCGACCGCATCGGTCGCGTTGCGAGCCAGCCCGCGAACGCTGACTCGAGCGCCGCCTCTGCACGCGTCACGCGCGGCAGCTGGTCGAACGGGTACGGACGTACGGTCACGCGGGCATTCTGCCGAAAACTTGGGCGCGCGAACCAGCCTGGTACGCTTTTATCCTACATCGCCCCACCCCCGAGGTATCCGTGCACGAGCGCAGGCTTGGTTTTCGCGTCCCCTTCGAATCGATGGTCACGTCGTACGTCCACGACCGGCCGATCCGCGGCCTGGCGACCAATCTGTCCGACTCCGGGCTCAACATGTCCGCAATCTCGATGCTCGCGCCGCCCCCGGGGCTGGTCGTCGGGCTCGAGATCGACCTGCCGGGCGAGCATGACTCGATCTGGGCAGCGGGAAAGATCTGCTATCGCCAGGACGACAACCTGGCGTCCGGGCTCGGCGTACGTTTCCTCGCGATGGCGACGAGCCAGGCCCGCATGATCCGTGATTTCTGCATCGAGCTGCGTCGCAAGCACCTCGGGTCGATCCTCGCTCGCATCCGGGCGTAGGCCCATCCTACCGGCTATGATCCGGAGGTGAGGCGCCTCCCTCTGCTCGTCGCTTGCGCGCTCGCGCTGGCGCCCGCCGCGATCGCCACCGCGCAGCCCGCGGACTGGGGTGTCACGCGCGACCCGTTCGACAAGTCGGTGATCGCTCGCTACAAGGCGCTGCTCGCTCGCAATCCGCACGACGCGAGCGCGCTCGCCAAGCTGCTCGAGATGTATCGGCGGTACCGCACCGTCGATCTGCTCAAGGACGAGTACCAGAAGCAGCTCGACAAGAAGCCCGACGACTGGGCCTCGCTCGTCGTGATGGGCCGCCTGATGCACGCCACCGGCGACGACGCCCTCGCGCGCGAACTGTGGTCGAAGGCCGTCGCCGCGAAGGATGCCGACGGCGAGACCTGGATCCTGATCGGCGAGCTCGACAAGGCCGCCAGCAAGAACAAGGACGCGCGCGCCGACTACGACAAGGCACTCGCGCACGCGACGACCAAGGACATGAAGAAGAAGGCGCTGCGGTCGCTCGCCGACCTCGCGCTCGCCACCGGCGACACCGACGGCGCGAACGCCTACTTCAAGCAGTTCCTCGATCTCGATCCGACCAACGCGCAGCTCTGGCTCGAGCGCGGCGACGCGATGCTCGCGGCCGGCAAGCGCGATGTCGCGCTCGAGAGCTACAGCGCCGCCGAGAAGCTCCTCGGCTCCGATCCGGCCAAGCGCGTCGAGGTCGTCGCGCGCCGCGGCCAGGCGCTCGAGGGCATGGGCAAGGACGACGAGGCGGTCGTCGAGTATCGCCGCGCGATCAAGCTCGCGCCGAAGGGCTACTACCTCGAGGTCGAGCTCACCGGCCGCATCATCGACATCTACCGCCGCAAGCAGGCGCTCTCGCAGCTGCTCGCGCAGTACGAGAAGGACTGGCCCGAGGGCGCGCGCGGCCACTTCGAGTGGGACACGCTCGGCAAGCTCTACGAGGAGACCGGCTCGCAGGACAAAGCGATCGCCGCGCTCAAGAAGGCGGTCGCGAAGGCGCCGTGGGAGCTCGAGACCCAGCGCCGGCTGATCGCGCTGCTCGAGAACTCGGGTCGCGACGACGAGGCGCTCGCCCAGTACGAGGCGGTCGTGCGCGCCGCGCCGGGCGAGGCACGGTTCCAGCTCGAGCTCGCCGAGCGCTACTGGCGCCGCGGGCAGGAGAAGAAGGCACTCGAATCGCTGACGCGGCTCGAGAGCCGGTTCCCGCAGGATGCCGGCGTGCTCGGCGCGATCGCGGATCTCTACACGCGCTGGGGCAAGGAAGACCTCGCGATCGCCGAATACGAGCGGCTCGCGAAGCTCGAGCCCGATGATCCGGGCCACCTCGTCACGCTCGGCGAGCAGTACTACCAGAAGGGCGACAAGACGAAGGCCGCCGCGATCTGGAAGCGGATCGCAGGCACCGGCAAGCCGAGCGGGTTCGCGAAGCTCGCCGAGGTCGAGGCCGAGCACGGCAACACGACCGAGGCGATCGCCGGATATCGCAAGGCGATCGAGCTCGACGCCAAGAACCCCGACTATCACAAGGGCCTCGCCTCGGTGCTCGAGCAGAAGCGCGACTGGAAGGGCGCGCTCGACGAGTGGGAGACCGTGCTCGCGCTGATCGGCACCAAGCCGACCGATCGGCTCGCGCGCAAGGATGCGCACCGCCACCAGGTCGCGGTGATCCAGCGCGGCGGTGGCATGTTGCCCGCCGATCGCTCGCTCGCCGCGTATCGGCAGCGCTGGCAGAAGTCGTTCACCGCCGGCGATATCGACGCCGGCTACGCGCTCGTCGAGGTCTATGCGCGCAGCCCGCAGCAGGGCGAGCCGCAGGCCACGCTCGAGAAGCTCGTCAAGCTCGTCCCCGACGACGCCGACCTCGCGATGGACCTCGTGAAGGTCTACCGCGCGCAGCGCAAGTTCGACGAGGCGGTCGCGCTGCTGCTCGACGTCGCGAAGAAGCAGCCGTCGCGCGAGCGCGATGTCTACCAGCAGATCAGCGAGATCAAGACCGAGGCGCGCCAGGACGACGAGGCGATCGAGTGGGCGCAGAAGGCGCTCGCGAAGAGCCCGAGCGATCCGACCGCCTACGAGCGGCTCGGCGAGCGCTACGCGCAGATGCAGCGGTTCACCGACGCGATCGCCGCGTACGAGAAGACCGTCCAACTCGATCCACGCAACGCGAAGGCCGCGTTCGCACTCGCCGAGCTCTACGTCCAGACCGACGCGCCGATGAAGGCGACCGAGCTCTATCGCAACGTGATCCGCACGTCGAACAACGACGACGAGATCGGCCGCGCCGCACACCTCGCCATCGATCTCGAGGAGCTGACCGGTACGCTCGGCGAGCTCGAGAAGGTGCTGTCGCCGCTCTCGTTCATGATGAGCCACAAGCCGATCTACCGGCGGGTGCTCGTCGATCTGTACCTGCGCTACGTGCCGCAGCTCGACAACCATCTCCGCCACGGCACCGAGGAGGTCAAGAAGGCCTCGCGCGCAGAGCTCGACCGCATCGGCGCTCACGGCCTGCGTCCGCTGCTCGAGGCGCTCCGCGACGAGAAGGAAGTCGCGCAGCAGCGGATCGCCGTGCAGGTGCTCGGCAACCTCGGCAACAAGGGCGCCGCCGCGCCGCTCGTCCACATGGCGCGCCAGGAGCCGCCGAAGGATCAGCGCCACATCGGCACGCTCGCCGAGACGCTCGATCGCGAGGTTCGCGTCGAGGCGCTGGTCGCCGCCGGCCGGCTCGGCGATGCCCACGTGATCGACGACGTGCTCCCGCTCATGGATCACAGCGAGGTCGCGATGCGCGAGGCCGCGACGTTCACGCTCGGCCGCTCGGGCGATCGCCGCGCCGTCCCTGCCCTGCTCAAGGCGCTCGCCGATCACCGGCCCAGCGTGCAGACCCTCGCGTGCCTCGGGCTCGCGCAGATCGACGATCCGCGCGTCGGCCCCGCTGTCGCCGGCGTGCTCAAGGACGGCAGCGCGAAGGATCAGGTCCGCGGTGCATGCGCCTACGCGATCGGCGCTCGCCGCTACGCCGGCGGCATCCCGGCGCTGCTCGTCGCACTCGACGACAACCGCGGCGAGGCCCAGCGGCTCGCGGCGTGGGCGCTCGGCCAGCTCGGCGAGCCGAAGGCCGTCGGGCCGCTGATCCGCGCGTACTTCGCGCGCGCCGGCCAGTCCGCCGACGAGCTCGTGTGGGCGATCGGTCGCGCGTCGGGCGCCGGCCTCGCCCCCGCGCCGCTCGCAGATCTATCGAGCTATCCGATGCGTGCCGGCAAGCTCAACGACCTCGAGCTCGTCGCCGACCTGCCCGGCTCGTTGCCGCACCCCGCCCCGGCGAGCAAGCTCGTCGTCGAGCACGCGAGCGACATCGCCGCCGGCCTCTCCGAGGCGCTGTCGGAGCATCGCGACGTCGTCGTCAGCGTGCTCGCCGATCTCGACGACGCCCCCGATCGCCTCGCGCTCGGCGCCCTCACGCCGGCCACCGGCGATGCCAAGACCACGGCCGCGCTCGCGACGATCGCCGCCGGGATCGAGCCGCAGGTCGTGCCGCACCTGACCGCCGAGGACCCCAAGGTCCGCGCACTCGCGATCAGCGTGCTCGCGAAGATCAACGGCAAGGCGGAAGGCCCGATCGCCAAGGCCCTCGCCGATCCCGCGCCGCAGGTCCGGTCGGCCGCGATGGCCTCGATCGTCACGCTCGCGCACCGCCGCGGCAGCGCGCCGCCCGAGCTGGTGACCGCGCTCTCGAAGATGCTCACCGCGCCCGAGTGGGGCGATCGGCGCGTCGCCGCCCAGCAGCTCGGCAAGCTCGGCCCCCGGACCGACACCGCGGCGCTCGCCCGGGCCGCCGGCGACTCGCAGGCCTTCGTGCGGGAGGCCGTGGCGACCGCCCTGGGGGAGATCGGCGGCCCCGCGGCCGAGGCCCCGCTGCAGATTCTCGCCAAGGACGAGGTCCTGGAGGTCCGCGAGGCGGCCACCCGTGCGCTCGGGCAGCTCAAGCATTAGCGATCCAGCCCGATCTGACGGCCCCGTTCTTTGACCTGCCGTTTCGCAAAGGGGTAGAATCACACGCGATGGACGTCGGCCTCGTGTGCGACGCGTGTAGCGCGTTGACGCCAATCGGAGTGCCGCAATGTGCGCGTTGCGGCGAGCCGGTCGCACTCGATCCGCGTCCCAAGCGCGTTTCGAAGCAACCCCCTGCGTCCAACGGCACCGGCGTCGAGTGCCTCCAGTGCGGCACGAATATCCCGCCGAACTTCAAGTTCTGCCCGAGCTGCGGCGCGAAGACGCCAGCACCCGCACAGAACTTCGACGTCGAGACGCGCGTCGGTCCGCGCACGACCGGCGACGCCGGCACGCCAGGGCGCAGCACGATGGCATTCGGCGGCGTCGTCCAGCAGGCGCGCGCAAAGCTGACGCTGATCCGCGGCGACGGTGAGGACGGCGCATCGTTCATGCTCGCCGGCACCGATCACCTCGCGGGCCGCGGCGATTGCCCGATCTCGTTCCCCGAGGATCCCTACCTCTCGCCGACGCACGCGAACTTCCGGTACGCGAACAGCCAGCTCGTCGTGCGCGACGAAGGCTCGCTCAACGGCGTCTACGTGCGCATCAGCGGCACCGTTCGCGTCGAGCCGGGCACCGCCGTCCTCGTCGGCGAGCAGGTGCTGTCGGTGCGGCCCGCCATGCCGCCCGAAGATGTCCCCGACGGTGAAGGCACGTATTACTCGGCGAGCATGCTTCGCCCCGCCGTGCTCGAGATCGTGCAACAGCTGCGTGGCGGCGCGAGCGGCTGGGTCTATCGGCCGACAGCGGCATCGGTGTCGATCGGCCGCGAAGGCAACGACATCAACTTCCCTGACGATCCGTTCATCTCCGGCCGTCATGCGCAGGTTGCGCTGGCCGGGGCCGTGCTAAGCGTTACGGATCTCGGATCGCGCAATGGAACGTTCGTCCGGGTCACCGGCGAGCACGTCCTCAAGCACGGTGACTACGTGTTCTTGGGTCAGCAGCTACTTCGTGTCGAAATCGTCTGAGCCCCTACGGGAGCCACCATGACCGTCTGCAATCGCTGTGGGAAAGAGAACCAGGACCACTACAAGTTCTGCCTTGGATGCGGGGCCGAGCTGACCGTGCCCAAGCCGGGCGGTGGCGACATGGGGATGATGAAGACGATGATGGCGGATCCGGGCCAGGGACCGAATCCAGGCGCGCCGCTGCGTGGACCGTCGGCCGCGATGCCGCAGCCGCTGCCGCAGCCGCCCGCGATGGGTCGCCAGACCGGCGGCATGGGTGGGCCCGGCCCCGGCATGCCCGGGATGCCGCCCGCAGGCCCGCTCGGCGGTCCCGCGATGCCGCCTCCGATGGGCCCGCCTCCCGGCGTCCCCGGCTTCTCGCCGGGCTTCGCGCCGCCCGCGCAGGCCACCGGCATGAAGCGCTGCCCGTCCTGCGGCAGCGACGTGCCCGCCTCGTTCCGGTTCTGCGGCACCTGCGGGTTCCGCATGGACGAGGGCTCCGCGCCCAACGTCATGCCGACCGGCCCGACGCCGATGGGCGGCCCGATGGGCGCGCCGATGGCGATGCCGCAGCGCGCGCGCCTGTCGATGACGCTCATCCGTCCCGACGGCACCGAGGGCGGCACCCACGATCTGCGCCCCGGCGAAAACAAGCTCGGCCGCAGCTTCGGCCCCGTGTTCGAGAACGACGGCTACCTGTCGCCGGTTCACGCGCTGCTCGACATCCGTGGCCAGAACGGCGTCGTGCGCGACATGGACTCGCTCAACGGCGTGTTCGTGAAGATGACCGGTGAAGAGGAGCTGCAGTCCGGCCAGATCATCCGGATCGGCCAGGAGCTGCTCCGCTACGAGATCATCCCGACTCCCGAGCCGACCGCCGACGGCACCGAGCTCATGGGCAGCCCGAACCCGGGCTTCTGGGGCAAGCTGACGGTCATCATCGGCCGCGAGGTCACCGGCGCGGCGTTCCCGCTGCTCGGCGACTCGGTCACGCTCGGCCGCGAGCGCGGCGAGATCAACTTCCCCGACGACGGCTACGTCTCCGGCCTCCACGCGCGCGTCACGCTGCGCGACGGCCGCGTGTTCCTCGCCGACCTCGGCAGCAGCAACGGCACGTTCATCAAGGTCAACGGCGAGCGCGCCGTCGGCCACGACTCGTTCGTGCTGCTAGGCCAGCAGCTGTTCCGGCTGAACTTTGGATAGGGCCCGCAGGGCCCGACCGCGAAGCGGCGAGCGCGCGAAGCGCGCGATCCAAAGTCTCCGCGTTAGCGAGTACTTCCTCTGAGAGCTGCAGTGACCGGCGAGACGCCGGTTACTTCACTTTCTTGGTGTCCAGCTGGTCGACGGACATCGACGGGCCCGGATTCTTCTCGACGAACGTGAAGCCCTTGGCGATCTTCAGCTCGCCGCCCGGCTCGAAGATGATGAGCACGTCGACGGTGTCGCCGGCCTTGCCACCGGGCGCCTCGACGATCAGCTCGCTGTCGCTCGCGAAGCGAACGACGGTTCCCTGGCGCGAGCCGAAGTAGACCTTCGCGTTGCGCGCGCCATCGGCGATGAACCGGTTGCCCTTGATCCGGACGTAGGTGCCGCCTTCGGCATCGCCCTTCTCGGGCTCGATGCCCGTGACCTTGAGCTTGGTGTCGTTGTTGCCGCACGCGGCGAACAGCGCGAAGAACACTGCAAGCAGCGGCAGGGCCAGCGATCGCCTAGACATGGACGAAAACAGTACTACATCAGATCACGTCGCGCCAACGCACGACGCATCTTGGCCAGGGCCTGCTCCTGGAGCTGCCGGATGCGCTCGCGGGACAGGTTGTACTTGTCCCCGATCTCCTTGAGGGTCAGCTCCTGCTCGGTGCCCAATCCGAAGCGCTGGCGCAGGATATCGGCCTCGATGGGCCGCAGATCCGAGAGAAGCTCGCGGACCTCGGTCGTCAGGGCCTCCCACTCCATGCCTTCCGTGGGGTTAGTCGCGTCGCGCTCGGGGTCCTCGAGGACCTCGCCCAGGACGCGGCCCTCGTCGTCGCCGACCGGCTTGTCGATGGAGACCGACTGCTCGAGCAGCCAGGTCCGCATCTTCTCGACCTTGTCGAGCGGCATGCTGGTCGCGCCGGCGAGCTCCTCGCTGGTCGGCTCGCGGCCCAGCGACGCGGTGAGCTGGCGGCGCGCCTTGGTCAGGCGATGCTGCGCGTCGATCATGTGAACTGGCAAACGAACTTCTCGGCCCTTGTCGGCGAGCGCGCGGCTGATCGCGTGGCGGATCCACCACGACGCGTACGTCGAGAACCGGAAGCCGCGCTTGTAGTCGTAGCGCTCGACCGCCTTGATGAGGCCGAGGTTGCCCTCCTGGATCAGGTCGGCGAGCGCCATGCGGCCGTGGTTGAAGCGGCGCGCGATCGACACGACGAGCCGGAGGTTTGCCTTCACGAAATCGTTGCGCGCGTCGGCCGCGGCGCGGTTCGCCTGCTGCACGCGGCGAAGCCACTCGGAGATCTTCTTGTGCCCGCCGAGCGCCTTCACGAGCTCGCCGCGGACGCCGATGCCCAGCGTCATGCGATCGATCGCGCCGAGCGCGGCGTCGATGAACAGGTGATCGCTGTCGGCGGCACGCAGCTTCTTCGAGGCGCGCCCGACGGCCTTGCCGTACGCCGGGCCCGGCCGGCTCGCGAGGCGGCGCAGGTTGCGCGTCTCGGCGGGGACCTCGAAGTCGGGCACCGTCGCGATCGCGTCGAGGATGCGGTCGAGCGCGGGCGCGTAGGTCAGCACGGCCTCCCACAGCATGATCTCGAGCGTCTCGATCTCGCGCGCCGAGGTGAACTCCTCCTCGGGGCGCAGCACGTCGAGCACCGCCATATCGCGGAAGTACATCGACAGGTACGTCGAGCTATCGGTGCGAGCCGGCTTCTTCTCGACGACCACGTCCTCGTCGTCCATCGACGGGACGTCGTCCTCGCGCTTCGGGCGCTTGGCGACGATCCGCTGCACGCGGTTCTTGCGCGCGGAATCGGTCGTGAGCTTGCGAGCAGGCTGGGCCATGGCGTCGTCCTCTCTGGACATAGACGCGCGAGCACCCCGATTGTTTTGCACCACGGAAGCACTACCTCTGGCGAGGCGCGCTTATTCCAGCTGCCAGAGTGGCAACTACGCGGTTTCTTTGCGCTCTGCGAGCACGATGATGTGTCGCGACTGGTTGCCGAAGAACCGGCCGCGCATCTGGTAGCCGCCTGACACTTCCAGCACGCGGAAACCCGCGGCATGCATCAGCTTGCCGACCTCGTGCAGGGAGTACCCGCGCACGCTGATCTCCTGCTCGAGCTGGCGACCGTCGTCGAACACGACCGACCGGTTCACCTGGATCCGCGACGAGAAGTAGTTGAGCTCGACTTCCTCGAG
>Ga0207683_10004720_pt1 | contig 11743 bp, 11 predicted proteins | sample KBSM73metaG_FD_184333 | JGI IMG/M metagenome (GOLD analysis project Ga0207683, IMG submission 184333) | Miscanthus rhizosphere microbial communities from Kellogg Biological Station, Michigan, USA - KBS M7-3 metaG (SPAdes) (version 2) | ecosystem: Host-associated > Plants > Roots > Rhizosphere >...
GATGTACTGGCCCTGCTTGAGCGCATCGGTGCTGTCGTAGAACACCGGGTTCGAGGCATGGAACAACGTTTCGATGCCGCTCCCGTCGACGTCCGCCAGGCGCATCGAGTAGTCGGTGAAGGCGTCCTGGCTGAACTCCGGCGCCAGGGCATCGGTATCGTCGGTGAACGTCATGCCGCCGCGATTGATCAGCAGCTGGAACACGGCCTTCTGCAGGCCGGCGGGGCCCCCCGTCCAGATCTCCTGTCCGGCGAGGACGTCGGGCAGGCCATCCTGGTTGAGGTCCGTCGACCACAGGCGCGACGTGTGTGTCTTGGAATAGGGATCCCACTGGCTCACGAACGACGCATACGCAGGCTTGTCGTTGAAGTACGGCTTGGGCAACGACACCGGCGGAACCGTGACGACACCGGCATTGAACTTGTAGGCGTAGGTCACCTTGGCGTTCGTGGCCGAATACGGAACGCCGGGCCCCCCGCCCGAATCCCCCACGATCACCCAGTCGTCCGCATTGCCCGTGAAACGGCCTGCCACCACGGAGGACCCTCCCAATTCGTGGCTGGTGTCCACCGAGAAGGTGCTGCCGTTCCATTCGTAGATCGCGTGGAACGGGATATTGCCGCCGCTGGCGCCGTTCGATCGGGAGAGGATCTTCCTGCGGCCGCCGAGCGTGACGACCCGGGCATCGTGATTGACGACGTGGTCGGCGAGGAACTGCTTGTCGAGAGCGCCGCTGGATCGGGAGATCCACACCGCGGTTGGCTTGCCGACGAACGGGGTTTCGTTGTACGGGGAAAGGACGAGGTCGTCGAATCCGTCACCGTTGAAGTCGGCGACGATGACCGATCCGGCGCCGTTGGTGGACACATCACCCAGCAGCCGCGCGGACGCCTCTTCCAGCAAGCCGTCGGTTTGCTGCTCGAGCAACGCCGCCCGCACCGACTGCGCGTTGGGCAGCGAGCTCGTGAGCGGGCTGTTCAACGCAAAGCCGCCGAGCGCGACGCCTTCCCGCTGGGAGGCCCCGAGCTTGATCACGCTCCAGTACGGGCCGACGATGATCGCCGTGGTATCGATCGGAACCCAGAATCCGGCGAGCGACAACTTGCCGGAGATGTCGGCGGTCAGCCAGTCACGGATGTCGGTGCCGGGGAGCGCCGCCTGCGCGTGCGTTGCGCCGGCAAGCGCGACGATCAGCGCCAGGCACGCATGGGCGCGACGAAGCGACGGCCGCGGGCGCGTGGCCTTGTCGAGGATGCACACGGTGACTCACTCCCCAGTGTCCGAGCATCCGATGGGCGGGACGCGCGACGCACGTCAGACGGATGGACGGACGGGTGACCCGGCAAGGCGTGCCGGAGTATCGTTGGCGCGGGTAAACGGGTCAAGCCGCATGCATGTCGATTCGGCCCACTCCCGAACGTCGTGCATGCAGGGACTCCTCCCGGTTCGAAGGAATGACCATGACAACAGGCACCGTCCGACTCCACCGCGTGCTCCGCGCCCCGCCGGATCGCGTCTACAAGGCTTTCCTCGACGGCGACGCGATGGCCAAGTGGCTGCCGCCGCACGGCTTCACCGGCAAGGTCCACCAGATCGACGCGCGCGTCGGCGGGACCTACAAGATGTCGTTCACGAACTTCAGCTCGGGCCACTCGCACGCGTTCGGCGGGAAGTACCTCGAGCTCAAGCCGGGCGAGCTCATCAAGCACACCGACAAGTTCGACGATCCCAACCTGCCGGGCGAGATGACGACGACGATCACGCTGAAGAAGGTCTTCTGCGGGACGGACGTGTCGATCGTGCAGGAAGGCATCCCCGCCATGATCCCGGTCGAGGCGTGCTACCTGGGCTGGCAGGAATCGCTCGTGCTGCTCGCGCAGCTCGTCGAGGCGGAGATCCCGGGCTAGCGCACCACGCGGTCGGCGCGCGAGAGCAGGGCGGGCGGGAACTCGAGGCCGATGCGCTTCGCGGCGGGAAGGTTCACGACCAGCTCGAACGTCGTCGGCTGCTCGACCGGCAGGTCGCCGGCGCGCGCTCCCTTGAGGATGCGGTCGACGTAGGTCGCCGAGCGGCGGAACAGGTCGTCGATCGCGACGCCGTAGGTGACCAGTCCGCCGGCGTCGACGAGGTCGGGATACGGGTAGATCGCCGGCAGCCTGTGCTTGGCGGCGAGGTCGGCGAATCGCGCGCGGTGGAACACCACCTGCGGGCTCGACAGCACGAGGAGCGCATCGACCTTGCGCCGCGTTGCCTGCGCGAACGCCGGCTCGATGTCGTCGGCCTTGGCGACGTCGAGCTCGTCGACCTGCAAGCCGAGGCGCGCGGCGGCCTCGCGCGCGGCGAGCGTCGCCACGGCGTTGCCCGGCTCCTGCGAGTTGACGATCACGCCGACGCGCGCGAGCTTCGGCACGATCTGCTTCAGCACCTCGAGCTGCTTGCCGGCGAGGTCGGTAGACTGCAGCGACAGGCCGGTCACGTTGCCGCCCGGGCGCGACAGGCTCGCGACCGCGCCGGTGCCGAGAGGATCGGAGTCGAACGCCATCACGATCGGGATCGAGCCCGTCGCCTGGCGCGCGACGCGCGTGACGGCGGGGCCCGCGGAGACGATCACGCGCGGCGAACCCTTGACGATCTCGGCGAGCATCGCGGGGAGCCGCTCGACGCGCTCCTCGGCGTATCGGTAGTCGACGAGGATCGATCGTCCCTCGACGTAGCCGAGCGCGCGCAGGCCGTCGCGGAACGCGGCGACGCGCGCGGCGACCGCCGGACCGTGCGCCGCCGCTACGAACACGATGCGCGGCGGCGCATCCGCCGTCTGGGCGGACGCGACGCCGGCGCTCATCGCAAGCGCGGCCACGACGAGCAGCGACCGCGGTCCCACGGCGGTCACGCCACCGGCACCGTGTAGTTGAGCCCGAGCCTTCCGCCGTCCGGGTAGATCGTCTGCCCGGTCAGGTACGACGCGTCGTCGGACGCGAGGAACGCCGCGACCGACGCGATCTCCTCGGGCTCGCCCAGGCGGCCCATCGGCGTGCGCGACAGGATCTTCCGCTTCGCCTCCTCGCTTCCGAGCACGGCCTTCTTGGCCATCTCGGTCGCGATCGTCCCCGGCCCGATCGCGTTGACGCGGATGCCGTGCGACGCGAGCGAAAGCGCCATCACCTTGGTGAGCTGCGCGATGCCGCCCTTGCTCACGCAATAGGGGACCTGGTTCGGGATCGCGAGCACCGCGTTGACCGACGACAGGTTGACGATCGCGCCGCCCTTGCCTTGCGCGACCATGCGGCGCGCGACGGCCTGGCCGCACAGGAACATCGACTTCAGGTTGATCGCGAGCACGCGGTCGAAGTCGGCCTCGTCGAGGTCCAGGAACTCGGCGGCGTGCGTGACGCCGGCGTTGTTGACGAGGATGTCGACCGCGCCGAACGTCTCGACCGCGGCGTCGACGAGCGCGACCGCCGTCGCCTTCCTCGACACGTCGCCCGCGCGCGAGATCGCGCGCTTGCCCGACGCGTCGAGGCGATGCGCCGCGTCGCGCGTGCGGCCTTCGTCGAGATCGCACACGACGACGCGCGCGCCCTCGTCGAGAAAGCGCGATGCGATCGCGTAGCCGATTCCCTGCGCGGCGCCGGTGACGATGGCGACGCGATCCTCCAGCCGTGACATGCCGATCCTCCCGAGCCTGCTCCCGGCGGCTATGCTACCAACATGCGGAGCGAGCGCGCGCCGACGACGCGGCTGTTCTTCGCGGTGATGCCCGACGCGTCGTCGCGCGAGCGGCTATCCGCGCTTTCCGGGGAGACCGCGCGGGTCGCGAGCGGCCGCGCCAGCGCGGCGGACACGCTGCACCTGACGGTCGTGTTCGTCGGCAGCGTCGACGACGCTGCCGTGCCGGCGATCCGCGAGGCGGGCGACGCGATGCGATGGGAGCGCTTCACGGTGTCGCTCGACACGCTGGGATCGTTCGCGCGCGCCGGCATCGCGTGGGCGGCGCCGCGCGACGTGCCCGCGGCGCTCGAGCGTGTCAACCGCGACCTCGTGGCGGCGCTCGCCGGACGCGGCGTCGCGACCGAGGCGCGGCCCTACCGTCCGCACGTCACGCTCGCCCGACGTTGCATCGTCCCGGTGAGCGCACCGATCGACCCGCCGATCGCCTGGACCGTCGACAGCGTCGTGCTGATGTCGTCGCGCCTCTTGTCGGAAGGGCCGCGCTACCGGCCGATCGCGCGCTGGGACTCAGCGACCTCGCCCTAGCGTCCCGTGGCGACCGGGCGCGTGGGATCCGCGACCCACTCGCTCCACGAGCCCGGGTAGAGGCGCGTCTCCGGGTAGCCCGCGATCGCCATCGCGAGCACGTTGTGGCACGACGTCACGCCGCTGCCGCATTGGTGCACGACGCGGTCGAGCTTCGCGTTGCCGAGCAGCTCGTCGAACTCGCGGCGCAGCGTGTGCGCGTCCTTGAACGTGCCGTCGATGTCGAGGTTCGCGGCGTACGGCCGGTTGCGCGCGCCGGGGATGTGACCGGCGACCGGGTCGAGCGGCTCGGTCTCGCCGCGGAAGCGCTCGGGGGCGCGCGCGTCGATGACGACGAGATCGCGCTTGGGCAGGCTCGCGAGGATCTCGCGCGCGTCGGCGACCGGCAGCGGCTTCGACGGCGTGAACGACGTCTCGCGCGGCGACGGGACGTCGGTCGTCACCGGCCGGCTCTCGCGCACCCAGCGGTCGAAGCCGCCGTCGAGCAGCGCGACCGCGCGGTGGCCGAGCCAGCGCAGCATCCACCACGCGCGCGACGCGTACATGCCGTTGTTCTGGTCGTACACGACGACCTGCGTCTCGGGCGCGACGCCGACGCGCGCGAACGTGGCGGCGGCGTGATAGGCCGACGGAAGCGGATGGCGGCCGTTGCGCCCGGTCTTCGGCGCCGAAAGGTCGCGGTCGAGGTGCAGGAAGGCGGCCCCCGGGACATGGCCGGCGCGGTACTGGTCCTCGCCCCAGCGCTCGGGATGCATCAGGTCGTGGCGGATGTCGAGGACGATCCAGTGCGGGTCCCCGAGGTGGTGCGCGAGCAGCGCTGGCGTGACGAGCGTGGTCTGCATCGGGGCGGCTAGTCGTTGGTGACCTGCGCCGCCGCATCCTCGCGGCGGCGGTCGGGACGAAGCTGCACCGCGAGGATACCCGCGGCGACGATCAGCAGGATGCCCAGCCACGCGGCCCACGACGGGCGGTCGCCCAGCCACGCGACGCCGATGACGCTCGAGAACACGATGCCGCTGTAGGAGAGCGCGGCCGTGACCAGCGTCGAGCCCTGGCCGTAGGCGCGGGTCATCGCGACCTGGCCGAGCGCCCCCAGTCCGCCGACGCCGAGGATCATCCACCACGTCTGCGCCGTCGGGACGTGCCAGCGCTGCGGCGCCATCCAGACCAGCGCGCCGGCGAGCGCGAACAGACCGAAGTAGAAGACCACGCGCGCCTCGGGCTCGTCGCTGCGCACCAGCTCGCGCACGTTCCAGTACGCGACCGCCGAGATGGCGCCGGAGACGAGACCGATCAGTCCCGGCCACCACTGGTCGGCCTCGAACGTCGGCTGCAGCAGCAGGACGACGCCGGCGAATCCGAGCAGCACGGTGCCGACGAGCTTCGCGTCGGGGCGCTCGCGCGCGAGGACCGCGAGCAGGATCGCGAGGAACAGCGGCGAGCTGTAGTTGAGCGTCATCGCCGTCGCGACCGGCAGCGCGGTCAGCGCGTAGAAGAACATGAACAGCGATGCGAAGCCGGCGACGCCGCGGTGCACGTGCATGCCGAGCTTCGGCGTGCGGATCCTCAGGCCGGCGTGCGACAGGAGCGCCCACGCCACGAGCGTCTGCACCAGCGCGCGCCAGAACACGAGCTCGGCGGTCGCGAAGTGCGCGCTCGCGAGCTTGACGACGACGCCCATCAGCGCGAACGCGAGGCCCGCGACGAGCATCCAGAGCGACTGCATGTCGATCAGGTCGTCAGAGCGACGCCAGCTCGCGTTCCATCTCGCGCCGGTAGAACTCGTGGAAGTGCTGCATGCCGTCTTCCATCGGCGACTGGTACGGCCCGACTTCGCTGCGTCCTTGCGCGTGGAGCGCCTTGCGCCCGGCGTCCATCCGCTCGCCGATCTCGTCGTCCTCGTGCGAGGTCTCGAAGTACGCGGCCTGCTCGGCCTCGACGAACTCGCGCTCGAACAGCGCGATCTCCTCGGGGTAGTAGAACTCGACGACGTTGAGCGTGCGGTCGACGCCGCGCGGGTAGAGCGTGCTGATCACGAGGACGTGCGGGTACCACTCGACCATCACGTTCGGGTAATAGGTGAGCCAGATCGCGCCGTGGCGCGGGATCTCGCCGCGGTAGAAATCGAGGACCGCCTTGTGCCAGCGCTCGTAGGCCTTGGTGCCCGCCTTCGCAAGGCCGGCGTTGAGGCCGACCGTCTGCAGCGACGCCCACGGCGCGAATTCCCACTTGAGGTCGTCGACGGTCACGAACCTGCCGAGTCCCGGGTGGAACGGGCCGACGTGGTAGTCCTCGAGGTAGACCTCGATGAACGTCTTCCAGTTGTAGTTGCACTCGTGCAGCGCGACGCGGTCGAGCACGTAGCCCGAGAAGTCGAGCGCGCCGGTGCCGAGCGCCGAAAGGTCCTTCGCGACGTCGCGCGGCCCGTCGAACAGCAGGCCGTTCCAGTTCTGCATCGGCGTGCGCCCGAGACTCTCGCACGGCGTCTGCGCGAACTGCGGCGCGCCGATCAGCGTGCCCTTGAGGTCGTAGGTCCAGCGGTGGATCGGGCAGACGATCGCGGGCGCGTTGCCGCGGCCCTTGAGCATCAGCGCCTGCCGATGGCGGCAGACGTTGCTCAGGAGCTCGATCCCGCCGGCGTTGCGCACGAGCGACTGCGCTTCGTGGCGGCCGGGCAGCGCGGCGTAATCGCCGACGTTCGGCACCATCAGCTCGTGGCCGACATAGCCGGGCGCGCGCGCGAACAGCGAGCGCATCTCGGCGTCGTAGACGCGGGGATCGCAGTACCAGCTCGTCGGAAACTGCGAGACGGGTTGCCGCAGATGGGCGGCGGCCGCCAGGTTCGACATGACCTCGTGATCCTTTCGAAAGAAACTTTTCCCAACCCAACAACCCGGAACGCCTTGGCGGGGAACTGCCCGATCCCGTCCCCGCCCGACTCCGTACCTTTGCCAAGCTGGCCGCTTCTTCCGCTTGCGACCCCCGCAGGGGTCGGCCGGACGCGAGGCCGCGCCGTCAAAACGTGCTAGTATATCTGGCTTTCTGCAATAAGGTCAAGACCTTACGTCGATTACCGTTTGCGCCGGGCACCCGACAACTCCGCCACGGTCCAACCGGGTCGCCCCGTCCTTAACGCCCGAGGCGCCCATGACGAAGACCCCATCCGCCCCCGCGAGTTTCGAAGCCGCGCTTGCCGAGCTCGAGGCGATCGTCGCCTCGATGGAGGGCGGCCAGGTCCCGCTCAAGGACGCGCTGGCGTCCTACCGGCGCGGGGCGGAGCTCCTGAAATACTGCCAGGCGACGCTCAAGGAAGCGCAGCTCGAGATCGAAGTGCTCGAGAAGGGCGTGCTCACGGCGTTCAAGCCAGACGAGAATTGAAGAAACAGATCCCCCCGAAGCGCGCTGCGCGCGCCTCCCCCCAGGGGGCACATCGACCTCGGGGCGGCCCGTCGGTCGATGACGTTCCGTTCGCGAGCTGGGCCGCGGCGCGCCGCGAGCGCGTCGAGAATGCGCTCGACCGCGCGCTGCCGCCGGTCGGCGAGGACGCGGCGCGGCTTTGCGAGGCGATGCGCTATGCGACGCTCGGCGGCGGCAAGCGGATTCGCGCGCTGCTCGCGTATGCGGCGGGCGAATTCGCGGGCGCCGATCCCGCCGATGTCGACGCGCCGGCTGCGGCCGTCGAGATGATCCACGCGTATTCGCTGGTGCACGACGACCTGCCGTCGATGGACGACGACACGATGCGCCGCGGCCGCCCGACCTGCCATGTCGCGTTCGGCGAGGCGACCGCGCTGCTCGCCGGCGACGCGCTGCAATCGCAGGCGTTCGAGGCGCTCGGGCGCGCGAACCTTCGCGATGCGGCATCGGCGTGCGCGCTACTTGCGCAGGCCTCCGGCGCGATCGGCATGGCAGGCGGCCAGGCGATCGACCTCGAGGCGACCGGCAGACCCATGGACGAGCTTGCGTTGGAGACCATGCACAGGATGAAGACCGGCGCGCTGATCCGCGCCGCCGTGCGCCTCGGCGCCGCGGCGGGTCGCGCGCTCCCGCACGATGCCGAGCGCGCGCTCGACGCGTACGCCGCGGCGGCCGGGCTCGCCTTCCAGGTGATCGACGACGTGCTCGACGTCGCCGGAACGTCGAGCGCGCTCGGCAAGACCGCCGGCAAGGACGCCGCGCAGGGCAAGCCGACCTACGTGTCGCTGCTCGGGCTCGACGCGGCCCGCGCGAAGGCGCACACGCTCGCGGACGACGCGCGCGCGGCGCTCGCCGGCCACGGCGGCTCGCGGCGACTGATCGAAATCGCCGACGACATCGTGCGACGGACCCACTGATGAACACGCTGCTCGAATCGATCGACGCGCCCGCGGACCTTCGCCGGCTCGACCGCGCGGATCTCGCGCAGGTCGCGCGCGAGCTCCGCGCGTTCCTGCTGAAGTCGGTCGCGTCGACCGGCGGCCACCTGTCGTCGAACCTCGGCACCGTCGAGCTGACCGTCGCGCTGCACTACGTCTACGACACGCCGCACGACCGCCTCGTGTGGGACGTCGGCCACCAGACCTACGCGCACAAGGTGCTGACCGGGCGGCGCGACGCGATGGCGAAGCTCCGCATGGAAGGCGGGCCGTCGGGCTTCCCGCGGCGCGAGGAGAGCGAGTACGACACGTTCGGCACGGCGCACTCGTCGACGTCGATCTCGGCGGCGCTCGGGATGGCGCACGCGGCGAAGCTCGTCGGCGATCCGAAGCGCGTCGTCGCGATCATCGGCGACGGCGCGATGAGCGCGGGCATGGCGTTCGAGGCGCTGAACAACGCCGAAGGCACCGACCTGCTCGTGATCCTGAACGACAACGACATGTCGATCTCCGAGCCGGTCGGCGCGCTCAACGCCTACCTCGCGAAGGTGCTGAGCTCGCGGCTCTATGCGACCGTGCGGCGCGGCGGCAAGGAAGTGCTCGCGCGGCTGCCGGGCCCCGCGCACGAGATCGCGAAGCGCGTCGAGGAGCACGCGAAGGGCATGGTGCTCCCCGGCACCTTGTTCGAGGAGTTCGGCTTCAACTACATCGGCCCGATCGACGGCCACGACCTCGACGTGCTGGTGCCGACGCTCCAGAACGTCCGCAAGCTCAAGGGGCCGCAGTTCCTGCACGTGGTCACGAAGAAGGGCTACGGCTATGCGCGCGCCGAGGACGACCCGATCCTCTACCACGGCGTGGGCAAGTTCGACCCGTCGGTCGGCATCGTCGCGAAGGCGCCGTCCGCGCCGACGTACACGCAGGTGTTCGGCGACTGGCTGTGCGACATGGCGGCCGCCGATCCGCGCCTGGTCGCGATCACGCCCGCGATGCGCGAGGGCTCGGGCATGGTCGCGTTCTCGCGGCGCTTTCCCGACCGCTACCACGACGTCGGCATCGCCGAGCAGCACGCGGTCACGTTCGCGGCGGGCCTCGCATGCGAAGGCATGCGGCCGGTCGTCGCGATCTACTCGACGTTTCTCCAGCGCGGCTACGACCAGCTCGTGCACGACGTCGCGCTGCAGAACCTGCCGGTGACGTTCGCCATCGACCGCGCGGGGCTGGTCGGCGCCGACGGCGCGACGCACCAGGGCGCGTTCGACCTGACCTACCTGCGCTGCCTGCCGAACCTGACCGTGATGGCGCCGTCCGACGAGGACGAGTGCCGCAAGATGCTGTCGACCGCGTTCGCGCTCGGCACGCCGGCGGCCGTGCGCTATCCGCGCGGCGCGGGCCCCGGCGTCGCGATCGCGCCGACGCTCGACACGCTGCCGGTCGGCAAGGGCGCGATCGTGCGCGAATCGAAGCGGCGTGCGGATCGCATCGCGATACTCGCGTTCGGCGCGCTGGTGACGGCCGCGCGCGGCGCGGGCGAAACGCTGGATGCGACCGTCGCCAACATGCGCTTCGTCAAGCCGCTCGACGTCGGGCTGGTGCTCGAGCTGGCTCGCACGCACGATGCATTCGTCACCGTCGAGGAGAACGTCGTGGCCGGCGGTGCGGGCTCTGCCGTCGCCGAAGCGCTTGCCGCCGCGGGCTTGGCGGTGCCGATGCTGCTGCTCGGGTTGCCGGACACGTTCGTCGACCACGGCGACCCGGCGCGCGTGCTCGCCACGTGCGGGCTCGACGCCGCGGGCATCGCGCGCGCGATCGAGGCACGCTTCCCGCGCCGCGACGGGTCGCGCGTCAAGCCGGCTGCGTGATAGGCTCCTCCCCCCGATGAACCGCCCCGAAAATCCGTCGACGCTGATGTCGATTCCCGACACCCAGTCGGGGAGCGACGAGCGCAACCTCGCGATCGACCAGGTCGGCATCCGCGGCCTGCGCTATCCGCTTTCGTTCGCGGACGGAGAAGCGCCGGCGCAGTCGACGATCGCGACGTTCGGCGTCATGGTCGCGCTGCCCGACGACCGCAAGGGCACGCACATGTCGCGGCTCGTGCAGCTGCTCGAGGACCTGACCGCGCCCGGCGCTGCGCCACTGTCGGTGGCAGGGCTGCCCGCGCTGCTGGACGACCTGTGCCGGCGTCTCGACGCGCCCGGCGGGCGCCTCGACGTCGCGTTCCCGTGGTTCGTGCGCAAGCGCGCGCCGGTCTCCGGCGTGGCGAGCCTGCTCGACTACGAGGTACGCCTGACCGGCGAGCGCCGCGACGGCCGCACGACCACGACGCTGACCGTCGCGGTGCCGGTCACGTCGCTGTGCCCGTGCTCGAAGGAGATCGCCGAGTACGGCGCGCACAACCAGCGCTCGACGATCACGATCGGCGTGCGTCCCCGCGAGACGGTCCGCGTCGGCGAGCTGTTGCGCGTCGCCGAGGACGAGGCGTCGAGCGAGCTCTACGGCATCCTCAAGCGCGCGGACGAGAAGTACCTGACCGAGCGCGCGTACGACAACCCGCGCTTCGTCGAGGACCTCGTGCGCGGCGTGGCCGCCAAGCTGGCCGCCGACCCGCGCATCGACGCCTTCGCGGTCGAGGCCGAGAACTTCGAGTCGATCCACAATCACTCGGCCTTCGCGCGCATCGCGAAGGGCATGTAGGCCGCCTCGCTGTCTGTCGCTGCGGGCCGTCGCCGGTCCCGATCGGCCGTCGTCCGTCCGCCCACGGGCGACCGCGGACCCGACGGCCTAGAATTCGCTGCCACCATGGTCTTGCGCCTGCGCACCCGCTACCAGTCGTTCGCCGACCGCGTGCTCGCGACGCTGTCCGAGATCGAGCGCGAGGACGTGCGCGCGTTCGACCGCTGGTTCTATGCGTCGAGCGGCTGGCGTTGGCTGTTCGTGATCGTCGGCGCGACGACGGCCTTCGCGTGGATCGCCTCGCTCCTGCCCTGGAACATGCGCTTCGTCGAGGCGGCGATCCTGTTCAATCTGGTCGTGCTCATGCTGATCTGGGCGGGGCTGTCGGCGTGGTTCGGCTACCGGCGCTTCCAGGGCAAGATCTTCCGCTTCGTCGTCGTCGGCCCGCTGCTCGCGCT